>Ga0099364_10004721_pt1 | contig 20555 bp, 15 predicted proteins | sample TergutTh196P3_FD_73070 | JGI IMG/M metagenome (GOLD analysis project Ga0099364, IMG submission 73070) | Microcerotermes parvus P3 segment gut microbial communities from Pointe-Noire, Republic of the Congo - Th196 P3 | ecosystem: Host-associated > Arthropoda: Insects > Digestive system > Gut ... | reverse complement strand
TCCGAAACTCCATCGCCATAGGTCATCATAAAAGAGTCATCTTGAATATATTTCTCAATTCTTTTTATACGACCTCCAGTCATCGTGTTTAGCCCTGTATCCACAAGTGTCACTTTCCAGGGCTCTGCAAAATGATTGTGGACTGTCATACTGTTTTCCTTTGTAAAGTCAAATGTAATGTCTGACATATGCAAGTAATAATCAGAGAAGAATTGCTTTATCATATATCCTTTGTACCCTGCACAGATAATAAAGTCATTGAAACCATAAAACGAATAATATTTCATAATATGCCATAGAATTGGTCTATCGCCGATTTCGATCATCGGCTTTGGTCTTAAGTGCGATTCTTCACTTATACGCGTGCCAAGACCTCCCGCTAGAATAATTACTTGCATTGTTTTTACCTCCTCATTGATGTAATAATTAGGCTTTTATCTAACTGGCCCAATGTAGGTTACGCCAATTGTCAAATCTCTTGGGTCGTTCGGATTATATCTTTCGCCAATATTCGTTTTAGAGGGATTATATGCTCCGTTTGTTATGATATCAATTCTATATGTATTGGCTTCAGTAGCCGGTAAATCAGCGCCATCAATTGTTATCCTAATAACTTCCCATGCCTGCTTATCTGCTAATGAAACGGAAAAAGCCATGATATCATTAATAAATATTGTTGTTGATAAAGGTACTTGTTGGTCAAAAGGTTCCAAATATGGCGCAGGATAGAATTCAAACTCTAAACCAGTCTGGCGTAAATCACCAGTTCTCATCCAGATGGTTGCATTCGGAGAAAACCAATGAAAGGTGTTTTCCCAATAGTAAATCCCACGGTTTAAATATGCTAAATTCGTATTCTCGAGAGGATTAAATGCATCAATTAATGCAGCGGGATATATTGTATTATATGCATTTATATACGCATATCTTTTATTCTTTGACTTAATTTTACTAATTTCTTTTTCTATCAATAATAAGGACAGTTCGTCTCCGGTAATCTTTTCCATTATTATATCAGCAGAAACATTGCGAGGCACAAGTATTTTTTTAATGAACCCATCATCGCCTATATATATGGTAGGTTCATCTGCATCAATATAGGAATAGGCATGATCCATATGCCGTGTACGACCAGCAAATGTAGAGGCAAGAGGGTTATATATTGCGGGTACATGTTCCAATACTGATTTAGCGATAAACGTAAATTCGATATGATATTTTGAACTAAACATGACAAATACAAATAATACTATTGAAGATATCAAAACAGAAGCCATACTCATTACAGATACAATCTTTTTTAAGTTGATACTGTTTATGAGTGATGGCAATAACACTGTTGCAGAAAAAATCAAAAACGGAGACATCCAAGCATTATAACGATGAATACCAGTCATACCACAATTTATATGTGGCATTAATGAATATAACCCCAGTGCAGCAAAAAAGCCAATGAGTATCATAAGCGACTGCCTTTTCTTCAAATAAACACTTAAAACCAATGTAAGGAAGAGCATGATCAATAGAACTGGATAATATGGAAAAAAGCCAAAATTAAGGTCAAACAAATAGGCTAATACACGTCCCCACCAGTTATCGTACATATGTAAATCCAACGAATTGAACCAATTATCCTGCAAATTAATCGAACCGGTAATCCAAATATTATGTAAAGGCATAAACAATGAGGGGATAAAACAAGCACCGAACTTAATCGTATTGCGCCAATTCATTTTTATTAGCGCTTTGATTGGCATGTTTTGAAATAAATAATCATCAATACAATACTCTATTATCATTATTATACAAATGCCACATAAAGCGATATTCAGTGTACTGGCAATAGCGCAGAACAATCCTGCTAAAAACCTGTTACCGCTCACCCAAAATGTCAGAGATATAATTACCATAGAACAAATAAACATTTCTGCTGAAATCCAAACATAATAGAGTATGGCAGGAGAACAGACTAATAGAAGAATAGATAGAAATACCATTTTTCTTGATACTTTTAAGAAAAAATATACGATAAGTAGAGATATTGAATAGTATAATACATTGCTCACTAGATAGGCTTTGATTAAGGTAATGTTAAGCAATTGAAATACTAATTTGACCGGAAGCACACTGATACTATACGTAGGAAAATACCAAGGATATTGTTCGCCATCCTGATTGATGAAAAAAGGCGATCTGCCGATATCATTTATGTGTTCAGGGAATTCGGCTTGCATCTGAGAAATATCTTCTTGATCAATTCGTTGCGTGAATGGATGGCGCTCAAAAGCAATTGTGCCCATAATATAACTAGCAGATTCACCAGTTGGTCCAAAAGACTGTCTGGCAATCAAACCTAAAAAGAAAAAGAAAAATGATGCAACCAACACTAATGATAACTTATCATATGTTGAGTCTGAGACCTTCACTTTATTGCCTCCTCGTATGATAGCATTAACTCACTATAGCATATAGCTAGGATACGATCGCCAGCTAATTGAGCATTTGGATAGACAAAACGGAGTCTTAATACATTGTTTTCATTTATTGAATCGCTTGGTATTGTAAACGAGTATTCCTGAGGTCCTCCTTCGGGAAGAAAAGTTCTTTCTTCTATTATCTGATCAGATGCATACAACCGGATATCTTGAGAACCACCATCACCAATATACGTGTTTATTATGTTGAACTTAATATTCAACGATAAATCTGATACGACTGGTTCTGTAAATCTTGCGATGAAGAGTGACTCATAGCCTTCTGACCAGGTAAATTCAGACTCTGGATAACTTAGTCCGGTAGCAAAAAAATCGCTAGCTTTGTATTCATCATGAGAAGATGCAAATCGTATTACTTCGCCTATCTCGTATATTGAGGTTTGCATGTCTTCGTTATACTGCGCACGATGCAAATCGTTTATTGTCATATCAACAAAGCAGATTGCAAGGATTCGGTTACCAAGTGCCTGTGCATTCGGATATTCAAAGCGAAGCTCAAGATTATTGTATTCATCGACAGCATTATAAGGAATTGTAAAAGAGTGTACTATAAAGCCTTCGGTAGGATAAAAAACTTCTTCATCAACTAACTGATCATTGGCATATAGTTTGATAATTTGGGAACCACCATCACCAATAAAAGTATTTATTGTATTAAACATAATATCCAGTCTTAGATCAGATACGACTGGTTCATCTATCTTAGCTGTAAAAATTGATATATGACTTTCTGACCAGGTAAACTCCTCTTCAGGATAACCCAAGCCAAACCTGAAGTATTCCCGAGCATTGTTTCCATTTCCATTGTTGAAGCTAATAGCACTGCCTAGAATATAAATCGGATAGGCGATACTATCGTTGCTACTGTAGATATTACCAGTAAAATGTGCATTAGGTAAACTGCTTCCATTATTGATGAATACATATTCAAATAGTTCTGATAAATATTGGGGATTAAAAGTTGGAGCCTGCGTGCTTTTTGAATAATAAAAAGAACGAGTTGTTCGATCAGTAGAAGCTTTAGCAAGGAATTCTTTGCATGATATCTGTGTTTGGAGATGCTGCTCAAGCATAACCGAAAAGTCAATATAGGAAACGGGAATTGTTGAAAATAAAAAACCTGTTGTACTATTTGAATCTCTAACTAGAAAAGATGGATTCTGCCCATATTCCAGTTGGCCATGATCTGCCATAATAATGATTAATGTATTTTCATATACATCTTTTTCTTTAAGAAAATCGATATAATCAAAAACAATTTGCAATGCGCCTCTTGATTGATCATATACGTTACCAAAACCTTGCTCTACAGGATGAACACTCTCGTTATATTGATAAGGACTATGAGATCCATTCAAATGAAATAGTCTAAAGGAATTCGTATCAGCTTCAATGGATAAGCCATTTTTTATCAGCTCATGATAAAATGCTAGATCATCAAAATAATATGTACCCCCAGGCTGGTATTGGTAGAAATCACCAGAATACATCCATACCCAACTTTTTAATATGTGTGGAAAATATTTCACAGCGGTAAAGCGGTAGAGTGTTTTAATAAACCCACCAATATTTTCTATTTGTCCACTAAAATCATGCATATTATCTATGTACTGTATCGCAGTATCACTAACAAGTTCTGAAGCAGTATAAATGCCTATATCGAAATTATTTTCCTTAAGTATTGGGTAAAGTCGTGCATTTATAAACGAGTTATCTAACCAAGTATTCAAAGGTATTTCATTTTGGTATATGAGACCTGTGAGAAGACAAGGTACAGAGGGAAGCGTATAGGGATATAAACCTACAGTATTGCTATAAAATGTGAATCCATCCAATTGATCGGTGAGCTCAGGTTCTCTATCCAGTAAGTATTCCATATATTTCGCATCAAACGAATCCAGTATAAAAACAATGATATTCTGCTTATCAGATACGGAATACATATTATTTGTTGTGAGAACAGCCTGAGATTGATTGGGATTGGATATGGTGGCGAGAAAAATAAGTGTCCCGGTTTGTACTACTAACAGGAACATTGTTACAAATAGTATCGCTTTATTGAGGAGTTCACGTCGGAAAAAAGCAATAACAAATGGTGTTGCAATGCATAAAGCCCATATTAGCGTATTGAAAATTCCATATCCTGTATACCGATTCCAATTTATAGATTGCCCATCCAGCAATCCATAATTCAGTTGTAAGAAGTTACCTTGCACATAAAAAGCCAACCCTATCCCAAATAGAAGGATAACAAAGTAATTCTTTACCGATAAAGGAATAATTCTCCACATAGCAATTAGAGTGGTACAGAATAAAAAAAAGGCTATAATAACGATCGGTAAAATATTGAGTATATGAAACCACAAGACATCGGAATTCATAAAGTATAGTTCAATAGGGCCGAATACACAAAAAGTAAATGGCAGCAGAACGAGGGGTATGCACTCTGATAAAATGTTTTTCATGATATGATCCTGCACATTCAATAGGTTTAGAATCTATAGTATTCTAGGCAATACTCAGTTTATTTGCCAAATGATCAATAAACTCACCATTGTCAAGCCCAAGGTATATCATTCGATCAACAGATAAATCAATATAGTCTTCTTGAAAGCTACCTTTCGAAAGATCACTAAAAAAGCGGATATACTTTCGCACATTCGTATCCAGTGAACAATTGTTGACTGCATACTGATAAGCATCCTTTTCTTTTCTTCTTAGTAACTGGCTATTATCTGCCAAGAGGCATATTGCGCGATAGATTTCTTCCACTTCAGATTCTCCGTGTGAAACCTTAAGTGTAAAGCTGTCCGGATACTCTTCAAAAGCTGCAATTTTTGTAATAATTATTGGTTTCCCCATTCCCAGCATCCGGTGAAAGCTTGCTGAGGATTCACCCTGTGATGGAAATCTTAGGTTAAAACAAAAATCACAAGCCCCCATATGTATTTTCAATTCATCTAAAGTAACAAAACCTTTAATATTGATGGCATTTTCTATGCCATATTGCTTAATCTGGCTAATTACCTGTTTGTCTTCCAGTTTTCCTACGATATATAAACGAATTTGATGTTTAAATTCTCTATGATTGAGAAGATATAGTCGGAATGCTTCGACAATTTGTTGAACTCGTTTCGCCGTTGTTGCATAACCAAATGTACCCATGACTATATCTTGAGCGCCAATACCCAATGCCTTACGACAATCAATTTTGTATTGGGCATAATCGCTAACAATATCTGATGTATGTAAAGGTATCGTAGTAATAGTAGCATCAGAGCGGATTCCCTTTATATTTTGCTTAGCAAAATCTGAATGTACAATTACTGCCTTTGCTATGTCAATCAAATGCTTGTTCACCGTGAAAACATCTGAACTGGTTTCCCATGGAGCCCGAATCTTAGAATTAATGAATTGTAGTGCCACATATTCACCTCTTGCTCCATGGCAATACTTCATAATTCTTACATATTCATCTATATCGCCGCGAGCCCAAGAGTCTTCTGCAAGGTAATAATGAAGAGAGAGATCATGAAGCTCAATTATTCCGGGATATTTTTTAAAGGTTTCGATTATCCATTTATGATAGGTAATATTGTTCCCAACATGATACACATAGTGATCATAACATGCACGAGTATCCTTATCATCAAAATCAGTAAGCGGATAAATATGCGTCAGACCGGGTATTTTTTGCATACTCATATTTTCAGGATAGAAAAGGTCTATCTGAACATATTCGGTGTATTTACAAAATCCGGCTATCAGTTCATAACTGAAATCTGCTACTCCCGACCTTTCCGGAGGAAAAGGACTAAAATATGCTATTCTCATGTTTATCCACCCTAATAGAAAAATAATCACCAAACAAGAATAAGGATAGAAAAGGAAAAAATGAAAACAAGTCAAATATATGCAGCAAGTTTATCCACTACAGTATCCCAACTAATTATAGAAACTAAAGCTTTTCCTTCGTCGCCAAGCGTTTTGCATAGTGCTTTATTATCATAAAGCCTTGAAAATGCTTCCCCGATACATTCAGGTAGGGGCTCGCAAATAAGCGCATTTTCTTCATGTCGTGCAAATTCCAACACTCCACCAGAATCCCAACATGTCACGACCGGCTTCTGCGATAAAAAAGACTCTAATGTTATATACCCGTAATCCTCATCCATTGGAGCGAAATATACAGCAAACGAATTAGCATAAAGTTTAAGGAGCTCATCATCACTAACATATCCAGCGAAACAAATTCGATCTGATACTCCTTTTTTAGCAGCAAGGGATTCTAAAGCGTCGCGTTCTGAACCTGCTCCAGTGATAATCAGACGAATTGCTTTATTGCAAAACGGTAGTGCATTAATCAATAAATCCACTCGCTTAAGAGGATCAAGTCTCCCTGCTGAAAGAATATAAGAACCATATTCACCGCAATAGTATCTGCCAGTTAGAGCCGGCGGGTGGTAAAGAGGTTCAGATTCAATTCCGTTAAATTTAATCAGTCGATCAGAGACAGTCTTTGATTCAGAAAATATCTTTTTTGACTCTTTGATTACTGCATTGTCAAATTTTTGCACAGAAAGCCGCATTTCCTCACCATACTCGATTGTTCCAAATCCGTAATGTGACTGGTTATCATATAGATCATACGCAGCGCGGTGCTGATGTATTAACCACATCACTTTGTTATTATGGTTAACACCATAAGTCGGAAATTTTGTTGGAATTACCATATCAATTGTTTTACCGTTTACCTCACTTAGGTCAATCATCCTCCACAGGTACATGCTATCAAGCAATGAGTTCTTCGGATACCATTTAAATGGAATTTGGATAAGCTCAGCATCAAATCCTCGGCGTATCAAGTTATCTGTTAGCATCTGAACTTGATGCTCCGCGCCTCCCCGTGTAAAAGGTACTTGGGCATGAAGTACGGCAATTCTTTTTTTATCCATACGTCCTTTCCTCTACTTTTTAGCGATCAGAGTATAGTCTCCAGAGCTGAAGAGCAATGAATTTGCGGTTTCTATACCTCTGTTAAATTCAACTATATTCTCAACAACATTAGGATCCTTTAGTCTTAGCTCTTCCATTTTATCAAGCCAAATCGTATCAGAAGAATGGAAGCGATTAATTTGGCTGAATCCGGCTTTCGCAAAGAAATACTGCAGAGTTCGAAAAGGAATTGGTTTAGTGTGTTCTATATCGCTGTGGAAGAACATAAGCGCTAATAAACTCTCCGGATTAGGAGTTTCGAGTAGTAAATAGCAATTTGGCTTTAGTTTTTTATACGCAACCTCAATCAAAGCTCTTAAGTAAACGGAATCCAAATGCTCCATAACATGCGCAATAAAAATACCGTTTAAAGAGGCATTATCAAGATTGGAAAGATGCGTTAGCGCATCTTCTTTCAAAACTGTGAACCCTCTGTTCCTGCAGAAATCAACAAATGGTTGATATAAATCAATTCCATACGCAGGTATGCTGTTTTCCCACATCAGTTCGAGAAATTCACCTCGCCCACACCCGATATCTAGTATTCTCCCTTTGGTGTTATCAACTTGGAAATAATCCAGGTACACTTCTTGGATCTTTTTTACATGTTCCCGTGTTCCTCGGAACTGATTTTCAAAATCCATGTAATCAATTGGAGGCGCAAAGTTCAGAAGTGATAAATCTTTTGGGAAACCTAACCTCGCCTTAATATATTCAACCTGTATATCACTTTGATTCATAGCCTCCTTGATATCGCTAATCTGCTTTGACTTCTCTTTTAGATCGTCAATTTGTAATGATATCTCTTTTATAATGTCAATCTGCGTTTCATTTCGATTTGTAGACTCTTTGACGAAATCAATCTGTTCTCTCAATAAACGCAGCATTTCATCGTTACTGGATTGGATGCTATTAATTATGGAAACAGCATTTACAATTTTCCCGTTATATACTGATTGTTGTTCAAGCAACGGGTTAATATACCATCCAAAAAAAACATGAATTAGTTTCCGTATCACTCTTTTGCCGAACACAATAAGCTTTCCAATGCCTTTTCTATTGGAAACTAAAGCTCGATAGGCGCTCAAACTCTGATAGGAATATGCTTCATGTATGGTACTGATAAACTCTTGATTTAAAGACGTATTTTCGAATGTGCTTACCCTATCAGATTCCATCTTAACTTCCCCTTTGTTGAGCTGTGCAATTCTGCGTAAAACAATTTTCTTGTGAATAGTTTGAGCAATGCTTTCGAACTCATTAGTATTATGATTGCAGTCTTGTACCATCTCAAGCGTATCAGGGAATCTCCGATTTATATGCACAGATACAATACACCTCCATGCTTTGCTTCTAACACTGAGATTATCATGTACTAAAGATGAAATCTATTGCTTCATTAGCTGGTATGCATTTCATCCGGTACAATTATACGCTTACGCCATTCATCCAGCATTTCTTCCAATGTCGTTGTAATTGATATCTCCGGCGTCCAGTCTGCTAACAAGTGAATTCGTGAGATATCAGCTTCGATGACAGGTGTGTCTGAGGGTCGCATCCGCGCTGGATCTTGAATGATGAGGATTTCCTTTTTTGAAAGCGACAGGAGTATATCAAGCATATAACGTATGGATACAGACTTTCCGCTGCCTACGTTGTATATTATACCGCTTTCCCCTTTTTCTGCAAGAAATCGATATGCTCTGACGATATCACGAACATCCGTAAAATCACGCCTTGATTCCATGTTACCCACATGCATGATCGGGTCACATAACCCGGCTTCAATCATTGCTATCTGTTTGCAAAATTCCGGTATAACAAAGGTATCTGTTTGGCCTGGCCCCACATGATTAAAAGCCCTGACAATAATGACTTCCAAGCCATAGGCACGGGCATAGATTTGACCCATCATACCTTGGGCTATTTTTGATGCGGCATAGATATTGCCGGGGCGTAATGGTGTGTCTTCCTCAATTGGTAATTCTTCTGCTCGGACGTATCCATATTCCTCTCCGGAGCCGACCAGTAGCACGCGGGGTTGCTTTTCCATTTCCCTAACAGCTTCCAGCAGATTAATCGCACCCTTGATATTGATATCTACCGTAATTGCTGGTTGTTTCCAAGAAAGCGCTACAGAACTAAGCGCAGCTAAATGAAAGATATATTTTGGTTCCAATGCTTTTAGCAAAGAAGTAATCGATTTCGGCTCCAGTATATCAAGTTCATACATGGGTATATGTAAATCGACTGTCTCTGATGGAAGATGTGTAGCTGATACGTCCCAGCCTGCATCCATCAAGTGATCCGCCAGATACTTGCCAACAAATCCTGCTGCGCCGATGATCAGTGCTTTCATTTACTTGCCTTCTCTTTTGCGACGAGTAAGAGATCATTTTCTACCATACGCGATACCATATCTGTAAAGGATATCTCCCGGTGCCAGCCCAACATTTGTTCTGCTTTAGCTGGGTTGCCAAGCAGAACTTCAACCTCAGCTGGGCGATAGAATTTGGGGTTGATTCGCACAACGACTCTCCCGGATACTTCATCTATACCTGTCTCATTCGCTCCCGACCCACTCCAGTGTATTCGCATATCTATGCATTGAAATGCAGCCTCCACAAATTCACGTATAGTGCGGGTTTCCCCAGTAGCGACTACATAATCATCAGGTTCTGATTGTTGGAGCATCAGCCACATAGCGCGGACATAGTCTTTTGCATGCCCCCAGTCACGTTTTGCGTCTATATTTCCCAATTCGACGTAATCCTGTAAGCCATGCTTGATACGTGCCGCTGCGTCTGTAATCTTGCGTGTGACGAATTCTTTACCCCGGCGTTCGCCTTCATGGTTAAATAATATGCCGGAGCAGGTGAACATATGATAACTCTCCCGATAGTTCTTAGTGATCCAGTGCCCATACAGCTTAGCTACGCCATAGGGGCTGCGAGGATAAAATGGCGTGGTCTCAGATTGAGGTATTTCCTGTACTAAACCGAACATCTCAGAAGTTGATGCCTGATAATAGCGGCATTCCGGTTTAACAAAGCGAATAGCTTCCAATATATTCGTGACGCCCACAGCGTCAATATCTGCTGTGATGATGGGTTGCTCCCAGCTTGTGGCGACGAAAGACTGTGCAGCAAGGTTATAAACCTCATCGGCTTGAGAAATTCGCATTGCAGAAATGAGTGATACAACGTCTGTCATATCGGCATAGATAAAGTTAATTCTATCCTGAATATGCGTAGCGTTACCGTAATCGATTATGCTTTTCCGGCGCATGAGGCCATGTACCTCATATCCTTTCTCAAGTAGTAGTTCTGCCAGATAAGAACCGTCCTGCCCGGTAATACCCGTAATCAGTGCTTTTTTCATTTGCAATTCTCCTATTCAACACGCAGATAATCGTCTTCATAACGGACGATATCGTCTTCTCCGAGGTATTCACCGTTCTGAATCTCTATAACCTCCAGCGGGAGTTTTCCATAGTTAGCCAGCCTATGCTTATGACCGGACTGCACATAGATGCTCTCACCGGTTCGCAGCAGCTTTTCGGCGCCTTCTATGATGACGATGGCTGTACCTGAGACGACTATCCAGTGTTCATTTCGATGATAATGCATCTGATAACTCAGACGCTTTTGGGGTAAAACTGTCAAGCGTTTGACTTTGTAGAATATATCGTCTTCCAGAATGGTAAAAGAACCCCAAGGTCGATATTCTGTCAGATGATAATCGGCGCGAGAATCATGCCGTTCACGCAGGATGTTCACCACATCTTTGACTTTTTGTGTCTGATCACGGTGTGATATAAGGAGTGCATCTTTTTGATCAACCACTATTATATCAGACAATCCGATCATGGCGATAGACTTATTCCCTTCGGAATAGATGAGATTATTGTCGCAGTCTAGCATAATTTCCGAATTGAAGGTTACATTACCCCTGCCATCTCGCTGAGTATTATATTTATCGTAAAATGTTGTGAAATTGCCTATATCGTTCCACTCCATTTGCAACGGTACGCAGTATACAAGATCTACTTTCTCGATTAAACCGTAATCCACAGAAATCGCTGGGGTTGTGCGGAAGCGTTCCTCGACCTCGGCTGCCTGAAACGCCTGATAAACTTCTGGGTTATACTTTTTGACCGCTTCTTCAAACTGCGCCGAGTGAAACATGAAGATGCCGCCATTCCAGAGATAACCGTCTCTGACATATGCACAGGCGGCGTCATAATCGGGTTTCTCTTTAAATTCGTCGACTTCAAAGCCGCCCGGAACGGCTTTGCCGGGTTTTATATATCCATATCCAGTTTCCGGTTCTGTAGGGGTAATACCGAAGGTAACGAAGCCCATTGCTGCCAGTGGGATTGCACTAAGAATCGTATCAGAAAATATCTGAGGTTGCTCTATTACATGATCTGATGCAAATACAGCACATATATCGTCGCAAGATTCCCGGATAGCTTGGACAGAGTACAAGATAGCCGGAAGGGTATTTCTTGGTTCAGGTTCCAGCAGGATTTGCTCTTGCGGCAGTGTTCTTCCTAATTCTTCAATCTGGCCTTGGACGAGATGGAGGTAATCTTTGCTGGTGACCAGGTATAAGTCTTCCATCCGTCCCATAAGCAGGCATCGTTCGATGGTCAACTGAAATATAGATTTCTCCATACCAGATAGCTTTAAGAATTGTTTAGGATAATTCGTTCTGCTGAGGGGCCATAACCTTGTGCCTGATCCACCGGCCATAATGATCATTTTCATTGTGCTAAACCTCCTGTTTTGTGAACATTATATTATTGCTGATAAATCTCTGTGATCCTGTCCTTGACCAGGGTGGCAGCATGTTCCGGGGAAAGCTTGCTATTTATATGTATTTTCGCGTTATCGATCATGCTTCTTCGGAAATCCTCGTTTTCATATAGCTTTCGCATATAACTCGCAGCATGATTTTCATCAGGTTCGGCCCAGCGGTTGCCGGCTTCGTATGGACCACAGTCTTTTTCAATGGTGACAAAGCGATAATCTACCAAACAAGCGGATGTCTTGTTCATAAATTCTGTATTTGCTGACCAGCCGGTGGCAATTACTGGAGTTCCTAACAACATTGCTTCTGCAGGGACAAGTCCGAAACCTTCAGAGCGATGTAAGCTAACATACACATCTGAACAGGCAATTAGGGCATTGACCTGCGTCTTATCCATAACGTCTGTAATGATATAAACGCTGCGGTAGTCAGCAAACGCATCGCGGATTTTATGCATATCTTCCTGCTGAGGGTTGTTCACTTTGATAATTAAGCCGACATTTTCTTCATCCCTTGAGAACGCTCTCTTAAATGCGCGAATTACACCTATAGGGTTCTTCCTTTCTATTGTGGAGCCACTGTCGTACATGCATAGAAATAGGAATTTATCTGTAGGAAGATTAAAATACTTCCGCTCGAAATCTCCACATTCAAGGGAGCTTATCCCATATGGAATGGTTCGTACGGGCTTATGAGTCGCTTTTCTAAATGCTTCGCTTGCGAATTCTGACGGGGTCCATATCTCATCCACAAGATTTAAGGCGTTTTTCCATTGGTCCGGAAGTTTTTCCAGTTCCCAAAGCCAAAACGCAATATTGTAGTGTGCATCCCATATTTGTCTGTCCATTCTGAAGTAGGCAATAGGCAAATCAAAAGGGTTGATATGGATCAAATTGATGTTGTATGTAGCTGAGTTAGTAACCTTGTGATCCCATGAATGGTCATTGAATCGCTTCACACTGACCAGTTCGTAGTTGTATAGCGCAAAATCCAGCCCAGTGCAATCAAGACACTTGGCCATCAATCTGCAGCTTTCTCCCAGACCAAACTCCCCGCGAATATAACCAATCAAATTGACACCATCTGGATACGCGGTCCGAGTGAAGGGAAGGATATTAGCCTCAGATTTAAGCTTCGACATAGAATTAAGTACTATACTTTTTTTGATGCGGCGAAGAAAGCCTAGAGGAAGTATCTTCATTAGGATTGGTTTGATTCTATATGAAAAATCGAGAAATGCTGCCATCGCATTTATATGTTTCATGAAACCTTCAGAAAACTCCTCTAAACATTATGCCTGATTCGAAATCTTATCGACAATGGATAAGCACTGGTCTTGCTTTGTATAATCACTCTGTGTAGTTATTCTATGTCATTCTATCATAAATATTATAGTTCCACATAAGACTATCAAAAAGTAAGGTAACATCTCAGCAATCAAATTTGTATTATGGCAAATGTTGATATAGTGTAGCAAGTATAGCTGAATTGGATAATCAAAGCATTATTAACTGATGAGGTACGATAGGCCACCACTTTAAGATGCTGTTGAATGCGAAAAATCAACCGGATTCGTATTCGTTACACACATCATCTGCATTGCCTATGCAGACAGTGTTACCTTTATTCAACAATATGGCGCGGGAACACATTTTCCGGATTGTATCTGTGTTATGAGAAACCATCAATACAGTAACGCCTTGGGCGATCATGTTGTCGATGCGTTCTTCGCATTTCTTCTGAAACTGATAGTCTCCCACGCTCAATGTCTCGTCCATAATCAGGATATCCGGTTGAATGCTAGTGGCCACTGCGAAACCCAGACGTGCTGTCATACCTGAGGAGAAGTTCTTGATCGCTACGTCCTTAAATTCCCGTAACTCCGAGAAGTCCATGATTTCGTCATACTTCTTTTCCATAAATTTTGGCGAATGCCCAAACATGGCGCCGTTTAAGAATATATTGTCTCTCGCGGAAAACTCGGGATCAAAACCTGCTCCCAGTTCCAACAATGGTGCAAGCTCGCCTCGAACCGTTACGCTTCCGGCGGTGGGGCGGAAGACGCCCGCGATGATCTTCAGCAGTGTGGACTTTCCCGCTCCATTGAGACCCATGACGCCGAAAACTTCGCCTTTGCTCACAGCGAAATCTATATCTTTCAGCGCCCAGAATTCTTCATAGAATAACTGCCGCTTCAGCGCTTTAACCATATATTCCTTCAGACCGGTGATTTTGTCTTTGCTTAGGTTAAAAAGCATAGATACATTCTGCACCGTTATGATTGCGTTGTCTATGAAGCTATCAAAACCAGCGTCACCCACAGCCGGCCTCCTTGCTCATAAGCTTAGAATAAACTTTTCCTGTTGTGACATGAACACATACATGCCGCAGCATAACGCTGCTAAAGCAAAGCCCAGGCATACCACATTGGCCCAAAGCTCGGGCACGATACCGTGAAGGGCAAGATTGCGGAAATAGTCTACAAAGTGGTACAGGGGATTAAAACCCATGTAAGGTTTGAGCCAATTCGGCAGGATTTCCACGGGGTAAAACAGAGGCGTCAGGTATGTGAGTAATGTGAGTAATACACCATACAAATAAGTAAGATCCCGAAAGAATACTGCCATTGATGATATAAGCATGGCAACACCCAGCGAAAACAAGAAGGTATAAAGTATGGGTATGGGTATAAGCAGCATAGTAAGTCGAAACGGAACTCCCGTTACGATAAATACAAACAAGAATGCAAGGCAAGAAAACAACAGATTAACCAGTGACGAAAGCACTTTCGATACAGGAAAGATATATTTGGGAATATAGATTTTTTTAATAATTCCCTCACCATTTATCACGGAATTCATGGCTTGCATAGTGGATTCTGAGAAGAATCCAAAAATGATTTGTCCGCTCAACAAATACACAGGGAAATGCTCAATGGAGAACCTGAAAAAATATGAAAATACCATGGTTATGACCAACATAGTGAGCAGAGGGTTGAGCAGAGACCATAGTATACCAAGCATACTCTTTCTGTAGCGCGAGATAAAATCGCGTCTGACGAGCAATATAAGTAAATGGCGGAAGCGGCAAAAGGTATTTATCTGTCCCCGGACAAAGTCGCGCTTGAACACAAGAATCAGTACGACAGATGTGGAAATCGCTGCCGTTATGCTTAGAAAACCTATTTTTGTCGCGAACATGATGACATTTTCTGCACGAGAGCCGACAATTCTTTCAGGTAGGAACAGCAACATCACAAAATATACCGCTGTCATTAGTATGGTGAGCAGCGCTAGCCGCTTTTTTGTCAGCATAGGCAGCCTCCTACTTCTCGAGTATTACGTATTCATTGCTTCTATAATGCCCTTATTCTTCGAATTTAGCAAGATTCAAAGACAGGATTGACTAAAATAATCGGAGATTAAGGATCTCATAAAAACAAACAAACAGCCTATCGGTAGTTAAAAAACCAGGTCTTATAGTCATCCACCAGCTTGTAGTTACGAGAGGCATGATCCATAACCGACAAGTCACAAAGGGGGATAGCGTATTTCTTTCTGCCCTTTCTGACTCCGGCTATGATTCCGCATAGGTCATCCTCAAAATCAGTATCCAAAACTTTCACCCTATCCTTGTAACGAAAAGCGCTTGGGTTGTCAAATCCAAAGAATTCTGCCTCACTTCCTTCATCATGTTCAACCTCAGCTTCAAAGGGAAAAACTAAATGCTGCGATAGAAACGCCACCCAATCCCGGTTTTCACCCCTTATTACGGTTATTTTACCTTGACTGTCCTCAATGTATATGGCTCCGCAGTTTGCGCATGCTCGCTTCAACAAATGCAGTTTTTCGTTATATCCGACCCGTTCATCGGATTTATTCCAACAAAACGAGCACAATCTCGTATCGGGAGCATAATCATCCGGATCGTTGAACTCTATGTCGTTGTAGTCTGGCTTCATGCTATTCAATTTTTGCTTCACCGTCCTTTGATTGTGTTTCTATTGGTTTGCCGCAGTATTCCAGACTTCTTTCGATACAGCGTCGTACATGTTAAGCCATTGATCGCCTTTACGATATAGCGCGTGATTTCCATAGGGTATTGGTTTAAGGCGTTTTCCGTCGAATGGGACTGAGGCGACTCTTGACAGCCTTTTCCTATAGCGGCCTGCTTTGGTACAGCTGCACTCGTTTCGCGATGCTGTGGCCTGCGTAGCGCAGGGTCAGCAGGGCTGCAGGCATACTCGGGTAACCGGCTGCTCTATAGGAACGGAAAGCCATGAGCCCCGAACGCAGTCGCTGTCCGGAGCGAGAGGATTTGGCAAGCCGGTAGGTCAGCAGCGGCTCGTCCAGGCCGTAGGCGACGCCGGTTTTCCTGACGATTTGCAGCCAGACGACATAATCTTCGTGCAGCTTCCCTTCGGGGAATTTATTTTTGCGCAGGATATCCCGCTCGACTACAACGGAAGAGCAGGACATCAGGTTCCGCCGCAACAGTTCGTTGTATCGCAACTCTTTGACAGCATGCAGCACGAATTGGTATGGATTTCCCTCGGCGTCGATGAATTGGGAGGCGGTATAGGAGATGACCGCGTTGGTATCATAGATAAACTGCAAATGCCGCACAAGTTTTTTCGCCTGCCACAGGTCGTCGCTGTCTAGAAAGGCGATCCACTGCCCCCGCGCTTCGTCGATGCCGCGATTGCGTGTGAAAGCGACGCCTTTGTTCGTCCGGTTTCGGAAGAGGCGTATCCTGTCGTCCGCAGCGGCAAATGCTTCGCAAATGGAATAGGTTTCGTCCTTGGAGCGGTCGTCGATCAGGAGCAATTCATAGTCGGCAAAAGTCTGATCCAGAACGGACTGAACAGACGCCGCTAAGGTTTTCTCCGCATTGTACGCGGGCATGATAATACTGAAGCTGACCACGAGAAAAAGCTCCCCCCTTTCGCTTCGTAACGCGGCAATATGGTAGCTTCATAGTATCATGAATGCCTTTCATTCGGCAATTGTCATATGAGATTTTTCGCCTGCCACAGGTCGCCGCTGTCCGGAAAAGCGATCCGCCGCCCCGCGCTTCACCTGGTTCCTCTGCTCGATCCCGATAGGGAAGAAATAAGATGAATTGTAGAAAAAAATGTTTGTTCATCAGATCTCCACTTGCGTTCGTTCATGAACTGTTATATAATATGAAAAATGAACGTGAGAAGGATGATGTGCATATGAAGTGTGTGAGGAAGGGTATTTGGTTTATTTGTTGTGCGTTGCTGCTGCTATTGTGTTTCGTGATTGCCGGCTGCTCGCAGGGCGGCGGATCCGGCGCGGCGCAGCAGTCCATTACGATTCTGTCGGCGAACTATGAGGAACTTGTGCCGGATCAGATTGCGTTTTTGAAAAGCAAATTTCCGGATGTGGAGTTCACGATAACCTGTTTATCCTCCGGGAACCTGGCAGCGAAAGTGCAGGCGGAAGGCAAAGACACGGAAGCGGATATCCTCTATGCGCTGTCCAGCGGCTACGCCAATGTCCTGGAAAAGGCAGACCTGATCAGAGCGTATACGCCCGGAAGCGAGTATTTGCCGGAGTACGCAGACCCGGATAATGTACGGGTTCCCAACGGCGTTTGGTGCGGCGCCATTCTCGTGAACACAGAAGAGATGCCCAAGCTGAACCTGCCCGAACCCAGAAGCTATCAGGATCTGTTGAATCCCGTGTATAAAGGGCATATTGTGATGAGTAATCCGCTGTCTTCTTCGACGGGCTATTTTTTCCTCCTGGGGATATTGAACCTTTATGGCGAAGAAGCGGGCTGGAAGTATTTTGAGGATTTGCGGGAGAATATCATGCAATTCTCCGAGTCCGGGTCCGGGCCTGCGTCCATGGTGGAGTTCGGCGAATGCGCCATCGGGCTGGGCATTGATTATCAGGGGATCGAGCTGCAGGAGTCCGGCAAGCCGGTCAAGGTCCTCTTCGCGGAAGAAGGCGCCCCCTATGATAACGACACCATCCTGCTAGTCAAGAAGGATGCGGAACCCAGCGAACTGCTTCAAGATGTGCTGAAGGCTATGACCTCAGCCGAGGGCAACGCGGTATTCAACGACTATAGCAAGTCGGTCATCGTAGGCGGCGTAGATAACGCAGCCTATCCGGCGGACTTTAAGGTTCTGGATATGAGCGGCATAGACGACGCGGACAAAAAAGTAACGCTATTGGAAACATGGAGTGAGAAATTTGAATGATCTACTTCGGGTAGAGGGCCTTGAGAAAAACTTCGGAAAGCAATGCGTATTGCGGGATGTGGCTTTTTCGGTCAACTTCGGGGAGTTTGTATCCATTCTCGGCCCCAGCGGCTGCGGCAAAACAACGCTCATGCGTATCATCATGGGCCTTGATAAGCCCTCCGGGGGTAAGCTCTATGTTGGCGAAGAAGACGTCACCAACCTGCGTCCCGTGCAGCGCGGTTTTTCCATCGTATTTCAGGATTATGCCCTGTTTCCCCATATGACCCTGTATGACAATATCGCCTATGGCTTGAAGCTTCGCAAGACCTCGCCGAAGGAGATCCGCGAACGCGTGTTGAGTACGCTCAGCAACTTGAGGCTGGACGATGCAGTAAAGAAGTACCCCTCGCAATTGTCCGGCGGGATGCAGCAAAGGGCGGCGATCGCCAGGGCTTTGGTACTGGACGCCAAGCTCCTGCTGCTGGACGAACCCTTCTCTTCGCTGGACGCTTTGGTAAAAGTAGAGCTTTCTGACGAACTGCGCGCGCTGCAGGACGAGTTTCATATCACCATGATCATGGTCACCCATGATCTGGAAGACGCCTTTTCCTTAAGCGATCGTGTGATTCTGATGGAAGAAGGGCAGATTGTCGCCGACGCAAGCCCTTACCGGCTTTATCAGAACGAGAGCGACAACCCCTTCGTGCAAGCCTTTATCATTGATCAGCTTGATAAGCGGGGGCGCTATGTGAGAAACATAACAAGCGGCGAGAAGCATTGAGCGTGGAGCATAGCAATAGGGCGCATTCCGAGAGCTTCCAAGCATCGAATGCGCTGATTTTGCTATTGCTGGCCATCGTCGTCGTCAACTTGATCCTCCCCTTACTGGCCCTCGTCCGCCAGGCCTTCGACTTCGAGCCGGTGTTTTCCGGTTTTGCCAAAGAGTTGTCCGGCGCGACGACGCGAAGGGCGATTTTTAACTCGCTGTGGGTCTCGCTGGTCGCCAGCGCCATTGCGGTTGCTTTTGCGTTTTTCTTTGCCTTTATGGTGCGCTTTAAGCTCAGGCTGCGTGTCCGGCGATATTTCCTTTTCTTTGCGATCCTGCCTATCCTCGCGCCTTCGATTACCTATGGGATCGTGATCCTCTATCTATTTGGCAAGATGGGCGTCATCACCCGCTTGATGGGCTATCAACTGCCGATTTACGGCCCGCTGGGAATTATCATGGGCAGTTTTTTCTATGCCTTCCCCGTGGCCTTTCTGGTCTTATCCCAGGCTTTCGACAGTTACGACGCCCGCTATAAAGAAGTGGCGGATACCCTGGGGGCTAAGCCTTTCTCTCAATTCAAAGACATTTTATTTCCGATCATGAAATATGCCGTGTTTTCTGCCTTTGCGGTCTGCTTTACCATGGTATTTACCGATTACGGCATTCCTTTATCTGTGGGCGGTACCTTTCCCATACTGCCCCTGCAGTTCTACCGGACGGTGATCGGGCTGTTGAATTTCCACAGGGGCGCTATATTCAGCGCATTTATCCTTATCCCCGCCCTCGCTTTCTACTTCCTGGACTTACTGTATTTCAGCAAAAAGCAAACGGCTTCCATCCAAAACGCCAAACCCATCCCCATCACGCCCATGAACCTGCTTCAAAAGCTCGGCTTTGGTTTGCTGTTTATGATCATTCTCATCCCCATACTGGTGATCTGTGTGGCGCCATTTGTCCGGGGCTGGCCCTACAGCCCCGTTTTTACCCTTGCCAATTTCCGCCTTCTGATTAGTACCGGCAAATTGGGAAAGCTTACCTTCAACTCTGTTTTTGTAGCGGCTTTATCCGGTTTTTTTGGGACGATACTCGCGTTTACGGCGGGCTACATGTATATACGGGACAAAACCAGCTATCCGATACTAAAGAAGCTGACCCACGGCATGTTTATGGTATCGCTGTCGATTCCCGGCCTGGCGCTGGGCCTTGCCTTTGCTTTGTTTTTCAAAGGCAGCTTCGTGTACAATACCTACGCGATCCTGGTTAT
>Ga0099364_10004720_pt1 | contig 20558 bp, 15 predicted proteins | sample TergutTh196P3_FD_73070 | JGI IMG/M metagenome (GOLD analysis project Ga0099364, IMG submission 73070) | Microcerotermes parvus P3 segment gut microbial communities from Pointe-Noire, Republic of the Congo - Th196 P3 | ecosystem: Host-associated > Arthropoda: Insects > Digestive system > Gut ... | reverse complement strand
ACTATAAATCGAACCGCCGTATACTGAAAACGGTATGTACGGTGGTGTGAGAGGGGAAGGTGCTTCACGCACCCTCCTCTACTCGATTAGAAAACGATTACCACCACTTATCCCACCCCGAAGGGGTGGGGCTAACTGATTGTATCACATAGAGATCCACCCCTTCAGGGTGGATGTAGGTGGTTGCATGTTATTCTATAAAGAGTCACATACCTTCGGTGTGTGTAAGGTATGATTTTATATATATTTATTATTGAGACCATCATAAATACGTTCCGTACCGTCATTCGTCCCGAATGACACAAATCTACTTTTTTTGAAACAAAAATATATATCAATTGTTTAATTAATAAATTCAAAGTAAAAGGGGCTAGGATAATTTATGGCTAAAAAGACAATTTTTATTTTACTAGTGTTATGGATAATAACACTTTCTAACCTATCAGCTACAAAATATGCAGGCGAGATATTTAAAATGGGAGCCGGTGTTAGAAATTTCGCCATGGGCAGAACCGGTATAACAGATATTAATTCGCCAGCTTTACCCTATTGGAATTCCTCAATGTTGCTTGTTCAAGAACTAAGAACATTCGAACTTATGCATGCAGAAGAGTTTCACGGAATTCTTAAATACGACACATTTTCTGGGTCATTAGGTGAAAACAATAAAGTCGGTTTCACTTTAGCAAGAATAGGTGTCAACAATATTGCAATGACAAGACTAGAAAATCCGCATGAACCAATGGGTCCCAACAATAGACCTGTTAAATATAAATCTGTAAACAATGCAGATTATATTTTGTATCTTGGGTTCGCTAGATATTTGGCAAATATACCATTAGGTTTCACGCCTAAACTTGTGTATAAAAACTTGGCAGAAACTCCTGCTTTTGGGTTTGGACTAGATATTTCAACGCATCATAAGCCAAACGAATACTTTACTTTAGGTGCAAGATTACGAGATATTATTCCTACACAAATTTATTGGGATAACGGAACTAAAGAATCTGTTAACTTTGGAATTGATTTAGAATTGCAACTCCATACAAAACTACCTGTTATTGATCGACCTCTGAATCTGTATTTTAACGGAGAAATAAATACAGAGGGAATGGTTAAAACTGCTTCTGCAAACATTGGTGATGTAAGCTTTGACCCACATCTAGGAGCAGAAATAGTTTTGCATCCAATGGTTAGTTTTTTTGCCGGTTATGATATAGAGTATTTTACAACAGGTGTTGGAGTAAATTACAGTAATTTTTTACTTAATTATGCCTTTGAACAAAATTCAAATCTAGATAATTCGCATAGATTTGCTATTGGATATAGGTTTTGATGTGTTATTAATTCTATCTGTACGGAACGCATTTATGAGCGTACTCTAAAAAGTAATTTTTATCTATGAAATCATACCTTACACATGCCGAAGGTATGTGAAGCTAGGTAGAAACGAATACACACACCAATTCTGCATCCCGTAGGGATGCAACAAAATACGTAAATTATTGGTTGCATCCCTACGGGATGCGGTTGGTGTGTGCGAATCTGTTTCTACCTAGCTTCACATACCTTCGGCATGTGTAAGGTATGATTTTTATATACCATATTCTGTAGGGAACGCATTTATTCGTTCCTAGTTCGGTTGGAATCAAATTGAGAATTAGGAACGAATAAATGCGTTCCCTACAAATTAAAACCCTTGTATCCCATGTACTTCATTAACATCCAGTACATAAAGAATCCCATTACCGGGTTCATCTATTTTTAAATGTTCACGAATTGACTGAATAATCTGGTCTTTATATTTCTTTTTCGTCACGATGAAAACTTCTTCTTTTTCTGGTTCAATTTCCATCGAGAAAAACTTTTGAATTTCATGAACACCTGCTCCACGTGCATTAATAATAGTGCCTCCTGTAGAAGTTACTTTATTCGCAGCTTCAATAACCTCATCACCTCTACCTTTCTCAACCACCACAAAAATAATCTTGTACATATTTTTACCTCCGGGTATCATTTTAGATGCTTTAATTGGGTTTCTACTACCAATAAAGTCATGAACATTATAAATAAATCCAATGCCATGATGTGGGCGATCGAAGCGCATTTCATCATTAATGCATTTTAAAACCTTCCTTGATAATTCATTTTCAACTATCATATTCACGATTTCTTTACGTTCTTCATTGATACCTAATATATTCATTAATGGGCTAAATACGGTGCCTTTACCAATTGAGATTGTAGCACCTTTTACTCCATTTTCTTTCGCAATGTGCCATACACGACTTGCCTCACCAATGCTGACTACACAGCAAATTAAGCTAAATCCTGCCATGTTTTCCCTCCAAACCAACTTTCTTCGATTTCATTTTATAAATTAATCCCAATATTTGCAAAGAAATCGCAGGCATCATGGTAACCATAACAATTATTCCGAAAGAATCTAGAAACACATCTGAATGTTCTACTGCTTCCGAAACACCCTGAGAAAACGCAAGTATAAATGTTACTGTCATAGGTCCAGAAGAAACGGCACCGGAATCGAATGAGATACCAGTAAACATTTTCGGGGTAAAAAACATCATAATTAATGCAAAACAATAGCCGGGTAATAGAAAATGCCATAATTTTATACCCGGTATTATTATTTTTAACATAGATAAACCAACAGCAAACGCCATACCTATTGCTAAAAACGTTAATACGGTTTTGCGTTTGATATAGCCGCTTGTTACGTCTTCTATCTGATGAGTTAATACATAAACTGCTGGTTCTGTAAGAATAATTAACATGCCTAACACTGCACCAATAATGATGGGTAAAGATGAGCTTCCTAAAACAGAAAGATTGTAACCAATGATGCTTCCCATATTCATAAAACCAGCATGAACACCAACAAAGAAAATTACTAAACCAAGATAAGTATAAAAAAATCCGATTAACATTCTTCTGAAAGAACGTTTCGTTAAGCGAAATTTATATTTTTGAAATAGTAGGAATAAAACAAAGATAGGTAATAAAGATACCAATGTTTCACGTAAGACAATTGGCAACTCATATATAAATGGAGCTAATATCGAGTTATCTGGCAAGGCAAATGCGTCCACACTACCTGATACATCTTCAATTCTTACGAAAAAATTTAAAATCAATAATCCGAAGATTGCACCGGTAGCCATGATGCCTACTAATCCGAAACTATTCTCTTCAGCTGAAATACTGTCACGTTTCATGCAAGCCATACCTGCTGAAAGTGCTAAAACAAGCGGGACTGTAATTGCACCTGTGGCTGCACCGGATGCATCAAACGCTATAGCTAAAAAATCCGATGAACCTAAGAATGCAAACGTAAAAGCAAGTACATAAGTGCATAACAATATAATTCTTAAAGAATAATTCTTTACTATACGAACCGCACCGAAAGCTAACAATAATGAAGCCCCAAGTGCTACAAGCGTGCGGATTGTAAAAGTGGATATTAAATTGTTAGTTAAGGCTGTAACTTGTTTCGCTAATACATTTACGTCCGGTTCGGCAAAATTGATAAAGAATCCTAAAACGAAGACTATTAATATAATAAACCATAATTTATTGGATTTGACAAATACGGTGCCCATATGGTCACCAAGCGGTAATACTGCTAAATCAACTCCAAATAAAAGAATGATTAAACCTAACATTACGGCTACTGCACCCAATAAAAACTGAGCAAAAACTAATCCAGAAACGGGCACTAATGTGAAACGTAATATTAATACAAATATTACTACAGGAAGTACGGCTATTATTACTTCTTTCGCTTTTTCTAATAATACGTTCATGGTTTTCCTTTGTTTTATTTTTTATTAATTGAAATCATGTCCTGTACGGAACGCATTTATTCGTTCCTAGTTCGGTATTGATATAATTTTATTCCAACAGAACAATGGGATATTGAAATAAAATTTATTCCCAACCGAACAAGGAACGAATAAATGCGTCCCCTACAACTAGGATAGTCAAATATTTTTTATTATCACTTTTATGTCAAGAAAAATTATTTTTTTTATTAAAATATTTTTCTTGACATAAATCAATAAAAAAATATACTTGACAACGAAATATTTTATTTAGGAGACATAATGGTTCAATTGGGAAATAGCTGGGATAATATCCTTAAAGAAGAATTTAATAAAGAATACTACCTAAATCTTAGAGAGTTCTTAAAAGTAGAATACAGGTTAAATGCTGTATATCCAAGCATGTATGAGATTTTTAATGCGTTTAAGTTTACACCTTTTGAAGATGTAAATGTTGTACTTTTAGGACAAGACCCATATCATGGAGAAGGTCAGGCTCATGGACTTGCTTTTTCTGTAAAACATGGTACGCAAGTGCCACCTTCACTAGCGAATATCTACAAAGAACTCAATTGGGATATCGGATGTTATATCCCTAATAGCGGAAACCTTGAAAAGTGGGCAAAACAAGGCGTGTTACTACTGAACACGGTACTTACTGTTAATGCTGCAAATCCAAATTCACACAAGAATAGAGGATGGGAAAATTTTACAGACGCAGTAATAAAGTTTTTGAACGAAAGAGAAACACCAATTGTTTTTATTCTTTGGGGAAACCATGCTAGACACAAAAAAAGAATCATTACTAACCCCAAACATCTTATTCTCGAATCGGCACATCCAAGTCCTCTTTCGGCACAATCAGGATTCTTTGGATGCAGACACTTCTCAAAAACAAACACTTTCTTAAATGAAAATGGTGTGAAGAGTATTGATTGGCAGATTGAGTAGGGAACGCATTACAGAAAACTCCCCCCTGCCCCCCTCAAAGAGGGGGGGGGGATTAGGAACGAATAAATGCATTCCCCACAAAATACACACATAAAACAAAGGAGAAAAAATGAAAAAAACACAACTTTTTATCGTCATTTTTATGATGATCACGTCTTTAATTTCACAGGTTTCAACCTTCCCATTCAATGAAGGTTTCGAAGGCACCCAATTCCCACCTTCGGGTTGGAATCTTATCGATGGCAACGCTGACGGATATAACTGGGCTAAAGTCCAAGCACCGACTTATCCAGCCAATTCAGGATCTGGTTCTGCAATGTCCGAAAATTACTCGATGTTTGGAGGAATCTTAAATCCAAACAATTATCTTGTAACACCTGCAATTAGCTTACCAGAAAACACCACAATCAATTTAAGATGGTATGCTAAAAAACAGTCCATACCATCTCAGCATTATTCCATTGTCATCTCAACAGATTCAAATTCAATAGGTGACTTTACCACAACTTTGTTCAGTGAGACAATTGGTTCAGATAATTATCAACAAAGAAATACCGATTTATCTGCATATGCAGGACAAACAATATATATAGCTTTCAGGCATCATGACTCAACAGAGTTACCACCCATGGGGCAGTCTGGCTTGCAAATTGATGATATTTCTATATTTTTGGTATTAGATTCAGCTCTTCAAGCAGAAAGCATTTCAGGTGCCACACTGGGTGCAGTTGGTGACGAACTAACCTATTTAGTTACAGTTAGTAATGTAGGAACTAATCCCGTATCTGATTATTTTGTATATTTAATGATGATGGATGGGGAAGAGGAGGTAGAACTTGCTGGAATTTCAGGAGCTACTATTCAACCCGGTACATCAGAAATTTTTGATTTTGTCTTTACACCTGTCGCATCTGGAAGTTACAGATTATTCGGTATGGTAGAATTTAATGATGGGGAAGAAACGAAAAGAGACAGAACCTTACCACTAAATTTATTAATTGTTCCAGAAGGTATTGACCTTATTTTCGTTGGTGACCCTGATAGTGATTATTCACTTCAAGGTCCCTTTCAATTCAACCAACAAGGTCATATGACACAATCAATATATAACGAGAGTTATTTCAACAATAAAACAGGTGTAATCACTAATATTACCTATAGTTTTAGTGCTCAAGGTGACATTCCTGCGAACGGACCGCATCTTAGAGTTTTTATGGGAACTACAGATTTAGATAACTTTGGCGATTTTGAACCTGACCCAAACGGTCCTTGGATAGAGTATAGTAATTTTACACAAGTGTTTGGAGGGCAGATAAATCTTTCAACACCGGGTCCACAAGATGTTAACATTATCTTAGATCAACCTTTTGAATACAACGGAGGTAACTTAGTTATCATGACTACTAAAGGACTTGCAGATTGGGAGCAAGCTTATAATGGCGTAAATGTATGGCAAACTACTGATGTTCCCGGATTACCCGTTACTATTAGTTACGGAGGCTGGCAAGCAGCAAATCCTGTATCGCCTTCCGCACATTTTACAAGTCCAAATTGGTACCTACCAAACACCGTCTTTCATCTTATTACTGCTGAAACTGGTAGCTTAACAGGTACAGTCACTGCCAACGGTTTACCACTTGAAGACGTTTTGATAGAGTTTATAGGCACACCGATTTACACATACACAAACGTACAAGGCAAATACGAAATCGGTAATATTCCACAAGGTTTTATAAGTATCAGAGCTTCTAAAAACATGTATAACGAAGTGATAATTAACAATATAAGCATTGTTTCAGGTGAAGAAACTATTCAAAACATTGAAATGACTATAATCGATTATGATTTTAAAGCATTATCGCTTACAGGACCTACAATGCCCAGCGTAAATCAAGATTACAAATATATTGTTACAGTAAGAAATGATGGCGGAGTGCCTGCTGAAGGTTATGAAGTTAGGTTAATGTCGGGACAAAATATACTAGCTTCTGTTATGGGAGAAACTTTGTTACCAACAGAAACAGCTACTATCACCCTTATCTGGCAACCACAAATTGAAACTACTTTCCAAATATATGGACAGGTGATTTATGAACTTTGTCCGAATATCGAAAACCACAGCACTAATTCACTGAACGTTCACGTTCAACCATACGGCACTGCTTTTGCTTATATTGGCGATCCTAATTCCACTTTATTGGAAAATCACCCTATCGTGGCTGTTAATTTGCCAACTAGCATATCACAAGTAATTTATCTAGAAAATGAACTAGCTATTGAAGGTGCTATTACACAAATTACTTATTATTACACTGGAAATGGAACTGTTCCTGAACCTGTGAAAATTTTTGCTTATGCAACTATCACAGATTTGGATAAACATGATTATAATTCAGGTTACCCATATCTTAGTAACGATTGGATTTCAATGGAACAATATACATTGATTTATGAAGGTTACATTGACGTTACGGGTGTTGAAGAAAGAGAAATTATTCTTGATTTACCAGAGCCATTTTATTATTCTGAAGGTAATTTAGCTGTTTTTATTCATGCTCCTCTTGATTATGCTAGATGGTATAGCGGATTTTGGAAACAAACACCTTTCCCTGATAAAAATAAAGCTATACGCGATGTGTCCTTAGCTCCTTTTAATTTTAATGAGTTAGGTCCCGGTTTTGTAACTCAATTTGCTCCAAATACTTTATTTTCATTCATGACAGCAAACATGGGTAGCCTTTCAGGAAAGATAACACATAACGACAATTCAATTATTGGCGCCACTGTTACTATTGCATCAAGCGAAACTAATATGAGTGAAAGAGTTAGAATAACTGATAATAATGGAAATTACAGCTTTTCATACATTCCAATAGGAAATATCGATATTACAGTTTCCATGCACGGATACCTTGATAGAACTATACAAAACGTAGTTATTAATGATGAAGAAATAACTATTGAAAACATAACCTTGCTACCCAAACCGCAGGTTGATATTACAGGCAGTGTGTTTGCTTCAGATACAGGTTATCCTTTACCAAATGCAACAATTGTTTTAAAAGGTTATGATAGCTATGAAAATATCTATACTAATGAAAGCGGTTATTACACCATTCCAAACGTATATACTAACGAAATATATACTTTAACTGTTCAAGCAAATGGATATGTTACTCATACACAAACCGTTAATTTAGGAAGTACTGATTTAACGATTCCGCTTATCCTACTTCAACTAAGAGCTTTAAGACCTAGAAATGTTGTTGCTCAGGCTTCTTCAAATAGCGTTTCTCTTTACTGGGAGCACCCTTCAGAATCTTCTATCATGATTTCACAAAACGTTAATGATAAAATTTATGACGGTATTGGAGACGGAATTGATGCTGTTTTTTCAATTGCACATAGATTTACTTCTGAACAATTATTTGATATTGGTGTTGTAAACGGAAATATAACGACAATTGGATTGATACCCGGTGAACTAAACGCTACTTACGCTCCAAGAATTTGGACAGCTGGCTCCATAAACCCATTAAATTCTGGTAACTTAATTTATGAAGGCGACCCTGTACATGGTTCAAATCTTAATCTTTTCTTCTGGAACGATATTGAACTCTTCGCACCACTTGCCGTGCCTAGTACAGGCGAACTATGGATAGGATTTGAGGTTAGATCAAACCTTTTACCTATTGCAATTGACGAAGGACCACCTGTAAATAATTATGCTAACCTTGTTTATTCAAGAGGAAGTTGGAGTACTTTGTTAGATTTTAATATTCCTCACAATATTTTAATCAGAGCGATGATTGAAAACGCCGAAGGTAGAAATATCACTAATATTCCGGATTCATATATTATCCACCGTGCAAATGTAGAAACGATTGATAACCCAGATACTTGGCAGTATCTTACAGAATTAGATACCGAAAATCATGAAACAATTTATCTTGATGAAACATGGGCTCAAGCACCTGATGGAGAGTATAGATACGTGGTTCAAAGCGTTTATGATGCTATCAATATTTCAAATCCTGCTTTCTCAAACAATGTTCATATAAACATGCTTGCTGAAGTTATTATCAATGTTTATACTAGTACAGGTGCAAGTGTTAGCGGTGCTGAAGTTACACTAACTAACCAAAACCAAAATCCTAATCACGTTTATCAGCAGAATGCTACACATTCTAGAGTCGTTTTCAACAATGTTTGGAAAGGTTCTTATACTCTTACTATAGGATTAACAGGATTCCAAAGAGTTTTTGTGTACGATATTGATATTCGAAACAACAACCTATCATTTAATGTTACCCTAAACGAAAGTCAATCTATTCTCTATGAAAGTTTCGAAAATTATCTATTTCCACCAGACGGATGGATGCTGTATGATGCAGATGGAGATATGAACAATTGGCTGCTTATTCACGAGAGACCTGATTTGGCTCACACCGGTAATTATTTTATCGCTTCACACTCTAGATGGCATGAAAATGAGACTTTATACCCAGATAATTACATTATCACTAAACCTATAGAAATTCCTGAAGATAAAGACGTTAATCTGCAATATTATGTTACTACTTCTCAAGAATTATTACCGATTGAAACTTACTCTGTTATGATTTCTTTTTCAGAGAATATTGCAGAATTTTTCCCCGTTTTTTCAGAAACTCTTAACGAAACAAATCTTAACTGGCAACAAAGAAATATCGACCTGTCATTCTTCGCTGGACAAACAGTGTATATCGCATGGAGACATCACCTATCTTATGCTAATGAAGCTGTGGCGCTCGATACAGTTAATATCACTGTTGGAGATAAACATAGTTTTGTAGATTTTGTTGATGTAACTATTGTTCCAAACATAAATCAACTTAATCAAAATTATCCTAATCCTTTTAACCCAAACACTTATATCGCTTTTGACCTTACAAAAGAATCTCTTGTAGAAATTGATATTTTCAACATTAGAGGACAAAAGGTTAAAACGCTGGTTGATGATTTCTTCACAGCGGGACATCACGTTATTCAATGGAACGGTACAGATGATAACGGAAGAAACCTCGCAAGCGGGGTATACTTCTACAAAATGAAGAGCGATGATTTTACGCAAACTAGAAGAATGGTGTTGATGAAATAGATCTGTAGGGAATTGCCCCCCATCCTGTAGGGAACGCATTTATTCGTTCCTAGTTCGCCAATTGTTGGAAATGCATGGATTATTTCCCAACCGAACTCGGAACGAATAAATGCGTTCCCTACAGGATGGGGGCTACCAGGTACAAAATGAAAATAGCTATTATAGGTGCAACCGGTGAAGTTGGACGAATGGTATTAACATGCCTAAGCGAATTTAACATAACATGCACAAAATTAGACCTTTTCGCTTCAAATAATTCAGCCGGAAAAACAATATTATATGATAATAACGAGATAAAAGTAAAGTCTCTTAGTAAAAACAATTTAAACACCGACTATGATTATGTTTTTCTAACCGCTGGTGGAAATATTTCAAAGGAATATGCAAAGATTATAGTAGATAACGGTGCAATAGCAATTGATAATTCTTCTGTTTTTAGGCAAGAGGATACAATTCCACTTATTGTACCAGAAGTTAATGGACATTTGCTTAAAAATTATAAAGGAATTATTGCAAATCCTAACTGTTCTACCATTCAACTAATGCTTGTTCTTAATCCTTTACAGAAATATAAAAAAATTAATAAAGTTGTTGTTACCACTATGCAATCTGTCTCTGGTGCTGGTAATAAAGGAATTGTTGAATTAGAAGCACAAAGAAATAACTGTAAAAACATTAACGTTTTTCCTAAACCAATTGACCTTAATGTTATTCCACAAATAGGTGATTTTGATGAAAATGATAACAGCCAGTTTAAAGACTATTGCTATGAAGAAATTAAAATGACCTTAGAAGCTAGAAAAATTCTGAATATCCCAGATTTTGATCTGGTGGCTACTACTGTTCGCGTGCCTGTTATTTACGGGCATTCAGAATCCGTTTATATTGAATTTAATGAAAATGTTGATATTAATCACATTATTAACATCCTGTCAAATGAAAGGGCTGTTATTTATAATGACAATTATCTGACACCTGTCGAAATTAATGAGTCAAATTGCTCCCATGTTGCAAGAATTAGGTATGCTGGAAATAAAAAATCTATTCTACTTTGGAATTTAGCGAATAATATAAGACTAGGAGCCGCTACTAATGCTGTGAAAATTATGATCGAACACCATAATCCCCCCCCTCTTTGAGGGGGGCAGGGGGGAGTTTTCTACTTCCCTATACAATAATTACTAAATATCCTATTTAAAATATCTTCAGAACTCACTCTTCCTATTATTTCCTCAACCGCATTACTTGCCTCCAGAATATCAAATGCCACAAAATCAGCGCCCATTTCATTTTGCAATGCTGCTTTAGCTTTTAACATCGCTTCATTTGCTTTTTTAAGGCACGCTAATTGACGGCTATTAGTTATTATTCCGTTCTCCATCTCCGACTCAATATTTTGAAATATAGATAATATACCTTCTTTTAAACCATCCAAACCGTGTTCTGTTAAAGCAGAACAGCATATTCTACCAGCTGCATATGAAATATTAATATCACTTAATAAATCTATTTTATTTAATACATGAATCACGGGTATATTACAATCCGGTAATATCTTATTATCAAATTGACCTGTTTCTAACGCCGTTGCATCGTGTATATACAAAATCAAATCAGCTTCATCTATTATCTTTTCGGTTCGTTCTATACCAAGTTTTTCTATAATATCACCCGATTCGCGAATCCCAGCAGTGTCGAATAATCTTATTTTATAACCTGATAAACTAACAATTTCTTCAATATAATCCCTCGTTGTGCCGGGTATAGGGGTAACAATAGAACGTTCGGCTGAAAGTAAAGCGTTAAAAATGCTTGATTTACCAACATTAGGTTCACCAACAAGACAAACTTTAAGACCGTCCCTTAAAACAATACCCTCTTGCCCTGTTAATATCAATCTATTCATATCTTCTAAAATCTCTTCAATTTTTAATAAAATAAATGAGGAATTGTATTCTGGAACTTCGTCTTCTACAAAATCAATTGCAAGCTCAATGATGGTTCTTAAATTTGTAATCTTATCTAAAATTAATCTTATTTTATTATATAATTTCCCCTTAAGTTGTAATAATGCCGCTTTTTGAGTCTGTTTGGTATCGGCTGCAAGTATATCACCAATGGCTTCAGCTTGCGTAAGATCAATTTTTTTATTTAAAAACCTTCTTAATGTAAACTCTCCATTGTTTGCCAAACGACAATACACAAGCAAAGATTCTAGAATTTGAGAAACTATAAAATTATTGCCATGACAATAAAGCTCTGCCATGTCTTCACCTGTATAGCTGTTAGGTGCTTGAAAGAATGTTACCATGCCCTCATCTAGAAGCTCACCATTGTTATAAAAATTTGTTCTCTTTATTTTATTAAATGCAATTGGATGAATGCTTTTATCTGAAATTTTACTTACAACTTCTATTGTTGATGAACCACTAACACGGATTATGGCTAAAGCTGCATTGCCTTTAGCGGTTGAAATTGCAGCAATTGTCTCTGAATTATATGTCGAAAAACTCATTATGCGAAAAAATCTCCTACTTCTGCTGGCTCAAATGCGTTCTTTAAATGGTTGATTTCTATAGTATTATCTTTTTTAATTAAAATCATTACATCAAAACGATATTCTAATATCTCAGGATTGGTATAATTTACTAGAAAATACATAGCTGTTTTCGTTATCTTCTTTTGCTTGGAGTAGGTAATATCAGACATCGTGTGATCCATACTAGATTTTGAACGCGTTTTTACTTCGATAAATACCAAAAATTGACCTTCTTTTGCTATTATATCTATCTCCCCATATGGCGAATGATAATTCTTTTGTATTATTTCATAACCTGCATTTTCCAACTGAATACAACAGTACTCTTCACCTGTTTTGCCAAGTTCTTTAGCATTTTCATATGATTGGTCTGTTCGTTTTTTCATTGGTTTACTCCTAATTTTATCTGTAGGGAACGCACCCAAATCCTGTAGGGAACGCACCCAAATTCTGTAGGGAACGCACCCAAATTCTGTAGGGAACGCACCCAAATTCTGTAGGGAACGCATTTATTCGTTCCTAGTTCAGTATTGTCATTAATCCCAAATTCCTGATAAAATGTGTTCCCAACAGAACTAGGAACGAATAAGTGCGTTCCGTACAGGTTTGAGAACTAGGAACGAATAAATGCGTTCCGTACAGGTTTGAGAACCAGGAACGAATAAATGCGTTCCCTACAGGATTTGGGTGCGTACACCCTATTTTTTCATCAACATATGCACCCCAAGCATAATTAAAAATATGGCAAATACCCTATTCAAAATAACCGATGATAAATAAACCGCAATTTTGCCACCAAAATAACTCCCAACAAAAAAACCTATACATACGAAAAGTGTTATTTTAAGGTCGACATACCCCGCTTTCCAATACACATAAGTTGACATTAGCGTGATTGGTGGTAACATTAGTGCTAATGTTGTTCCCTGTGCCGAATGTTGAGACATTTTTAAAAGATACACAAGCGCTGGTACAAGGATTATTCCGCCACCTATACCAAGTACACCACTAAATATCCCTGAAAATAATCCGATAATTATTAGTATTAATAATTGCATATTTTTACTCCTATAGTTTTCCCCTCCAATCCTGTAGGGAACGCAACGTATTATGTAGGGAACGCATTTATTCGTTCCTAGTTCGGTTGGGATCCATACGGAACTAGGAACGAATAAATGCGTTCCCTACATAATACGTTGCGTTCCCTACATATTACGTTACACCCCCCCCATACTTTCTAACATCCAACATCGACCATTTTGGTCTTACCGCCAAACACTTTATTTCATCCGCATGAATAGGTATAACATCACACCCAGCATGCTTCTCATTTTTTAATCTAATTGCAAACTCGTATCTTGATATAATTTCGTCATTTGCAAAGTGATAAACCCCTTTACAGTTATGTTCTAACATTTTCTTACACGCCATTACAGCATCCATTGAATATGTAACTTTACTATATTGGTCATGAACAATTTTTATTTCCTTTAAATCAGAAATATGATTAAAAATATGCGAAATAAAATTCTTCCCATCTTCACCATACAACCACGAAACCCTTATTATTAAAGCATTCTTGTCCAAATCTTGAACATATTCTTCTCCTAACATTTTACTATATCCATAAAAATTAACTGGGTCGGGCTTCATTGTTTCATTATAATATATTTCTTTATCACCTTTAAATACATAATCCGTGCTAAAATGTACAAGTTTTATACTATATTTATTCGTCAAATATGCTAGATTTTTTACTGCTTCCGAATTAACAGCTAAAGCTTTTTCCTTTTCTATTTCGGCTTTATCTACATTAGTGTATGCAGCACAATTAATTATAACTTCTGGAGAAATTGTTTTTATATGATTCTCTACAATATCATAATCTGTAATATCGCATTGAACAGAATCTAAACCAATATTATCAATAAAATACTTGCTTTTTCTGAAAGCTGAACCCAGCAAACCAGCTGCTCCTAATATTAAATATTTACTCATAATTCACGCCATAATTTCTTTTTTTGTTTTTTTGTCAAGATTTTTGTAACATTTGTTTCTTTACTTGGTTTCCTTATGAACATCAATTTTTATGGAGGCACTTATGTATACCTATAAAACCCATTCAAACATGCTACACAGATGTAGAAATTTGATAATTGTCTTCATTGACAATCCAATGGGATACGGTTTTCAATATTATTACCCATAACTTTATTTTCGCCAAAGTCTAAAAAATTACAAAAGGAGTTTATGATGGAAAATTCATTACATCTAGAGGTGTGTTCAAATGAAGGGAAATACCTAACTTTCAGTATTATAGAAGAAAATTATGGTATTAACGTGGATTGGATTATGCAAATTATTGCCATCCCAACCGTCACACAAATACCTCAAACCCCTCAGTTCGTTAAAGGTGTGATTAACCTGCGTGGTAAAATTATACCCGTAATGGACCTTAGACTAAGATTCAATCTACCAGAACAGGCTTACGATGAAAGAACTAGCATTATTGTTCTTAACATCAGCGTAGATGAAGATGAGATTTACATTGGTTTGATTGTAGATAAAGTATTAGAAGTTATAGACATCAATGTAAATGAAATCGAATCAGCTCCTCCATTTGGAGTTGAAATCGATACAGACTTTATTCTTGCTATGGCAAAAGTAAAAGGGAAAATTGTTACACTTCTTGACATTAGCAAGATATTAACAGAGAGAGAAGGAGTAATAAAAGTATGCTAAAAAATGCAAAAATTGGAGTCAAATTGTCTTTTGGCTTTGGAATACTTATCGTCACAATAATCATAATTGCTATCATGATAATAAGATCGCTTACTCAACTTGATACCAATGTAACCTACTTAATAAGCGTAAACCTTGAAAAACTAAACAACGCAAATGCAATAGAAAGTGATGTGAAAGACATCATGAGCGCTTATAAATCTATAGCGCTTGGTGAAGATTTACACTATCACAAAGCAACTGTACGGGTAGCAACTGAAGAAATAGGAAACTATATCAATCGCATTGAAAGGTTGCTAAACCCCAGTAATAGAGAAGAGGCGACTTTATGGAACAACTTTATTAATGCTAGATCGGCATTTAGATCCTCTATGGAAATTATGGATAACTTCATTGATGCTGGAAATTACGAACAAGTCGTTCTTTACAGCGGTAGAGAATTCAATATCAGACTTACTGCATACATCGAATCAATCACTGAATTTGCTGATTTTCAAGCTCATTTCATGCGTACCACCGGTGAAGACATTGAAGGAACTGTAAGAAACTCTAAACAAACACTTTTATTAATGGTCGTAATAGGGTTAATTATTTCAATTATTTTTGCCTTTTCAATTACTAATATGATTACTAACCCAATTGCTGAATGTGTTGATATTGCTACAAATATTGGTTTAGGACATACTTCTGTAAACATTAAAATCGATTCTAAAGACGAAACTGGTCAACTAAAATCTGCAATGCAAAACATGATCACTGCTATTCAAAAGATGTACACAGATTGTGTAAACCTTTCACAAGCAGCACTTGATGGTAAAATGCAGACACGTATCGATGTGAAACAACACCAAAATGATTACGCTAAACTAATCGGGGGCATAAATAGTATACTTGAAGCTGTCTGCCATCCAATGAAAGAAACTATGGTCGTTATGGATAGACTTGCCAATAAAGATCTTACTGCTAGAATCACTGGAAAATACCCCGGCGATTTTGAGGCGTTAATGGGAAATATTAATCTCGCTGCTCAAAATCTGGAAGAATCTTTAATTCACGTTGATATGGCGGTGGAGCAGATTTCTGCCGCTTCAAATCAGATCTCTTCAGGTTCGCAGATTCTGGCAGAAGCTACTTCTGAACAAGCCTCTTCTCTTGAAGAAATTTCTAGTTCACTTGAAGAAATTAATTCGCTAACGGGAAGTAACGCTGATAGTGCTAGAATGGGACTTAAACTTGCAGACCAATCTGTACTTGCAGTCGATTCCGGCAATCTGGCTATGGAAAAAATGAACAATGCTATGGAATCTATTCTAAAATCTTCTCAAGAAACAGGGAAAATTTTAAAAACGATTGATGAAATTGCTTTCCAAACAAATTTACTTGCTCTTAATGCCGCCGTTGAAGCTGCTCATGCTGGGGACGCTGGAAAAGGGTTTGCCGTTGTCGCTGAAGAAGTTAAAAACCTTGCTTTAAGAAGCGCTGAAGCCGCTAAAAATACCAGCGTGCTTATAGAAGAAGCTACTAAAAATTCTGAAACTGGTTCCAAAATTGTTGAACAAGTTAGCATTTCTTTCATCGAAATGAAAGAGCAATTTAATAAAGTTAAAAGTATTGTAAACGAAATTTCTTCCTCATCTGATGAACAAGCGCACGGTGTTAACCAAATTAATACCGGCGTTAATGAAATGAACAGAGTTACACAGCAAAATGCAGCTAATGCCGAAGAATCTGCCTCTGCTGCTGAAGAATTACACGGACAAGCCGCTGAACTTAAAAATATGGTTAATAAGTTTACACTGTCAAAATCAATGGTCGTGAATGATAGAAAGAATTTGAACGTTACTGGTGAAAAACGAATGCATCTAAAAGCTATTGAAGTGAAACCTGAAACTATTCTTGCAATTGATGACTCTTTTGACGATTTTGATGTGTAGAAATGATCCTGTGCGGAACGCTCCTAATTCTGTACGGAACGCATTTATTCGTTCCTGTTCGGTTGTGTCCCAATTTATGCCTGTACGGAACGCATTCATTCGTTCCTAGTTCGGTTGGGATCCAATTTATGCCTGTACGGAACGCATTTATTCATTCCTAATTCGATATGGAACCTAACCGAACTAGGAACGAATAAATGCGTTCCCTACAGAAAGGGTGCGTTCCAACAATTATACCCCAATCCCCACCCCCCCACAAAAAAAAAAATAAAAAAATTATTGACAAAAAATCGCTATTGGTTTTTTTTGCACTTATACGCATGTTTGCGTTAATAAAAAATATAGTAAAGATTTTTAAGTCCTTCATAAATATAGGAGAAAGATATGGCAAAAGAAAAATTTGTTAGAAATAAACCACACGTTAATGTGGGTACTATTGGACATGTTGACCACGGAAAAACAACATTAACCGCAGCGATTACTAGTTATCTATCAAAAAGAGGTGGAGGTCAAGCACGCTCTTTTGATTCAATTGACAACGCACCAGAAGAAAAAGAAAGAGGTATCACCATTGCTACTTCTCACGTGGAATACCAAACTCAATCAAGACATTACGCTCATGTTGACTGCCCTGGTCACGCTGACTATGTTAAAAACATGATTACCGGTGCTGCACAAATGGACGGAGCTATCCTTGTTGTTAGTGCTTTCGATGGACCAATGCCTCAAACAAGAGAACATATATTGCTAGCCCGCCAAGTTGGTGTTCCTGCTATGGTCGTGTTTTTAAATAAATGCGATATGGTAGATGATGAAGAATTACTTGACCTTGTAGAATTAGAAGTTCGTGAACTTTTATCCAAATATCACTTCCCCGGTGACGATATTCCTTTCGTTCGTGGATCGGCTTTAAAAGGTTTAAATGGCGATGCAGACGGAGAAGCTAAACTGCAAGAACTTATGGATGCTGTTGATAGCTATATCCCAACACCCGAAAGAGAAAAAGATAAACCTTTCCTTATGCCTGTGGAAGACGTTTTCTCTATCCCAGGTCGCGGTACTGTTGCTACTGGACGTCTTGAACGCGGTACAATTAAACTTAACGATAAAGCAGAACGCGTTGGTATTCGCGAAACTGTAGAAACAACTGTAACTGGTATCGAAATGTTCCGTAAATTAATGGATACTTGCGAAGCCGGTGATAACGTTGGGTTACTACTACGCGGACTAGCCAAAACTGATGTTGAAAGAGGTATGTGCCTTTGCAAACCAAAATCAATCACACCTCACACTCATTTCAAAGGCGAAACTTATGTTTTGACTCAAAATGAAGGTGGACGTCACAAACCATTCTTTACAGGGTATAGACCTCAGTTCTATTTCAGAACAACTGACGTTACTGGCTCTCTACATCTGCCAGAAGGTGTAGAAATGGTTATGCCCGGTGACAATATAACTGTTTCAGTTGAACTAATTCAACCAATTGCCATGGAACAAGGTTTAAGATTCGCTATTCGCGAAGGTGGAAAAACTATCGGCGCTGGCGTTGTTGGCGAAGTTGTTAAATAACACAATATAAATTACGAGGGTAAATAAATGAGAGATTTAGTTATTTTAGCTTGTGAAGATTGCAAAAATCGGAACTACACTACTACAAAAAATAAAAGAAAACACCCAAATAGATTGGAATTTAGAAAGTTTTGTCCGTTTTGCAGAAAACATACAGCACATAAACAAACTAGATAAAAAACGGAAGTAAATTTTTCGCAGGACAGTAGTTCAATCGGTAGAGCGTCGGTCTCCAAAACCGAAAGTTGCGGGTTCGATCCCTGCCTGTCCTGCCATTCTGTAGGGAACGCATTAAATTTATAATCATACCTTACACATGCCGTAGGTATGTGAGGCTCGGTAGAAACGGATACACCCACACCAACCGCATCCCGTAGGGATGCAACCAACAACTTTTACCTTACACATGCCGTAGGTATGTGAGGCTCGGTAGAAACCCTCATAAATGCGTTCCCCACAGTTTCAAACACAACAATCTCCGATCTAGTCCCAATTCGTATCGGAGGTCCCCACAATCCCGTCCCACTAGTCACATACATATTTGTATCTCCCCATTTTTCCAAACCATAAGCTATATCAAATATTCTTTTTGTAACAATATTAAATGGAAAGTACTGCCCAAAATGAGTATGTCCTGATATTACTAAATCAATAGATTTATTTTCATATTCTTTGTGATTCTTAACCTGATGTGTCATTAATATTGTGAACAGATTGTCTGTATTGTCATCGCTTAAAAGCAATTCCTCTAGTGTTTTATTTGCATCGGTTGTCCATCTTGACCTTGAAGAATCTTCTCGACCAATTATTCTTAATGGCACTTCTTGAAAAATAACTGATGAATCAAGTAACATCTGTATTCCTAAGTTCTCCATATACTTAATACTGTTTTCGATACCGGATATATATTCATGATTACCGGTTATACCAAAAATTCCAAGACGCGGATTTAAACGCCTCAACGAACTACCTATCTCTTTTATAACTGCATAATTATGTTCATTTTCTAAAAAATCACCTGTTATTAATAAAATATCAGGTGAAATTGATATTAATCTGTCTACTATTCTAGAAAATCTATATTCTGAATTCATAAATCCAAGATGATTGTCTGATATTTGTGCAATAACGAGATTGATGTCCTTTTCTGTTTCTATTTTATGCCTAACTATTTTAACATTATGTGCGTTAATATATCCAAATATTAAAATTGTTAAACATAACCCGATTTCTAATATGAAAAAATATAACCTGTGCCTTTCAGATGTAGGAGCTATATTTATTTGATTTAAAAATAAACAAATAAGACTCCATATTAACATATATACAAGTAAACCCATCCATATATATCCAATTCTAGCAAGCCAAGCACTGATATTTAAAGGAAAATGATTACCCCAAAACCTGCCTAAAAATACCGCTATACTAAACAAAATATACAGGATTAGTACTATATATTTAAATTTAAATGGTTTTAAAAGTACCATCATGTGCAATACTATGAAGATTGTTGCACCATAATATAATGCTAAAAAATTTAATAAAAATGATCTCATATTGTATATATTTAGTTCTGTACGGAACGCATTCATTCGTTCCTAATTGTCAATCGTCAATTATTTCATCAAAACCATCTTCCTCTTGAGGACGATTTATTTAATTCTTGCTTTTTTGTCAAATGTTTTTTATAGGGAATGCATTTATTCGTTCCTAGTTCGGTTGGGTTCACATAATCCGCACCATCCCGAAGGGATCGATCGCTTGTCTGAAACTTCAAATTGTGCCATCCGTAGGGGAAGCATTCATGCGTCCCCTACGGATGGCACAATTTGAAGTTTCAG
>Ga0099364_10004719_pt1 | contig 20561 bp, 19 predicted proteins | sample TergutTh196P3_FD_73070 | JGI IMG/M metagenome (GOLD analysis project Ga0099364, IMG submission 73070) | Microcerotermes parvus P3 segment gut microbial communities from Pointe-Noire, Republic of the Congo - Th196 P3 | ecosystem: Host-associated > Arthropoda: Insects > Digestive system > Gut ... | reverse complement strand
AAGAAGTCTTCTTCAAGTCATTTTATAATTGCTGCTGTCTTATTGCTCGATGAGGATAAGAAGCAGTTGCTTAATGATGCCATCACACTGTTTCGGCGAAACCTCGGATGGCATGAGCTGGAGGAGTTTAGGTTCAAGATAACTAACAAGAAAACTATTCTAAGGCTGATTGATTTTGTCCGCCCTTTTGATTTTACTGCATATGCTATGGTGCTCGACAAAAGCAAAATCGACACCGAAGACATTCCGAAAGACAAGGTGTCGCTCTATTACTATACGATAAAGGAATTACTGTTGAAGTTGAACCTGACAAACCCTGTTATTACGATTGATGGTCGTGCGGGCAAGCAATATTCAAAAGAGATTAGGACTTATATACGACAAGGTTTGAAAGAGAAAGGCGTGGAAAATACACGGATATTTCTGGTGGATTCCCGTAAAAACTCGTTGGTACAACTTACGGATATTGTTGCCGGAGCTGTAGCGCGATCATACCGTGCAGACAAAACCGATGCCCAAGCCTATAAGAACGCGCTTGGTGATAAAATTGCCGAAATCTATGAAATGACATTATAGACAAAAACGGAACTGGCTCTATCCCTTTCGGGCAGGCATCCATCCGGACACTTTTCAAGCCAGCTCAACTATTATCCACAGTGTAGCACAAGGAGCGAACTACTGTCAACTGTTTTGACCAATTTTGTTTTGACCAATTTTGCTTGCTTGTTTGACCAAATTTGACCAACTAACAAGTCATCACCTATCCAACCTAAATCGAAAACATCTACGACATCCATGGATAAATAGTCTATCTCTGGTTAACGGTTATTTGTTTTTGGATTCGCCCTGTAAAATGCCGTCGGGTAATGCGCTTTGAACCATGCGATTCTGAATGATACGATTGCATATTCAACCGCATGTGCCTTTGGTAACAGATAGCCGATTTTCTCACAGGATGCAGCATACCATTCAGGGACACCGACAGCGCTCATGATTTCCTTGTGTCTGTCCGTTAGCCCTTTTCCTTTGCGGACATGCTCCATGATTTCAAATGAAATTTCGCGCTCAACTCCTTTGTCCATTAAGTAAACCATAATCTCATCCCGTAGCGCTACGACCTCTGCCAGCGTTGCAACGCCGGATTCTATGAGATTATCCGCATTGCCCAGCCAAACATTTGTGCCATGTGCAAGTCCTATGATTTTAATGAAATCGTCAAAGGTTTTTGGCTTTGCGGCTTTGATAACCCCGCGTGTAAATGGGGTGCCAAGCTCCGGTATGCCGATGGTATCCGCGTTTATAAGTAAATCCAATGTCAGTTTATCATTATAGTCAATAGCTTGAATGTCAATGCCTGTTGATTTTTGCATGCTTTTAACCATAGAAAGGTTTTCTTGCGCCAGAAGGGATATTCTCATCAATGTGCTGCTGATTGAACGATAATCAAAATGAGTGGCGCGCAAGTCTCCCCACCTGAGATTGCCGGGTAACTGTACCGGTGTAAAATCGTAAACTTCTTTTATGAGCGGAAGTATAAAGACTGAGCCCGGATGAAGCCCCGTTGTTTTTTTAACTCCGGCTATCGCTCTTTTAAGATGTTTTAATTCAGTTGGAGTCGGATGTGTGCCTTTTCCATCAAAATATTCGTGTATTAGCCTCTCAGCGTTTTTATCCGTGATTGTGACTACAACTCCGGAGGATATTATACTCTCGTCTCTAAATATATTTCTCAAATACTCCAAAGCAACCGAATGATATTCCGGGTCTATATTGAGGCTGATATCAGGCTGTTTGTCGCCGTTTAATCCCGCAAATATCTCAAACGGTATGTTATGCTCAAGCGGGTCAACGTGCGTTATTCCAAGCAAATAAGCTACCAACGATGAGCCGATACCCCCACGGCATCCGACCAAATATCCATCTTTAGCGGCCTTTTGAGCTATCAGGAGCGAAACTATATAATAACGGTAAAACCCGTTATCAACAATAGATTTCATTTCTTCACTCATCCTTTTTATGGCTGCGCGCTGTCGGCTCCCATCATATAGCTCCCGCAAACGGCACATACATATATCCTGCCAATCCAAAACGTGGACAGAATGGGCGCAAGCAGGACATTCAACTCGCGGAAGCGGCAGAAGCGCGAATTCCGGCAAAATCAATCCGTTCGGCATCGGCTGAATATCTTCTTCTATCATATCCGCAATGAGGTTTGTGTTAGCCAAAATAACCTCATAAGCTTTTTCCCCGCCTAAGTACGAAAGCTCGGAAAGCATTTCTTCCGTGGTTTTGACATGCAATGGCGGCTCGCCCGTTTCGTCATGCTTCGTATTATGAAGCAATATGCTCCTTGCGATTGAATCACATGGTTTGAGATAATGGACGTCGCCAGTCGCGACAACAGGCTTGCCGAGCATCTCACCGAGCCGGGCAATTTCCAAGTTGACAGCCTCGGGTTCATGGGGTTGGATTTCCAGATAATCATAAAAGTCCGCAATTTCCCCAATGCGTTCATCCGAGCAAGAACTGCGAATCGCTGTTTGAATCTCACCCGCCCCGCAAGCGGAGCCGATTAGAAGCCCTTCCCTATGCGCGGATAGTATATGTTTAGGGAGAAGCGGCTTTTTGTAAAGGTAATCTGTATGTGAAATGGAAACTAGCTTATAAAGGTTTTTTAGCCCTGTCATGTTTTTTACGAGCAGTACCACATGGCAATACCGGCTTTTCCTGTCATCGTCTTCGAGCAGATATACCTCTGCGCCATATATGATTTTCATGCCATGCTCTTTTCCCGCGCGACATGCTTCGGGGAAAGCCTGCACAACCCCATGGTCGGTTATTGCAATGGCTCTGTGTCCAAGGTTTTTCGCAAATAGTATCAGTTCTTCCGGCGATGCTATGCCATCCATCGCGCTCATATTGGTGTGGCAGTGGAGTTCAATCCGTTCGTTCATTTTCTATGTCCTCTCATTCAATAAGCGTCACGCGCCTGCCGAAACGGCGGAGCTTGCATCAAACACATCGCCATCATCAAGCAGAACTACATTGTCGTGAAATTCCCGGAACATATCCGCGCTCTCTGTGTGAATCGGCACAAGCGCCGTTGGGTTCAACCGCAATACGGCGGTTTCGAGCTGCTCGCGGTAGGCATGGCCGCTGGCGTGGAGATATTCGATATTCATGCCGAGCGAGCGGCATAGGTCGAGAAATTTCTTTGTATATTCGGTATCCTCGTAGCCGCGCCACATGGAGTAGATGAGCGTCGAGCCTTCAAGCGGGGCAAGGCCGTTTAGACGCTCTAAAAACTTGCCCATCGACTGGCGCACCATGAACGTCAGGTTTGTCATCTTCGATATGGCCTCAGCGCCGGAAAAATGCTGAATATCGCTGATAAGATGCTTATGCGCCCTTGGCGTTTTTTCTTCGTTTATAAAATGCGGCACAAATCCAACCGGGTCAACGTAAAGCGCCCTGCCGACCTTGCCGATTATAGCGCTCATGAACGGGTCAAAAGCTATCGTGCGCCCGCTTTCGCGGCAAGCCCGCTCGATCCTTCTTACGCGTTCGGCATTGGTCGTGGAGCAGAGGACAAAAACCTGCCCTGTGGTCTCACGCATGATCTTTGCCGCTTGCGCTTCCACATCTTTTTCCGTGACGCCGCCCCGCGCCCCGATGTTCGTACCCTCGCACAGTAATACGTCGAGTTTGCCGATAAGGGGATAATACGCCTCGTCAATGCTGTTAAAGTCGCCTGTGTACAGCAGTTTTTTCCCGTCCGCTTCCACAAGGAACGCCATCGCACCTTTCGCGCTGTGGAGCACTTCGAGCGGCAGGACTTTTATGTCGCCCACAATGACCTCTTTGCCCGGGGTTAAAATTTGATCGGCGCAGGGCAGCGGCGAGTCGATGAAATCGGAGATGATATCAAGGACGGTTTTTGTTTCACCGCTCATGTAAATGGGGATATCGGCGTTGATGCGCCCTATAAGCCCGCAATGGTCGGCATGGTAATGGGTGATGAATACCGCCTCATACGAGCTTTCCCCGCAGGTCAGCCCATAAATTTCAATATCATCGGCGGCTTTAGGGTCGTCAAGCGGCGGAAGGTTACGCCCGCAGTCGAGGATGATCTTTGTGGCTTCGGTGGCTATTTCTACGATGTTGCCGCCGATTTGTTTTGTGCCTCTGTGAATTTTGAGTTTCATAATATTAATCTCCTAATCTTTCATGCAATTGTCATATCTTTCTTTGTACCATTCTTCCATATAGGCGATTTCCGCTCCGGACTCTGCTGATGACAAGCCCGCTTTATATGCCTCGTGGCAAGCGATTTTAAAATAAGCAAATAAACCACGGTGCTGCAATAGCAATTGTGTAGACGAAAAGCTCTCGTCTGTCATTAGAAAATTACCATCACGCTCTTTTTTCTCTTGTTCAAAATCTAAAAAGCATGCTTCAATGCTGTGGACCATTTCTATGTATTTCCCTCTTGTGTCAATGATAACTGCAAAACGATGAAAGTTTTCTTTGTGGCGCTCTATAGCCTCGTTTGTCAAACCGTTTTTCCAAACATCCATAATAAATGCTCTGAGTGGATACATACCATGCCCCTCCAATTATTTTCTTTTACTCGCGTTTGTAATTGCGTTTATTACGCTTATGACCGCCGCTATTATCAGCAAATTGTAAACGGCTATGCATACGGCTGAAACGATTCCGTATTTTGGCGTATGGTATATAATAGTTATTAACGCTCCAACCGCTGCCGCGACAATCATCCAGTTGTTGAGAGTAGCCATGCCCAAGACAGCAAATATCAGCAATGCCACATATTGCCAGTGAATCGCGCTCCGTCCATGCTTTTGCTTGAAGTTATGTTCCCAGCCCAGCAAACAAAGGGTTGCGATTATCATCACCGCAATGATTAAAATGCCTTCCATTTAATCCTCCTCCCGCTACTCATCAAACGTATCAAGCGTGTACGCGCCCTCCGGCCTGTCGCAGTAATAACGATTTGGCGGGACGTCCGTGCCTGCGTCGTGCATGTTCCAAGCGTCGCGTTCGTATTTGATCCTATAGCCGATTGAGTTTAGCATCGCGAAATCACGCTGCATCGTGCGTTTCGCCGCTCCCGGTATTGCCTGCATATACCAGACGTCGCAATCTTCTTCAGGCGCTTCGTCCATGACTGTTATAAGGCGGATGATTTTTGCGATATACCGTGCTTCCGATTTCGCATCCGGAAAATCCGGCGCGCCGCGCTTATCCTCCGCAAGCACAAAAGCCTGCCGCTTGACCGAATACCGGACTTGCACACCCGCCTTTTTGAGCAGGCTAATGTCGCGCGAAAAGGTCTTTTTGCTGCCGGGCAGCAAGCTAGTAAGCTCCTGCATCGACACCTCATCGCAATTGGTCAGCAGATGGTATATTGAGAGTATGCGCTGCGTTTTGCTGATTTCGCCTGAGTGTTTCGGCATTGCGTCCACCACCTTTGATGGCAGTATAGCACATCGAGGCAGATGCGGAAAGACAATAGTGTGGCGCGAGTAAAAGTTGTAGTTTTTCACGTCTTACTGTGATATTATTACGTTTAGAAAAAATAGCACAAATGCCGCGCCACCCAGTTGTCCTTTCGCGCCGATGCCATCATGCTATACTGCGATTACCAATGAAAAAAAGCAAACAAAGAAGATACAACGTCAACATATGAAGGAGAATGGAAATGGCTATTTTAGACCTTATGATGAAATTAAGCCTTAGCTTTACAGACGCGGACAGGGACGCTTGCGTACCGATTATTTCCCGCATTGCTGATTTTTCAAAAGCCGCGCGCAAGGATGGCTTTTTCGCTTTGGTTGACTTATTAGAAACAGAGGAAAACCCGTTTCTGAAGGAAGCTGTCATGCTAATCGTGGATGGCTGTGAGCAGCCTTTGCTGGGTGAGCTTTTGATGTACATGCTCATGGCGGAGAAGGATTACGGCGCGAATATGCTATGCGCGTTTGTCATCGCGCAGGGCGTTATGATGATCCATACCGGAGATATGCCGGGCAAGATAAGGCTGGAGCTGCTCTCTATGCTTGGCGCGAAATATATGGCGCGGGAAAGGGAGGCAGCAGACGCAAAAATGGCAATACACAGCCTTGAGCAGTTTTACACAAAAGTCGCGCATTACAAATCAGCGGATATTGAAAGTTCACCGTTTGCATCGCATATTGCCGAATCAGATAAAGCCGCGCTCGGGGATGTCTGCGGGCAATTTGAAAAATTGTTGTCAAATATGCCTGATGAAACGATAAATGCGGCTTTGAAGGATGTGAGAACAAGAACTATCGAGAGCGCACTTCGCGTGCTCGGATTTGAAACAATCAAAAAAATCATGGACAATTTACCTGCTTCCAGGCAGGCGGAAATATACAGCAATTGGAATTTTATGGGCCCGATCCGCATCTCGGATATTCAAGATAGCGTTAGCGAACTGATGACCTTGTTTAAGCCGCTCTGATTTGAATACCTTGTAGCGCTTCGAAAAAAAAGAAACTGCCGCGCCTTCAGGCCCAACAGTCCTTTTTTCCCCGCCGCTTGGTATCCCAACTAATGCTTGTTTTCGCATCCGTATTCTTCAACACACATACGTTCCACATATCCCAGCACTTTGAATTTACTGTTTTCCGGCAGCTTCCTGAACATGCTCAGAAGCTGCTGCTCAGTATCGCTGACAAGTGAGGCCGACGCGCTTTCCGAAAGAAGCCATTCCAGTGACACTGAATAATGATCGGCCATTTCTTTCAGCATTGTCTTTCTTGGTACAGCCAGGTCATGCTCCCATCTGTACACAGTGTTCATTGATACCCCAAACACTTCGCTTTGTTCATGCAGTGTTCTTTTTTCTTTTAACCGCAAAGTTCTCAATTTACCACCGAGGCTCATAACGATTCCTCCTTTCGCCGTTTTCAGATGTTTATCTTTACGGTTAAATCGTAAGTGTTAAAGTATCTTTAATGTCAATACTTTTTTTGTAAAAATTCAGTCAACATTCGCATATCCATCAGCACCGCTGCCCAAACCACATAAACCATTGCAATATAAAGGTTTTTCTGATATTACTATGTCTACAAAGCATTGTATTTCATGTTGATTTTTGACATCTTGCCAAAAACAAGGCTGATTTTTCCATATTTTTGCCATTAATCCTTAAATCAGCTTTAACCTTTTTTTGCAGAAATCACAATTTCATTGCACATTATACAACGTTAAAACTTCAATGTACAATGTACAAATAGAATATCGCTATTGCTCCATTCGATTTAGGGTCTGTCGAAAAATAACTTGTCATTTTGCCTTGTCTTTTTGCCGTCATGCGGCACGTCAAAGCCTTGAAAGGCCACAGGCATTGCTGTGGGATTGTGGGGTTGAATCCCGTTTATAGAGGTTATGGCGTTCGCCATAGTGGTGATTCCTGCGGCTTTGCCGCACCGCATGACGACAAAAATTCGGCGGCAAATCTAACAACTTATTTTTCGGCAAACCCTTAACTGTTGCCAATCATAAAAGATTACCCTCATACTACTTTGCAACTCCCGCAAAAAAGTATGAAGGCACTCTCCAAAGCCACATGGCTGTGCTATAAGGGCTTATCCCGGGGTGGGGGCAAAAGCCCCGTCGCATCCTATTTTTCAGTATAACTTACTTCGCAGCCACGCAGACCTGCGCAAGGTACTGTGTCGGATCCGGGGTGCAGGTTTCCTCGCGCAGATAGATTGTATATACCGGCCCGGATACTTTAATTGAGTTTTCCTTCGAATAAGCCGACATTCTTTCAGGCAGGTCGCCCAGTTCGGCGTAATAACCGCGGGCATAACCTACCAGATACTTTCCGGCTTTCAGCATATGGGTTCCGGTAGGGTCTATCGAGACGAAGTGGTCGGGGCATCCCGGCGCGTTCATGAAAGACTCCATGCCGTCATGGTATCCGCCGACGGGAAAACTGAGGTTGATATGATGCTCTGAGGTCGCGGAAATACTGCCGGCAAGCGGCTGAAGAAATGTGTCACCCTCATTGTACTCGTTGCGCGGCCAGAGAATCATAGCCTTTTCGTCTATGTTCCGGACGGAAATCTCAGTTTCATCAGCTTTCAGCCCGTAGTTTATCAGCTCGCGCCTGGCGTGTATTATTGAATAGCGGTGGCGCAGCCTGCGCATCTCCATGTCCATCTTGCGCTCCTGTTTTTCCAGCAGCTCCAATAGTTTTTCGGGGTCGCGCTCCTGGCGCAGCCTCCCAATTGTCTTAAGCGGGATTTCAAGGTCGCTCATAGTGGTGACAAAATTGAGGGATAGCAACTGAGTTATTGAATAATAGCGGTAATTAGTCTCCGGGTCACGCTTGAGCGGAACAAATATTCCAATGCTGTCCCAATATCGCAGGGTAGAAGCGTCAACCCCGGAAATTTTTGAAAACTCCTGAATAGATAATTCATCACTCAAAACATCACAACCCTTGCAATAATAACTTGTAGGGGTCAGCGTACGGCTATATTCGCTTCCCTCAACTGCTTATCCGTTACTTCGCCCGGGGCGCCGAGCATGATATCCTGAGCGTTGCTGTTGAGCGGGAAGGCTATGACGTCGCGGATTGACTCCTCCCCTGCCAGCAGCATCACTATCCTGTCGATCCCGGGGGCCATGCCCGCGTGGGGCGGCGCACCGTACTGGAACGCCGTATAGAGCGCGCCAAACTGTTTTTCAAGCTCATCTTCCGAATACCCGGCAATGGCAAAGGCTTTTTTCATTATTTCCGGCGAATGGTTGCGCACCGCGCCGGAGGAAAGCTCCACGCCGTTGCACACGACGTCGTACTGGAGCGCATGAATATCGAGGGGATCTTTTGTTTCAAGGGCGCTAATCCCTCCGTTTGGCATCGAAAACGGGTTGTGCGTAAAATCAATCCCTTTTGTTTCAGGGTTAAATTCATACATAGGGTAATCGGTAATGAAGCAAAATTCAAAGGAATCCTTGTCGATGATTCCAAGCTCGCCGCCCAGCCAGTTTCTTATTTCGCTTGCCAGCCTGTCCACAACAGAGGCGGCGTCGCAGATGAAAAACAGCGTTTCACCCTCTTTTATACCGTGCAGCCCAATAAGCTCCTGTTTCTGCCCGGCTGTCATGAACTTCTCAATCGGCCCTTTAAACTCGCCGTCAGTATATGTGATATAACCCAGGCCCTTCATACCGATTCCCGTTGCAAATTTCAGCGAGTTTTCAAAAAAGCTCCTTGGCCGCCCGGCGCAGGGAGCTACTATCCCCCGGACGGGTTTGTTTTTGAACAGCGGAAAATCGACCTTTTTGAAAAAGTCGGTGAGATCGCATATTTCCAGCGGGTTTCTCAAATCCGGCTTGTCCGTGCCGTATTTCAGCATAGTTTCATCATATGTGAGGCGGCGGAATGGCGGCGGAGATATCTTTTTGCCGGTAAAGTTCTTAAACGTATCATATAAAACTGTCTCCGCAACCTCAAAAACGTCCTCCTGCTCAGCAAAAGCCATCTCGAAATCAAGCTGGTAAAATTCCCCGGGCGAACGATCCTGCCGGGCGTCCTCGTCGCGGAAGCAGGGCGCAATTTGGAAATACTTGTCAAACCCGGAAACCATAAGCAACTGCTTAAACACCTGCGGCGCCTGCGGAAGGGCGTAGAACTTGCCCTTGTGCTTGCGGCTTGGTACGAGGTAATCGCGCGCGCCCTCCGGAGAGGAAGCCGTCAGAATCGGCGTCTGAATCTCAATGAATCCTAAATTCTCCATCCGTTGCCTGATAAATCTGATTATCTCGGCGCGCATGATTATGTTTTTGTGGATTGCCGGGTTGCGAAGGTCGAGGTAGCGGTATTTCAGGCGCACATCCTCACGGGTCGCCGTCGAGTCGTTAATCTCAAACGGGAGCATACTTTTGCATGACCCAAGTATTTCGAGGTTTTCCGCAAAAACTTCAATGTATCCCGTATTAAGCTTTGGATTGACCGTTTCCGCAGATCTTTCCCTGACTTTTCCCGTGACGGATACGACAGCCTCCCGGCAAACCCCGTCAAGCATTGAGTCGTCATGAAGGACGACCTGCATTATACCGCTTTGATCGCGAATATCAAGAAACTTGACGCCGCCGTGATCCCGGATCGTGTCAACCCAGCCGGAAACGCGAACCTCCCCGCCGATATCTTCCTGTCTGAGCTGTCCTGCAAGATGAGTTCTTAGCATAATGATTCCCCCTAAAATTCAGCAGTTATTGTATTTCACATCCCCTGTTATGTCAAGGAAAATCATAAATGGATATTTACCCCGATAAAACCGGAGTTACAGGCCGGTGGGCATCCGAAACCGTATGTGCGCTGCAGGTAAAACAGCTTAGTGGCGTGTGTCATCTAAAACTTGACAATAATTGCGGTAGATTTTTTCGTCTGACAAGGCGAAAGACCGCAGGAATCAGCACTATGGCGAACGCCATAACCTCTATAAACGGGATTCAACCCCACAATCCCACAGCAATGCCACTGGCCTTTCAAGGGCTTTCGACGAAGTCAGACGGAAAAAGATTCCGCAAGGATTGTAAGCTTTTAGGTGACACACGCCACTATTCGTCCTCGTCTTCCACCGCATTATAATCATTCCAGAAATCAGGGCTGTAACGCACGCCGATTTGAACGATCCGCTCAAATAGTATTTTCAAATCTTCAGGGATGATTGCAACCCTTACCAAAGGCTCCACGTCTTTTTCGTCGCCGGTGTCCACCATTGCCAAAGCTTTGCCAAACTCCAAGGCAATATAAGGGCTGCCGTCCCTAGTGATGAGGCCGGCCCTGTAGGCGTCCGGAAATATCTCGTTTACGACCGTTTCTTCCTGCTGAATCATATCCATGCTCTATTCCTCCAATTGTAATATTGTTATTGTGAATAATAATCATCAATGCGCCAAACAATTTCGCGCATTATCCGGCTTATCCTGTCTGGCCATTCCTCCGTAGGCGGGCAATAATGGTGTGCTACTCCGGCGACGCTTACGCCTCGGTAATACCGGCCGCCTTCGGTTAAGTACTCCCTTCTCAAAAAACCCGCTACATGATCCACACCCGCTTCTCTTGTCTCAAAGCTCATATTGCCAAAACCGAACAGATTTGTCTCATTAATCGGATATAAACCCCAGCCGCTCTCCAAAGCGGCTATCGCCGCCAGGAAAACCGCGTCAATACCGTACTCTTCCTGCGCGGCTGCAAACGCGGGCGCAAGCGGAATCAGCTCCCTGAGCAGCCCATGCCGCAGCTCTTCGGCAGTAAAATAACGCATTCCTTCCAGTACAAGGACATTTCCCGGGCTGCCCGAACCTGTATGCGGGCCGGGCTCTTCCCTGTTTTCCGCCCGGGGTTCTTCCTGTGGTTCTTCCTGTGTTCCTTCATCGAACCCTTCCCCGGTTTCTTCACCGGTTTCTCCTCCGGCTGCTTCTCCGGTTTCTTCTCCGGCTGCTTCTCCGGCTGCTTCTCCGGCTTCCTCCAAGGTTTTTTCTTCTGAACCGCTATTAATAGCATCGCCATATTCGTAATATTCAGTATAAAACACAACGCTTTGCGGTAAAATCGCGCCGTACGCTTCCGTCTGATGATCGTCTGTTAGTTCATACGTGCCTACATTAGTACGTATGCCATATCCTGTTGCCGAAACGCCTAAGACAATAATAAACACACACACGCTCTTAGCAGCGGCGCCTGCCACACGCTTCCGCTCGTCAGTACACAGTTTGCCGAAAAATGCCCCGGCATTCCGGTAAGCCGCTCTAATCGCGTCAGGCATACGCACATTGGGCGCCGCTAAGTACCTATGCCTGTTTTCCTTTGCCCTCCGCCGCGCAGCCCTGCGCGAATCTGCGGCAAGCTTGCGCAGCACAGCCTTATTTGAACTATTCAGCAGCATACGTATCAAACTCATAAATTACCTGTCCTTTAAGTTTGCTTCAACCTCGGTAAATAGTATCGTACTCACGGGCAATCACCTTTAGCCGTTACAAGGCGTAACGAAACATAAAATGTAACTGTTCAGAACCCCCGCCCCGTCATTGCGAGGAGCTTGCGACGAAGCAATCCAGACTGTGCAATCCATGTGTTGCAGTGTTTTCCCGCTAGTTTGGCGTCTGGATTGCTTCGCTTCGCTCGCAAAGACGAGACTTGTAGACCCCCTACTGAATAGTTAGCATAAAATAACTATTGACAAGAACCGAAATAAGGTGTATCATTGCCGCGTTGGCATTTAAAAGGCTATGACAGGGAACAAGTAGCCACCCAATGCGCTTCTTCAGAGAGCCGGCGGTTGCTGCGAGCCGGCAGAGGTGAGGGTGGGCGAATACATCCCATGAGCCGCGCGCTGAAAGCCGTCCTGCAGGGGCGTCCGTAGGATGCGACGGGTGTGCCCGTTACAGCATAGGGGTATATATGTACCCTGTGAGCGCACCGCCGCGAGGCTGTGCGAAACTGAGGTGGTACCGCGGTCGCAAGACGATCGCCCTCGGACATTAATCCGGGGGCGTTTTCATTTGCCCCCCAGAAAGGTGTGTCACACATGTTTATTAAAGTTTTCCTGCTCCTTCTGTTTTTCGCGGTCACAATTTTTATCGGCGTCTACTTACGCAAGCGGGCGACAAATGTAAATGATTTTGTGTTGGGCGGGCGCAATGTCGGGCCCTGGCTTTCGGCGTTTGCTTTTGGTACGTCCTATTTCTCCGCAGTTGTTTTCGTGGGCTTCGCGGGTCAATTCGGCTGGCGGTTTGGCACGTCCGCCGTGTGGATCGGACTCGGCAACGCCTTCATTGGTTCATTGATGGCCTGGTTTTTGCTCGGGCGGCGAACACGCGTCATGACGAACTATTTAAAAAGCGCGACCATGCCGGAATTTTTCGGCTCCCGCTATATGTCCAACGCTTTGAAAATCGGGGCGTCGATCATAGTGTTCGTCTTTATGATACCCTACACCGCCTCGCTGTATAATGGGCTTTCGCGCCTGTTTTCAATGGCTTTCAATGTGGATTTTATCTACTGCATCATAGCTATGGCGGTTTTGACCGCGATTTTTGTGGTCGCCGGAGGATACCTTGCATCTGCGGTCAATAGCTTCATACAAGGATTTATTATGCTGGTCGGCATAATCGCCGTCATCGCCACAGTCCTGCAGACTAACGGCGGCTTTACCGAGGCAATCAACTCCCTCTCCCGCGTCACCGCAGACGAAGCGGCTTCCGTACCCGGCGTGTTTGCGTCTTTTTTCGGCCCTGACCCGATTTCGCTGCTGGGCGTCGTGCTCCTTACGTCACTCGGAACTTGGGGGCTGCCGCAAATGGTCGCCAGGTTTTACTCCATAACCTCAGAAAAGCAAATAACCAAAGGGGCGGTGATCTCTACGATTTTTGCCCTCTTTGTGGCGGGCGGCAGCTATTTTCTCGGCAGCTTCGGCAGGCTGTATGACGGCGTAGTCGAGAGGGGCGCAAACGGCGCCGTAATATTTGATTCCATCATACCCACGATCCTCTCGCAGTTTTCCGACGCTTTGATCGGCCTTGTCATACTTCTGGTGTTCGCGGCGTCAATTTCGACGCTGTCGTCGCTGGTCATGGCCTCTGCCTCAACCTTGACCCTTGACTTTCTAAAAGGCTTTATCATCAAAAAAATGGACGACAAAAGGCAGCTTACCGTTGTCCGCGTATTGATCGTGGTGTTTATCGCCATATCATCCGTTATTGCGATTTTCCAATATAGCGGCGGCCTGACTTTTATTGCGCAGCTCATGGGCATTTCGTGGGGCGCTATGGCGGGCGCGTTTCTTGCGCCTTTTCTCTATGGGCTGTACTGGAAGCGCGTCAGCAGCGCGTCCGTGTGGTGCTGCTTTGCTTTCAGCGTTATTGTGATGGTTCTCAACATCTTTTTTCGAAGCTCATTCCCCGCCATTCTTCAATCGCCAATCAACGCGGGCGCATTCACCATGCTTGCCGGGCTTATCATCGTTCCCGTAGTGAGCCTTTTCACCAAAGCCCCCGACAAATCCGCCGTGGATAGCTGCTTTGCCTGCTACGATGAAACGGTAAGCGTAAAGATCCGCGACGCCCTGGGTAACGGCGGCTAGTACTCCAACGCAATTGCGTTGTGCAGCACTGTGGCGTCCTCGTGCTTAAATCGCTGAGGACGCCACAATTCCTATGAATTTGTCTTCAATCCGTCACATATGGCAGCAACGCGATTTGGCGGGCGCGTTTTATTGCCTCCATCAAGCGTCTTTGATGCCGTGCACACACGCCGGTCGTCCTGCGCGGCAGGATTTTGCTGCGCTCTGAGATATAGCGGCTGAGCTTTGCCTTATCTTTGTAGTCGATTTCCTTTGCTTTATCCACACAAAACTGGCACACCTTGCGGCGCTTGCGTCCATATTGCCTGTTTTCTCTTTCCTGTGCCATTGAATTTACCATGCCTTTCCGCGGCTCCTAAAGCCGCGTAATTTGATTCACTTTGTTTACGCTATTCTATTACCGTGATAAGCGAACGCATTATACCGTCTGTGATCTTCAGTACGCGATCTAATTCCGCCGGGAATTCCGGGCCTGACGTGAACTTGACGAGTACGTAGTACCCGTCCGGCTTGTCGTTGATCAGATAAGCGAGTTTTCTCTTTCCCATTTCCTCATGCTCATTGATCGTCCCGTTTGCTTCAATGAGTTCCTTGAACTTCTCGACCGTCGCAGCTAGTTGTTCCTCGCCAATATCAAGGTCAATAATGTACATAAGCTCGTAATTGGCTGAAATCTTCGCCATCTTTTTCACCTCCTTATGGACTAATGACCCCCGGTCAAGCCGGGAGTAAGGAATATAAGTGTTCTGATTAACAAATCACTTGGCGCGTCAACAGACGCGCCAGATAATTATACACGATACGAATCCATTGTCAAGAAATTTTTGTTTGTGTTTTTCGTATCTGCTGAATATTTACATCACAACATGCTTTTTACACGGTACGGCGCTACATTTTCTCCGGGGCTGTAACGCCCAGCAGCTCCAGGCATATCTTTATTACGGCACGGGTGGTATCCGCGAGCTTCAGCCTTGCAAGGAGCAGGGGTGCAGCCTGGTCCTTAATGCGGCACTTTTCATAAAACCTGTGCAGCCGCGCCGCAAGCTCGACGACATACTTGTTAATCTGGGAGGGGTCGTAGTCGCGGGCCGCGATTTTTATCTCATCCGGCAACTGCGCGATTTGCTTTATCAAGTCAAGCTCCGCCTCCGTGCTGAGTAAAGCCGGGTCAATCCGGTCAAACTCCGGTACGCCGTAACCTTCATCTGCCAGAGCGGCAACCAGCTTGCATGTGCGCGCGTGGGCGTATTGTACGTAATACACGGGGTTTTCCTTGTCCTGCCTGACGGCAAGGCCAAGGTCGAACTCAAGATGGCTGTCGGGCCGGGCATTGAAGAAAAATCTGCAGGCGTCAACGGATATTTCGTCCAGCAGGTCATTGAGCGTAAGCGCCTTTCCCGTGCGCTTGGAGACCTTAACCGTCTCGCCGTCCCGTGTCAGGCGAACCATCTGCATTATGAGAAAATCCAGCTTGGAGCCGTCCACACCGAGCGGCGGGGCGGACATTGACGCTTTCATACGCAGCGCATGACCGTGGTGGTCCGCTCCCCATACGTCTATTACTTTGTCAAAGCCGCGCTCAAGCTTGTTGCGGTGGTAGGCGATATCGACGGCGTAATAGGTGTAAAACCCGTTTGCCCGGCGCAAAACCTCGTCCTTATCGGAGCCAAGCCCCATGTTTTTCAGCCATAGGGCGCCGTCCTTTTCATAAAGCAGCCCGCCCTTTTCCAGCATATCGACAGTCTGCTCGGCATAGCCGCTTTCGTGCAGCCCGGTCTCGAGGAACCATTCGTCGAAGCGTATGCGGTACCGCTCAAGATGCTCCTTCATAAGCGCTATATTGTGCGGCAAGGCAAACGCCGTAAATTTTGCCTCGCGCTCCGGCGCCGGCAGGGCGCTGAGCTTATCCCCTTCTGATTCGTATATCAGCCCGGCTAGGGCTTTTATATCATCGCCGTAATACCCGTCCTCGGGAAATTCGTAGTTTTCCTCCCCAAGGCAGAGCTGCATGTAGCGGGCGTCAATGGATTTGCCGAACAGCTCGACTTGATTCCCTGCGTCGTTTACGTAAAACTCGCGCCATACGTCGTACCCGGCTTTGTCCAGTATCGAGGCGAGCGTATCGCCCAGGACTCCGCCCCGGGCATTGCCGATGGTCATAGGGCCGGTCGGGTTTGCCGAGACAAATTCGACCATGACCCGCTTACCGCGGCCAATATCGGCGGCGCCGTAATCGCCGCCCATTAATTCGACTGCCTTAAGAACCTCGCCATACCATTTTTCGGAGACGGAGAAGTTGATAAACCCCGATCCCGCGATGGAATATGAGGTGAAATAGCTCCCGTCAAGCTCGATATGCTCTGCTAGCGCCTCCGCGATTTTTCGGGGCGCGAGCTTAAACTCCCTTGCCGCGGCCATAGCATGAGTCGCGGCGAAATCGCCGTGGGCCCTCTCCCGGGGGATGTTGACGGAACCGGCGAGCGGAGGGCCGCCGGGGAGCTTTCCGGCTTCACGCGCTTTTTCACATGCGCTTATCAGCAGCTCATCAATCTGCCGCCTGGCGTCTTCAATAAGATTCATCAGTAACCCCCTATTGAGCGCAAATATCTATTTGGAACAGATTGCTGCTCACGGCGACATTGTCTACCTCAATGTTGTATTGTATTTCAAGGTTCCCGCCATCGTCGCAAAGATCCTTTTTGATGCTGTGCGTATCAATCCCCATCGTAATCGAGCCGAAAGGCGTCTCGTACAGGAAATGATGCTTTTGCGTCTCGCAGAAAATCATGTCCGCGTTCATTCCGCCGCCGCGCCGCATGATTACGCGGTCAGGCTCTACATCAAATGTAGTCGGCTGACCGTCATACCCAGTCAGCGCACTCTCAATGTAGCTGAACGTCGATATACCGTTTTCCCAGGAGTACACCCCGTCAGTCATCAACTCAAAAGAGTCCGAATCTATACCTGCCGGACCCATTGAGCCTTTTATCGAAATAGTAACATTTTTCATTTCATTTTTACCTAACTCTTCTTTTCAAATTCACTCAAGCGATACCTGCCTGACCATTCCATTCACATCAGATTCCAGATAGCGTGAGGCCAAAAAGTGGAAATCCGCCGTGCTGTCAGTGACAAAATACTGTATGTTTCCTACTGCGCCGCCGGGCGATAACATATTTTTCTCCCGTAAATCGCCTGCAACCTGCCTTGCTGTTTCTGCGCCTGAATCAATCAGCGTCACATTCGGGCCCATAACTTCCGATATCACGGCGCGCAGCAGCGGATAATGCGTGCAGCCCATGATAAGCGTATCGACGTCCGCGCTGCGAAGCCCCGACAGGTAATCTTCCGCAATAGCCAGCGCCGCTACGTCGTCCCTTGCTGATCTGCCGTTTTCGACAAGAGGGACAAAAAGCGGGCATGGCGTTGAAAAAACCTGTATATCGGGCGCGGCTTTCCTTATCGCCGCCTCATACGCGCCGCTGCGTATCGTCGCGGCAGTCCCGATAACGCCTATTTTCTTGTTTTTTGTGCGCGCGGCAGCCGCATCCGCAGGGGCGCCGACCACCTCATAGACCGGCATATCGTAAAAGCCGTTTAGTATCTCAAAGGCCGAGGAACAGGCTGTATTACAGGCGACCACCATCGCTTTAATATCAAATTCCGCGAGGAAGGCGGCAGCCTGGCGGGAATACTTGATTATCGTTTCGTTTGAGCGCGAACCCCACGGAACCCTTCCGGTATCGCCCAGATAAATGATATCTTCTTCCGGGAGGAGTTCCGCGAGCCTTTTTACCGTAGTCAGCCCGCCAAGCCCGGAATCAAAGACCCCAATAGGCCGTGCGTCCATAGTGAAATGCCCATCCCTTTGCTAAATATTACTATCCCATGTTCCCAATGAATACATTCCTTAAGTGCTTGCCCGCCGCCTCTCGGAGGTTTATCATTGTTTCCCGTGGCGTCGGGATTCTGCCGGAGTATTTGTAGCGCGGGAAAAAGCGCGAAAGGTGCAACGGTATGCCGGGATCGATAGAAGAGAGCCATTTTGCCAGTTCCTCGATATCATACTCGTTTTCGCCCGGAATTACAAGCGTTGTTATTTCCACATGGCACTTGCCGTGTGAAAGGGCTATCGTCTCCAATACAGCTTCGAGCCTTCCGCCTATATTTTTGTAAAACCCCTCGGTAAAACCTTTCAAGTCGATATTCATAGCGTCGATCAGCGGCAAAAGCTCTTTGAGCGGTTCGGGGTTAATATATCCGTTTGTCACAATAATGTTATTAAGGCCCGCGCTGCGGATCAGCCCCGCGCAGTCATAAAGAAACTCATATCCAATGAGGGGTTCGTTATATGTGTACGCTGCGCCGATATTGCCGTCCGGAACAGAAGAAACAGCGAAATCCAAGACGTCGTCCGGGGACAGCGTTTTCGCAAGACGCCACCCATTGCCGTATTCGATGGATATGTCCGAATTCTGGCAGAAGGGGCATCGAAAATTGCAGCCAAAGCCTCCTATAGAGAGGATTTTCTTGCCCGGATGGAACATATACAGGGGCTTTTTTTCAATTGGGTCCAAAGCGACGGAGGAGACCCGGCCATAATCGGAGGCGATAAGCCTTCCCCCCCGGTTTTCCCGTGCGCCGCAGAAACCGGCGGCGTTTTCTGAAATATGGCAGCGGCGCGGGCATAGCCCGCAATGTACTGCCCTGTTTTCTGCCGCAGCCCAGTATTTTGAGTCAAAGCCTGACGCACTGCCATCCTCATTCATGGCGTATGACTTCGAAACGCTCCAGCTTGACGGCGTCGCTTTTGGATATGCCCGCCTTTTGCCTTGCGATTGAGATCTGCTCGGCTACAGTATCCACGCCGTCCAGATTCGGGAGCAGGAGGCCGCGCCTATGCCCCCGGGAAACTATGACGCCATAGCGCTTCACATCCAGTTGGTCAGGGTCGGAAACAGGCTCCGGTGCGGAAAGAACGTCAACCTTATAAGTCAGATACGGCAGCTCAGAAACAGTCACCGGAGCAAAACGGCTGTCATGCAGACCTGCCGACACAGCGTTTTGCATGATCTCAGCGGCTACGCTTTTTGTGGTCGGCGCTATAGTCCCGATGCAGCCGCGCAGCATACCGTCCTTGTGCAGCGACACGAACACTCCCGCCCGCTCGTCCGTCATCTCATCCGGCAGACCGTCGGGAACCGGCAGGTCGCCGCTGTTTTTTAGCTTGTGTTCCAGAGCGCTTCGGGCCAAAGCCCGGTATGGGTCTTCCATTGATTGGCTGTCGCGCGCGTTGCCCGAGGAGAATTTCAAAAACTGCTCGAGGAAATCGCGTCCGTTATCAGGCTCGCCCGGCTCAAATGCCGCAATGGCATATCCGACGCCGAAGGGCCCCTCGTATGAAAGGAGGTTTGCCTTAACCTCACGGCGGTCAAAGCATCCTGCCAGAACCGTCAATGAGTTATATCCACATTCTGCGGCACGCTCCCTAAGAGCGGCGGGAATCTTTAGCAGTGAAAGGAAATCCCCGCCGGACAGGACTTCGGCGATTATGGAGTCGAACTCCGGGCCTTCCGGGGCAAAGCCGTATGAGCCGCCTTGTGAGAGCTTGTGGGACAGGTCGCTTGAGGCTATGAGGACGGTTTTCCGCCCCGTGGTTTCCGCGGCTTCGGCTATGAGCCGTCCAAGCCTGTAATGGTCTGAAGGCTGTAGGCCGGACTGGGAAACACGCACGATTTTGTAACCGGGATAATGATTGCTAATAAACCACATCGGAACCGTTACGCCGTGGTCGAGCTTTGCATCCCTTTCTCCAAGGTGCCCCGCGGGGATGCCGGCGCCCTCGGCAAGGCGTATTATCTCCGCTGCAAGAGCACAGTCGTATTCCGCCTCAATACGTGTTCTGTGGTCATTAAAACGTGAAAAATCCCCCCGAGCCGACGTCCCCGGCGAAATATGGAAATAGTCGGAATACAGCGTGTTATGCGGGGTTATGAACACGATCGTTTCAGGGGCAAGCCCGGCTATTTCTGAAGAAATCTCTTCAAAAGCCGATAAGGTTTTCCTGATGCCGTTTTCCTGCCCCCGTCCTACGCCCGGTATCGCAAGAGGCGGGTGCGGCACTGTATATGCGCGTAATATAGCCAAAAAAATCACTCATCCAATCCATAATATACCTGCGTCATACCTGCGTCACCGCTATTATAACATAAGCAATGCAAAAAAGCCAATATTGATAATGAATTTACGTAACTGCTCAGTAGCCCACTGCTGAAACCTTCAAAGCCTCGTCATTGCGGCCTCCGAGCCGCAATCCCCTCGAAATCCGCGGGGGATTGCGGGTCAAGCCCGCAATGACGGGAGGGGGGTTATGAGTAGTTACGAATTTACAACAATAACGGGAGATCGGAAGAG
>Ga0099364_10004718_pt1 | contig 20567 bp, 11 predicted proteins | sample TergutTh196P3_FD_73070 | JGI IMG/M metagenome (GOLD analysis project Ga0099364, IMG submission 73070) | Microcerotermes parvus P3 segment gut microbial communities from Pointe-Noire, Republic of the Congo - Th196 P3 | ecosystem: Host-associated > Arthropoda: Insects > Digestive system > Gut ... | reverse complement strand
AAAAGTTGGTGCGATTGACGGCACAACGCTTGAAAAACAAGCCGCCCCGGTTGATCACGAGTGATGAATACAAGCCGTACACAACGGCAATTTTAGAAGCGTTTGGAGACAAGCAAGAATCGAAACGCACCGGCAACCGTGGTCGTCCGAAAAAGCCCTGCTATCGTGTTCCAAAGGATTTGGTGTATGCAACGGTGCATAAAAAGCGAGTGAAGGGACGCGTGAAAAAGATCACCTATCGCACGATCTTTGGCACGGACGAACAGGTTCAATCGGCATTGAAGTCTTCACGTTGTAGCCGCAAGGTGAACACATCGTTTGTGGAGCGGCAGAACGGTACGGACAGGAATCGTTGTAGCCGAAAGGTTCGGAAGTCGTATTGTTTTTCAAAGAAGTGGGATGTTCATGGAGCAGCGACGAAATTGAGTATGTACAGTTATAATTTCTGCTGGGCGATACGGACATTGCGCCGTCCTGATGGTCGAGCGGGAAAGTGTACACCGGCAATGGCGGCAGGACTCGCTAATCATGTTTGGACGATAGAGGAGTGGATAAAATATCCAGTACGTCAATGCTGAAAAGGCACAAGGGAAATTTTACCACAGGGGGGTGTGGAGAAACATATTGGAACAGAACGCAGTCTTACGAGGGCGGCTCTGCTGTTCTGCGTGTTATCTTTTCACCCCAAACGGCAGTGCATTGTAACTCTCTTCGCCGGGACAGTCATACGCCGAATCCGTGAAGAACGGATCAAAGGGACCCGGACGCTGCACCATCGGTGCCGTCATCACACGAGGCGGCTGCGAAATCCAATCGCGACCATGAAAAATCGGATCCGCCATCGCCCGAACCTCTTCCGTACCATAATAGGGTCCCATTGCATCAACCCAAAGAATCACCCGATGTAAATTCTCTGGATCGACCACAACTCCATGATGCTCTCCGCTCGCCATACGATCAACAAGACGGCTCCGGTACGAAAGTTTTGTCATCGGTGCAAACGTCGAATACGCCGCCGGATCACGCTGATCAAACGCCTCGACCATCATCGTATCCGCCCAGCCGAATCCGCCGGGAGGATTTTCCCGCTCACGATAAGGTGTTCCCCAAGTGGGACTGCCCAGCAAAGTAACGTAAGGTTCCTTAAATCCAAGGAAGCCGGGGCGAAGCGTTGCATCGAATTTTGCAAACGCCTCATGCTCCGGGTTTTGATGGCAATCGCCGCAATACTTGTCCAAAGCAGGCTGCACATACCGCTCATAACTGACGCTAATATCTTCCCAGGGAACCGGCGTAATGTTGGAAGGTTCACGCCGCATCGCCCTGCCGCCCGTAGAAGTTACCGGAGCACGTAACATCGACTCATGGCAGCCGACACAACCGCGTGACTCCCCCGGCTGAACACCTGTGAAACTACGCATCGTTTGCAACGCGCGATGATCTTCGTCCAACAGTTGAAAATGCAGCGCAATCCCGCTCGGAGCATTGAAACTCACACTGCCGTCGTCCTCTATCGGAACCGTCCCGATGATTTTCTTAATACCTTCGGACTGCACCATCGAAATCTCCGGTCCCGCCGAAGCATAATTGCGTTTGTACCAGTAAGTGTACGTCTTATGATCAATCGACCACACACGTAGGAACTTCGCCTTGTCTTGCAACTCCGCCGGGGTGTTCTCATAGACATTGTTACTGTAAATGACCCCAGTCTCCGGCTTGTCACGTCCTTCCCAAGTGGGCCAATCAACTCTGTCCGGCAATACCGGCGGAACCGGTCGTGCCCGAAGCGGTTGAGCATCCCAAATGTGATGGTCGCCTTCGTGAATCAACTCGCGGTTGCCATTGACGTCCATAAGCATCAGCACAAATTTCTCGTTGTACGGTCTCCCTTCCGCATTGCGCATGACGCGATGAGCGGACACTAGAAAATCCTTTTCGTTAAGCGGATACGGAGAATAGTATGCCCTGTACGCTCCGGCAGCGCGGTACTCGTCTGTCTCTTTGGGATCGACCGGACCATTGCCGCTTTCGGGCCAAACGAGTTCCTGCGTTACTTTTGTAAGACCATCCGGGAAATTAAATCCCTTGGCGGGATCAATGATGCCGACCGCTCCGGCATACCAATCGTGATGGGCACTGCCGGTGAACATAATGCGTTGACTGCCCGGTATCTGCCGGGCATCTTTCAGTAAGTCGGGCCACACCGATTGATTCCCCCAGAAGGTCTGAACTTGCGTTCCGTCGGAGTTCATCGTCCAAAGACTCTGCGCCCGCCAAAGCGGTTTATCCGTGTACTCCCAACGGGTGTAGATCACACGACCGTCCAACATGACCGACGGCGTGTATTCGGGCTCGCCATTTCGGGAAATGATGTACAGGTTTTTATCCCCTTCTTTGCCGTCGAGGGACATACGTGCCATGACGTACGCATTCGTCGGCGGCATACAGCGAACATAGATATATCCTCTGGTCGTCAAAAACATAATGTTTTGTCCATCGGGCAGATAGATCGGATCGAGGTCATCGAAAATTCCCGCCGTCAACCGCCGCAATCCGGTGCCATCGACGTTGATTTCGTAGAGATGAAAATTCTTTTCATTGTGCGGCTTGAAACTGAAAACTATTTTCTTGCCGTCGTAAGAAAGATCGGGCCGCCAGAATGAACCGTGCAGGGGCTCTTGCGGCATCAATTTTTTCTGTTCTCCGCCCAGATGGAGTCCGTGAAGCGTCATCAATCTTGCTCCCGGCACTGCCATATAACCGAGCCGATGCCGCGTTTCGTGATTCCATTCGCTCCCTTGCGGTGTGGGACCATCGACGAACAAGAGCGAATCAAAATCAATCGCCGGATTCTTGAACGCAATATCCCGCTTAACGGTTCGCACCGAGAAATAGAGGTCTTGGTTTGTTCCCATAAGTAACGATGCTCGTTCTTCAAGTTCGTTTAACCGTTTCAGATCGATATCGAGATTGACATCAGGATTATCTGTCAAAATTCTCTGAGCCAGTTTGCGTGCCCAGTCGATTTCTGCGAGCGAGCGTTCTACGGTTGGATTGCCGTCGCACTGGTGCAGCCAATCCCTTTCGAGAATTCTTCTCGCTTCGGCAACCGAATGATTCTGCACCGGCGGAGTTTCCGGTCTGACATAAGGAGCAACGCGTTCCGAATTCGGACGATGCTCGATGACCGTTTCCATATCAGACACGATTGCGTACAACAAATCGGGAGTTGCACTACCGCTTCTCCGTAACTGTTCCTCGTAGGCCTCTTTGTATCCTTTTACACGAGCCCATTGTACAGCGTCGTCCGGCGAGAGGTATTTCCATTGAAAATCAGTCAGCGGAAGATACTCGTAGTATGCCGCTTCCAACTGATTGAACCGCTCCTGTAACCGGTTGCCTGCAAAGAGCATCACCTCCACCGGATTGCGTTGCCATTTCATGACGTACCGGTTCACTTCGCTGGGATAATCATCGCGAATCAACCGTTGCAGAGCGGCCGCTTCGCGGTTGTTCAATGAACCGCCTGCTGCAACGTTGTTTCGCGTTGCCGTGAGTGTTTCATGAAATGTTTCCCCTTTGCGGTAGAGTACGGCGGCTTTCTCTTCAGCATCTTGCGCTGCCTTTGATTGTTCGGCACCGATATTTTTCATTCCGAGGGCGTACATTGCCGAGAGTTCGTCGATGGTGAGGGCTCTGTTGTAAAACCGCAGGTCATCCATTTTTCCGTCGAAGAATTCACCAGTTCCGCTGGAAGAGCCGATAAAGCCGGGGGCATTGACGGTAACAACTCCGAGACTTTCGTATTGCCGGGCGATGTCATCGCGGTTCGTGGAAATCGGACTAAAGTCATGAATCGTCTGCAAGTTGCCTTGTCGTTCAAAGGAGCCGATTTCTCTTCCGTTGTGATAGACCCGCATGAATCGTCCGTCGAACGTCGCGGCGATGAAGTGCCAGTTTCCGTCGAGAAATTCTTCCGGGGCGATGACAGCATCACATTCGGCGTAATCGCCGCCGGTGTTTAATCCGAGAGCAAGGAATCTGCCGTCATTTTGGAAGGAGAAGAGCAATCGTGTTTCACCATGTCTGCCCGCGTCTTCTTTTCGGATGATTTCCCGGTATCCGCTCAAGTTTTTCGGGGCAACCCAGGCGGAGAAGGTCAGTTCTCTCAAGCCGGGGGGGACAAATTCTTTCGGGACGGCAATTTGGTGTCGTCCGGTGAGTTCGACGGCTTTTCCGAAGACACCTTCGACGCGGGGAAACTCCCGGTCGGTGGTTGCGTGGTGTGTATCTTCGGCGGCATTTTTTATCATACCGGGCGGATCGTTGTCGAATGTCCAGTGGGCGATGAGACCGTCGTCGGCGTTGGTGGTGATAACGGTTCCCCAAGCAAGAAACAATAGGCAGGCAATTTTTATTGTGGAGTTCATAATGTACTGCTCGTCGTTAAATCAACGTGTCATTCTGCATTCTAGCATTTTTAAGTCATGAGTCAACTTTGCGATTAAAAGAAGAACTTAACCGCTTGATGACCACCTCTGCTCCCCTTTCACCATTTATACGTTACAATAGTGCACAACGCTCACAGGGTGCTTTTTCACACCTATTTCCTTATGCTTCAAACGGACGAAATCCTTTCCACCATTCGGATGCTGCACGACGAATTCCTTGACGTTCGTGCAGTAACACTGGCTCTCAATTTGAATGACTGTGCAAATTCGCATGCGGATCAACTCTGCCGGAAGGTTCACGCCAAAATTATGGATCACGCCCGGAATCTCGTGGCTGTCTGTGATGAAGTCAGTGAGAAGTACGGGATTCCTGTCACCAATAAGCGCATTGCAATTTCCCCTGCGGCGACCATTTTGGCAGGACATGGACAAAATGCTGCCCTTCAACTGGCGAAAACGCTCGACCAAGCCGCCGCAGATTGCCGGGTGGACTTTGTCGGCGGATATTCTGCTCTCGTGCAGAAAGGCATTTCCGGCGGTGCGCAAGTCGTGATGGATTCTCTGCCGGACGTTCTCACGCACACACAACGGGTCTGCGCCTCGATTAACGCCGCCTCCCGAAAAGCGGGAATCAACATGGATGCCCTTCGGCAACTCGGCACGATTATCCGGCGGATTGCCGCCGCCACTGCCGATTCGCAAGGCTTCGGAGCGGCAAAGTTGGTTGTCTTTGCGAACATTCCCGAAGACAATCCCTTTATGGCAGGAGCCTATATGGGAGCGGGGGAACCGGAAGCCGCGATCAACATTGGGGTCAGCGGTCCCGGCGTGGTCGGCTCTGCATTGAAGCGGCGGATTGCCGCCGCAAAACAGAGCGGTAAAAAACTGACTCTCGGCGACTTGGCAGAGGAAATCAAAATCACCAGTTTCCGCGTAACCCGCGCCGGTGAGTTAATCGGTCGGGAAGTTGCCGACCGCCTCAAAACGGAATTCGGCATCGTTGACCTTTCATTGGCACCGACCCCGACCATTGGCGACAGCATCGGCGAAATCCTGCAAACGCTCGGCATTGCCCAAATCGGTGCGCCGGGTTCGACGGCGGCGGTGGCTCTTTTGAATGATGCCGTCAAAAAGGGGGGCTTATTTGCATCGAGCAGTGTCGGCGGTTTAAGCGGTGCATTCATTCCCGTATCGGAAGACTCCTGTCTTGCCGATGCCGTAGAGCAGGGACATTTGAGTCTCGAAAAGTTGGAAGCGATGACTTCGGTGTGCAGTGTTGGTCTCGATATGGTGTTACTACCGGGGGACACGCCGCCGGAAACGATTGCGGCGATTATGGCGGACGAGATGGCAATCGGGGTGATCAACAACAAGACGACGGCGACACGTTTGATTCCGGTTCCGGGTGCGAAGGCGGGGGACAAAATCAGTTTCGGCGGCTTATTCGGTGCCTCGCCGGTCTTGGAGGTACGCAACGTCGGAGCAAGTGCCGAGTTCGTCCACTTCGGCGGAAGGATTCCCGCACCGTTGCAGTCGCTGGGAAATTGACGCGTTATATCGCCGTATCCCTTTGCGGTTAAAAAGAGGATTTAACCGCAAAGACGCAAAGAAGCGCAAGGTTCGCAGAGGACAATTTCATGCCGTTTGCGGTCTCTCTCTATTCTTCCGGCGTATCCGCTACGGCTTTTCGCAAGATGTCGTCCACTACGCCGTACGCTTTTGCTTCTTCGGCATTGAGATAAAAATCCCTATCGGTATCCTTCGCGATTTCCTCAACCGGCTTGCCGATGTGAAAAGAAAGAATTTCATTAAGCATTGCCCGGTCTTTGATGATCTGCTCTGCTTGGATTTCGATATCCGACACTTGCCCCTGGACTCCGCCCCAGGGCTGATGCATCATAATTTTTGCATGCGGCAGTGCAAAGCGTTTTCCTTTGGTTCCGCCCGCCAGCAAAATAGAGCCGCCGCTCGCCGCCAAGCCGACACAATAGGTCGCCACCGGACAACTCAACATTTGCATCGTGTCATAAATTGCCAGCGTTGCCGTAACACTGCCGCCGGGAGAATTGATGTAAAAGTGAATATCCTTCCGACGGTTTTCGCTCTGCAAATAGAGCAGTTTCATCACTAACTCGTTGGCATTGTCGCTTCGGATTTCTCCCTGTAAAAAAATAATACGGTTTTCCAAAAGCAGGTCGCCCAGTGTCATAGAACGCTGGCGTTGATAATCACGGTAATTAGGCATGGCGAAAAATGGGCATAGCGAAAATAGGTGTCGAGTGACTCGTCTCATTCTCCCCTAAAACCACGCATTTGGCAAGGGCGGGGGCTGCTGGGTGGATTAGGGTATTAGGATTCAAAACGAAACGGCATGAAATTGTACTTTGCGAACCTTGCACTTCTCTGCGTCTTTGCGGTTAAATTCTCTTTTTTTTAACCGCAAAGTGCGCAAAGTTGTTGCAAAGTACGCAAGAAAAGCAGTCGGTTTGCTTCCGTTTGAAGTTGCTCTTGCCGAAATATCCAAAATTTGTTAGAATCCCCTGAGAATTATCAGTAAAAATTGTCCAAGGAAGCCCCTCTCGCCACTTAAAGGAGTAAATAGTATGTCCCGACTTTGTCTTGCGCTGCTCATGGCAGCAGTTCTGATTTCGCCCTCTTTTCTCGCAGCCGCCGCGCCTGCGGAGAGGATATTTCCCGATGCCACGAAAGGTTTCGTTTCGATTCAAAATCTCAAAGATTTCGGAGAGTTGTGGAAACAAACTCAATTCGGAAAACTGCTCGACGATCCCTTAATGGAGAATTTCAACAATGAAATCCAAAAGCGGTTGACGGAAAGAATGGAGAATACCTTCGGGCTGACTCTCGATGGCATTTCAGACCTTCCTTCCGGTGAAGTTGCCTTTGGGATGATTGCCGTGACTAATCAGGTTCCCGGTTTTGTCCTCACGATGGATGTTGCCGGAAAACGGACGGAAACCGATACGTATCTTGCCAACCTGACACAGAAACTTGTTGCCGCTGGTGCCAAAAGTGCGGCGGAAATCCATCGGGGGCAACAGATTACGGTTTTAACGTTCCCGCCGCCGGAAGTGCCGACTCCCCGTCCGCTGGGAACGACAAGGATTGAAATTGCCGTTGAGCCGATTGAACGGACGGCGTACTATATGTTCTTTCAGGATACTCTCATTGCGTCGAATCAGATGCACCTGCTCCAATTGATTGCCGACCGCATCGCGGCTCCTGCCGGCAGGTCGCTGGCGGATGTTGAAGCCTATCAAGTGGTGATGAAACGCTGCATCGACGACATCCCGAATCAAACGCCACCGATTATCCGTTGGTACATTGAGCCGCTGGATTACGGCGAGTCGGTGCGGACGCTGTTGCGGGGTCCTGTTATTCAGGGGCGCGGACAGAAGCCGTCCATTTTTTCAGTCTTGAAACAACAAGGTCTTGATGCCGTACAAGGGGTCGGCGGAGTCGTTACCGTGAAAACCGAAGCACAAGAGTCGGTCTCCCGGACATTCATTTACACGAAAAAGCCGTACCGTTTAGCCATGCGGATGCTGAATTTCCCGGACAACACTCACTTTGCCTTGCCGGCTTGGATGCCCTCCGACTTGGCACGAAGCACAACGTTGTATCTGGACCCGATGGCGATTTTCGATAATATCGGACCCTTTGCCGATGCGTACATCGGCGAGGAAGGAGTTTGGAAAGATATTATCGACGGACTCCGCACAGACCCTTACGGTCCGAGAATTGATTTGCGGGGGGAGTTGTTGGTCCATTTAGGCAATCGTGTGATGGGGATGACCCGGCATGCAAAACCGATAACGCCGAAGAGTGAAAGCCGTGTGATCGCTGTAGAATTGAAACCGGGACATGAACCAGCCATGCGTACCGGGGTGGAAAAACTCTTTAATTCCGATCCTGATTGGCAGGCAACCATGCACCGGGCACACAGGATTTGGCACCGCAAGCCGATGCGCGTAGCGGAACCAGGAAACATAGGTTTAGCAGTGCGTCCTGCGGCACCAAACAGTCTGCTGGAAGAAGAGGAGGGTTTCCCGCCGGTATTTCCCGATGGCGGCGTTGTGATCGCCAGAGGTACTCTCTTTTTTGCCTCGGATATTGACTACTTGAAAGTGATTTTGGACCGCTTGGACGCTCCGGCAGAAGCGGCGCGATCGACCATTGGCAGCCAAGCGGACTACGAGGAAGTGGAGCGCATTTTTGCGGGAATGGGTTTGAGCAACAAGCCGCATTTTTTCCGTGCCTTTGCGAGAACCCATGAAACACTGCGTCCGACGTATGAAATGCTCCGCAGGGGACAAATGGCACAATCACAATCAGTGGTGGGCAAGTTGCTCAACGTAGTCTTTATGCCGGACAATGCAACCGGCATGCGTCCGCAACTTCTGGACGGCTCCACACTGCCGGAGTTCGACCGGATCCAGCACTATTTCGGCAAGGCGGGTATTTACGGCATTACCGAAGCGAACGGCTATTTCATCAAAGGATTTACCGTGGAAAGAGGGGAGCGGTAGCCTATGCGGAAATGGCGTGAAATTGTACTTTGCGTTCTTTGAACCTCAATGATTAACGGAACTTTGCGTCCCTTGCGGTTAAATTAAACGACGGAGAAATTGTGAAGGTACAAATTCCTTTGCAATCAATAGGAATGCGTTGGCATGCAGGAGAGCAACTTCGGCTTCGCATTTCAAGCACGCCGTTGACACCGCCAGCCTTGCCCGGCTTGCCTGAGCCTGCGGCGCAGCAAGGAAAAAAACATCTGATCCATACTGGAAAAAACAATCCTTTGAGATTAACCTTCAAGAGATGCGATGCTGATTGAGCATCCCCACTACTGTGGATTGTCGTTAAAAATAAAGCCTTGCCCAAATCACTTGACAAAATTAACCGGATGAATTAGGATATACGTTTACAGTATAGTGGGAGCCTCTAAAAATCAATTTTTGCATTTTGACTTATGCCGAAATGCACCCAATCTGTACTTCGCGTACCTTGTGTAACCTATGGCGTACTTTGCGGTTCAATCCGAACCATGTTAACCGCAAGGGGGCGAAGGTTGTGCAAAGGACGCAAAGAATGTATTTTTAGAGGTTCCTAGTGGTGCTTCCGGCTTGGTGCTGCATTTATTAGAACCCTTGATTTTCAGCAAAACAGGCGGATTATTCGTGCAATATCAAGCCGGAAACACCACTAGTATAAAAATTACCCCCGTTTGCAGTGTACGATGTCCCAACAAACAGAGTTACAGGAAAAAACAGCAGAACTTTTGACCGAGAAAAAGGTCAATGTCGTCATCGGTTACGGGCATCTCGAAACCGGCGAAATCGGAGCAGTCTTTGTGAGCAGTCCGCATCAAGCGAATCGTCTCCTCTGGAACGAGCACTGTTCGGCAAACCTAACCGTCTATTTGACCAGAAAAGAAATCAAAAAACTGGGTATCCCGGCAATTGTTGTCAAAGGGTGCGACGCGAAAACACTTGCGATCCTTGAATCGGAAAATCAACTTGACCGGGAAAACCTTGTTGTTATCGGCGTTGCCTGTTCCGGCATTAAGGTTCAGGGCATACTCCAAGAAAAATGTTCCGTGTGCGACGTACAACAGCCGCCGCACTGCGATATCGTCATTGGCGAAGTGACTTCTGCCGGGGCACAAGGAGACCGGTACGCGAAACTCGCCCGGCTTTCCGCCATGACGACCGAGCAGCGGTTTGAATACTGGAAGAAAGAATTCGCCCGCTGTGTCAAATGTTATGCGTGCCGGCAGAATTGTCCGCTTTGTTATTGCGAAGTCTGCGTCGCCGACAAAAACCGTCCGGCGCGCATCGACACCTCGGCAACACTCAAAGGGAATTTTGCTTGGAATGTCCTCCGGGCATTCCACTTGGCAGGACGGTGTGTCGGCTGTTCGGCATGCTCCCAGGCATGTCCGGCGGGAATTGACCTTGACCTGCTTAATCTCACACTTGCCAAAGCCGCCGAAGACAATTTTCAATACCGGGCAGGAATGGAGCGTCATGCCGAACCCCTTATTGGTTCCTTTTCACCGGACGATCACGAACAATTTATCCGCTAAATGCTTCAAATAATTCTTTTTTAACCGCAAGGGACGCAGAGAAGCGCAAGGTTCGCAAAGTACAGTCTTGAGAAAACGTGCCGCCAAACCGCCGCTCCGCCGGCGTTTCACATCCACCCGTTGACAACCGGCACAGGGCAGTTTAGAATAGGTGCAGATTTATCAACCTCCAACGGAGAAAACTTATGACAAAACGAATATACGAATTCAACTGGGATATTATCGGCGACTTGCAAGAAGGCCGCCCCAATCTTGGCGATGAAGTCAATCTCGTCCTCTACCGCCTGATGCAGTACACCTTTTTGGATGTTGCTGTAAAGAAGTTCGGCGGCGAAGAAACCGACCAACTTTTCCACGATGCGGGACACATCGCCGGAAGGTTTTTCTTTGAGAACTTTCTCAAAGACCAAAAGGACCAGCCGTTCGATGTCTTCCTCGAAAAAGCCCGCACTGTCCTCGACGGACAGGGTATCCGCTTTTGCCGGATTGATTCTGTGGATGCAGGCAGGGATGAAGTCTCCCTCTCCATTGCCACAGGTATCGACGGAGCAGGTCCCGACCTTGCCAAAATTAACGTTTCTCGTTATGACCTCGGATTCGTCAAAGGGCTGCTCTTTCAGTATTGCGGCAGGGATTTCAATACGGGCACCGTCAACATTGATGCCGTTCCGGAAATCCTGCCGAAGATGGGGGATCCGATTAACCTTATTCCCTACCGGATGCTGCAATATACCATCCGGGATGTTGCCGAGCAAAAAATCGGTACAGAGGCGTGCGATCAACTCTTTTACGAGGCGGGCGAAGTTGCCGGATACTTCTTTTTCGACAACTTCCTGACAGAGTACAAAGACATGCCGCTGAATGGGTTCATGGGGGAACTCCAACGGATTCTCAAGGAACTTGGAGTCGGTGTTCTCCGTGTCGAAAAGGCAGATCCCGAAAACGGACACTTTACCCTGACCGTTTCCGAAGACCTCGACTGTTCCGGTTTGCCCGATTTGGAAGTCGAAGTCTGCAATTATGATGAAGGATTCATCGCGGGAATCTTTCACCGATTCACCGGCATTGTGTTCAGTGTGAAGGAGGTTGATTGCTGGTGCTCCGGCGACAGAACATGCCGCTTTGTCGTGAATCGTGTTTAGTAGATTCCCAACGGCATAAAATGTTCTTTGCGGTTGAATTCCTTTTTTAACCGCAAAGAACGCAAAGAAAAAAGTGTTCACCCATTGGCGTTCCACCTTTACATGCTTGTCGAAGATGATCTCAAATTACTCCGTCAGTTATTGACGGCGCGGAGCATTCCCGATGCTGTTCCCGAATCATTTGTCAATAGTGATACGGCAGCGTTGTACAATGACATTGCGGATATTCGGAAATGCCTCCTGCTCTTTTCACGCGGTAACTTTGACATCGACGTATCCGGGCGGAACATTTTGGCTTCGGCACTCAAAACATTGCAGGCAAACTTGCGGCACCTGATATGGCAGGTTGAAGAAGTGGCTAAGGGGGACTTTACGCAACGGGTTGACTTTATGGGGGAGTTTTCAAGTGCTTTTAACTCAATGACACAGCAGTTGGATCAATCGCTTACCGAATTGAAAGAGCGGGAAGCGAGTTTGCTTGCACTGACCGCTGACCTCAAAGCCAGTGAAGAGCGTTGGAATCTTGCCGTACAGTGCAGCCGGGATGGTATTTGGGACATCAATATCGACGAGCAGACGGCGTGGTATTCGGAAAGTTTTATGCAAATGATGCACTACACACCCGAAACATTACTGAAAGATTTAGACTGGAAGGAAATGATTCACCCCGACGACCTCGAAGAAGCCGCAGAAATGTTGGACACGTTACAAGGGAACCGAAAACTGGTGCCCTTCTCGGTAGAATGCCGCTTTCGGACGAGACAAGGGGAACACCTCTGGCTTCGGGTTCGCGGAATGCCTGTACGCGCCGGAAAGATTCGGCGGCTGATCGCCGTTGCGTCTGATATTACGGCACAAAAAGAAGCGGAACGGTCATTAACGCGTCAAGCCATGTATGACAGTTTGACAGGCTTACCGAACCGCTACCTGCTGGATGACCGTTTGGAAAAGGCAATCGCGAATACGGAACGTTACGGCAGACCCTTCGTTTTGGTAACACTCGACCTCGACTTTTTCAAAGGGGTGAACGATAACTACGGACACGCGGCGGGCGACCTGATTTTGGTTGAACTAGCAAAACGATTGAGTGTCGGCATGCGGACAACGGACACGGCTGCCCGGCTTGGCGGCGATGAGTTTGTGGCGATTTATCCATGCGAGCCGGGTATGGAGCAAATAACGGTGGAAAACGTGATGAGAGTTTTCTACGACAATTTAGCGGAGCCGGTTATACTGGGTGAGGTACAGTATCAGATTCGTTCCAGCGTGGGAGCGGCATTTTTCCCGCAACATGCCAAGGACTTGCCGACGCTCTTTGAACGCGCCGACATCGCTTTATATAAAGCAAAGAAAAACGGCAAGAACCAGTACGCCGTTTATGAAGTCGGGGATGAGAGTGAGTGAGGTGTTTCTTTATGCGGTAAACCGTACACCCTCGCACCGCTTCACTCACTGTTCCACAACGCCGGAAACCATTCGAGTTCGGGCAACGGATTCCTTTCCATAGGGTAAAGTAAGCGGACATCCCGGGGCAAATAGCGGGAAACCGGCTTGTTAATTTCGTTCAAGGTCAATACATTTACATGCGTTTGCTCCTTCCTTTCCGCAGTCCAATACTTTTCCTCCCCGTGCCATTCGCTCAAGGGCACTTCATACGTGATTCCTACGTCGGTCAGAGAAGAGGGAAGAGTGCGGAACCGTAATCCCGAAACCCCTTGAAAATAATTGTTTGTCCAGCCCGTCCATCGGAAATCCAGAAGTGTGGTATCCTGATCCCGGCTCCCCTGAAAAAAGACAAGAGGGGAATGGTTCAAGACGAAGACCGAATTTTGCGACGCAAAATCGACGATGATCGGCAAGTCGGTGATCTCTTTGGACAGTAAGAAGACTTCCTGATGCCCAAAAAATGCCACTCTGTTCCATTGGATTTGAATCGTCGCCTGCCTTGTTGCCCGGCGGCTCTCTTCGGCTTGCAGAAAAGGCTTTGCCAGGGCAATAATCGAATGGGTGCACTCGATATGAATGTCCTGCGGAACTCTACTTTCAATTGCCGTTGCCTCTCCCCGCAACAGCGAATCTGTGATGGTGATCGTGAGCGGTTCGGTAAAGGACTCACTCAGACTGAACACTTCCTCCGCGCCGCCTATCGGAACGCCGTTGCGGAAAAAGACAACATCATCGTGGTTGGCGGAGTCGGAAAAATCGGACTTGTTCCGTACCGTCAGAAGGCACTGGTGAAACGTCAACCGGGTATTTCCTGCCAACTCAAAGAGCGACCAGTGTGTTGCCCGGACTCTCGGATTGTGCCGAAATTCAATTCCCACACGCTCAAATTGCACATCGCTCGAAAGAATAGTGAAAATGCTTCGGGAGTTATGCAATTCGGAAGGCTCCAAAAGTAAAATCGGATGGTAGTTCTCTGCGGCAACAAATCGAAGATGGCGTTGATCCAGCCGAATCGGTTCTCCCATCGGCAATGCATGATTCCACCTCAGTTCGATAGTGGTTCCATCGGGTGCATCCAGCAATGCAGACGCAAGCGAGGGATAAGAACCGGGAGTGAAACCCGTCGGGTCCACAGAACGGGTCGCCGCCGATGTCCCCGGTTGGGGAGAGGAGAGACTTGTTGCCGGAAGATCGGCAACGCTCAACTGACTGCCCGCGAGATCATTCATCAGTGCGGCACTCGTCAATGCAGGGTGCAAAGCACCGCCAATCCTTGGCGGATGTAAACCTGCCGGACGCAACTCACCCGCAGAGGGTACAGCGGCGTGAGACACAAAAGTAACGGCAAAGGGCATCACAGCCGGACGCACCAGCTCGTCAGGCGGCGTAACGTCCGCTGCGTTCGGCGGAGCCTGCACTATTGACACCGGCGGATCCGGCATCAGCAACGGCAGATAGAGTTGTTCCGAAAAAAGTGTCATCAACAGAAAACCAAAGAGCAGCAGCGAAACGGCTGCGATCCAGGGCAGATGCCGCAACAGACGTGATCTTCTGTTTGTCCGGACGGGGGTCCACACCAGATTTCCCTGTCCCGCCTGGTGCAATCCCAAACGGTGCGCAACGTCTGTGAGTGCCTCAATCAACAGCGTCGGTGTTTGAAAACGCTGCTTGGGGTCTTTCGCCATCATTTTTTGAATGAGGAAAGAAATTTCGGCTGGAATCCCCGGTTGGAAAGACCGAATATCGGGCGGTGCATCCCCCTGATGCTGCAATAATTTCTGCAAGACGGTGCCTTCGGGAAAGGGGGGACGGCCCGCCAGCATATAGAACAAGGTGCATCCCAGTGAATAGATGTCGCTTCGAATATCCGCATTTCGGGGATCGCGTGCCTGTTCGGGAGAAATGTAATCAAAGGTTCCCAAAGTAACCCCGCTTGCGGTCAAGTCTCCACGGGCTTCCGAGGTATCCAAGAGACGGGCAAGTCCCATGTCGATCAACTTGGCACGTCCTTCGCGGGTGATCAAAATGTTTGAGGGCTTCACATCCCGGTGCACCACGTTGTGCGTCGCCGCATGAGCAAGGGCGTGAGAAATTTGCAACAGATAGTTGAGTGCCTGCGCCAATGGAAAAACGTTATGCTCTTCCACCATTGCCCGGACATTCACTCCTTCGACATATTCAAAGGCAATAAAGGGGATACCTGACTCCTCACCGGCGAAATAGACCTGGGCGATATGTTCATGATTGAGGCGCGCTGCCGACTTTGCTTCATTCATAAACCGGGCGACCATCCCTTCGTCGCTGATTCTCTGCTGGGGCAATACTTTGATCGCCACATCCCGGTCAAGTGCCGCATCGGTTGCCAGATAGACGCGACCCATCCCGCCGCCGCCGATATACTTCTTGATAACATAATGTCCAAGGAGCGTGCCGGCAGGAAGTGAATCGGTCGCGGAAACGGCGGGCTTCCCCTGCGGAACAAAATGCACCGTTTCGGAGGCTTTGGGCGGAACATTGGAATCGCTCATTGGGGTATTGTTAAAAATCATGTGAACTCAATCAAATCCGCCTTGCAAAGACAACGTTTTTGTCCCGTAAGGACTGTATCATCCTGTTTTGGTGCTTTGAAAGCAGTACCTTGAAAAATGCCCGTTTCAAAAAGTCTCTGAATAGAATCTTTCCGAGCGTTTTTCACATTCCAACAGGAGCATCCATCATCGCACGGCATGAGGCACAGGTTGAAACACAAAATCAAGCGGCGACACTCCACACAAACAGAGAAAACCACCCTACCCCCCCTTTATACCACTGACCTCGACAACGGTCAATAGACCATCCCTTTCAACCAGTCCGGCAGTCCGGCGACACGTTGTCAAAATGGGACATACTCCTCACGGCATGAGATAGGGTACGAGAACGATGTTACATCAATCCGGTACCATTTGCGAAAAATTCGGATGGAAACCAGAAACTGGTTGACGGACTGCGCCTCTGGCGGCATTGCAAAAATAGGTTTTTGCGGTATAATCCCTGTTATGCGAACAATAAACATTGTTGAAGATTGGAACAACTTACGTCTCCCCCCGGATATACATTCAGTTTTAGAACAGGCGAAATCCCTCTGCTTTCCCAGGGATCGCAACGAGGTCATACGTCTGGCATTAGGAAACTCCGATAGCGATACCTTTGAAGTCATCTACGATATTCCCGGTAAAGGACCCTTTACAGAAGCAACGGTCGTCCGGTGCAAAAATGGACTTTCCGTTAATTATACCGAACCGATTATGCGGCGGCGGGACCCGGACTGTATGGTCATCGGCGATAATCTGCCGACTGACAAACGTACCTTTGCCGACCGATTCGGTTTTCCATTCGATTCGTTGCGGACAGAAACCTTCGACTGGCTCAAGCAGCAAGACCTTGCCGTTACGACACTCATCCTCGGCGGACACGCCGCCGACAGCGGCTACGGCGGAATGTTAATCGCCCCTGCCAATGCCGGTTTTTTCCTCGGTGCCCTCGCCGATTTACAAGGGTTATTGTCTCCCGAAACAGTTCCGCACAATTTCCTTGTCAATGCCATCATTTACCTTGCTCCCCCCTTTCGGCACACGCATTTCGACGGGCAGCAGGTCGTCGTGCATAACCGGTTGGAAGGGATTCACGAAATCTTTTCCTATAATCTCTATCCCGGTCCCAGTGCGAAAAAAGGGGTGTACGGCGTTTTGCTTAACATTGAAGGCGACGACGATCAAACGCAGGCAACGCTTCACGGAGCAACGGTGCAAGTCGTTACGCCGTATGACAATGTTACGACCATTATGCACGAAGGGGCAAGCGGGTCGGGCAAAAGTGAGATGCTTGAATATCCGCACCGGCAGGAGGACGGACGCATCCGGCTCGGCAAAAACGTTGTAACAGGAGAAGAACGGCGGCTGTCGCTCAATCAGACATGTACCTTGCATCCGGTTACGGACGATATGGCAATGTCCCTCAACGATCCGAATGCCGGAGGGTATCTGACCATTCAGGATGCGGAACAGGCGTGGTTTGTCCGTGTTGATCACATTACACGCTACGGTACTGACCCCCACATGGAAGCGTTGACGACTCATCCCGACGAGCCGCTCCTGTTTTTGAGTCTCGATGCCGTGCCGGGTTCCACCTGTTTGATTTGGGAGCATACCCAAGATGCCCCCGGTATGCCTTGTCCGAATCCTCGGGTGGTGCTGCCGAGACGTTTGATGCCGGGTGTTGTCAACAAGCCGGTGAACGTGATGATCCGTAATTTCGGAATCCGCACACCGCCCTGTACAGCGGAACTTCCCACTTACGGTATTGTCGGCTATTTGCATTTCCTGCCGCCGGCGTTGGCATGGATTTGGCGGCTCGTTGCACCGCGGGGACATGCCAATCCGAGCATTACCGAAACGAAAGGACTGACCAGCGAAGGAGTCGGTTCGTATTGGCCCTTTGCGACCGGTTGTATGGTCGATCATGCCAATTTGCTGTTGCGTCAGATGCGTAACACGCCGAAGGTGCGATATACTCTGACACCGAATCAACACGTTGGTGCGTGGAAAGTCAGTTTTATGCCGCAGTGGATTGCCCGTGAATATCTCGGTCGCCGCGGCACAGCGGAACTTCCTGCGGACAGACTCAAAGTCTCCCGGTGTTCCTTGCTCGGCTATACACTTAAAACGATGCAGGTCGAAGGAGTCACACTTCCGACATACATGATTCGGGTTGAAGAGCAGCCGGAGATCGGCGTTGCCGGTTACGATGCCGGGGCAAAGATACTTGCCGACTTTTTCCAGCGGGAACTTGAGCAGTACCTCAAACCGGAACTGGATACTCAAGGACGGCGTATTATCGACTGTTGCCTTTCCAATGGAACGGTCGAAGATTATGAAGAACTGATGCTTGCAGGTTGATGAGGATGTATAAAAATTTTCAAACGTTCACGTATTCGTGTTCATTTGGTATTTTAGAAAAATGAACGCGACCCTGTGAACACTTGGGAAAATTGATGTGGACATTTTTTCCCTGCAAGGGCAACCTTCCCCGTCCTGTAAGGACGGAACATCATAGCCCAGGGCTTCAGCCCTGGGTCGAAAGACACCCCGCCAGGGAGCCGCCCTGAAAGGGCAAGACAACCTGCCTCCGCCGCCATGGGGTTAAAACCCTAGGCTAATAGGTTCCGCCCTTACAGGGCGGGAAAAGAGTCCGCATGAATTTTTACGCACCCGGTTGATGACCTTTTTCAATTCCCGACCTGATGTCCGAAAATATTTACAAACCCGATTTGATGGAAGTCCTTGAAGTTACGCAACATACCGTTGACGTAAAATCGGTCAAGGTGCGGTTCAAAGACAAGGAGCAACAGGAGAAATTCTCCTTCCAAGTCGGACAGTTCGGAATGTACAGCATCTTCGGCTACGGCGAATCGGTCTTCAATATCTGTTCCAGTTCAACTTGGAAGGATTACATCGAATTTTGCTTCCGCAAGACGGGGCGTGTTACCGAAGCAATGTGGAAAATTGTGCCGGGCGACACCATCGGCTTTCGCGGTCCCTACGGGAACTCCTATCCCATGAAAGACTGGGAAGGCAAAGACCTCGTTTTCGTCGGCGGCGGAATTGCGATGCCGCCGATACGCTGTGCGATTTGGTATGCCCTGGAAAACCGGAAAAAATACGGCAAAATCACGATTGTTTACGGAGCAAGGTCAGTCGGCGATCTCGTTTTCCGTTCCGATTTGGCAAAGTGGGCGGAATTCCCAAACGTGGATGTGTTACAAACAGTTGATCCGGGGGGAGAAACACCGGACTGGACGGGAAAAATCGGCTTCGTCCCCACAATTCTGAAAGAAGCAACATTCAACGCCAAAAATGCGGCGGCACTCGTCATTGGTCCGCCGGTTATGATAAAATTTTCCCTGCCGGTACTTGCCGAAGCCGGTATCAGCGATGACAACATTTTCACGAGTTTAGAGAACCGAATGAAGTGTGGAGTCGGCAAATGCGGACGCTGCAACTGCGGTCCGGTCTATGTGTGCAAAGAGGGGCCTGTCTTTTCGCTCCAGCAGATGAAAGAATTGCCGGAGGATTATTAGCGGAAACGTTGTGTGCCGAAAACGGCTGGAATTGTCCTTTGCGTGCTTTGCGGTATCGATCACCGCACCTCCATTTCCCGGAGAAGCAGTTGGATGTCGTCCCAAGTATCCTTCTTTGCCGCCGGGTTCCGCAATAGGTATGCCGGATGGTAGGTACACACTACTTTGATGCCATTGTAATCCCAAATCTTGCCGCGTAAGGCTCCAATCGTTTTTTCCGATGCAAGTAAATTTTTCGCCGCCACCGCTCCGAGACAGCAGATGAACTTCGGCTGAATAATCTCCAATGTCCGATCCAGAAACGTCCGGCAATATGCCGCTTCGTCCGGCAGAGGATTGCGGTTGCCCGGTGGTCGGCAGCGTAAAATGTTACAAATATAGACATCCTCCCGCCGCATTTTCATCCCCTTCTCAATAATATCGTTCAGAAGTTGTCCCGCCCGACCCACAAAGGGTTCCCCCTGTTTGTCTTCCTCCATACCGGGGGCTTCGCCGATAAAAACCAGCGGAGAATCAGGATTACCGACACCGAAAACGGTTTGAGTCCGGCTTTCTGCCAAATCTTTACACAGAGTACACCGGGCGACTTCTTCGGCAAGATGGCACAACTCCCCGGCTTTGCCTTCAGGAACAGGACGCGGCACAAGAGCAGGGGCAGGAGCCGGATTTTCCTCTCTTCTCTCTGCCGTCTGCCGTCCGCCATCTGCTGTTTGCCGTCTGCCATCTGCCGTCTGCCGTCTGCTATCCGCCGTCTGCGGTTCCCGCACCATTGAAATGGCGGCGAACGCCTCCTGTCTTGCCGGTTTTTTCAATTCCGACACACCGGCAAGTTGCATGATTTCCAGATAGTCCGTTATTCCTACGTGCATTTTATTTTTTTATGGGAACCTCTAAAAATCAATTTTTGCATTTTGACTTGGTGCCGAAACGCACTCAATTTGTGCTTTGCGCACCTTGCGTAGCCATTTGCACCCTTTACGGTTAAATCCGAACTATTTTAACCGCAAGGGACGCAAAGGACAAAGCCACCTTAATTTTCGGTTATGCACCCCCGACGCTAGAAAACGGGGCAACCCTAGAAAACAAGGACTCGCCCCGATACCGATTATCAGAGCATGTTACAGGATTTTCTACCAATGTCAACCGGAGATGCCAGTCCGTCGACACGTTTTTTTGTTGCCTGGGATTTTTGCGAAAATCGGGGCTTTTGACCAAAAAGTTCCCAACACGTCTGCCTTTTTTACGTAGTACACGTACTAAAATCCCTTTTCCTCACAGAGATCAATCATGTCCACACCCGCATCCCC
>Ga0099364_10004717_pt1 | contig 20571 bp, 33 predicted proteins | sample TergutTh196P3_FD_73070 | JGI IMG/M metagenome (GOLD analysis project Ga0099364, IMG submission 73070) | Microcerotermes parvus P3 segment gut microbial communities from Pointe-Noire, Republic of the Congo - Th196 P3 | ecosystem: Host-associated > Arthropoda: Insects > Digestive system > Gut ... | reverse complement strand
CAGCCATGTATCGGCAAGGAAAGATTTCAGGGGCGGTATAAGAGCATCAGGCAAGGCAAAAATCACACAGAATATACAGCCAGCAAGCAAACCGTACCCCATACATCTGATAGGTACAGGCAACAGGCGGGTTTATGGCTGGGTCAGTTTGGGTCAAGTATCATTCTTAGCAACGGCAAAAGCCAAGGCAGCTCCGCCAACCCCCGCAAAGGTTGCTAATAAAAATGTACCAACTATATATACAACAAAAACCGGGGATACATTAACAAGCATAACCCGTAAAATAGGGACGAAGGGAGCTGATTGGAAAGTCCTTTATAATTTTAGCAATAACAAAAAAATAATTGGCAGCAATACAAATAATTTGAAAGCGGGGTTGAAATTAACCGTACCCACAGCATGGAGGCGGTAATATGACCACAGATATAGATGTTACAAAAAAGATATTTAAATATAAAGTTCTATACCAAAACATAATAACGGGTGACATATGGAACATAACACAATTAATTGATAGCGGAATACAGCATTATACGGATCTTGACGGTCAAGCGGGCAGATTATCATTCACCTTGCAAGCCGACCCTGAAAAAAATGTAAAATTAAGCAGCGGCGGCATTATACAATTTACAAACGGCAAACAGAAAATATTTCATGGCAAGGCGTTTGTACACCAAACCGACAGCACAGGAGTATATAAAATAACGGCATATGATCAGATGCGTTATTTGAAGAATCAGGATAGTATCGTACAAAAACGATCAACGGCAAGTGCGTTTTTTATCAGACTGTGCAGGCTCTATAAATTAAAGCACCGTGTAATAACACCTACAAGGTTTGCCGTTGCAGGTAAATTTCACAATAAGCAAACCTTATACCAAATGCTGGAACATAACCTTATCCACACTAATGTCGCCGCCAAAAGTCAAAAAAAATATTTTGTAAGGGCTGATTTCAATAGATTGATATTTAGCGAAATAGGCAGGCATAAGACAAATTTAATATTGGGCGATAAAAGCCTTGTAAATGATTATACCTATGAAGTTAGCATAGATAAGGACACCTACAACCGCATAAAAATAACCCGTCCGAATAAAAAAGGAGATACGATTGAAAGCTTCTTTAGAAAAAGCAGTAAAAAAGAATCACGATGGGGTATACTACAGTACGTTGAGGAAACAGGCAAGGATAACACAAAGGCACAAATAACAAAAACATTGAAGAATTTACTGAAAGTGAAAGGTGCTGAAACACGCTCGTTACGTTTATCCGCTGTTGGCATACATGGTATACTTGCAGGATCGGGCGTTAGGGTAAAGATTAAAGGTATAAATTTAAATATGGATATGTGGGTACAAAGCGCAACACATACATATTTTGCAGATGATCACATAATGGAATTGGAGATGATGAATTTCTAATGGCTATTGATCCGTATGCTAAAATGAATGCCGTTATACAAAACGCTATTGCTGATGGCTTAAAAAGCTTAACCAACGATATATCGATTGGTGTTGTACGGCGGATGAGCCCCTTAACAATACAAATCGATAAGAAACACACATTGACAAGCGATTATCTAATTGTAAGCAGTGCCCTAAAAGAATTGAAAATTGAAGTGGATATGAGCCACGGGCATGATGCACAACCTCCCGCCATAAGTGCAGAGATCACATTAGATACATTTAGAGGTAACACACAAATACAAGCCGCCTCAGAATTATCTCCGAATCCGCCAATGCCCAACCCTGCAAATGACCATAACCACGAAATGACCCATACCCATAATGTACAAACAAGCGTAAACGCAGAAAGTGGTAAGATTGGAGAAAACGAATTAAAAATAGAAATAGAGATATTTAAAGGTTTGGCGGTAGGTGATAGGGTTATTTGCTTCCCTTTTAACAACGGTCAAAAATATTATATAGCGGAGAGGGTTGGATAGAATATGGAAATGCCAGTTTTGGAAGATGATGAAATGACGGGTATTGAAGAGCTTGAAGAAATAGAAACCGAACCCTACCCCTCATATACGCCGCATTTATTACCCCGCAATATTACCGGATTTGTTGACGGATTACAGAGCATTGAACAAAGCCTTTACAATATATGGTTGACAGAGCGTTATTCGCATCCTATTTACGGTGATGATTATGGTATAGAGTTGCAACAATACATAGGTCAGGATTTTGAATATTTAGCTGCTACAATCGAGGAAACTATTCGGGATGCCTTTACGTTTGATGATAGAGTGGATGATATTGAAATATTAGATGTGCAATTACAAGGTGCAAACAGCGTATTAATTTCGGTTGAAGTATTTACAACCGAAGGCGATTTTGAAATGGGGGGGCTTGAAGTTGGGATATGACTTTGACGAATTAATGGAATTACTTTTAAGCTATGTGCCCGATACATGGGATAAACGTGAAGGCAGCATAATATACAACGCACTTGCCCCCGTTGCTATGGAAATGGTTGATTTATATATAGGGTTAGAAATATTTCAAGAACAAACATATCTATTGAGCGCAACCGATGAAAATTTGGATAACCGGGCGGCGGATTTTGCAATACCGCGTTTTCCGGCAACCTCAGCTATACGAAAAGCCAAAATGTGGGATGAAAATGACGAACCTATGAATGTAAACATAGGAGAGGAATTTATTGCCGAATTACAAAGCGTTGATGATGAAGATATTGTTTTTAGGGTTACACAAAATATAGATACTATGCCCGATGAATTGGAACATGGTGAAGTGCATTTGACATGTCAAACGGCGGGCGAAATAGGAAATAGCACTTTTGGCGAAGTTATACCCATAACATTTATTGCCAACTTGGACAGGGCTGAAATTGTCGGGGATATTGAGTTAGGAAAAGAAGCGGAAGAGGACGACGATTTTAGGTCAAGAATAATTGAAAAAATCACAAAAAAACCGTTTGCCGGTAATATTGCCGCGTATATAGAGTTTACAAAAGAAATACGGGGTGTTGGGGATTTAAAAGTGTTTCCTGCTTGGGCGGGGGCGTATACCGTTCTGTTATCTGTTTTAGATGAGAATTACAACCCTATCGATTCGAATTCGGTTGCGACACTGCCGCAATTAAAACAGCTGATCGATCCGGAGGAATATACAGGGCGCGGTTATGGGTTTGCTCCTATAAACCATGTTGTTACCGTAAAAACGCCCGAGAGATATATTGTACCGGTACGGGCAAGGGTCACATTACGCGATATAGAAATAGGGCAGGTGTTACCTCTGGTCGAAGAAAGCTTGAAAGTCTACTTTAATGAGCTTCGGGCAGATTGGAGCAAAAGCACGGAAACATCACCTACAACTATTTTTGCAAGCCGTGTTATAGAGTATATATTGAAAGTTGGCGGTGTTGAGAATGTGGGCGATGTTTTACTGGACGGGCAACCGGTAGACCGGGTATACAGGATCGATACACCACAAAATCAATATGTTCCGTTTTTGGGAGGTGTTGATTTATATGAGTAGCTGGTTTTATTTGGAACTCTATAATTCTGAAGTGAATTCTGATATGGTTTTTAGACATACCCCCGAAAGGTTTGTAAACAATCAAACAGTAAACGCTTATACCACGGCACAAAACAAATTATTGACAGACTTTGATAATAGGTTAAAACAATATTTTGATAATAATTATATTGTAACAGCTGATATGGACGGTATTTTACGGTACGAAAACATATTTGACATAAAATTCAACGTTGAAAGTGATTCCCGTGAATTTAGGAAAGCAAGATTATTTAACAAACTTGCTATAACGTCACCATTCACATATACGTTTATCCTGCAAATGCTACATAATTTATTCGGCGAAGGGAATTACGGCTTTAGCGTAGATTATAACGAAATGGAGATCCACGTCGATATAAATACCGATATCCCGCAATTGTTCAACCAAACGATTGAAGATATTAGGCAAATGATCCCCGCAAATATGATGATGACACCCTCATATATTGAACCGTTTACGTTGCGATATTTAAATGTAAATTATACGAATGAAGAATTAGGACAGTTTACAAACGGGGAGCTTTCTCAATATTCGTAAGAAAGTCCGGCGGTGAATGTCAAGCTCCTAAATGATGAATGACTTGTAAACATGGATATTATCACCGCAAATCTTATTATACGAGCATTCCTGTAATCAATGAAAAAAGAAAAAGAAGCAAAAAGAAAATCATTTTTAATAATAAATTTACAAACGTGAGAAAACACGTTAAAATCGAATGAAAAATTCAAATATTGAGGTAGGAAAATAGTGAATGTCAAATTATTTTATCTTAACCCGACACACAATATCCCCGGCGGATGTAACGGTTATAATTAATAACGGTGCATCCTATGCTACCGTTCAAAATGCCATCTTAAATATTGACACGACGGATGCCGTGACAACGGGCTATCAGATGAAAATATGGGGAGATATTATAGGAGCAGTCACAGTTGAAACAGCAAATTGGGAAGCTTTCACCAGAACAAAGGAGATTAATCTTACACCCGAAGATGGGCTTAAAACAATTAATGTTATAGTGAGTGATGACGTACTCAACCAAAGCGAAATAGTTTCCGCCACGATTATTCTTGATATGACCAGCCCCGTCATTACTACAACCGTACCATCCGTAAATAGGATATCAACCCAAATTAATGCGGATACAGCTGAATTTTCATTTATGGTTAATGAAGTATTTACAGATTATACGGTAAGAGTTGTACCGACTTCGGAATCACTACATACCACCGGAGTGCAAATACCAACAACAAATGGCAGTATCAACATGAGCGGAACAAACGTATCCGGTTTCCCAGCAGACACACCTATATATTGCACAATTAGAGGAGCTGACTTGGCTGTGGCATCCCCGGGTGACGGCAAAAAAATAATTAAAGTATTTGTTCAAGACAAAGCAGGGCATTGGAGTGTTGCATGATGGCTCTACCAAAGACATTAAACGAATATACCTATGAACAACTCAGTAAATACATTTACGAAGAAATAAACGGTATCTTATATTTTTCTGTAAAGAGCATAATCATATATGATAGAAATAGGATCGGAATGACACCACCTTTTAATATTGCAAAAGTGGAATTTGAAAGTACAGCTGATATACAAGCGTGGGAATGCAGAGCAACGCTTGAGGGGCAGCCGTATGGGATAGGAATTGGATTGTTGATTAGTAGCGGTACAGCAAATATTCCAGCTGGTGCTAAAACATATTTCAATATAACTGATACACAGCTTATATACGGGGACGGAAAATATAGAATTAGTCTATATGTAAAAAAAGATAATATATGGTATGGAGGCGAGTAAATGTCAACGTTTACACCTAACGAAAACTTAATAAAGCCGGGATTAAATGAAAGATTTGATTTGAATGCACACTGGAATCAAAATACTGATAAAATTGATACGGCATTGGGAAGCCGTTCGTCAATAATGGGGATCCGAATAGATACAAGATCAAACGGGTCTCAAAATTCCCGGTTATGTACGTTCAATATAGGAACATCCGGCGGAAATAGCGCTTCACTATTTATAATTTTATTTCATAGGGCGGTCGGCGTTAGATTAATAGAAATACAACTTACCAATCGTGCAGTGTCCGGAATCCTTATACACGGTAGCAGTCATTTAGGTACAGCCACATTCTATTCCAAAACAACCGTAGGCGGAACCGACCTAGGTAATGTCCCAACTCAAATAGAAATCGGGATGCGAACAACTAATTGGGCATATTCTCGCTATAAAGTTGTGGCTATGAATGAGGGGGAAGGCGGCTGGAGACACACTATGCACGGCGGTCAAAATTTAGATACATATTCAGACGGAACAGACATAACAACAGGCGAGATTATTACCCCAACATTATTGTTTATGTCGAATATCGCCGCTACAACAAATGCGCTCGGCGGGGTAAGCTTAATAAGTAATACGCAAATGGCTACACCCCCGGTTCCAGCAACCAGCACCGGGGTATCCGGAAGAGTTTACCCGATACAGTTGAATAGCAATAATCAGATGGTTGTTAACGTCCCCTGGGCAGGCGGTGGGGGCGATACATCTGAAACATTTGTTCATATGGGTTGGGTGCGGGGAAGCATATATGCGCCTGAAAGTAATGCATTAATTTATGATCATCCATATTTTCAAAATCCTGAAACAATATATTGGTTAGGAACAGCGCGAAGTAGTTCGCCGGATATGCCTATATCGCAATCAGAATATAGCTGGAGCAGATTCCAGCCAAACGGTGAACAGTATACAAACATCGATATTAATAATTCAACAACAGCAAGCTTTACAGCGGTTGACGGAAGAGGTAACACGCGTAGCGGCATAGGCGCGGGACGTAACTTGCGTTTCGGGGACAGTAACACTCTTTACGGGCGTAATGTGATGGAAAATGTTGAAAGAGGGAGTTTTAATACCGTTATTGGAAAGAATGCTTGTAAGAACGCTTATTCAGAAAATCATGATGACGGTTTCGGCAGCTTTTCAGGCAATACCGTTATTGGGTTTGAATCAGGGCTGCATTTATCCGGAACGGGCAATTTTATCGGTGGCAGGCGTGCAGGCGGCGGACGACCTTTTAGCGAAGACGAAAGTCAAACACATGAAGGGCTGGAAGGAACCCACGAATCATTACCTTTTTACTTGAATGAATGCGTTATTCTCGGAGATTATTCCTTGTCCTCGCTTATGGAGGATCAAAGTCTTTATGCAACAACAGTTATCGGCGCACACGCAGGAAGTCCGCCGCAGCATGACAGCTGGACTATCGGGAATCATTGTACACTTATAGGACATCAATCAGGCAGTTGGCTTGATGATACAAAGGAAGATCAATGGGAAAATGTTACTTGTCTTGGAGCAAATTCGACAGCAACAGGCAGTAATCAGGTTGTTTTAGGTGACGGAAATGCGGATACATATGTAAAAGGCGGCAGCGTACACGAAATATGCGATTTACGGGATAAGACAAACATACGCCCGTTATCATTCAACTCGCTTGAATTCACTCTAAAAAATGAACCTTGCGAATTTAATTGGGATTTGCGCGAACGATATAAAGAAACGCTCGAGCTTGATTTTGAACAATACAATTATCGCGGCTTGAATCCGGAGTATAAGAAAACATTTACAGAGGTTGAGGACAAAGAAAGAACAAAAATAGACGGTATACGCCGCACAAAGTTCATAAGAAACCAACTTGGTGTGAAAGACGGAAGCAAAGCGGGTAAACGGTATCATCAGGGTTTAGTGGCGCAAAAAGTTAAAGCTGTAGCGGACAGTATGGATTTTGATTTTGCCGGATTTCAGGATCACAGTCTCAATAAAGGCGGTGATATAAAATCATTATCATGGACACATTTTATTCCCGTGCTGATGGATAACGTGCAGCAAATTATCAAATTGCTTGTTAAAATACCGGGAGCTTCTAAAGTTCCCGAAATAAATGAATTAATTGAAATCGTACAACAGGCAGATGAATTCAAAAAGACCGTTGCCGATATTGAAGAAAAAGAAACGGTCAAAATGTTTAAAACCAAATGGTACAAACGCGGATCCAAAAAGGTCAACGGTAAAATCCATCCTCGTACTAAAGCGGATCTCTCCCTTAAAGAATATAATGCTGAAATAGATGCGATTTGGAATGAACGTTACGGTGAGGGTTACGGGGCGCATTTATACACTTGCCCGCATTGCGGAAAACGATTTATAGGTGAAGCGTTTATGCCGGTCATCAGACTGCATAATAATGAATTTGATGAATATTCGGAATACTTTAATTTTGATAGCAAAGAATGCCGGGATATATTTATTACGGGTCTATCAACCGATAAAATTAAAGCTCTTATAACAGGTCTTGAAAATTACATAGATAATCCTGCTTGCGGAATATTCGATGAACTTAATGCAGAATTAGAATTAATAAATAAAGAATTGGAGAGGAGGGCTATAAATGAGTAAAGATCAAAACTGTTTGTTGGGGGAACAACTAAAGAATAAAGAAGCTGACTTGAAAAAGTGCGAAGAAGAAATGGCTAATTGTCAAAGTATCATTGCGGAAATGAATTTACAAATGCAAAAAGTGAACAATACTTACCAGCGCACCCTGGGAGCGATTGAAGCCATTAAGAGCATACTCGAAACAGAGGGGGATTAAAATGTCGGCATTTACAGATATTGGCGGTGAATTATTAACACCGGGTAGGCAATATAGTTATCAGCAGCGTAACGCAAATTATGAAGTATTAGCCGCAGAATTTTTACGGGGGCAAGGCAGAACCACACCCGGCAGTGTTTTGTACCACATTTTGCATAACGAACAACCATTGAATACGGTGGGAAAAGTAGGTGATTGGGCGAGAAGAGATACTCCTTTAGCGTTTTGGGAAAAGACCGCACCTTCCGTCTGGACACTACGAAATTCACAGGGTGATGCAAAATTTCCCTTTGGTGTAATACAGGCAGGCAGAACAATATTTTGGGGACCCGCCGCTGATGAAATAACGCTATCGGAACCTATCGCTCATGGTAATATGTATAATATAGTTTATGAAGTTGGATATAGCGGAAGTAATCAGGAGGGACAAAAAACAATAAATTTCGATGCTGATTTTAGTATTGTTCCAAACATTGTTATCCGTGATTCATTTACATCTTTGGTTGCAAGTTATGTCAGAACATATTTGATTACATTTAATATTGCCCGTGAATCAATTAATGCGAATTGTGTATTTTCGTATGGGTTAGGAGCATCATCCAGCGATTATACTGATGGTACAATCGGAATAAAAAAAATAATCAATTTGGGTGCAATTACACACGGTGTTTATGAAGGTATAGAATAATATATAAAATATTTAAGGAGGTTATTAGTATGGATGAAATTATGGGAAACGCGATGGATTATATACCCGAAGATGCGCTGGGTAGCATCGATGAAGTTACAAATGAAACATTACCGGAAAACGATAATGTAAAACCGCAGACACACGGCATAGAAGAAGCGGTAAAGGAGGGGATCGCGCAATGAGATTAGCAGAACGTATATTTCGCAGAAATGATTTTTATGTAACAAGTCCATTTGGCAACCGGCGAAATCCGGTAACAGGACGTACGGAATATCATAATGGTTGCGATTATGGTACCAATCGTCAAAAATGGGCGCAGTATGCTCTTGAAAGCGGAACAGTATTAAATGCCGGACGTGACGGCACAGGGGCTATATTTGCGTGGATACGTTATCCACGGTTAGGTATAGATTTGCTGCATTATCACCTAGATAGCGTAAATGTTAAAACAGGACAAGCCGTAACCGATAAAACGATCATAGGGAACACCGGGACAACAGGAAATTCAACAGGAATACATCTTCATTTAAGTATGCGCCGGGTAGGCAATACGACATATGTTGATCCTCACACGTTTAATTACGCCGCATCGGCAAGCAGCGGCGGTACAGCTACTACTCCGAATACTACTGCAAATTATAAAGTCATTACAAAATTGCAAGGCTTTATAACCGCGGTTGATGCTACAACGGGGCGCAACCCTCGTGCAACGGTAAACATAGGTAACTATTTCATATTCAATTCACTTGGAGATGCAATAAATGTTACTACTAAAAAAGGACAACCTGGCAGTTGGATAAACTCAAAATTAAATAAAGCATCAAGCTCCGGCGGGAACACCACAAATAACATCGGTACATCGATTAAAGTCGGTGACAGAGTAAAAATCCGCAGCGGTGCAGTATATGGCGGCTTATCAAATGATAGAGGGCGTAATGTTCCGAGCCGTGTTGTGGGTACGACCTACACCGTGGGGCAAATACAGACGAACAAAGGCGTATCCGAAGCATTGTTAAACGGAATTAATTCATGGGTTGCTGTTAGCAGCTTAATAAAATAAGGCGGTGAAAGTATAATGGATGCTATATTAAATAACCTTTTCGAGATTATTTATAGCCTAATGGGTATAATCATTACTTGCGTTGTTATCCCCTACATAAGAAACAAATGGAAAGCTACAAAATATGAATATACAGCGAACCTTATAGCAGATGCTGTCGGTGCGGCAGAACAAAAATATATTAATCGTGTCGGTAAATTCGGTATACAAAAAAACAAATCCGTAAAAGGCTATTTGGAAACACAAGGTATAGATATAAACTGTGCCGAGGTAAACAATATGATAGAAAATGCCGTATATAGTTTAGAGGATGATCCTAAATACCCAACCGTTACCGTCACAACGGAAGAAGGCAGGATCTAATGGAGCAAAACAATTACACCGCTTTAAAACAAAGCCTTGAACATCATGAAAAACAATGCGAGCATAAATACGATGTTTTAAAAAAGGAAAATGACCGTAATGTAGATAGCATTAAAGAGATATATAAACGGCTTAGCGATGTGGAAAAAAATCAAGGCGTAACAAATGTCAATTATACAAATATTGTCGATATGTTTAAAAAACTGGAAGCAAAAATCGAAAAAATTGAAAAGACCATTGATGAAATTAAAGAAAAGCCAGCCAAACGTTGGGAGGGCTTGTCGGGGACAATCATAGCTGTAATTGTAACGGGTATAATAACTTTTATTTTAGGACAACTATTACATAATGTGGGGGGATAATATTTGGAAAAACAATTGAGTGAAGTGACTGAAATAGTAAACAAAGTAGCCGAATTAAGCGGAACAACCGAGGTGTTAAAAGATACTCTAAAGGACAGTTACAAAGACGGTAAGCGAAAAACAATTATACTCGGACTATTAATTACCGTATTGTTTGCAACCTTTGTGACGGCATTTGCCTTTATATATAGTATATCGGTTGAATTTGCGGCAAAGCAAGAAGTAAATGAAAAACGATTTTATGCGTTTTTTGAGCAGTTTGAGTTCGAAGGCGATTCATATATTGATGGAGCTGTTGACGGTGAAAACAATACCCAAAATCAAATAATAAACCCTAAATAAATAAGGTTGTGTAATAAATGGGTATACACGGAAAAATAAAAATAAGCCGTAAAATGACCCGCAAAGATGGCAAAGCCAAATATACCTTATATTGGGGACATAGGCTGTCGCATACAATTAAAAATGGTAAAGAAACCAAATCAGAACAAAAAATACGTTTAATCCGTAAAAACCCCGTCAAAAAGTAGGTGATGAAAATATCCGAATTATCAAAAGATGTTAATAAATTTTTCAGCACGGCAACAAAACAGCAAATTGAGGATGTCGAAGAAATACTGAACCTTACGGAACTGCAAACCAAAATATTTTGGATGTTTTACGCCGAAGAAAAAAATGCGGGATATATCGCCGACACATTCGGCTGGTCGCAATCCAAAATATATAATGAACTTGCGCGAATTCGTAAAAAGATAGTAAAAGCATCCATACTATGAAAAGATTTGATTAGAATATATCTATCAGTTATGAAACCTCCGGAATATACTATTCCGGAGGTTCTTTTTTTCTTGTGGACATCAATTTAACATCGTTCGTGATGCTTATATATTCCTTATTCTAATATAGTGCCATACCATGTAGGGGAAATTGGTAGCGATTGATGAAGTTTTCCGTTTTCTATAGAAATATTGATAGAGTTTCTTTCATTTGCCCTATAATAATCTCCAATTCCCTTGTATTCATAATTATAACCATTGTAGGCTAAAGAAATTCGATTACCATTTGGAAGTTGCCATACAGAGCTTTTAAGAGTTGAATCACTTTCACTTCTATCAATTCTATTCACAATATATTCCTCACCAAATCTATTTTTAAAATCAGATAAAATGATATTATACTTATCTAAATCTATTTTTTTGGATGATGGTATTTTCTCTATATCACCTTCCTTTTCTGCTTCGTATTCATAAGAGATTTTTATATTTAACATGATAAATTTTTCGTCAAAAAACCCATAATTAGCTTTATATTTAATATTATCTGATGTCAACAAGTCAGATATGATTTGTTCAGACGGGTTTTTTTCAGCTATTACTACTTCCCTTTCGGTTTTTGTTGCAGCTATATTTTCTTCTGATATGACCTGATCTTTCGTCATGCACCATTTTAAATTACCGTATCCTAATACTATTTTATCATAACTCTCTTGATTTTGATTAAATGAGCATCCGGCTATTGTAATAGCTATAATTATTCCGATTAAAATTTGAAAAACACAATTTTTCATAAATATTATCCTCCTTTAAATGTAATGTATGCATTAATCATACATCTAATAATATGACAATATATTAGCATAGAAATTAAATAATGTTAATACATATATAATATTGTTCACAATATATTTACATTTGCACGGGTTGACAAATGGACACACATAATATACAATAATTGTGTAGCCAAAAAGAAAGGGGGATATAATGTCGCCAAAAAAAGGTAGACCTACTAATGACCCAAAGACAAATCAACAAAGAATAAGAATGTCTGATAGGGAAATTAAAATGCTTGATTATTGTTGTGAATTTTATGGGCTTTCTAAAGCGGACATAATCAGGCAGGGAATTGAACACTTATATAATAAAGCCCAAAATAAAAAAGAATAGCCGCTCCCTCTGGACAAGGTTACAGCGACTACTCATAAGCGACAGAGATAAACCCCATCTGAAATCATTATATCAGATAAGGGTACTTCTGTCAAACATTAAAATTTGAAAGGAGTATTTTTTATGAATACATATTACAGGGCATTTGACGATATGCCGGGATTAAACCAAATCGCATACTTGGAATATGAGGGTGACAGAATGTATAATACAAACTTCAAGGGTAACGTTAATAAAGTTTCTTTGCATAAGATTGATAAGTACGATATAAATAAAAAGACTTATTCATTTAAACCGGTTGAAGAAACTGCAAGCAGTTTAATGACAATCAACGGCGTATGCGGATATTTAGATGAAAACGGAACAGCTCAATTAAGGCTTGAAGATGTGGCAAGAGGTTTAGGTGTTTTAAAAAGAGACATTAAAAATGGCAAAACATATGAGAGAATCCATGCTACAAATATAAAAAAATGGCTTTTAGAATTCGGACTTATGAAGTCCGAAAGCAATTTCCCCGAATTCATCCCCGAAAACATATTTTACAAACTCTGTTTTAAAGCCAAAAATGAAACTGCCCGCAAATTTCAAGACCTTGTTACGGACGAGATACTGCCGACCATTCGCAAAACTGGAATATATAAAACTAATAATTCACAATCGCCTATATCCACCCATATCTCGCCTACAACGAACCATATATCTGAACATGATAAAATACAAAAAGCTAAGTCATTAATGCGACTGGCGAATAAATACCGCAGTACAGATATAGCACATATCCTTGACAGCTATGCGATTATGGAATTGACCGGTAAATTTATAGAACTGCCGCCGGTCAGTAAATATGCAAGGAAAGGGATTACTGATAATTGAATAAAATACTGCTAAATTCAAGTAATATTTAAACTAAAAACATAATAAATACTCTCTTGTTAAAGCCTTAAAATAGGTAATAACAAGGGGGTATTTTGATGGATGAAAGACTTGATAATATACTCGAAAAATTAATAGGCTTGGCTGAAACACAGGTTGACCTTGCGGTTAAAAATCAAATTTTTAATAAGGATCTGGCTGAATCTGTTTGTATTGTTCTATCAATGGCTTATGGCAGAGCAGGGGGTGGCACAATTGGCAATCAGTAATTTAATACAAGCCCCACCGCCAAAGGTAAACGTACCTAAAAAGCAATTTCCCGTTTATTTGTGTGCTCATATGTATTTACAGAATATGGACGAAACACAAAGATCAAAATTAAAGGCAATGCTCGAAAATGGTGCTCATATAGGGCGCGGCATAGCAAACGCTTATAATGTGCAAGCAGAAGCCCTAGAGGATGAGATAAAAATCATAATACGGGAGGAATATATTAATGGATAATTATAATTACGGCGGACAACAATACCCGCAAAATTACGGATACGGCAATAATTACGCATCATACGGCACACACCAAACCCCACAAGAGCGATTACAAGAGTTAGAGCAGCAATACGGTAGCAGGGGACGCGCAAGGCAATCACAGGGGCAACAACAAGGCGGGCAAGTTATACCCGCAATCGTACCCATTAATGATGAACAAGATCTTTTAAGTTATAAACCTGATTTAACGGGCAAACCTGAAATATTTACAAATGTGAACACGGGTAGAAATTACTTGCGGTTTTTTAATACAAATAATGCAAAAATGGTTTATTTTAATTGTCTTGAAGAGGATATCAATAATATCATTAATAACGCAATGCAATCAAAGGTAACCCCACAAACGAACGCAAATGCGGATATGGCAATACAAAGTTTAGAAGCAAAGTATACCGATTTAAATGATAGATTTACGGAACTTGAAAGGAGCTGGGTGAATAATGGTAAATCCACAGGCAGTAATAAATCATCTAATGCAACAAAACCCGCAAGCAAGGGCAATGTTAAATCAAGTGCAACAAATGAACCAGCAGGGGAATAACCCACAAGCAATATTAAATATGCTGATACAGCAAGACCCGCAAAATCAATTTTTACGCAATGTGCGGGGTAAAAGTATAAACGAAATTGAGGAATACGCATCGAATTTAACCCAGACTATGGGGTTAGGGTAGAGGATATATATATGTGCATTGACGATAATCAAGTAAGTGCCATACAAACGATATTAACCGCCGTCGATATTCTTTACAATGCGGTGGGACATTATACCTGTGAACGCGGCAATAGCATTATTGCAGGTGCGGTGCGTATGCAAGGCTCAAGTGAGGATATAAGGGGCGCAATGGAAACATTAGGTGAAATGCTTGATAAATATGCTAAAGACACAAGATGCGGTAATGCTTAATAATTACGGTTTCATGGGTCGACACGTGTTACTGTTTTTATAATTAATTATAAAACATATAAGGAGGCACATCACAATGACTGATGTAGGTGGAATCCCGGTAGTAACAACCGGACACAATGATAACGGATTCGGCGGCAATGGCATATGGGCGATCCTTTTACTTGCCCTTTTAGGCAGAAGAGGATTCGGTGACGGCGATGGAGGACATGGAAATAACTTCGGCTGTTGCAAGCCTGCGACCTGCGAAGACGTTACCCAAAATGCTCAATTCGTAGAACTTAACGGCCGTTTTAACGAAATGGATGCAAGATTTAATCAGCAGCAAAACAATACTATGATGCAAGCTATTCTTGATAAAGAATGCAGCATTAATGATAACGTGTCACAGCAATCGTACAATCTTAATAATTCTATTAAAGACGGCAATTATGGGTTAATGAGTGCAGTAGATCGCAACCGCTTCGACACAGCTATCGAGTTTAAAAATGCTGAACTTCGTGCGGCGGACTGTTGCTGCATAACGAACCGCAACATTGACAGCGTTAAGTTTGAAAACTCGCAAAATACGGGACGTATAATTGAAAACGCAACCGCTAACACACAAAAAATCCTTGATAAGATGTGTGCAAATGAAATTAATGAACTTCGTGACAAGTTGGCTGAAAGCCGTTTGACCACAAGTCAATTAATGCAAAATGCAACTATTATCGGTGCGCTAAGTCCGAAATGTCCTGTACCAGCATATCCGGTGCATCCCCCAACACCCGCATTTCATACACAATCATTCGTTAATTGCGAACCTCGCAGAGATGGAAGATTTGACGGCGGATGCGGAGAATTCTAAGTGAATCTTAATATCAAGGATTTTATTGCTTTATTGTTGATCGGAACATTTTGCGTAACGGTATTCATACCGAATGTGGTTATAACTAAAGATGCGTTAAAGCAACTTGAAGCAATAATCTATGTGATAGTAGGATTTTACTTCGGGCATCACATGATTGGAAATAAATATTAAATCCCGCTATAATAGCGTGTTGACTTAATGGGGCGGGTAATAATCATCCGCCCTTTATTTTTTGAAAGGAGTTATAAAATGGCTTGTAAAAATATAGAATTTGATTGGTTGCGAGTTATTAACGCAACATTGGTACAAGGCACAAGCGCAACGATTGTTGTTGCTCCGACAGCCCTTGAACATGGAGATTACTTTAAATTACGCTATTGTGTAAAATTTAGTGATGCAACAGGGGCAGAACCTTTATTATTGAGCATTGCCGGTGTTATTTATCCCGCACTTGATAAATGGGGCAACCCCGTAACTATTGGTATGTTGCGCCGCCGAGAACTTTTATGTATGCGGTTTAGCAATATCACCACCACAACCCCGACGGTATCACCGCACTTTACATTATTCAATAAATTGTTTTGTCAAAGTATAGTTACTCCCGAAATAACAACGCCGTAAAGGGTGTGTTATAAGTGGATAATAACAGGGATCTAATATTAGATAATTTGATTGCTACATTATGGAACGTTGATATAAACTTACAAATATTAGACGTTAATCAAAAATTATTACAAGCTAATGAGGATAAGAATTATCTATTAACCCATATTTTGGCAGAACTTAAAAAACCGAAAGGAGATAACAACAATGCGTGAAATTTACACAGAGGTTGCAGAAGTGCTATGCGAACATAAGCAATTAAATATTAACGCTATGGCAATATGCCAATCTCTTGGCTACAATGGTTTTAAGCGTTTACACCGATGCTTGTCAAAAAAGATGATGTGTGCAGAAATTAGCCTTATTAATAATTTTTATGATAAGTACAGAGATGTATTCCTGCCGCCGCACGCCACCGCAACATATGCTCCGCGTGACCTGAAAAGTCACTTGATGGAATGGGACAAAAAGTTGCTTGATGGCATTACTAAACTTGGTGATGCTAATAAGAAGCATTTCGAAAAGGTTGGCGTTGAAAATTGCGTGATCAAGGATATTATGGAATGTATGCTACACGATTATGAAAAATGTGGCAGATGGTATAAACGCTTCGAGGAAACATCTTGGCTTGCACATGATTTACATGTTCTTGATGATCGGTTGCACGATAAGCTGAAAAAAATAGAAGAAAGCGGAAATCCGTATTAAAGGAGTACAGCTATGAAAAATGATATTGAAAAAATGTATCCTCAAAAGGAATTTTTGCAAAAAGATTTTATGAAGCTGACAAGCGGATTAACAGAACGTTACAATCCTCGCGATCTTGCCCCTATAGCAAACGTGGCGGCAGTGTTGCTTGCAATGCATCATGTATGCAACGAACTTGAACAGCATGGCGAAGTGCCGCATACATATAAGGAATTTATGGCTGCAACCCCAATAGTACCATATAACCCCTTACATGGTACGGGTGGTTATGTAAAGGATGAAATATGGGAAGAGCTTGAGGGTGCCGAAAAATATTTTAAGCGATGGCAAGAAACGCAAGACGAAAATTATAAATCAATGGCAAAAGACGAACTCCGTCACGCCGACTTCCTTCTCAAGCAACACCATAACGACAACCCCATGAAAACACAGGAATACGCCCACAAATATAACCAGTTATTAAAAGACCTTAATTAATATGTTGCGCCCTCATGTATACCCGATAAATATAAACGATTTGTCGGGTATTTGATTTTACGAATACATTCAACTTTTTATTAGCAATGTTCATTAGCAAAAATGTTCTATATGAACGCTAATGTGTATGCTATAGTATAATATGATCTATATCTATATAGCCTATAAAACACTATCCAAAAGGAAAAACCGCCACATCCTCATAGATTGGCGGTTTTATGTTTGGCGGAGAAGGAGGGACTCGAACCCTCGCGCCGGTTTAACCCGACCTACACCCTTAGCAGGGGCGCCTCGTCACCAACTTGAGTACTTCTCCGTAGCTTGGTTAGTGAATTAACTGCGCTGGTGCAGGTGGTGGGACTCGAACCCACACGGTTTCCCAACGGTGTTTGAGACCGTCTCGTCTGCCAGTTCCGACACACCTGCATATTGTAATTAAATATATAAATCATTATACAATAAGAATAAAGATTCGTCAAGAATTTTATTTTTCGAATAATTTCGTTTGCCCCCACCATATCATCAAACCCCGCTTGGAAAACCGGGCACACCGGCGTAACAATGGAAACAAATGGCAACTAATTGTTTTTGCGGCAACTTTAACAGACCGCTTGCGGTTATTTTTGCGATATTTAATTGAAATGTTATCAAGCGGTATTTTTCAGCGACCTGATTTTCTCTTTGCCGTTTTTAAGTTTTCCAACAGCCATTCCGTTCATAATGAGCATCGACAATCCAAGCATCAATGTCATCTTTTTGAGTCCCCGAATGCAGTGATCCTCGAACATATAATCCCTGTCAAGTCTGCCGTTAAGCCGTTCCACCGCCGTTCTGCCTTTGTAAATCCGCTTGAACTTAAGGCTGTCCCGTGCTATCGGCAGGAAAATCCGCTCGTCATAGCTTGTGTAGATTTTGAAGGTTTTTCCGTTGTATGAATATCTTAGGCATTTTTTCTGTCTGTCATAGCCTTCATATTTCATCACCCTTGGTAATCATAGACGATATCGGTATTCTTGTATTGTCTTGTTTCTTCATTGTCTTTCCATTTGTTGCAGATGTCAATCACCGGGATAATCCCTGCCTTCTTCACGGATCTTATCATATCGGTACTGTCATATCCACGGTCAAGCAGCAGATATTCCACTATTTCACGGCGTTCTTCGTTGGACAATAGAGGCGATCCCAAGAGCTTTATCATCTCTTTTTTCTCATCGGCATTAGCCGCTGTCACAGAAAACGCCATCGGGAGTTCGGTTTCAACATCACATATGATATGTGCCTTAAATCCGTAGTGATATTCCTTTTTTACTTGTTTTTTGCCGTTTTTGTCGGTATAGCGGTACTCTTTCACCGACCATTTTGCATCATTTTCAGTACGGTTATCTGTTGATGTTTGTTTTTTCGGTTCTCTTTTTGCGTAGCTGTCTATATATTTTCCGTCTCCGGCAAGTGTTTTCCCGAAATTTGGGATAAGCTCGTAAAGCTCTTCAACTTGAAGATTAAATATCTCTGCTATTTCATCTGCTTCCTCTGAAAGAGTGCTGATAAATCCGCTGAAAACACGAGCGGACGGCACGAGGTGCTTCTTATTTTCCCAATCACAAAATCCGCATTTGCGGCGAAGCTGGGCGTTTCTCGACAATTCACGACGAAAGCTCGATACTTTCTTGTGTTCAAACACCATCATCGCAATCAGCAGATTCCATATCACCCGAACGGGATAGTCGTCACGGCCGTTTCCGCGCTTTATTTCAAGCTTTTGCATAAGTTTTTCATCGTTTATTCCGTCGAAAGCCAAATCTAATCTTTCGAGATCGCCTAATTTTTCAATTTCGTTATAGTCAAACAGATTTATTTGTGATACTATGATAGCCATAAAGCCCACCCTTTCGGTTTGTTTTCTTAGCAAAAACAGTATACCATTTTAGGGGGCGCTTTTCCAGAGAAATGCTTGATTTTCAGGCGTTTCTCTGTGTTTTTTGGGGCGATTGGTTTTTTGCCGCTTCAAAAATCCCTTTATTTGACGGGCTTGCATGAGCAAACGAAATTATTCATTTATACGGCAAATATTTTTTTATTTGTTTCAATGACATTTGAAGTTGCTCTGCTATTTCCGGAAGAGTTTTATTTTCGTCTAATAATTTTTTTATTTCTTCGTATTTTTCACTTGTATATTCTCCTTCGGTGATTAAAATTCTTCTTGCTTTTTCTTCGGAAATTTCAAAAGTTCTTGCTGTCTTTTTTATACTTTTAGTTTCTTTATAATTTTCACAAACTTTTGAAAATAAATCAGAACTGTCTTGAGAATTATTTGTACCGGTTATTTTTTCAATGTATTCACGAAAAGAATCTTCATCAATTTTTCCGATTGATTTATTTCCGGCAAAAAATGTACCGTCTGTGTTTAAGGTAATCAATCCAAATGATACAAAAATATTTTCATCTTGCTCTAAGCAAATCGTAATTTGTTGTGTGCCGCTTGAGTTAGAAAGTTGTAATGGTTTTGACAACCATACTTTATCTGAAAATTGAAATAAGTTTTCCTTTGAATTTCTCCGAATCAAAAGTATCAACTCCGCAATATTTAATATCCATTTAATGAACCCTATTCATGAAACTATAAATTTCTTTCAGCCTTTCAAAAATTTCAAAAGCAACGGGACATACTTCCACAAATCCTAACATACCAAGCAAACTAAACAATCTGTCAGATTTATTTGTATAAGGATAATCTATACAAGAAGTTGGTTTGCATTCTTCAATTTGACATCGTCCATCTGTTAATAAAAAGCAACAAGGTTTTCCATTTATTTTAAATCCTTCATCGGTTTTTTTAAGATATTTATCTACAAAATCATTTACAGACAATTTTAAAAATTCAGCGATGTTTTTTATTTCATTATCATCTAAATATGTATCATATATTTTGCAACAGTTACGGCATTTATTGCAATCATATTCTGCAAACAGTTCATT
>Ga0099364_10004716_pt1 | contig 20572 bp, 9 predicted proteins | sample TergutTh196P3_FD_73070 | JGI IMG/M metagenome (GOLD analysis project Ga0099364, IMG submission 73070) | Microcerotermes parvus P3 segment gut microbial communities from Pointe-Noire, Republic of the Congo - Th196 P3 | ecosystem: Host-associated > Arthropoda: Insects > Digestive system > Gut ... | reverse complement strand
TCGTTTAGAAGATAAAAACCTGATATTGTCGTTACGGTTTGAGGCGGCAAAAATTCTATCTCTTCGGATATAATTGGAGGGTCCTCCCGACATCCGCACAGCGCTATCACCGCAATAAGTAAGTACTTACCGCCACATATCAAAAATCTGTTGAATTTAGCTATAATCATCATTTTCCATTCGCGTACGTTTTTGACATACGCTAACGTTTTGCATTTTTCCGTCAACGGGCGGATTCAATTTTGCTACGCGTACTTTTGCGCTGTTCAACTGCGGAAAACTTTCAAAAAGTTTGTCCAAAATACGCTTGTTCAGATGTTCCAGCAAACAAGCCCTTACAAGCATTTCCTGCTTAACTATTTCATAGACCTCCGCATAATTCAACGCATCACACAGATTATCAGTGTTCGACGCTTTCTCCATATCCGTATCAATCACAATATCGACAATAAAATCGTTGCCAAGCGTTTGTTCCTCGCAGTAACAGCCATGATAGGCGTAAAATTCCATTCCTTTCAATTGAATTTGTCCCATTTTTTGAAAATAAATTAGGGTGCAAAGATAATAATTTTCGTTTTTATTTGTTACTATATATAAAAGAAAAATCAAATTTTGTTTCACTAATTTTTTTTAACAAGATGACTAAAAAATTTATTTGTACGGTATGCGGTTACACGCATGAAGGCGATGAAGCCCCTGAATTTTGTCCTCAATGCAAGCAGCCCAGGTCGAAATTTAAGGAAGTAGAGGCAGGCGCAGACTGGGTATGGGCAGACGAGCATCGTTTGGGAGTTGCACAAGGCGTTGATGCAGAGATTCTTGAAGGTTTGAAGGCGCATTTTCAGGGCGAAAGTATCGAAGTAGGCATGTATTTGGCAATGAGCCGACAAGCCGACAGAGAGGGTTATCCCGAAGTTGCCGAAGCGTATAAGCGAATAGCATGGGAAGAAGCCGAACATGCCTCAAAATTTGCCGAACTGCTTGGCGAGTTGGTGTGGGACACAAAAACCAATCTCAAAGCAAGAGTAGAAGCAGAAAATGGCGCTTGCGCCGGTAAAAAGAAAATCGCAACAAGAGCTAAAGAGTTGAATTTAGACGCGATTCACGACACTGTTCACGAAATGTGCAAGGATGAAGCACGTCATGGACAAGTATTTGAAGGTCTGTTGAAACGCTATTTTTCATAATCATTATAAATAAGTTCATTATGCAAAAGTACGAATGTAATGTATGCGGATATGTATACGACCCCGCAGAAGGAGCGCCGGATGACGGCATATCTGCCGGAACGTCTTTTGACGACGTCCCGACAGATTGGATTTGTCCGCTTTGCGGTGTTGGAAAGGAGGATTTCACTCCTTTAGATTGACGGATATCGCCATAACAGCCGATGGCTCCAAAACAGTCTATTGCAGTCGTTTTGGAGAGCACTATCATTCCATGTTTGGCGCTGTAAGCGAATCGAATCATGTGTTTGTTGAAGCGGGATATCAGGCTGTAGACCGTGATTCGACGTCAATACTCGAAATTGGTTTCGGTACCGGATTGAACGCCTGGTTAACGTTGTTGCAGGCAGTCAAAAAGCGCCGACAGGTGTACTATGAGGCTATCGAACTGTATCCAATTGACGAGTCAACGGTGAGCAATCTGTCTGATGACAACATTTTCCGAAGTTTGCACAATTCAATATGGGAACAACCGGTTGAAATAGTACCCGAGTTTGTATTACTCAAGCGAAAGAATGATTTGTTGCATACAACCTTCACAAACAAATTCGACCTTGTGTATTTTGACGCTTTTTCACCGAGCGTTCAGCCGGAAATGTGGAGTTTAGACATTTTCGCAAGCCTTTATGCAGCAATGAACCCCTATGCTATTCTTACGACATACTGCGCAAAGGGCGAAGTGCGACGAACCATGCAAAAAGCAGGCTTTTCTGTGGAACGAATAAAAGGTTCAACAGGAAAACGCGAAATGTTGCGGGCAAGGAAATTGGGGTAACAACAAGTAGTCTATTGCGGCGTTTCCGCATTTTCCACTGCATTTGCATAAATACCAAGAAATATCTGACTGATAATTTCCCTGTCTTCGTCAAATTTGTCTAAAACCTGATTGTACCGCTGAATGAACTGCTCCTTGCTTTGAGGACTGTAATGTTCAGCGTAAGCGTTAGTCTTTGAGAGCATATCATGAGCGATATAGTTTGTGTCATGGAGTTTATAGTTGCTGTATATTCGTTGATTTATAAGGTTTACAGCGTATTTGTAAAAATCGTTTGAAGATTGTTTACCTGAAAGTCTTATGTCTGAAAGTATCGGCTCGCATATGCTTATGTGTACATTACCTTTGAACTGCGTGACGCCTGTCAGTACGCTGACGAGGTCTTCGTCTTTTTCTTTGACGTATTTTGTTTCATTACGTGATAAATACATTTCGCGCGTTTTGAAGAAATCGCAAGGTTCGTGTTGATATGAAATGGCTACGGGCGTCACGTTGAGCGCGTGAAGGGCTTGCGACGGATCTTTGCCGCCGCTCATGCAAAACATTTTGATTATGCCCTGGTCGGTTGCGTCGTTACCGTCTTTGGTGCGTCCGTTGCGTTGCGCGATCCAGATGGATTCGTTGCGTTCAGTGACGGCGTGGCGGATATATTCGGACAAGTGCAAAGACGTTTTGTAAAAGTCGCGGGGCGTTTCGCCGCGCGTCACTTTAAACATTTTGTTGGAACGTCCAATATCGATAATCAACTGCGAACTCATCAGATTGCTGCCAAACGTTATTTCCGTTGTACGGAAACCTTCGAGGTGCAGAATGTATTGCAACAGCGACGAATCTAAAACTATGTCGCGATGATTTGATACGAAAAGATAACTTTTTGCGGGGTCTAAATGTTCAAATCCGCTGTAAGTGAACTTATCAACGGTTTGCTCTATCACCTGCCGGTTGAATCTGAACATGGCGTCTACCTGAAATTCACGCGTATTGGCGTAATTGCTTACAATTTTTTTTACTTCTTCGACGTCTTTGTCAGGAAAAACGAATTTAGCAATAGCGGGAAAATATTCGCTGTCTGCAATACGTTTCATGGCTGCTGGCACTTCCGTATCAAAATAGGGACGTATGTCGTTGAATTTTGCGTTCATAATATGAGATGTTATTTCTTTTTTCGTTTATCAATAAATTTAACAGGTTTTCGGCTAATATCGGGCATGATTATCTCTCTTATGCTATCAGCCATGCATATTGCTATTTCGGGAGCCACGCGAATACGCGCTCTAAAGCGGTCTTTCAGGTCTTTGACAACGTCAAAACCTGGCTTTTCGCGTAATCCCGCCTTGACGAGTATATCGTCTGTTCCACAATCATTGTCGGAAACCTCTACCAAATAATTTTCAAGATAGGAAACATTGTCCAACACATCAAAGATAGCCGGCGGATAAAGGGTTGTACCTTTGTATTTTATCATGTGGTTAAGCCGTCCTATGATTGGACTGATTCGCATTGTTGTTCGTCCACACAGGCACGGTTCGCTGTGGAACCGCACTAAATCTCCCGTTCGGAAACGCAGTAGCGGCATACCTTCTACTCCCAGCGTGGTAATTGTCAGTTCGCCAATATCGCCTTCCGACACGACATTCCCATCGTCGTTTATCAATTCGCAAATAATCAGTTCGGGATGATGATGACCGCCGCAGCCGTATTGACACTCGGTAAACGTTGTAGCCATCTCGGTCGACGCGTAGGTTGAATATAGTTCGACGTCCCATTTTTCCTTGATGCTTTGTCCGAGTAGATTTAGCGAAAAGTCTTGCTCTCGCAGGTTTTCGCCTATACAGACGAGTTTTTTTATGCTTGAATTTTTATAGTCGATATTGTGTTCTTCGGCATACTTAATGAGTTTCAAAATGAATGACGGAACAACTACCGCAGCGTTGGGTTTGATGCGTTTTATGGAGTCCCATTGCAGTTCGGCAATACCGTTGCCCACGCGGATAATGGCGGCGCCCAATTTACGTATTCCAAGAAAATAAGCCAATCCTGCCATGAAACGCTTGTCCATGGTTGTCATCAATTGAAAAATATCGCCTTGTTTTGCTCCTGCACACTCAAACGAAATTTGCTCGTTGTAGGCTAAACGTTCAAGGTCGGCGTCGGTCATGGCGAAGGTTACAGGGTCGCTTAACGTGCCGGAAGTGGTAATGTAGTCTACAACTTTTTCGCGGGAAACGCAGAGAAAATCATCGTTATACGACTGTAAATCCTGTTTTGTTGTGAATGGAATGTATCGTAAATCTTCCAGAGTTTTGATTTTGGATACATCTATTTTATGTTCCCGAAACAGACGTTGATAGAAAGGTGAACGCTCGTTCAGAAATTTTAACGCTTCGATTAATTTTTTTTCCTGAAAACGTTTGATTTCGGAAGCAGGCGAAAATTCTATTGATGGTAAGGTTTTCAAATTGATAAAATTTTATTGCTACGCTTGATGTAACTGCAAAATTACATATTTTATTGTATTTCGCAAAAATTTTCAGTATATTTTTCGGGGTCGACCCTAAATTTTTTTTGGGTGCATTTCAAATTGTCGCAATAGATACAAAAATTTTATGTATTTTTGCAAAAAATTTTATAGTAAATAAAAAATGACTTCCAACGAGTTAAGACAATCTTTTTTGGATTTTTTCAAATCCAAACAGCACCATATCGTACCATCAGCGCCGATGGTAGTAAAGAACGACCCTACATTGATGTTCACCAACGCGGGAATGAATCAGTTTAAGGATATTTTTTTGGGGAACCAGCCTGTTGTGCATCCGCGTATTGCCGACACCCAGAAATGTCTTCGCGTAAGCGGCAAACACAACGACCTCGAAGAAGTGGGACATGACACGTACCACCACACCATGTTCGAAATGCTTGGCAATTGGTCGTTTGGCGATTATTTCAAAAAAGAAGCCATCGACTGGGCGTGGGAATACCTTACCGAAGTGTTGAAAATCGACAAGAATCGTTTGTATGCCACGGTTTGTGAAGCAAGTCCCGAAGACGGTTTCGATTTGGACCGGGAAGCGTTCGACCTTTGGAAGCAATATCTGCCCGAAGACCGTATCCTGATTGGAAAAAAGAAGGATAATTTTTGGGAAATGGGAGAAACGGGTCCGTGTGGACCATGTTCGGAAATTCATTACGATTCGCGTCCCGACGCCGAACGCGCAAAAATTCCGGGCAGCGAGCGCGTCAATGCAGACGACCCGCAAGTAATTGAAATATGGAATTTAGTATTTATTCAGTATAATCGAAAAGCGTCCGGCGAATTGGAACTGCTGCCCGCAAAACATGTAGATACGGGGATGGGGTTCGAGCGCCTTTGCCGTATCATACAAGGCAAAACATCAAACTATGATATCGACCTTTTTCAGGATATAATAAACGAAATATCAACAATTTGCAGCGTAAAATATGGCGACAATGAACAGAGCGATATTGCCATGCGCGTGGTTGCCGACCATATCCGCGCCATTTCGTTTTCGATTGCCGACGGACAGATACCGTCGAATGTTAAGGCTGGATACGTTATCCGACGCTTGTTGCGTCGCGCGCTACGCTATGGGTATACTTTTCTTGGACGTGACGAACCGTTTATTTGTACGCTTGTGCCAACGTTAGTGCGCGTGATGGGCGATTCGTTTCCGGAATTGAAAGCGCAACAAGTTCTGATAGAGCGTGTTATAAGAGAGGAAGAACAGTCTTTCCTGCGAACATTGTCTACGGGGATCACAAGGCTTAAAAACATTATAGGCGAAACTCGCTTATCAAAGCAGATGGAAATCAGCGGGAAGGCAGTGTTCGAAATGTATGATACTTATGGTTTTCCGTTAGATCTGACCGAACTGATTCTTCGCGAATATATGTACGACTACGACCATGATGAATACGAGGCGGAGATGGCAGCTCAAAAAAACCGTTCGCGCGCTGCCGCCGCAGTCGATACCGGCGACTGGACAATACTTTCATCGGGCGACGAAACGCGTTTCATTGGTTACGACTATACCGAAGCCGATATCCGTATAAAACGCTACCGCAAAATCACAGCCAAAGGCAAGGATCAGTATCAGGTAGTGTTCGACGTTACGCCATTCTATGCCGAAAGCGGCGGACAGACAGGCGATTGCGGATATATAAAATCAGATACGGAAAAAATTCCGGTACTTACGACCAAAAAGGAAAACAATTTGAGTATACATATAATAAATAGTTTGCCTGAAAATTTAGACGCCGATTTTACGGCTGTTGTAGACCTTGACAAACGCCGCGCCATCGAAGCCAACCACACAGGCACTCACCTTTTGCACTATGCTTTGCGCGAAGTTTTAGGTTCGCACGTGGAACAAAAAGGCTCGTTAGTAAGCGCTGACCATCTGCGTTTTGACTTTTCGCACTTTCATAAAATGACAGACGAGGAATTACGTCAGGTAGAAAAATTAGTAAACCGAATAATTCGCGAAAATATTCCAATTAACGAATATCGTGACATTCCCACAGACGAAGCGCTCAAAATGGGAGCTATAGCCCTTTTCGGCGAAAAATACGACGAGCGGGTGCGAGCTATCCGCTTTGGCGATTCGATGGAACTTTGCGGAGGTACGCATGTGAAGGCGACCGGACAAATAGGGATGTTTAAAATCATTTCAGAAAGCGCAATTGCAGCGGGTATTCGCAGAATAGAAGCAATAACTGCTGAAAAAGTAGAGCAATTTATCTACAATCAGATAGACGCATTAAAGCAGGTGCGCGAAATGTTCAACAACTCGCCGGCATTTATACAGTCCGTCAAGAAAGCTGTACAGGAAAACAGCGAGTTGAAAAAGCAAATCGAGGACATGATGCGAGAGCGGATAGTCGAACTTCAACACGCGCTATTGAAAAATATTGAAGAACATAACGGAATCAACGTTCTACGTTTCAAGACGTCGTTTGCGCCCGACCTTATTAAGGATATGGCGTTTAACATCAGAAACAGGTTTGAACGGTTGATATTTATTTCCGGCAGCGACCATGGCGGCAAACCTTCGCTGACCATAGCCTTGAGCGATGCCCTTGTTTCAGAAGGAAAAGACGCTTCTGCAGCCGTTCGCGAAGCCGCAAAAGAAATGCAGGGCGGCGGAGGCGGACAAACATTTTTAGCGACAGCAGGAGGAAAAGATATGAGCGGGCTTGAGCGGGCAATGGAAAAAGCGTTGATGTTGCTTATCAAGTAAAATGATATAAATGTTATGTTAGATAAAGAAAAATTTAAACAAAAGATTTAACAACACTTTGTGCCTTTGTGAAGTCACTTCGTGCTCCTTGTGGTAAGAGAATGTGACTTGTCGGAGGGGACTCAACCTTATAAAATATCGTTTTCCGGTTAATTGAAAATTGAAAATTGTGCAGGTGTGCGCCTGCGTGTGCGCCCTTGCCGTAGTTGTAAAAACTTCAGCATAGGCGCTGAAACCGTTACGCCTGTCGGAATAATAGGTATCAATCATCAATCGGGAACTACTCCCATTCAATTGTCGCCGGCGGCTTCGAACTGATATCGTATACGACTCTGTTCACGCCGTCTACTTTTTTGATAATATCGTTTGATACCTTTGTCAGAAAATCGTAAGGCAGATGTACCCATTCGGCTGTCATGGCGTCTGTGGAAGTGATAGCGCGCAATGCAATAACGTTTTCGTAGGTTCGATTATCGTCGGTCACTCCAACCGATTTGACAGGTAGCAAAATTGCTGCCGCCTGCCAAACGCTATTGTACAAATCCCACTCGCGAAGCGCCTGAATGAAAATATCATCGGCTTCCTGCAATGTATGAACCTTTTGGGGAGTTATGTCGCCCAAAATACGTATTCCCAATCCGGGACCCGGGAACGGATGACGATTCAGAAGATGCGGCATCATGCCCAATTCGCTGCCAACGCTCCGAACCTCGTTCTTATACAGCGGACGAAGCGGTTCAACCAATTTCATGTTCATCTTTTCGGGAAGCCCGCCCACGTTGTGATGCGATTTGATGACCTTACCCGTTGCTGTTTGCGATTCTACGACGTCGGGGTAAATGGTGCCTTGCGCCAACCATTGGATATTATCCAACTTGCGCGCCTCTTGCTCAAAGACCTCTATAAAGCAGTTACCGATGATTTTTCGTTTTGCTTCGGGGTCTGAAACGCCTGCCAGACGGCTGTAAAAAAAATCTTTTGCGTCGATTCCTTTTACGTTCAATCCAAGATGGTCGTAGTCGCGCAGTACGTTTTCAAATTCATTTTTGCGCAACAGCCCATGGTCTACAAAGATACAAATCAGATTTTTGCCGATAGCCCTGTTCAAAAGCGCCGCCGTTACCGATGAATCCACGCCTCCCGAAAGCGCAAGTATCACCTTGTCGTCGGCTAACTGCTGTTTTAGAGCTTTAACGGTTTCTTCAACAAACGCTGCAGGCGTCTGATCCGTATTAATGATTTTTTTTTCGTGCATCTTTACGATGGCATCATTTTCAGGAATGCCACTTCTTCGGGCGAGAGGAAGCGCCATTTTCCGCGTTTGAGACCTTTGCGGGTCAATCCGGCGAAATACACGCGGTCTAATTTTGTAACTTTGTATCCTGCCGATTCGAACATACGGCGAACAATCCTGTTTTTACCCGAATGTAACTCAACGCCTATAAGTGTTTGGATTTCGGGGTCGGTGTAGGCAATTGAATCGAACGCCATTGGTCCGTCTTCCAACTCAACGCCTTGCGCCAACTTGCCCAAATCTTCTTCGGTAAGGGGCTTGTCTAATGTTACCTGATAAACTTTGCGCATACGGTTTGACGGATGCGAGAGTTTGAGCGACAAGTCGCCGTCGTTAGTGAAAAGCAGCACGCCGGTAGTCATTTTGTCCAAACGTCCGACAGGATAAATACGTTCCTTGCAAGCGCTACGGACAAGGTCTATCACCAATTTTCGTCCCTGCGGTTCGTCAAGCGATGTAACAAATCCTTTCGGCTTGTTGAGTAGCAGATAAATCTTGCGCTGGTTGGTCAATACCTCGTCTTTGAAACTGACCTCGTCGGTAGGATTGACCTTTACGCCCATTTCAGTAACTAATTCGCCGTTTACCTTGATAAATCCTCCTTTGATATGCGCATCGGCTTCGCGTCGCGAACACAAACCTGTATTGGCAATAAACCTGTTCAAACGAAGCGGCTTATCAAACACAACATCAGGATACTCCGGCGCAACGGGCTTAACTCTTTTATTGAGTTGTGGCGTCGGTTTGGGAGGACCATTTTTTCTCAAAACCACCTTTTGATAAGGTTGTTTTACCACCGGCGTATCGCTTACTTCCTTTGTTATGCGTTTACGCTTTTTCTTTCCGGGCATTGAATCGACGGCGCTGTCAAGGTCAATATAACCGGAATCGTAACCGGAATTATCATTCCGGTCGTAATTATAGTTCGGGTACTCCATACGATTCCCATAATTGCCGGTTTTATTTCCGCGATTATCTGCTGCGTTGTAGTTGTTTGAGTACTTTCTACGCGAGCTGCTGTTGCCATCACGGTTGTCCCGACGCTCATTTACATACTTTCCCGAACGTGAAGCGTCACCCGGTTTGGGAACACGCTTCCAATCGTTTCTGTTATCCATAAATTGTTATCTACTGATAATGAAATATTTTTGGTTAAAAATAATATTGTTAAAAATTTTTGCAAAAATACACAAATTTTTTTTAATTGTATCTTTTTTGGAAAAAAAACAACTTTTTTTGTGTTTGATCTCATTTGTATACTACAACTTTTTTCTTTTTGAAAGGGGTTGATTTATAATTTAGGCGCAAAGGTCGGGACTATTTCCCAGACTACAAACACCCCCTTGTGTACTACAAACACGTTTTCAAAAATAACTACATCTTATTATTAGGCGCTTACAAAATTTAATGGCTAAAATGAAAGCATTTTTATCTTTTTTTTCAAAAAAAGGCTGTTTTTTAACTTTCTTTTACAGTATGGGGGAGAGGACGCGCTCAAAATGGGTTAAAAAATTCGCGCCTTCGCGCCTTCGCGTGAAAACTCGACGTCTTTGTGTGAAAAAACTTTGCGCCTTCGCGCCTTTGCGTGAAAACCTGCCCACTTGACGTGAAAAATTTGCCCTTTGCGACTTCGCGTGAAACCTACTTTCGTCAAAAAAAACATGACGTTCGTCAAAAAATTTACTTTTTTTCAAAAAAAGTTGATGAATTTGTTGATAATAACAATTTTATACTTATCTTTGCGTTTTATTTGAATGAATACTTTTTCTTGCAAGTTTCAAGTAATTGATATTGAGCAAATTAAAAAAGTAGCGGTTTTCGGAAGCTTGTGTGTTAGACACAAATATAGCGATTTTCGTAACTTTTTTAAAACCATATCGTATAACATGGTAGAAGGGACAATATCGAAATGGTTGAACCGGATTGTAAAAAAAAGTGTAGTATATAGTATGTTGAACAAGATAAAATTGATTGAATATGAAAAGGAAGTTTATATATATAGTAATGATACTCGCCTGCTGGGCAGGGAGCGTGGCTGGGCAGTCGGCAGTAGGCAAGCAATGCAATAATGCTAGCGGAACCATTGAGATAAATGTAGGCACAAATCCTGATGTTTACTACCCTATCACAGTTAGGGTAATGCTGGGAGCAACCATCAGAGAAACATTAACATTCGATAATGATAATGAAGTTAAATCGACCGGTTCATTAAATGCCTTACCATCTGGACAATCATATGGAGTTACATTTACGGCAAATGAAGAAAGTGTTCCTTTTAGTACAATCACAACTACAATTAGAAATAATTTCAGTTTTTATATTTCGCCTCATCAAGGAGTTGATTGTCCTCCGTTGGGAAGCGCAGATCCAGCTTTGGGCACTGTTACTGTAAATGTGGTTGGCGGTACTCCACCATTTACTTTAAATACTACACCACCTTCGAGTCCAGAAGAAATTACTACGATTCTATTTGAAGTCTTCGGTCTTGATAGAAATGAATCATATAGTATTCAAGCTATAGATGCAAATGGTTGTACTGCAAATGCTTCAGTTACTTTTGAACATTACGTCGCCATGAGTAATCCAATAGGCGACCCAACGCGCATTACTTGTAATGGTGATGATGATGGATCTTGGAAATTGTTAAGCATTGAAGGAGGAAACGGGATTTGGTATGCTAGCTTACTTGATGGAGGATTATCATTTGAGAGCGATGCTAGTTTTGAAGATTTAGAGCCTGGTCCATACACTGTTACAATTTATGATATCGCAGGATGTTCGATAGATGCTATTTTCGATATAGATGAACCAGATGTAATTGAGGTATTTGCTGAAAAACTCGAAGATGAAACATGTGAAGGCTCAAATGACGGCAAAATTAAATTAACCGCAAGCGGAGGAGGCAATGATGCAGCGGCAGGAAACTATGAATTCAGCATAGACGGCGTTTGGGGGGCAAGTTGGGACAATCTTGCAGCAGGAACGTATGAGGTTAAGGTCAGAAATGCGCAATGCGAATCGGCGACAAAAACAGTTACAGTAGGCTATAAATCTCTTGCACCGTTAAGCGCTACAATATCCGGCGAAGAATGTTACGATGCAGACGGACATACATTTTTGGCAAATTTGTCAGGAGCTACAGATACTGATTATTTTTACAGCTACACCGTAACCCCTGGCGGTCAGACCGATAATGGTACCTTGCGTGGTAATAATACTGTTCCCGTTCATATTGCCAATCCGGGTACATATACCGTTAGTTTTGAATTGTGGTATCATTCATCTTGCAACCCACGCACTACAAGCAGCGGCACGGTTACGATGTTTGAAGAGTTTCGCTTTACTTCTCTTGTTGTTTCCCAGCACGTTTCATGTACCGGCGCTAATAACGGAATTATAACGGCAACTGTATCAGGAGGCAAGTCGCCTTACGTCTTCGACCTTCCCGGTCGCACAGGAAGTCAGGGCGGAACGCCAAATGTTTTTACATACAACTCTTTGCCGCCGGCAGAGTATACAGTTGAAGTGTTTGATGATAAAGGATGTACACCTTCGCCACGGTCTCAAACCGTCAAAGTTGAAGAGCCTACGCTCTCGATAGGCGCTCATGTTATTTCAGAAGAGACTTGTGCAGGAGACACGAGAGACGTCAAATTCACAATTAGTTGGAACATACCGTCTCCTCAATACCAAGATCCACTTACAATTAATTATTTCTCGGAAAATTCTTCATTGGTTAATTTTCAGGGTGGGGAATTTTCAACCACTTCTCCAGAAGGTTCAGAACTCGTAGAGGTTTCCTTACCTGTAGGTGTATATACATTAAAAGCCACAGCAGCTCATCCGCCAACTTGTAATCTAAGCGCCAATAAATCCGGAATAACAATAACTCAACCAGCCGAACTAATAGTAACGCCGCCATCGTCTCCGCTAACCTCGCCGTGCGCTGATACCCCCATTGACGTTACTTTTCAAGCAAGAGGTACTGTTGATAGGGAATTCACGTATACTTGGACTATAACGCAACCCAACGGTCAAACTGTTGCGGGTGGATCCTCATCAGGAAAATTGACTGCCGGCAACTCAACCTACACTGTTGCATCTCATACCCAGCCCGGCAAATATACATACAATATAACTGTTGATGATGACTGTAACGCAAAGCCAATCACAATTGAAGTAGAAATTCCACAGCCAATAACATATACCATAAGCGTAGCTGATGCAGTATGTATGGGCGGCAACGGAACAATTACCATAAACATACAAAATGGCGGCGACAGACCCGGAATCGATTACAGATTCTTTTTGAAGGGAGTTTTGAGCGGAGGACGCGCTACAAATGATGACGCTACCAACGATTTTAAATTCGATTTACCGGAGGGAACATATCCCATCACAATAACTATTCCATCGTTAGAAGTTTCCGGTTGTCCTAATGTGGAGGCTCTTACGTCGGAGCATACCAGCGCAATTATTGATGAACCCACTGTTACAATAACTGGCGCAACTCCGGCAAAACCAGCCTGTCACGGAGGCAATGGTACAATAACGCTAACAGTTGAATTTAAATTTCCGGAAGGGCAAACGCCGCCGGCACAAGTAACATATACTTTTAAAAATGCGGCAAATGTAGAAACTTCTTTTACAAGAACTGCAATTTCCAACCCCGCTGCGTTCACCTTACCGGTTGGCGTATATAGTATCACAGTGGGATATGGCGACTGTGGACCATACCCATATGATAAAACAGTAGAAATAGAACAAACGCTTGACATAAAAATAGTTGGAACAAGTAACACCACCGCAAGCTGTGCCGGCACAGAGGTTACTATTACTGTAAACGTTGAAGGCGAACCCGGGCGAACCTTCCAATACAAATGGAGACAATATGACGAAAATACAAAAGATCTTGTAGATTCTGTTGAAGAGTGGATAACTGCTGAAACAGCGTTAAGTACGCCTGCAACAGGTCCAGGAATTGGTAATTTTGTCATTAAACTTGATGAATCAGGTAAATTTTATTACGAGGCAGATGTGCAATATGCAGGTTTTTCATGCACGCCTCATTTAGAGTATCCTATTGAAAATATCGAAATACCCGATGCAATATCATTCTCGCTTATCAATCCCAAAGACGTTACATGCTGGGATGGCAATGATGGAGAAATTACAGTATCAATTAATAGTTCACTATTAGCTACTGATTTCAACTATACGGTTACATGGACTGATGTAAACGACAATGAAACTGTAATAAACTACAACGACGGTACAAAAGGCAATTTTGTATTTAGCGACCTGAAAGCAGGCGCTTATAAATTTCAAATTACAAAAGGAACATCTCCTGTATGTGATGTTCTTCCTACTGGCGGCGTGACTGTAACTATTTTTGAACCTTCACAGTTACAAATTTCAAACATATCAACAAGAAAAGCCCCATGTGCTGACGAACCCGGAATGATAACATTTAAGGTTGAAGGCGGAAATTATCCCGTCAGTCTCGGCAAGTCTCCTCCTGTGTATGGATTTGTGTTTTCGCCTGCATACGAACTATTGGATAGACAAGCCGAAAACCAGATGAGATTCTGGGTAGAAGAAAACAGTACGGGATATAGCGTCAATGTTAGATATAAGCATGGCGGCGACGTTAATGAATGGATAGGCGAATTTTGCACTGTCGCTCTTGGCTCCCTGATTACTACCATTGCTGGTACAGGCGAAGGCGGCGCAAACGCTCCAAACTATACCCCGCAATATCCATTTGCAATAGAAATAGCCGCTCCTATTGTCGCAAACATTGAATACGAACTTGTAACATGCGACGACGAACTCGGCTCAGTAAAAATAAACGTTACTGATTTTGAAGGAATAATGGACGATGGCGCAAAAAGACGCTCTGACGACGAAGACGGATGGGAATACCGTTTTTCATACAGAATATATGATGAAGTAGAAAGTGATTGGGGTAACTGGACAGCGACTACAGCAGCGGGAACATTGCCAAGCCATACATTTAATAATCTCCCCGGAGGAATATATGATTTTAAGGTGCAGTACGTTCCTATTACAGGAGCTCCTGCGTATGATAACGCTGACTGCGGAGCATGGATATATACAGAAAATAACGTCGAGCTTGTAATCATCATTCCCGACGAATTGGATTTTGAACTGATATTTGAAGATGAAACATGCGATGGCGAGGGTGGAGAAATTATTATTACAAATGTAACAGGCGGTTATCAGCTCAATCCGTCGCCGTTGCGGCAGGATATTATAAGATACCAGTTTAGTTTTGAAAACGACGAATGGTACTTTTTTGAAGGCAGCACAATTGAATCTAAAGACCTTATCCCTCACGAATTGGACGATCCATTAGATCCATATCCGTCAATCGACTTTTCTTATCAAATAATTACAGGAGTAGAACCCGGCAAATACAGCGTATCGGTTAGAAGAGTGTATTGGGATGCTTCCACAAGCGAATGGAAAAGCGATTGTTCTCCCAAAGTTAAACATGTAGACGACGACGGCAAAGAGGGTATTCTTTCAGCCCCTGCAATCAACTGGATAAGTTACGACGTTGAACATTTAAGTTGTCCGGGACTTGCGATAGATTCAGGCGATGGAAAAATTGAAATAACCGTCGAACTTATTTATGAAGATCAGGTTGCGCCGGATTGGGAGCTATTGCCGACTTTAACATTCGTATTATGTGATGAATATGGCGATGAAATAATCGACGTTCATGCTCAATCTAAAGATGTGGATGCAGATGAAAACAGCATATTCGAAGTTGTTTTTAAAGACCTTGAACCCCGTATTTATACGGTAAAAGCATACATCGGCAGTGATGTCGCGTGTGAAATATATTACAAAAACAAATTGACAGTTATCAGACCGCCCGAAATTGGCAATATTGTTACAGTTGCCCCGCAAAAAGGAGGACTTTTTTGCGATGATGCTGTTACGTATATAGATATTGTAGTTGATTTGGAAGATTTTCTGGAAGATTTTGGTGGATTAGACGAATTTAAAGGTTTTTCAGAACATTGGACGTTAGCATATAGATTGTATGAAGACGACAATTATCCTTCGCTTGGCGCGCCTGATTGGGAAGAAATAACAAATGCATGGACGCCTGTAGACGTCGGTTCAATGCCCTTTACAATTCCTGACTATCTTGGAATTGGAATAGGAAACTACTTAGTAGAGGTTGCATATGTGAAAAATGGCGTGGACTGTGGAAGCGAAGGAATTGGAATTGTTACGGAAGAGATTGAAATCGGAAAGATTGAGTTTGACGATGATCAAATTATTCTTTCGACTTTGGATGATCTTGAATGTGCCGACGGCAGTAGCAGTATTAGCCTTGATGTACTCATAGATGGTATTGATGTATTGGATGGTAATTATTCAGGCATTTATTTAACGCTGGTGCAACACTGGAAAGGAGTAGATTATCCGAGAGATAGAGAAGAATATGTTTCAGGATTTCAATTTAGCGACGTTGTTGCCGGTACTTATTCAGTTATTGTTGAAATTGAAGAAACCGCCCAAGACGGCAGCCTTATCGAATGTCAAAAGTTTATCGTACCATATGAAACAGAAGTAATTCCGATAGAAATAGTTGAATTGTACGTCTATACCCCGACAGCGTGTGACTTAGGAAAAATTGAGGTCGTAGCAAAAGGAGGGAATGCACCTCTTACGTTTGAAGTAGCAAGACCTAATCCGAGCTTACCGGGTCAGTGGCAAAATTTGACAGGTCAAACTCAAGATAGGGACGATCTTGGCGATGGCGTTTATAAATTTACTATTCAACACAGTTGGCTTGTTATAGGATCTGAATTTAGATTGGAAGTAATCGACGCCAAAGGTAAAGGATGCGCTTTCCAGCCTGAAAGGATAGAATTTTTGCCGAACAATCAATTATACGCAACGGTTGAAGACATCGTTAATGTTGAGGGATGCCGCGAAGATATTGCAGGCAGTATATTGTTTAACTTATCGGGAGGTACCGGAAAATACGTTGTTGTTCTTGAAAAACAGATAGACGACAACGTTTGGGATACGCCAATAAGTATAGTAACTGATGCAAAATCATATTATGAAGATATTTTGGAATTTAATACAGCCGACCGAACGCTGTTAGCAGCCGGAACTTACAAGGTGACAATAAAAGACGCCAACTGCGACGACCCGTCATTTCCTCCTTACGAACTGCCCGAATCCGAATGGGTTACAATTACCCAGCCTCCGCTCCTCGAAATAGATACCGATAATATTATTTTTAACGCTATTGGTTGCACCACCGAAGATTCAGAAGGTACAGAAATACCTTCGGGCTGGACGCTTTCTTTTAGAACAAAAGGCGGAACGCCATACGGACCACAAGACCTCGACCCTGTTTACGATGAAGTTACGGGGACATACGGCGACGACCCAAAGCAACCATATCCGTTCATGTACAAATATAAAATAAATTTTACCCGAAATGCAGGTAATGACGCAATTACAACACCCGCAGTTATCACCCTTGATGATTTGGACGTCCTGAATGATTGGATTAAAGGCAATTATATAACTATAAGCAACGACGGCGAATACGAAATTTTCACAATCAGAGGCTTAAAAGGAACGTTGGGCGGCGTTGCACTGGATGCAAACATGGATTGGGATTTAACCGTTTCTGTAACAGATGCTAAGGGATGCTCGCCTCTTGAGGCTACACATACCGAAACCGAAATAATTAATCCCGACGAACTTATATTTTCTCAAGAGCCGAAGGGTTATAGCGATCCCGTTGAATGTTACGGATATAACGGAGCATTTGACTTCATATTTCAGGGTGGAAAACCTTTTGTTGGAATTGATGTCAACGGAAACGAATACTTTTATTACAAAATGAGGGTGTATAGAGTAAGAAATGGTAGTACAACTCATTCAACGCCGGTTTCGATGCCTGTTTTTGACAGGGATAGAAATACCGCCTATGTTGACAATATTTCTTACAAGGACGATAATGATCATTATGTAACAGAAATTCCCATTAGTAAAATCGGCGATATGTATTATATTCACAGAAATGATTTTATTGTCGGTAGTGTAAATCCGTCTACTCCACATTTGAGAGGCTCAGAATTTATTGTAATAATAGATGATATTAACAGTGAAAATGGTGAATGTGCGCCTATTGATAATATAAATAATCCATTTCTTTTGAGAAACTTGTCGCCCCTTACAAACCATATAGAAGCAATCATAAATGAAGAACTAAATTTAAGAGTTTCCGAAGTACCTGTTTGCGAACTGGATGACAAAGCATTTTTGAAACACGAAGCAACTCAGCAAACACAAAATATCTATTACTGGGAATATCGATATATCTATGAATCAGATGATGATTATAAACGAATTGACGATTCAGACTTAATTGAGGCAGATGCCTCATTGCAAGGATATTATATTTTCAGTCCTGCTGTTTATCGCGCTGTAATAGAAACGCCAAGAACTGGGTTAGAATCTTGCATATTTGCATCCGACCCTGTTCACGTTATTCAATACATTCCTGTAAAAGTCCTCGACCCGATTGTAGTAGCAGACGCTGCATGTGAAGACGAAGATGGAGTTCTTGTAGGTTCGGTGACATTACTTATTGAAGGCGGCAGACAAGGATATGAAGACAATCATTATGAAATTGTTGTAAAAAACATGGACGATGACAGTGGTGTACCTGTACCCTTTTACAAAGACGAAACTCCTAAATTTTCATTTGCTAAAGACGCCGCCGGCGAAATTACGGTAACAAAGGCGACTTTCAGATTGGAACTGCCCGAGGCGAATACTGAATATTATGTAGAGGTAACGCTTGAAAATTATAGCGACCCCGATTATCCATGCGTTATTCAGCATATATGGAATGGTAAGGAAGAAAAACAACCTTTCCAAATCGGTAAACACCCCTACAACTACGTCACTCAACATCAAGAAGATGACCCTGACGGCTGGTACAAAATTGATGATGGCGATATTGAGTGTTTCAACGCTGAAGACGGCAAATTTTGGGTAGTAACCGACGCCTACAATAATTCGGAACATATTGTATACACAATTGAAAACGTCGGCAAGTGGACGCCCGAAACATTTATCGAAGGAAAAGGACCAAGATCGCTTTCCGACGACCCCTACGAACTTCCCACAGGTACATATATTTTAACCATAGTTGATACATATACCTTATGCGAAGGCGTATTTGAATTTGAAATCGGCGCTCACCTCCCCAAAGTACACATCACAACTGTGGACTACGACCCCGATTATGATAATATGGACGAACCCGGCTGGAAAGGCGGATACGTAACATTCATCATCACGCATGTAGAAGGTTTGGATGGCGATTATTACACGTTCAATCCATACGACCCTGATGATCTTCCTACTTTGCCCGGTCTTACATATGATGATTTCGAATATATCAAAATCGGAGGCGAAGAGATTGAAGATCTTGTTGATGGCATCAAAGTTCACGATGTAGAAGACAAATTCGACATAATGTTGATATCGGAAGACGTTGTCGAAGGACGCGCCGTCACAACATGGTATTTGCGCGTTTACCCCGCCGAAGAGGAATTGGTAGACAACAAAATGGTTGAAATAAGCCTGAATTTGAATTATCACAACAGCCTTCTTGGCTATGATATAGACATATGCAGCATAGAAGCCGAAATTGAAGTTATCATACTCGAAGAGTTGGAATTGGAAATAGACTACAATCTGTCATTATGGGAATGTGGCGCTCCGCTGGCGTTAGATTTCAACATAAGCGGCGAAGACCTTGGCGATTCTTTCGAGGTTACAGTCGAAGTGCGTTATGGCAGCATATGGACAAACATCTATCAGGAAAGCGACGTTGAATATTATGAAGAAGGCAAAGGTTATTATCCCTACGAGCTTGAAGACGGCAGATACAGAATAACCGTAAAAGACAAGGAAGGCGCCCTTGCTATTCGAATAATCGAAATCCAATTGCCGAAACAATTCAACGAAGAGGCTGAAATTGACGATAAATACGCAAACATAACCCATATTACGTGCGCTGCTACTTCGCCGGATAATGTTGGCGAAATAGAAATATATTTCGAAAATGCCGACGTATTTGAAAGATTCGAGTTCGAGTGGGCTTACAATCCTTTGCTTACGGCGTTTGATAAAGAATCTGCCGACAACCATTTACAGAACGAATTGACAATAGGAACATATACATTAAATGTGTCGAGCAGATTTATTGTAACCGTAACCGACAATGCCGGCAAGGCAATCAGAGAAGACGACGAATTTAACGATTATTGTCAGACGTCCGTCAATTTCACTGTGGGATACGTCTACGATGTTACCATAGAAAATATTGTATTGTCGGATTACGAATGTGATGAAAAAATTGGAACAATTGATTTTGACATTGTATTGCGGGTAAACAGAAACAAACCGCTTGATTTTGACCCTGTTGATTTTGATATTTCCGAGTTTACGTTTAATGGAGATGATATCTGGTACATTATCGATGATAGACTATCTGCTTCGCAGTCGAAAAATTATGACACGAAAACTTATATCGAAACCACACGATGGACTTATTCTATACCTGATGTGCAGGATCCCTATGGTATGCGCGTTGAGCTTGATGGCAAATCGGAAATTGTAGACGAAAATGGCGATCCTATCGGCTGTGCAAAATCGATTTTCAACGAGTTTACTTTCCCCAAAGAAATAGAACTTGAATGGGAATACAACTTCGATGTTCTCGAATTTTTAGCCCTTGCAGACTGGAATATTTGCGATTATACCGAATATACCGAAGAAGAAAGGGCTGATCTGACATTACCGGTAGAGTTCGAAATAACCGGAGGATACGGAGGAAACAGGATTTCAATATTCATAGAAGAGCCGCATCCGGTAAATGATGGCGAGTTTATATATGTTACCCCGTGGGAGTACAAACATGAATTTGTTTGTGGTG
>Ga0099364_10004715_pt1 | contig 20574 bp, 6 predicted proteins | sample TergutTh196P3_FD_73070 | JGI IMG/M metagenome (GOLD analysis project Ga0099364, IMG submission 73070) | Microcerotermes parvus P3 segment gut microbial communities from Pointe-Noire, Republic of the Congo - Th196 P3 | ecosystem: Host-associated > Arthropoda: Insects > Digestive system > Gut ... | reverse complement strand
GATAATATTTATCACGATCCTGAAACGGATCTTCCCCGTGTTTCAATCGTAAACCCAATGCGGAATATGCGCGTTCAGGGCAACCTTAACATTGTAGGTATTGCCGTTGACGATGATGCTGTCGCCCATGTTGAAATTGTCGTAACAAGAGGCAGGGACGGCAGAGGGGAAGAACTTGTCCGAACAAGAGCAAGGGGTACGGATTATTGGTCATTCATGCTTGATACTACAAACCCCGAAATTTGGACAGACGGCACTTATACCGTAACCGCATGGGCGGTTGACTCGCGCGGTCTTTCCGGCGATCTTTCCAATGCGTCTGATTACGGATATTCATTCAGGCCGCGGCAGACAAAAATACATCAGGTTTACTGGCAGTTAGACCGTAAAAAGCCGGACATTCAAATAACAAGCCATGAAGTCGGCGAACTGGTATCTGGCCGTGTCCGTCTTAGGGGTACTGTTTATGACGGCAATGGTATTTCATCATTCGCATACTCATTGAACGAAGGTCAATCTTATACAAATGTAAGAGTAAGCGAGGACAGAAGAACAGGTCTTTATCCTTGGGATATTGATATCAATACAAATATTTTTGATGACGGCCCAGCCGTTATTTGGTTTAGAAGTTTAGATAATTTGGGATCGGTAGGAGTTACGGCGCATCTTTTATTTGCAAATAACAAAGGACCGGAAGTAAAAATAGTTTATCCCGAAGCAGATGCTGTGGTAAGCGGAGTATTCTCCATAGCCGGGTCTGCATCCCATCCTGTTGGGTTAAAATCCTTAACATGGAGAGCGGGTCGTCTTTCCGGCGAAATTGAACTTTTACCCGGTAATCATTGGTGGTCACAAACTATCGATTTACGAGGCTCAAGAGATTCAAATATCGATATTGAAATAAGAGCCGAAGATGTTTCGGGAAATGTTACAACGGCAAGGCAAAGATACAGAGTTAACCCAAATGCGGATATTCCAACCGTAACATTAACAGCGCCTGCGAACGGCACTGCTTTAGCCGAAGGTAACAATATTTTTATAAAGGGAACAGCCGCCGATAACAACGGAATTGCATCGATCTTTTATTCACATAACGGACGGGAAGCTGTAGAAATCCCTGCCACAACAGGCGATTTTTCATTTGCTATTCTTGGCGTAAACGAAGGTTCTCATACGGTAGAAGTGTGGGCAAAGGATGTTAACGGTATTACAGGTCCAAGGGCCAGCGTAAGGGGGTTAACCACAATTGGAACTGCTCCCCAGCCGTTTATTGCGTCAATTACCGCAGGTGCGGGAAGCGTTCAGGCTAGGCCGTTTTATTCAGGTATGCAGGTAAGACTTGAACCGCGCGGAAGGGCAAATATGGAAATTGCCATTCGGGCGCAGGCGCTTACAAACACAACCGTACAAATTGGCACTCTTGATCCTGTAGTAGTAAGACCAACAGCAGGAAGGGAAAACACTTTAAGAGCAACAGTTCCCATTCCCTTAAATCTTCCTTCCGGTTTTACAAAAATCGAAATTAAAACAACCGACAGACATGGCAGGGAAGTAACTTACCCCGACTATGTTTTTATAGAACAACTTGACCCAATGCTTCAAACAGAAGCCCCGGTTGCAGCCCGTTGGTTTGAATGGGTAAGACCGCAGGAAGCAGCAGGGCGAATAGTATTAAATTCACCGGATGAAATTTTGGTAGGCTTGTCAAATATTCCAATGGAAACTGCCGTTCTTCGCGGCACGGGTGCGGATGCCCTTTCGTTGGAAGTTGACCAATACGGCAGGGTACTTCTTAAAGCAAACCGTGAAGGTGTTTTTGGTCCGTTAAATGTTGTATCGGGTGCATTAACAAGCCGCGCATTTATAATTGCCGCCGACTTTAACGGCCCTGTAATTACAGTGCGCGACCCGCCCGCAGGCAGATTTGTGCAAAGAAATGTCAGTGCGCGCTTTACAATAGCATCCCCCACAAGAATTACGCAGGTTCAGGGCTCTGTTGATATGGGCGAAACTTGGCAGACAATTCCTGCCGCAGCCGATATTACACATAACTTTAATATTGCCTCTGCAGAGGACGGTCTTGTTACAATTTTAATAAGAGTAACAAATGAATCAGGAAAAAGTTCAATAGGTCAATTCAGTGTTTTAAAAGATACGGCAGTGCCGGCGGCGGCATTGGTTATGCCAATAGAAGAATCCCGTGTTAACGGAACAACAAGAATTGGTTTTGACATTCAGGAAGCGGGCAGGCTAAGGTCTGTAACATATACAAGAGGCGGCGTAAGCAGGGTAGTGTTTAATGTTGACCGCTGGGAAAATGATTTTGTTCCAAACTTTTTGGAAGTATTAATGGATTCCACCCAAATGCCGCTTGCACGGGATATGGCGTTTACATTTGAAGATATGGCAGGAAACAGAACCGTAATAAATCAATGGCCGTTTGTAATTGATCAGCAGATGGATATTCCTATAGTACATATTGTTCTGCCTATGGACAACGAAGTAATTACGGCTGACTTTATAGCATCAGGCGTTATGTTTGATGATGACGGAATAAAGAATATACAATTCAGACTTAATCAGGGAGCATGGCGTGTATTAGACGCACAATATGGTTTTTCAATACCAATCGCGTTATCAAGCTTAACCGATAATATAAATACAATAAGCGTTTTTGCAGAGGATATTTACGGAGTAAGAAGCCAGCCTGTTACAAGAAGCTTTAGGGTTTCATTGGCGGAACCTGTAGCTGAATTGCAGTACCCGGCGTTTGATACGGTAGTCCGCGATTCTGTAGAACTTCGCGGCAGAGCCTCCGACGGGAACGGAATTAAAGAAGTGTTAATTTCAGTTGATAACGGAAACACCTTTAACAAGGCGGCAGGTACAACCGCATGGACATACAGATTTAACACCCGAATATTAAAAGACGGCGCTCATGTAGTCTTTATAAAGGTAATAGACAATTATGATGTTTCGGCAACTTATGCCAGCATGATAAATATTGACAATACACCCCCGGAAGTTACAGTTGACTCTCCTTTCGACGGCTTTATTTCAACGGGAAGCATTTCCGTACTTGGCCGTGTTTATGATCCCAATATTTTAACCATAACGCTGGATATACGAAGCTTAACAGGTCAGGCAGTAAGGTCAGACCTTAGAAACAGACGCTTGGAAGTTCGTGAAATTATAAGAGAAGTATTAGACCTGCAGGGTCTTGCCGACGGCCTATACAATGTTGAAATTTTGGCGAATGACAAAGCAGGAAATGTTACTCGTGTTTCCCGAAACTTCCAGCTTGCCAGGCAGAGCATAACAAACTTTGTTGAAATTCTTTATCCGTTGGATAATGAAATTGTAAGCGGAGACTTTTATATTTACGGCTTTGCAGGCGGAGTAAGCGATGCCGGAACAGTTACCCTTCGCGTTAACAATGTTGACCGTGCAACTGTAGAAGTTGACAGTACAGGTTACTGGAAATTCCAGGTGAACAGCGAAATGTTCCCGCAGGAAAACAATCAGGTAATTGTTCACTCTAATTTTGGCGGCGGAAATCAGGTTCGTTCACGAACACAGAATTTATTTTATAATCAATCAGGTCCGTGGGTTACCATAGACAGTTTTAATTTTGGTGAATACGCGTACAATAGACCGTATCTATATGGAAGAACGGGCTATATTTTAAGCGAAGAAGACCGCGAAAAACTCGCCGACCGCGGCACCAGCCGTGAAGAAAGGGATGCAATTCAAAACAAAATACCGCAGATAACGGAAATTAGTTTTGATAACGGCAGAACATTTACAAGAACAGGCAGAGGTTCAGGCCGCGACCAGGATTACCGTTACAGACTGGAAACCGGAGAAATGCCCGAAGGAATGCACTATATCCTTGTGCGTACCACAATGAGAAACGGCGAAGTTGCAATTTCCCGAATGATAGTACAAGTTGACAAAACACCGCCTGTAGTCCGTTTAATTTCACCGGAAGCCGGCGGAAGATACAATGAAATGATCGCGTTCTCCGCAACCGCAAGTGATGATGTAGAGCTTATAAGCACAACATACCATCTGCGAGCCGGAGACAAATCCATGTACGGCCTGCCGGGCTTCCTGCAGGGCTTATATATAGAAGGAACAATACCTCCGTTCTTAAGGTATTTGTTTAATGAACTGCCTACTGTTCCGTTTGGCGGCGGTGTAGCATTCTTTGATTTTGGGCTTGGATTAAGCTTCTTTGATGACAATGTTAAGGTTCAATTAAATTATTCATTTATGTCGGAAGATATTTGGCGTGGAATGGGCGGAAATCCGGTAGGCTACAGATACGGCGGTCATATATTTGGTCTAAAGCTTTTGGCAGGTCTATACACCCTGCCGTTCGGACCGCTTTTAGGACCGGACTGGGAATGGCTTAGCGCATCCTTTGCCATAGGAGCAAACTTCTCTATGTTTACAGAAACACAGAGCGGTTCTCCTACAATTATGAGCGCACTGTTATTACAGATAGAATTCCCAAAAGTTACGCTTCCAAACAGGAAGTACTTAAGGACATTCAGTTTCTTTACGGAAGGACAGCTTTGGTTTGTGCCTACAGATGTTGATTCGGAAGCATTTGGCTTGGAAACAGTATTGCCAAAAGTTGTTGTTGGTTTAAGATTGTATATTTTCTAAGAAGTTAGAAAGGAGTTAGATATGAAAGGTAAAGTAAACGGAAAATCTTTTTTTAAAGGATTTGTTTTTGGATTAATTTGCTTGTCCATATTATTTACAACTTGTGATCAGCCTCTTGGATTTGGTGATATTATAGACTTTGAAGCTCCTTTTCTTGAGCTTGATCCTATAGAGCTCCCCGCGTATGTATCAAACAGCGCGGTTATAGAGGGTTCTATTTGGGATGCGGAAAGCGCAATAAGCACGGTTTTTATGCGCGACCAAAGTACGGGTGCTACTCTGTTTACCGCACAATTGCTTCCCGGTACGGGAGGAAGGCCCAATGAAAGACGGTTTAAATTTACATTTAACTTTACGCCGGATCAAAATGATACGGTAATAAGGGCAGAAATAGTAGGAAGAGACAGGTACGGAAATGACGGCGGAACAAGTATTGCCGCCATTACATTGGTAGTTGACCTAAAACCGCCTTTAATTGACAGCGTTCAAATTCAACGCACCCCTTCAAGGTTTGCGTATCTTGAATCTTATGCAACTCTTAAAAACCTTGAATCCGTCGAAAAAGAAATAAAAAGGCAAGTTCCCGGAAGCGCGAATATGTATCAGAACGGAATGTTCTATATAAACATGACAATTTCCGAAGCTGAAACAAGAATAAAAGATTCAACCTCTAACCCCTATGTTAAAATTTACCATGCGGTTCAAGACGGCAGCCAGGTAGTCACTACCCTTATAAAAGAAATAGACATGCATCCTTCTTCTGTTTCAAGATACAACCCTAAATTTCTTATTAACGAAGCGGACTTGCTTGCGGCAGGAGAAACCGTTATAGGTGCGGGTTATACCGCTGCTTACAATAGCGGAACCCGTTATTATTACAAAGTTGATGTTGCGGTAGTTGACTCCAGCGGTAATCAGAATGAATCCATACAAGAAAGTCAGGGATTTTTCTGCATGTGGAAAGATGCGGACAGACCCCAAGGTTTTATAGACCCTATTATTGCAAGTTCCGATCCTGTAACAGTACAAAGAGGTTCAAGTATTCCGGTAATTTTATTTGATGATGATGTTTTTGAAGTAGCCTATGTTGATATGTTAAGAAGAGAACAGTGGGGCGTGGATGAAGCGGCAGGAGAAGATATAGGCTCCGGTTTTATTTTGTCCGCCGGTACGGATGAACAAAAACTAGCACAGTTAAGCGAGCACCTTTTGCTAGGCGGAACCACAATCCTTAACTGGGAGAAAAAAGTAATACAAAATATTGCGGCAAGTGAAGATATAACGGAAATGACGCATCTTGTTCAAACAGGAAACAGCGAATCGGATTACGGTGATTATGTTCTTTTTGCGGTACTAAGGGATAAAAAACTTGATCCCCATACAGGCGATTTGAAAGCTGCGCAAACTTATGCCGTTAAATGGAATATAAGCGTAATAGACGAAAACGCCCCCATAATTATATTTGATGTAACAGGCGGAACTCCCGAAGAAAATACATTCCCTGCTTTGGAAGACGGACAATTTTTTACAATAAGAGGTTATACCCTTAGGGAAAACGGAAGAGTTTCTACGGGTGATAATGAAGGAAGAGGAACTAAAAAAGTAAGCACATTTAAAGTGGCATGGATACCCTCGGGAATGCCCGGGGGGGCAAGCAGCCATCAGGCGATGGTAAGAGAAGCTCTTCAGTCAAATACACCCGGGGCTACTATGCCGGAAGGCGTACAGTGGTGGGATTTTTCTGCCAATTTTAACATTAATACAGTTTCGGAAGATGGAGGAACCTCTTATAGACATGTAAAAATCGGAGAATCATGGGTTATTGAACAATTATTTGAAAAAAGATTTGACATACGCGGCGAGACTGATGATGTATCCCCTTCGGGAGTAGTACCCGGCAGCCCCTCATATAAAAACTTTCATTACGACGGCAGCCTGGAAAACGAAACAAAACTTTTTATTTTTTACGCCCAAGATGATATGGGAAATTTCGTATTCAGGCAGTATAAGATTTTGGGAAATAAAAACCGCCCCCAAATTTCAGTTTATTCAATTACGGATAGATCAATACCTGGTTTGCCGTCTAGTCCGCCCAATCCTGCTTTATATTCGGCGGATGGAAGCACAAACAATCCCGCTTATATGTCGGCAAGAAGAGGGTACAATACTGACCCCTATGTTTACAGCGCGTTAAGAGAGGTATCCCTTTCAGGTACTCTTAGGGACAGCGATTTAATAAGTGAATCGTTTAAGATATATCCCAGAGGCTCGACATTAAAATTTTGGGTAATGGCAGAAAGAGACGGCGACCTTGCAGTTCGAGACATTATAATGGAAGATACTACATTTAATCCTGTTACAACTATAGTAGGCGACTCTGCTAATTATATTGCAGGGGTCGATGAACACGGGCAGACCGTTTATTATCCCATATTGGGAAGTGCTTTCGATCCCAACGACAGGGCAATGAGTTATATTGAATATTTCCCGGAAATTGACAGAAGGGTATTTAAATTTACCGCAGTTGACACTCTTGGAAACATAGGACAGATTGAAAAAACTTTTTCCATAACAAGCGCGGCAACTTTAAGCAATATTACTACTGTGGAACAGAATGGAACATATCCTGCGGGTAAAGAAATTATAATAAGGGCAAACTTTGACGGACCGGTAAGACTGCAAAACAATACCGGCGCAAACAGGCCAATACTGCCCGTTCATTATGAAATAAACGGAGTTGATACATGGCAGGAAATAGAATGTGATGAACTCTTAACAGAATCAACCTTGTCGTTGATATTCAGGTTTACAGTTCCTGACAATGCTACAGGGCAGCTTACAACCATAAGTAACGCTGGGTCGCCCGGCGGCTCGGCTTCGTATGACAGACCGTTAATAGTTAATCCTGCCAACAGGATTATAGATGCTACCCGTACGGGAGAAGATCATGCATTTACCCCCGGCAATGTGGAGGGTTTTACTTGGTCGGATGACAGATATTCGCTGCAGGCACAGAAAAAAATAGAACTTGACGGTATTGCGCCGCTCATTACAAATCTTGAGATTGGCGGAAAAGATTCAACAACTGTAGGCTCTTTTACGGATTATTACTTTAAAGACGGCGAAACTCTTACTTTTACATTAAAAGGATCCGAGCTTATAAAAACTTCCGGCGAAAGCATAACATTAAGTTACAGATTAATAATGCCAAATGGCACTACAACTACTGCCCAAAATAGAACGGCATTTGTATATCAAAGACCGGGTGAGGAAGAAAATACTTTGGTATTCGTGCTTCCCGTAAATACTACAAGTATTCCTGTTACCGGAGGACAGAGAATAGGACAGATTGAAAATATCAGTCTTTTTACGGAAAACGGCAACATAATAGACGATGTAGGAAACCCGGTTGTTGCTTCAACTGTTACCGCAGGAGCCTTTAATACTTTGCTTGGTACAAACAGAATCTTCTTTGATTTAACTCCGCCGCCTCAGCCACTTTGGGGAACCCACATATCTATGCCTGAAAGAATTTCAACTTCAGGACAGGAGTCAAATCCAACTTTTAATTACAACGAAAGTCCTGTTTTAACTTTTAACGAAATACTTACAACGCCGGCTGCCAGCAGTGCCGAACCTTACGGAAGCAGAAGGCAATATTCCCTTAACGGAGGAATGGACTGGAAAGACTTCCCCGATGTCCGCGATGATTGGACAACTTATACAGGCGGTCAGCTTAGAATTAAAAACGGCCAGTGGACTCTAAAAACACGGTATATTGACATGGCGGGCAATACGGGATCTGAAACAACAAGGCTTCTGCATATTAATCAGGAATTCCCTAAGTTACTGGGCATTAACGGACCGGCTTCGGGAACATATACGGCGGGAAGCACTCTTACTTTTACCATGAACTTTGACGAAATTGTTTCTGTTGTTGATGCCTCGGCGGTTACAATAAGACTTGCGGATACAGAAACAACTACAAATACTCCGGGCGGCACTATAACAACTACCCCCACTACAGTTAATACTTATGAAATTGTATTAACCGCTTCTGTTGCAGAAAATTCAAGAGCAATTAATTTTGTATGGACGAATGCGCAGGGCAAGGATATGCTAAAAGGTTTAAGGGTAACAAATATAAATCTTACAGGTCTTAGGGATCGTTTTGGCAACACTCCGGCGGGAATAACATTTTCATACGCAACAGACAAAGTAACGGTAACTACTCCGCCCGAATCGGATAATTATGATTTCGATTACAACCTTGGGGGCATCCTTGTAAGTACGATTACACCCACAATAAGAACATACAGCCCGGGAAATATGAGGTCAGGAGGAGCTGCTGGAGCTACTGACAGAACAGGCAATATAACCGCTGATTTTACTGATCTAAGAGGAATTTCCCATACTTCATCGGTTTCAAGCGACAACAAAACTATTACATTAACATTCAGTAAGCCTATGCAGAGGGGAAACGGAATTATTACGATAAAACCCCACGGCAATTATGCAATTCCCCCGGTCTTTGAAAATGAAGGCTATACTCTTTATCTAAATGCTACAGAAGATACAGTCCTAGAAACTAAAGATGCTGTGGTTGGAGAAACTTTGGGTTACTATCCTGTTTACATTCAAGGTTTCTTTGAAATTTTCCACAATCTAGATACGGCAGGAAAAACTGCTTTAATAGGAAGTACAAACTTTGGCTCTCCTTCTGTAAGTAATCAAACAGGATTAAGTGTAGGACCGTATCTTAGAACGACTCATGGTCTAGTTCAGGGAGCAGGTTATTCGGGAAATTACAATAATGCTGCTTCTACAGCAAATCCTAGCGTTCCAAATGACCCTACTCAAGCCTGGTCCGTAGGTTCTAACGCACCTGGTCCAAGGGGAGACCAATACATGGTTCCCGATACAAATACAAAGTGGGTGTTGCGCTATGATATTGATAATATCCGTGCAACAACTTCTGTAGTAGCTGCCATAAGAAAAGCCCTTACAGATATTAAGTGGCGTTGGCAAGAAATATCAGTCAACGAGTCTAATGTCAGCATAATAGAAAATACTGTAACAATTACGCTGCCCGAACCATTATTACCCGGTTTGCAATGGGCAGTAGAATACCCTGAAGGAACATTCCAAGATACTACGGGGAATGCTGCACCTGCAATGACAAGCGTACCTGAATCGGGCCCACAAGGATACTGGTTTTGGTCCAAGGGGGTCCAAAAACCTGTAATAAGAGTTGACAGGAAAAGCTCCGATGCAAGAAGCCTTACGGGTAATTTTAATGGTGAATTTTCAAACACTAATATGGGATATACTACAAGCACTACTTCGGGAGCGGTTAATAATATTAACTCTTTTAATACCATAAATTACCGTGTAGAAAGTGAAACCCCGGGAGCACAAATTTTTTACAATACAATTAACGGAAGAACCTTTTATACTACGGGAGGCAGGGGAGGCATTATAGGTTTATGGGAAGGTCGGGTTACTGAAACCACCCCACCGACAAATGTTGTGAATACGGTTAATATTACATGGAATGGTCCTAAAGCTACGCCTGCTCGAACAACAGGTACATGGGTAAGACCAAATTTAATTTTTAGAAATAGAGATAATGGAAATGAAAATTATTCTTTCCTTGATAATGATGGAGTAACAATTAGCCGTAATGTTCTTGGAGGAGCAGCAGCCGACGCTTTCTACGGGTTTAGGTCCCATAACAGGGATGCAAGAATAATAGAATTAAATAATCTTAATTTAAATGTGGGAGGTGCTCTAACACCGCAAACAGCAAGCTTTACTTACGAAGCTTTAGAGGCAAGAAAAGATTATGTTGCAGCTGAAGCCCGTATAGACCATACAAGTACTTCATACACAAATCCTACTTTTACATCTTTAAGAGGTTACGAAGGTGTATTTAGAACGGTAATTGCCATAAATCAAAATGATTATACCACAGCTGACACTCCAAACCCGATGAAAATTTTAGGAACAGACAGAAGAAGTGCAGAACCAAGGATAATTGGATTCCCAATAAAGGATAATGCCCAAGCTTTTGATGCAAGGTTTATGAAATTGCCTCACAGAGCGGGTACGCAATATACATGGGTAACTACGGAAATTGTAAGCCAGTTTTATATACAGATACATGGAAATGGTACTAACAATACTGCAAGGACGCACTTAAATGCGGGTGATAATAATGACTGGCTAACTGCAGGATATGGAGATTTAAGCTTTACATTACGGCTACGGACACACTAAGTAAGGAGGATAAAAATGAAAAATACGGTGAATAAATTAATTATTGGATTTGGTTTAATAATATTCGCGCTTTCCTCCTGCGACCAGCCTTTGGGTCTTGGAGACAGGCTTGACCTTTCCGGTCCGGAAATTGAATTTACGGCTCCGGCTGCGCGTAAATCCGTAAAAGCAGAGTTCGATATTGAAGGAACCGCAAAAGACGGGCAGGGTATAAAGCTGTTGTTAATTACAGTACAATTAAACAGAGACCCGTATCCAAAGCAGTGGAAATGGGAAGAAAACAAATGGTGGATACTGGAAGGTTTTGAAGCGGAAGATTCTTGGGTTGAATTTGCCCTTCATAATGATGCCATCGGAAAATATCTTACACCTGTATGGACAGATACAGGAGAAGGGAATACGGCAGATGTAAAATGGAAACTTCCTGTAAATCTTGTACTTACTGTTGATGTTAATGATAAATATCAGGCTAATATGCGTCCGCCGGACGGAGAATATCTTTTTGTTATTCAGGCATGGGATGCCAATAACAATACGGATTACAAATCATTGAAAACCCGTTCTTTTATTGTTGATAATGATCCGCCCAAAGTGGAAATTATAAATCCTGCTTTATTTGTGTCAACAACTGCAAATCCTTATACAGAGTGGGATATACATAAAATGAAAGAAAATGAATGGCAGAATATAAGTAATGTAGGCAAATTCCAAACAAACAGCTTTAGAATGCAGTGGATTATTTCGGAGAATCAGGATATATGGTCTTTTGATTTAAGATTTTATCCTCATGATACTGAAATTGATAGTAATCCCGAAACGCCTCTTCCGGATAATTATATTTACCGCTATATAAAAAATTCAGGAACTCGTCCGCCGGAAGAAAATCCCGATGATTATTATGATATGCTTCAAAAACCAAACGGTAGTGTAATTATTCCTAATTTGGCTGCTGACCCAAGCGGAAGTGTTTTAACGGAACAGTATCATCAAACCCGGTTAACCACAAAAACAACATTAAAAGTTGTTGCCGTCTGTTATGATGGCTCTGGAAACCCCAGCGAGGAAAGAACTTTGGGTTATTTTGTTTACTGGCCGGAAGCGGATCTCCCCTGGATACAGTATATGGGCGGAATGCTGCCAAAAGCTAGTTATAACGCAAGCACTTATGAAGATGCATTTACAATATTTCCGGGAAGAACCATAAAAGCAAACGCTTACCATTTACACAACTTGGAAAAGGTAACATATTCTCTTTTTGAAATGAATCCGGCAACAGGTCTTGTAAGCTCAACTCCCGTATCTTATACCAAAGAGGGAACAACCACTACTTATAACAACCTTACATTAACAAACGAAATAAGAAACGGTAATTATCCTACAAATTTTACATGGGAATTTGAGCCGCCGGGAAGGTCGGGTTACTTTGTATTAGAGGCAAGGGCATTCAGCCACGAAACGGAAAGAGGAAGCCCTGTTTATGAAGCATTATTCAGGGTACTGGATACTTCATATCCAAGGTTCCCTCATGATCCCGTTCCCAATGCGGATAGATCGCTTTTTGAATCTATAGGAAAATCACCCGGGGGAACAACTACGGAACCTTATGATCATTCTGTCTTTAATACTCCTACTGTTCCCGCGGGTACAATAAGAATAGCCGGTTTTGTTGACGACGCTACTGAAATAGAAAAACTTTATCTTGTTTGGATTAACCCGAGTTCCAGAAACAGTGCCATAAGCGGACAGCTTAGATATTTCCGCGAACAGGATTATATAGGATGGCAGGTTTTGGAAAAATCTATTAGGGGAGATACTGAAGGAAATGTAATTAATACGGGTACGGGCGGCTCCGTATGGGGAGGAGCCACTGCGGCAGGCAATGGTACCGGAGCCAATCCGCTGGCTAACTCCCAACTGGAAGGTTTTTACGATCCTTCTGCTCCAAACAGGGTTTGGAATATTGCCTTAACGCCGGCAGGAACGGACGAAGACGGAAGGAATATTTATTCTTATTATCAGGATATCAGATTAAGCGATCTTGGAATTCCTGCAACTAGAGATCTAAAAAGCCAAACATTCCTTTTAAGGGCAGTAAATTCGGCCCCTAGAATTACAATTATTACTTACGCGCCGCTGGGCGATGAACTTTCCCCGACTATTACAGTTACGGATGTAGTAACAACACAAAATAACAGAACAGAAACAAAAACATTATATCCGGGAAGTTTTAATATTGTTGACTCGTTTGAAAACAGGACTTCCAATCATGATACCATTCAAATAAACGGTACATGGCAGGAAGATTCCACAGGGTACATAGATTTTGCAACATACCTTAGGAATAATTTTGAGGTAAGCTTAAACGGAAGGCCGCTTACCTTGGGAGCCGCAAACTTTACTACGACCAAAGGGGGAACGGTACAAACTACGGGAAACGCCACAAGCGGTTTTTGGTCTGTAACGGTAACCGTAAGGGGGGATACTACAGGCGATAACATTATGAATGCGGATGATATTAAAGACACCCTTATAGTTGACGCAAGTCTGTTTGATATTGGCGGAGGTAAAGACGAACACAGCCCGTCATGGTTAATGCGAAGCGATAAATTAAGGCTTCTGCGAATCTCAAGCGTCAATGCCGATACCTCATATAAGGCAGGGGATGAAATTGACATATTCTTTGAATTCAGTAAGCCTGTTTTCCTTACAAACAATACTTCTAATCCAACCCTTACCTTAAATATACAGGGAGGCGGAACTGCCGTTTATAAATATGAAATAGAAGAAGAATATGACGGAACAACAACAAAACATATTCAGGCAGAAAGACAGGCATCCAGGCATTATTTTACATATACTGTTGGCTCAGGGCACAATATAACTGCCGAACAAGACCGTTTGGATGTAACAGGGTTAAATACCGCTATTGCATGGGCTGCGGCAAACTATCCGTTTACATGGCATACGGGAACAGAAGGAACCGACAGCTATGAACAAATTAGAATTACAAATAATTCGGCGCATGACGGTGAAAAACCCACAGGTTATAATTTTTACGCAAGATACCTTCCTCTTTATACAACCGCAGCGGACAGAATGTTTACTTTAAGGGAAGGCAAGAATATCGGCATAGATACTCAGGCTCCAACCATAACAAGCATTACACCCAGTACTCCTGCAGGTCATTACAGATCGGGTCCAGTTTATATTGATGTAAAATTTTCGGAACCTGTAAAAGTGCCGGCTTTATTAGCAGAGGCGATGCAGCTTGTGTTAAATGTAACAAAATCGTCAGGTGGTACGCCTGTAACAACGGGAAGTCCTAGGGTAAACGGAGATACAGTTACATTTACCTATAATATTGCCGCAGGCGATACAACAAACGGACAGCCTATTAGGGTAATAGGAGCTACAGGGGGTTTAACCGATCTTGCTGGAACAAATTTTGATATGTCATCAATATCAGATATGTCTGAAGCCGCAAAAACTCTTACAGGCAGGTTTATAGATACACTCAAACCCGGGATTCCTACGGTACGGGTATTGCGCGAGGATAATGTTTCAAGCGTCCTTGTAAACACTGTTAACACCAGTTCCATAGAGGCAGTATCAACAATCGGTGTTGTGGATCTTTTCAATGTTTACAATGACAATTTGTGGCTTGCAATCGAAGGCAATCAAGATGAAGCGACAGGCGGCGGCAGCCATGAGTATAATATCGGTACTATAGAATATTCAATAAACGGCACAAGCTATACAAGTTTTGACAATATAACAAATACTCCTTTTGAACTAACGCAGAAGGGAACTTATACGCTTAGGGCGAGGCAGATTGACAGGGCGGGAAATATGTCCGATCCTTCCGAAGCCATTACCTTTAATTGGGATCCGGGAGACATTGTAAAAAGAATTGTCTCCACATCAGGTAACGGTACTTATACAAGAAATGCCGTTAGGTCTGACAAAATAACTGTACGGGTTGAATTTAGAAAACCGGTTACATTAGTGGGCATACAATCTATAACCCTTAACTCTTCAACCACGCCAATTACAATCTTTACAGCAGGAAGTGACTATATTGATTTTACTTATAATGTAGGAGAAAACGACAATACTCCTGCCACGGAAGGAAGGGATCAGTATCTTGATGTTACAAGCATGAATATTGCTGCGCGTGATAGTCAAGGTGTTCTACTAAATAATGGTTCGGGCAGTAATTATGTTAATCTTCCAAAAGATACAGAGGGGCTTCTAAAAAATACACAGGAAATTCTTGTACAGACAGGGGAGCTTGAAATAGAAAGCGGCCCCGTATTTGCAACCACCAATGATCCCGCACAAGATGACGAATGGACAGGCACAATTACATTTACATTTAACAGAAGTATCCGTGAAGGAACCGGCAATTTTACAATGACCCAGCGGACGACAGATTACAGGCTGCCCGCGGTTCTTACAGATACAACCAAGTACGGAAATGCACGCTACTTTAACGAATTCTATACAAGGGGTACTAATGGATTTGTAAGAGGAACAACCGCTGATGATGATGCATCTGATACATCAACTAAATATGTATTAAAATATGCGGAAAGTACTGTTGTAACGCCAAATAATACGGGAAATACTATAGAGCAAATGGCTTATGATTTCCATCAGGCGGAAAGGGTATTATTGCCCGTAAGTTCGCAGGATGTAGTAATAGACGGCAATACATTAACAATTCATGTTAGGAGAACAAATGCCCTTCAGGTACTGGGAGCCGTTTATGATTATTCAATTCCTGTGGACTTTGTGCAGGACGGTCTTTCGTTCGGATGGCCGGAAAAAACTGACGAATATCCTGACGGATATAAAGATACATACGCAAACCCGCATATTAACAGGCCGTTTGTAAGGATAGACAAAAGGGTAAACGAAGATCGTCTTATTGTTCAGACAGGTAATGCAACAACACCGACCCTTTTGGCAGATTTTTCAAGGGTATTACAGACTACAGTTCGTCTTGACTGTCGTACACCTAACTCAATAGTTCGCTATCAAAGTGATCAAACCGAGCATGTAGGAGGTGGTGTTACTACAAATCTGCCTCTTGGTAATGGTAATTCCTGGAGAAATGCAGGTGATGCCGACACTACGGGTACTGTAGCGCGTTTCAACCTTGGAACAACAGGCGGAACTAATTATACAAACTTTACGGGAACAGGCATCAATGCGGCAGGACCTCATATACAAATTGGAACCACAAATTACCAAGGCTTTGTTTATAGAATTGCAGTAAGAAGCAGAAGCGGTACAGGTGAAACAACTGTAGATAGTACTCAATATGAAGAAATAGCATACCGTACTGTTCTTACTTATAATATAATTAATATTACCCCCGGTACTTTGGGTACAGGTCCACAATCAGGTGAACAGATTTGGATACGAGGAGGAGATTCTAGAGGAGGTTCCGATGTTCCCGGTTTCCCAATTAGATGGCAAGATAATTATAATATCCTGAACACAGAAAAAAGAAGAGCAGGTATAAGGTTACTAGAATTAGTAAGTGCAACTGGTACAACTTTCTATGGAAATTCAGGCTCAGTATGGAGATGGGTTACATGGGAAATAAATGTAAGAACATACTATGACATATTCCGTGGCAGTAATACTGCACAGAGCAATATTGATGCATGGCAATATGGTCCTAGACAAGATTCAGTAAATAGAGGCGGTTGGGTAACACAAAAAGATGCTTATACTTTATATCCTGGACGCCACAGGGTTGTTACTATGAACGGAGGCGGTAATTATACTCCCGGTGGCAGTGTAAATTTCTCGAATGAAATGATTCCAAGACCAACACCTGCTACATCAATGACATATCCTACCCCGTAGTAACAGAGCAGCTTACAAAGCGCTTACAAAGCCCCTCCTTGCCACAAGGAGGGCTTTTTTTGTGGTTGACAAGAATGATGTAAATGAACTATAATTAAGTTGTATGTATGATGATGTTGTTTATAAAGGGAAATTCATTTGGAATCGATCTAAAAATGTACTCAATAAACAACGACACAAGATCAGTTTTGAAACAGCTTCCTTGGTCTTTGACGATCCTTTAGCGATGGTTGTTTATGATTTTGATAATTCAACATATGAAGATAGATACAAATTAACTGGTTTTTTGGTGTTTCATTCGTCATTTATTACTGTATCCTTTACTCCTAGAATGGAACTAACTCGTATTTTTTCAGCAAGAAAAGCTGATGAAAAAGAAAAGGAAGAATATATTGAAAATGCAAGAACCTATTTCGGCTGAACTAAAAAAAATGAATGATTCTCCAATAGATTATACTGATATCCCGCCAATGACAGAGGAAGAAAGAAAAACGGCTAGACCTTATTATAAGGACTTCCTGAATAAACTACCACAAGAAATGGTACATGACATGATACGACAGCGTCTTGTAGAAGTAGCTACTCCGGTATAATGGCAGATGTTTTGGATTATGTTGCAGACAACACAGAGGTACTGGGTATGTATATGCATAAAAAAAACTGATTCCATTTTTCAGATTGACAGAGCAGGGCATTAGGGGTATATTGTAGGCATTTTGGAGGTTAAAATGGCATTTCAATTTATTCTTTCAGTAGCCCTTGTTGTTGCAGGTATTACACTATTTTATGTTTCCCACAAGTATTTGAGAAAAGTGTAAAATATAACCTATGCTTAAATGAAAAACACATTCACAATGCCTCCTACCCCGTAGTAACAAAGCAGCTTGCAAGCCCTCCTTGCCACAAGGAGGGCTTTTTTTCAGATTGACAGAGCAGAGGATTAGGGGTATATTGTAGGTATGGAAGAAATAAAGCGGAAGAAAAAGACAATCGCTTCAACAGTTGGTACAGTATTTATTGATATTGGCAAACTGGCAATCGGAAGCCTTATTTTTGGTGCAATACTAAGGGGAAGCATAAACCCAATCCAAATAGTGTTATTTGGAACAGCATTCGCTATAGCATTTGTTGTAATTGGTATTTCGTTGGTAGTATTTAGCAAGGAGTAAGTTATGGAATTTCTAATTATTTTCTGTATTTTTGGCATCCCCCTCGCAACTTTGGGATTTTGGGCACTCTTTTCAGCAAGAAAAGATGATAACAAAGAAAAGCACATATTGAAAAGCAGTCACTAATTTAAATTTATTTTATTGAGTAAATGAAAAATACATTCGGGAAATTATTTAAAGTTACCACATTTGGAGAGTCGCATGGTGCGGCTATGGGGTGCGTTATTGACGGATGCCCTGCGGGGTTGGAAGTCTCCGTAACGGATATAGAAAAAGAACTTGAGCGCCGCCGCCCGGGGGCTGTTCACGGCTCCAGAGACGAGCAGGACAAGCCGGAAATATTATCCGGTATTTTCGAGGGTAAAACCCTTGGCACACCCATCGCAATCATCGTAAGAAATACCAATCAAAACAGTGCCGACTATGACAAATTAAAAGATATTTACCGCCCCGGGCACGCCGACTTTACATGGGATAAAAAGTTCGGCTTTAGAGACCACCGCGGCGGGGGCAGAAGTTCCGGCAGGGAAACCCTTTGCAGGGTCGCCGCAGGGGCTGTTGCAAAAAAGTTTCTTGAGGTTTACGGCATAGAGATAAAAGCAAGCGTTTCTGAAATTGCGGGTATTACAGACCCTGAAAAAATAAAAGAAAGACTGGAACAACTTAAAACAGAGGGCGACAGTGCAGGCGGCATTGTTAACTGCCAAATTTCGGCGGTTAACGGACTGCCAATTGGGCTGGGAGAGCCTGTTTTTGACAAATTAGACGCAAGATTGGCCGCCGCAATCATGAGCATAGGAGCGTGCAAGGGCATTGAGTTTGGCTCCGGCTTTGGAGCGGCTAAACTTTTAGGAAGTGAGAATAACTCTATGCAAAACTCCGGCGGCGGTATTTTGGGCGGTATCTCTGATGGACAGGACATTATCTTTAAGGCGGCATTTAAGCCAACCCCTTCTATTAAAAAGCCTCAAAAAGCAAAAGACAAAAACGGCAACGAAGTGGAAATTGCCATTACTGGCCGCCACGATGTCTGCATAGTAAACAGGGCAGCCCCCGTAGTAGAAGCCATGACCGCCCTAGTAATGGCGGACTTTATATTATTGGCTAAAGGGAACACCATTATTTCAGATATAAATAACTAGTCTCTGCTCCGTTCATGTTGTCATAATACACATTCGTAAAATCCCACCTGTTATTCAGCGCCCAAAAACTGCGGCTCCTCATAAGGTGTATCATAGGCAGCTCTTCCATTAATATAGATTGGAACTCATCCCAAATGTCCTGCGCCTTTTCAGGGTCTATCGTGAACTTGCCCTCATTGTACAAAAAGTCAATCCTCGCTTCCCATTCCGTTGCCGGCGTTTCCTGATACGGATGCCACATATGAAGGTTTCCGCTAGATACCCAAACATTGCTGCCCTGTGACGGAAAAATATTCGCCCCCGATAATCCCATTATCATAGAATCCCAGTCAAATATCTGAAACAGCTGGTTAACTTGCTGTTGAAAATCCATAACACGGATATTAAGTTTAATTCCAACTTTGGAAAGCTCATCTCTAATTATTGATGCAATATCATTCATAACCGTGCTGTCGCTCCTTATTGTAAGATCAAATTCTACACGGCGGTTTTGGCTGTCGCGCATTCTTCCAAAAATATCCTGCCTAAATCCAATAGAGTAGAGCAGCTCTAATGCCTGTTCGGTGTTATAAAGATATACATTTGTGATATTCGGATTATAATAAGGATTAGGCTCAGGGAAAATATTTAATTTAGGTTCGGCAAGCCCTCTATAAACTTGCGTATTTAATCTGTCACGGTTTAAAAGACAGCTCATTGCTTGGCGGAATTCTTTTTGCGTAAACCATTCATATTGGGGCTTATGTTTGTTTATAGGATTTTGGTTAAATGTCCAAAAGGAAGCGGAAAGAGAGCCTTCCGCATTAAAGACGGTGTAATCTCCCGCATTATTATATATAAGAGTATTTATATCTTCAGGGCGAAGCGAATAAGATTCAAGCTCTCCTCTGGTAAAGAGTAAAACTTGAGTATTTTCATCAGGGATTATACGGACAATATTTTCTTCTATGTAGGGAAGAGCAGTACCGTCGGAATCCTTTCTCCAATAATTGGGGTTTCTTTTAAAAACAAGCCTTTGACCGGGAGTGTATTCTGTTAAAAACCATTTTCCCATGCTTGGCATTGTGGAAGGGTCTATAGATACATTGTAAATATTTCTTATTGCATTGTTCCGTTCAGTTAAAATATTTGCCCTTTCTTCGTGATTTGCAGCCGCTGCCAGTCTTTCATCAAATTGTTTTTTAACCGGTAAATAAACATGCATTGGACCAAATTCCATATTGGTTGTAAGTTCAGGTTCTGCAATTATGATGGGAATATTAAAAGCAAAACGCAAAGAATCTATTTTTGTAATTGTTATTCGTTCTTCTGTTCCGTCAGGCATGGTTAAAAATTGCCCGTAGTAGCCTGAGCTTTGAAATGATTCGTCTCCTTCAATTTCATAATACCAAAAAATAACATCATCGCTTGTAATTTTTACTTTTCTTGCA
>Ga0099364_10004714_pt1 | contig 20574 bp, 20 predicted proteins | sample TergutTh196P3_FD_73070 | JGI IMG/M metagenome (GOLD analysis project Ga0099364, IMG submission 73070) | Microcerotermes parvus P3 segment gut microbial communities from Pointe-Noire, Republic of the Congo - Th196 P3 | ecosystem: Host-associated > Arthropoda: Insects > Digestive system > Gut ... | reverse complement strand
GCGAGGATATTTTTTGATTCACAAGGCGGAGGACGCAGGCGGGCTAGCGCCCGGCAAGGACGACAACGCAGTGAGGCGGAAAATAGACCGCTAAGACGTGGCAATTTTGGGGTGGTTCGACTATATAACATCGGCGGGGGTTACCTTGTCACTCAAGCGGCGTGTTTTAATCTCCCGCCCCGTTGCAACAGCAATTTGCCGCTTCGCGGCCGGCGGTTGGCACTGTCCATTTCGCCTGACGGCGAAAAAATTGAGTTTAAAAGTATTTACATCCGCCATATCGCCCAAAATCAACAGAACCGGATATATACACGTCCTTACAAGTCTTTTAAAATCTCAAGCAGCTTCGGTTTTTCCGCTGTCCTTCCCGTGAAATGATGAAACGCGATGGCGGCCTGGCAAACCAGCATCGGCAGGCCGTTTACCGTTTTCAAGCCGCGCGACTTTGCGTATTTTAGCAGTCTTGTCTCTTTCGGCGCGTATACCATGTCGTAAACCGCCGCGTCCTTTGGAAGCGCGTCAACAAAGCCAAAACCTTCAAAGTCGGCGTCCGTGCCGTGCATACCGAGCGGCGTCGCGTTTACAAGCAGCCGCGCGTTCGCGGCGTGTTCCCGGGCGGCTTCCCACGGTATGGATGATATGCCCGGCGCGTCAAAGTCCGGCTGCTCGCGCGAGCACACGCATACGCTTATACCTTTTGCCAGAAGCGCCAGCGCCGCCGTTCTCGCGGCGCCCCCCGCGCCCAGTATCAGTACGCTGCCCGCGTTTACACCGCACAAATCCAGCGAATCAAGAAACCCCGGGCCGTCCGAGTTGTAGCCGTAAAGCACGCCGCCGCGGTTCGCAATCGTGTTCACCGCGCCGTACCGCTTTGCTTCTTTGTCAACCTCGTCAAGATGCGGGATGATTTCTGCCTTGAGCGGCATCGTCACATTACACCCCGCGATGCCGAAATGCCTCATACTTTTCGCAAACAGTCCGGCGTCGCCGCTTTTGACTTCCAGCGCGGCGTAGACGTATTCCCCCGCAATCCCCGCGCCCGAAATCAGGCGGTTTTGCACAAACGGAGACAAGCTGTGCGAAACAGGGGAGCCAATGATGTACAGGATTTTTGTTTTGGCGTTTACTTCGATCACACCCGGTCACCGCTTCCTATTACGTCTTTCAAATAACGCATGGCGGCATGGTAGCCGTAAAAGCCAAGGCCGCTGATTTGCCCGAGGCAGACCGCCGCCGTCACGGATTTTTGCCGGAACTCCTCTCTGGCCGCGATATTCGAAATATGCACCTCGACAGATGGCAGGCCCACGCCCGCAATCGCGTCGCGGATGGCGTAGCTGTAATGTGTATATGCGCCGGGGTTGATCACAACGCCGTCATATTTATCCTTCGCGGCGTGCAGGCTATCGATAATCTCGCCCTCGCCGTTGTACTGGACACACTCTACGGTGATTCCGTTCTCCTTTGCAAAGGCTGTTATTCCGGCTTTCAGCTCCGCGTATGTGCCGGTTCCGTAAACACCCGGCTCGCGCTCTCCAAGCAGGTTTAGGTTCGGGCCGTTAATAATCAAAATACGCATAATATACCCCCATTACCTTTTTTGACACGTCGCTTAAGCTTCCGTCATTGGTGATTTTCACGTCGCAGCCGCCCTCGTATAAACTCCTGCGCTCCTCAAGCAGCTCACTAAGGCGCTGTTCAGGGTTCTCCCTGAGAAGCGGGCGCTTGTCACCCCTCAGGGTGGATAATATCCCCTTTATATCGCGCTCAATATAGATGACCAGCGCGTTTTCCCTAAGCAGCCCGGTGTTTTTGAGAACTGCCCCGCCGCCCGCCGCGATTATGGTGTTCTTCCTTTTGAGAAGCTCCTTCAGGCACTGCGTCTCAAGCTCCCGGAAATATTCCTCGCCGTGTTTTTCAAAAATCTCCGTTATGGTAAGCCCCGTCTTTGCCTCAATCACCTCGTCCGAGTCGTACCGTTTTACGCGGAGGAGCCTTGCGGCGCGTTGCGAAACGGCCGTCTTCCCGCAGCCGGGCATCCCTATCAGGACGAGATTTCCGCGCTTAAGCGTTTTGCCGTCCGCGCAGGTCCCGTCTCTGAGTTGCTTTAATACATCGCCGTTCATGCGCCGTCCCCCGGCCTGCCTGCTTCTCCGTCGTCGGCAACGCTGATTGCCTCGCGGATGCGGGTTATCTTTTTCATCAGCCTGTCGAACACCTGCGGCGTGATGGACTGCGCGCCGTCGCACAGCGCCTGTTCGGGATTGTTATGCACTTCGATCAACAGGCCGTGCGCGCCGCAAGCCACTGCCGCAAGCGCTACCGGCTCAACAAGATACCAGTATCCCGTCGCATGTGACGGGTCGATCACGACCGGTAAATGCGATTTTCGCTGTAATACCGGCACAGCGGAAATATCAAGCGTGTTCCGGGTGGATGTCTCAAACGTGCGGATACCGCGCTCGCACAGGATAATCTCGGTCGCGCCGCCCGACATGATGTATTCCGCCGCCATCAAAAGCTCGTCTATGGTGGAGGAGAGCCCGCGCTTGAGAAGCACCGGCTTTTTCAGCTCGCCGACCTGCCGCAGAAACGAGAAGTTCTGCATGTTGCGCGCGCCGATTTGTATCACGTCCACTTTATCGGCGAAGACCTGGAGGTATTCCGGCGACATGATCTCGCTGACGATGGGCTGTCCCGTATTTTCGCCCGCTTCCTTCAAGAGCTCCAGCCCGTCAAGCCCAAGCCCTTTGAAGACGTATGGCGACGTCCGCGGCTTAAACGCGCCTCCGCGCAAAAATCCCGCACCGGAAGCTTTTACGGCTTCGGCGATTTCGAGGATTTGCTCCCTGCTTTCAACGGAGCACGGCCCCGCGATTACCGCGAAATGCCCGCCGCCAATCTTGCGGCCCGCAATGTCATAGATGCTGTCGAGCGGCTTGAATCGCCGCCCCGCAAGCTTGTACGGCTCCGTCACGCGAATAATGCGCTCAATACATTGGTAGCACATCAGCACATCCTGCGAAACAAACGATATGTCGCCGGCCAGCCCTATCATACGGGTAGATTCGCCGACAATGTCCTGCGCGATGATGCTGTTGTCCTTTAGATATTTATAAATCGGTATAAGCTCTTTTTCTTTCGTACCTTGTTTTAGCACCAGTATCATACAATCACTTCCCCATCAGTAATAAGTCAAGGATGCAAAGCGCGGCAGCCGCTTCCGTCACGGGCACGGCTCTTGGCACGATACACGGGTCGTGCCGCCCTTTTATTTGGGTCGCTGCCGCTTCGTTTTTTGTGATATCAACGGTCGCCTGCCGCTTCGCGATGGACGGGGTGGGCTTTACCGTCACGCGGAACAATAACGGTTCCCCGTTTGTAATGCCGCCGTTTATTCCGCCGTTATGGTTCGATAAAAACCGGATTTCGCCGTCCTCCGCGGTCATCGCGTCGTTCGCCTCACTGCCTTTCATGTCCGCAAGCTTGAACCCGCCGCCAAATTCGACAGCTTTTACAGCCGGAATCGAAAACAGCATGGACGCAAGCCTGCTCTCGACGCCGCTGAAAAACGGCTCCCCAAGCCCGGCTGGAACGCCCGTGACCACACATTCTATCACGCCGCCGACAGAATCGCCCTCTCTCTTCGCGGCAAGGATTGAGGCTTTCATTTGTTCCCCCCGCGCGTCGTCGTGCACGGGGAATGGTTTTTTCGAGGCCTTTATCAATCCGCCCAAGTCTATCTCAGCGTCCTGGATATTATAAATCCGCCTGATCTTACCGTGGATTTCCACGCCTTCTTTCCTGAGAATCTGCTTTGCAATGGCGCCCGCGAAGACAAGGGCCGCCGTCAGCCGCCCTGAAAAGTGCCCGCCGCCGCGGTAATCGGCGTACCCACCGTATTTCACGAACGCTGCGTAATCCGCGTGTCCGGGGCGGGGCAGGTGCGGCTCGTAATCCCGCGAGCGCTTGTCATGGTTACGGATAAACGCGCAAAGCGGCGCGCCTGTTGTTTTGCTCTCAAAAATACCGGATAAAATCTCCGCACTGTCGGATTCCCGCCGCGTTGTCGAAAATTCGTCCTTACCCGGCGCGCGCCGCGCCATTTCCGTTTGCAGCCCGTCAAAATCAAGCGCAAACCCCGGCGGAAGCCCGCCCATCACAATGCCCACGCCCTCACCGTGGGATTCACCGAAAATGCTTATCTGAAGCGATTCTCCCCAAACATTACGCACCTTTGTCACCGTTCCTTTCGCGGTTTCGCGGCGGTTTTGAAGACCTTGCAAAATCTTCCCAGAAGTTTGGGTACGACTTCGCCACGCATTCGGGGTTCTCAAGGAACACCGGCCCGTCCGAGCGGATAGCGGCGACCGCCGCCATCATGGCGATGCGGTGGTCGCCCCACGAACGCGCTTCTCCGCCGCGAAACGCCGAAACACCCCGGATAATCAAACTGTCTTCACATTCCGTCACGTCCCCGCCGATGCGGTTTAATTCCGCCGCCACGGCTTTCAGCCTGTCGCTTTCCTTAAACCGGAGCCGCCCCGCGTTTACAATGCGGCTCTCTCCGGGGCAGCAGGAGAGGAACACGGCAAGGGGCGGAACAATGTCGGGGATATCCGAGGCGTCGATTACCTGCGACTTAAACGCGCCCGGCTTTACAAAAATATTGCCGTTTTCCCGCGTTTCAACGACCGCCCCGCCGTTTTCCAATATTCCAAGGATTCTCTTGTCGCCCTGTAAAGAATCCGGTGAAAGCCCCGCACAGCCGCAATCACAGCCAAGCGCGCCGGCTGCCAGAAAAAACGCCGCCTGCGAGTAATCCGCTTCTATCGCGCGCATAACGGGATGATACGTTTGCCCGCCCGGCACGGTATACCGCCGGTTCTCTTCATTCTCCACGCGCATGCCGGATTTTCGAAGCGCGTCTATCGTTATGTCGACATACCCGGCGGACTGCAGCGGCGACGTCAAGGTTATCATGCTGTCGCCTGAAAGCAGCGGAAGCGCGAACAAAAGCCCCGAAACAAACTGCGAGCTTATATCTCCCGGCAATTCAAATTCTCCCGGCATGAGCAAGCCTGTAACGGTGAGCGTTTCACCGTACCGCTCAAGCTGTACGCCGCGTTTTGAGAGCGCCTGCCCAAACGCCTCCATCGGGCGCTGCATGAGCCTGCCGCGTCCCGTAAACGTAGCCGCTTCTCCCGATACCGCCGCAATCGGAATCAGGAATCTCAGCGTCGAGCCTGATTCTCCGCAATCCAGCACTGCGCCGCCTTTTACGCGCCCGCCCGTGCCTTTTACCGTTAGCTTCCCGCCGGACTGCGCAATCCCGGCGCCGAGCGCTTTCATGCAGTCTATCGTGGCGGTGGTGTCCTCTGATAACGCTGCGTTTTCTATTACGCTTTCGCCCGCCGCAAGCGACGCGCATATCACCGCGCGGTGCAGGGCGCTTTTTGATGCCGGCGGCGTGATGATCCCGCTTGGGAAGCGGTTTATTTCCTTAAGCATCCGCATTATCCCCCCATATCAGCAAAAGCTCCCGCTTTGTTATCATGTGCATAAACGGCTTGCCGATGTCCTGTAAAAACACGCAGTTTACGCGCTCGTCCGTGTTTTTCTTGTCGCCCGCCATGTATTCTATCACGGACTTCATGTCGAGATTGATTTTGATATCCAGCCCGTGCCGCTTTATGATTTCGCGGTACCGCTCCCGCAGTTCCGGCGGCGTAAGGCCCAGCATAACGCCCGTGGAAAGCTCCATGTCGGTGCCTTTTATCACGGCTTCGCCATGATTTACGCCGGAATATCCACAAAATTTTTCAATCGCGTGTCCGAACGTGTGTCCGAGATTTAAAAACATGCGCGCACCCCGGTCCTTCTCATCGCTCTCAACAAGCTCCGCTTTGGTTTTGCAGCACTCAAAAACAATTTCTTCGATATTCTCACCGCCGCCTTCCAAAAACGAAAGCACGGCTTCGTTCCCCAAAAACGCGTATTTCACGACCTCGCCAAGACCCGCCGTCCATTCTCTTTCCGGCAGGGTTCCCAGAAGCTCCGTATCCGATAAAACCAACCGTGGCTGATAAAAGCTGCCGATTAAGTTTTTCCCCTCGGGAATATTCACCGCGACTTTCCCCCCGACGGCGGAATCGACCTGCGCCAGCAATGTCGTCGGGATTTGAATAAACGGTACGCCGCGCATGTACGTCGCGGCGGCAAAGCCCGCCAAATCCCCCACGACGCCGCCGCCGAAGGCCACGACGAGTGTGTTCCTTTTCGCGCCGCTGCTGGCCATTTGGCTGTAAACGCCAGCTAAAACCTCCAGCGATTTGCTTTGCTCGCCCGGCTTCACGGTTATCACATTATGCGATACCCCTCTGCCCTCCAAATACGATTTTAGCTTATCCCCGTGCAGTTTTATGACGTTTTCGTCCGTGATGACGACAGCCGTTTTGCATTCGTAAAAAGGTGCCGCAGCAAGCAGCCCCGCACCGATATAAATCGGATATGACCGCTCATCAAGCCCCACGGTAAGCTCTTTCACAGGGTTTTCATCTCCTTTTTGTTCCGGTTGGAAGCCTCCAGCAGTTTTTCGAGGCACTCCCTGTCGCCTTTCGCCATCGCTTCTCTATAGTTTTCAAGCGCCTTGATATAGGCATCGAGGTGCGGCAGCGCGTACCCGGCGTTCTCCAGCAGCAGCTCGGCCCACAGCTTCGCGTCAATCTCGGCGATTCTCGTACAGTCGCGGTATGCGCCCGCCGTGTGCGCAATCGTCATATCCTTCGGGTAATCCCCGCACAGGGCCGCCGCCGCGATGTGCATTAAGTCGCTTGTATAGCCGATGATGCGGTCGTGCGCCTGCGGCGTGTTCACCGGTACGCGCGACGTGCCCACATACTTTGAAAGCTCCCGCAGCAAGTCCACGGCTCCAGCAGTCCCGGCCTGTTCCGCGTTTGCCGGTACGATGATAAACCCGGCGCCACGAAACAGATTTCCGCCGGCGTTCACAAAGCCTCCGACCTCTTTTCCCGCCATCGGATGCAACCCGGCGTAATGGATGCCGTCCGGCAATAGCTCCGGGATTATTTTGGAAACCCGCGATTTTACCCCGCAGATTTCCGTCACAACAGAGCCTTGCTTAAACGACGAAGCTGCGTTTTCGATTTCACTCACGACAGCGTCCGGGTTCAGGCAGAAGATTGATAAATCCGCCGTTTTAACGGCTTCCGTGACGCTTTCGGCCGCCTTGTCAATGGCGCCCTTTTCCACAGCATTTGATAAAATGGCGGCGTCCGCGTCGCAACCCACGCGCAGGCAGCCGCGAAAGCCTTTCAGCGCGTACCCGAGCGAGCCGCCTATCAGCCCCGTGCCGATAATCGCCACGGTAAAGCGGGAATTCTCCATCTTAACGTCCATTCCTTTCGCAAAACTTCAGGCACAAAACGACCATAAAAAGGAATGGGCGTTCTGTGCAACAATCGCGGTTCCCCGAAGGGGGGATGATTGGCACATAATGGTTAGCGTGATTTTTTACGCTAACCCTCCGCCGTGTTTTCGTTTGGGTCTACGGCGCATTCAAGCAAAAAGCTTCCGTCGGTTTTTAACATGGCGTCTACCGCTTCTCCGGTTTTTTCGTCTGAATCAAGGCGCATATAATCTATTCCATATGCTTCGGCTATCAGCCTAAGGTCGGGCGCGCCGCTTATATCCACGGAAAAACGGCGCCCGCCGTAATCCCTCTCCTGTATTTCCTTTACCATGCCGAGCACGTTATTGTTCATTACGACAATTTTTACGGGAATGCCGTGCTGACGCATTGTGGCAAGCTCGTTCAGCGACATCTGGAACGAGCCGTCGCCGCACACCGCAATCACGGTTTTATCGGGAGAAGCAAGCTTTGCGCCAATCCCCGCGGGAATGCTGTATCCCATCGTTCCCATACCACCGGTCGTCAGGAAGCGCCCGTGCGCCGTATAGCTTTTCGCCGACCAAATCTGGTTTTGCCCGACGTCTGCCACGTAGATGGAACCCTCCGGCAGTCTCGCGCAAAGCTCCCGGACAAAATCGCACGGCTTAACAAAGCCGTTTTTCGCGGGGCGCCGCGCGGTATTCTCCCGCTCTGTTTTCCGCAAATCCTCAAGATAGAGAAGCCATTCTCTCCATTCCCCATCGATTTTATGCTCCAAAAGCTTTGACATAACAGCAGCCGCGTCACCAACAAGCGGGATGGTAGGCCCTACGTTCTTGCCGATTTCAGCGGCGTCGATGTCAATGTGGATAATCTTGGCGCCATCTTCAAGTGCCGCAGGTTTCGCGATTGCCCTGTCGCCCACGCGTGCGCCGACGAGCACAAGCAAATCGCTTTCGTTTACGGCTGTATTCGCCGTTTTCGCCCCGCTTTGCCCCAGCATTCCAAAATATAGAGAATTCCCGGCGGTAAGCGCGCCAATCCCCATCATGGTGGAGACTGCCGGGAGCTTGTTCTTTTCGCAGAATTCCCTGATTTCATTTACCGCGCCCGACAAAAACACGCCGCCGCCAATGCAGAGAAGCGGCCTTTTCGCCGCCGAGACGGCCTCCGCGACCCTTCGCATTTGAAGCGCGTGCCCCTCGTATCGCGGTTTATATCCGCGAATACTCACGTCACGCGGGTACGAAAACCCGCAAATCTGCTTTTGAAGGTCAACCGGCACGTCAATCAGAACAGGCCCCCGCCGCCCCGTGGACGCAATATAGAACGCCTCTTTGAACACGCGCCCGATATCATCCGCCGATTTTAAAAGATAGCTGTATTTTGTAAACGGCTCGGTGGCTCCGGTGGTGTCAACCTCCTGAAAAACGTCGCGGCCGAGGCTGTCCGTCGCGACCTGCCCCGTGATTGCAATCAGCGGAATGCTGTCGCTGTATGCCGTCGCGATTGCGGTAAACAGGTTCGTGGCGCCCGGCCCGGATGTCACCGCGCACACCCCGGGCACACCCGAAATCCGCGCAAAGCCGCTTGCCGCATGGCCCGCGCCCTGCTCCGTACGCGTAAGGATATGCCGTATCCCCGAATCCTTAAGGCTGTCGTAAAACGGCATTATCGCCGCGCCCGGATACCCGAAAACAGCCGGAACATTTTCCTTTTTCAAACATTCAACCATTGCCTGCGCGCCCGAAATCAAACCGTATCCAGCTCCTTTATAATTCTCTCGCCCATCTCACATGTTCCTACCGCCGCTTCTCCAACGCGCGCGATGTCCGGCGTGCGCGCCCCTCCTTCAAGCGCCCGCGAGACCGCCTTTTCAATGCTTTGGGCGGCAAGCGGCTCGCCAAGGGAATACCGGAGCATCATCGCCGCCGACAAAATCGCCGCAATCGGGTTTGCTTTGTCCTCTCCCGCGATATCGGGGGCGGAGCCGTGCACGGGCTCATACAGCCCGGGCCTTGTATCCCCGAGGGAAGCCGACGGCAGCATTCCGAGGGAGCCTGTTACCATCGACGCTTCGTCCGACAGGATATCGCCGAACATGTTGCTCGTCACGATCACGTCAAACTGCCCGGGGTTTCTCACGAGCTGCATCGCCGCGTTGTCAACATACATGTGTGAAAGCAGGACGCAGGGGTATTCCCCTGACAGCTCCGTTACGGTATCGCGCCACAGCCGCGAGGATTCAAGCACATTGGCCTTGTCGACGGAGCAAAGCCTGCCGCCGCGTTTTTCCGCAAGCTCGAACGCCGACCTGCACACACGGCGGATTTCCCCGGCAGAATATTCTTCCGTATCAAACGCCGACCTGTCGCCGTTTACAAGCCGTATGCCGCGTTTCCCAAAGTAAATGCCGCCTGTTAGCTCGCGTACTATGAGCAAATCAAGCCCGCCGCCCAAAAGCTCGTCCTTTAAGGGGGAAGCGGCGCGCAAAGCAGGGTACACGACGGCGGGACGCAGGTTCGCGAAAAGCCCGAGCGCGCTTCGTATCTTCAGAAGCCCGGCCTCCGGCCTTTTGCCGCCGGGGAGATCATCCCATTTAGGGCCGCCGACTGCCCCGAGCAAAACCGCGTCGGACACCTTGCAGATTTCGATTGTTTCATCCGGCAGCGGTTCTCCCGTCTTATCAATCGCTTCTCCGCCGAGTAAGGCTTTCGCCGTTTCAAGCTCAAACCCGAACCGCCCGGCAGCCTTCTGTAAAACCAAAACCGCTTGCTTTGTTATTTCGGGGCCGATGCCGTCGCCTTCAATCACGGTGATTTTGTACGTCATTCTCCTGATTCTCCAAGCTTGGATTTTGTGTATCCGGCAAGCCCGCCCGCTTTTATAATCCGCTGCATAAATTCGGGGAACGGCGCCGCCGTATATCTTTTATTTTTGGTAAGGTTTTCAATCTCGCCGGTATTGAGGTTTACCGCAATCTCGTCGCCGGTTTCGGCGTCCCCGGCGGCGTCGGGGCATTCCATTACCGGCAGCCCGATGTTGATGGCGTTGCGGAAAAAAATCCGCGCGAAATTTTTAGCGATTACACAGCTTATCCCGGCGGCCTTAATCGCAATGGGCGCGTGCTCGCGGCTTGAGCCGCAACCGAAATTCAGTCCGCCAACCATAATATCGCCGGATTTTACCCGGCTTATAAAATCCGGGTCGATGTCCTCCATGCAGTGGGCGGCGAGATACTCAGGGTCGAAGCTGCTCAGCATCCGCGCGGGGATAATCACGTCAGTGTCCACATGGTCGCCGTATTTATGCGCAAAGCCTTTCAGGCTCATATTTCAAATCCCGCCTTTCTGCAGCTTGAAGCTGCACACAGGCACGCATTTGGATAAGTGCGTGCCTTTGTTAGCCGCTATTCCGATAAAAGAATTTTGGGACCGGCGATGTATCCCGTTACCGCGGAGCACGCCGCCACAACGGGCGACGCGAGATAAACCTCGCTTGTCACGTGGCCCATACGCCCCACAAAATTACGGTTGGTGGTCGAAACACAGCGCTCGCCCTCCGCCAGAACACCCATATGCCCGCCAAGGCACGGCCCGCACGTCGGCGTCGACACTGCGGCGCCCGCATCGATGAAGATATCCATCAGTCCCTCGCCCACGCACTGCTTCCACACGGCCTGCGTCGCGGGGATGATGATACACCGCACGTTTTCGGCGACCTGCCGCCCCTTTAGAATCTCGGCGGCAGCGCGCATGTCGCCGATTCTGCCGTTTGTGCAGGAGCCTATCAAAACCTGATCCACCGGGATTTTCATTTTTTCGGCTTCCCCGATGCTCTTCGCGTTTTCCGGCAAATGCGGGAACGCGACCGTGGGCGGTATCTTATCAAGCTCTAAAACAATTTCTTCGAGGTAAACGGCGTCCCTGTCGGGTTCATAAGCTTTGCCCCTGCCCGCGCCGTGCTCGTCAAGATACGCAAGCGTTAAACCGTCCACGGGGAATATACCGTTTTTGGCGCCCGCCTCAATCGCCATATTCGCGATGGTAAAGCGGTCGTCCATGCTAAGCCCCGCGAGGTCGCCGCAAAACTCCAGCGACCGGTAGCGCGCGCCGGCCACGCCTATCATGCCAATCAGATACAGGATGATATCCTTGCCCGAAACATGCGGCTGCATTTGGCCCTTTAGCACGACCCTTACGGCCTCGGGAACCTTAAACCACGCCGTGCCGGCCGCCATCCCCGCCGCCATGTCGGTCGAGCCGACGCCTGCCGCAAACGCGCCGAGCGCGCCGAGCGTGCACGTGTGGCTGTCGGCGCCTATCACGGCGTCTCCCGGCTTTATCAGCCCTTTTTCCGGCAAAAGCGCGTGTTCTATGCCCATTTTCCCGACTTCAAAGTAATGCGTGATTTCCATATCGTGCGCGAATTGCTTCATCGTCTTTGCAAGCCGTGCCGACGCGATGTCCTTGTTCGGCGTGAAATGGTCGGGGATAAGCGCGATTTTCTCCTTGTCGAATACCTTTTTCGCACCCATTTTGTAAAATTCGCCGATTGCGGGCGGGGCCGTAATGTCGTTGCCGAAAACAAGGTCAAGCTTACATTCTATCAGCTCGCCAGCCGAGACCTTCTCCCTGCCTGCGGCCCTCGCGAGAATTTTCTGCGTCATCGTCATTCCCATAAGCGCGCCTTAATCCTTTCTCGCAAGCTTTGCCATCGCCCTGTTTATCGCGTTGACATAAGCGCGTATCGAAGCATCGATGACGTCTGTCGAGATTCCGCGCCCGATATGAAGCTCACCGTCGTGCAAAACGCGGACGATGACCTCGCCGAGCGCATCCACGCCCTCTGTCACGGCGTCGATTTCGTAGGATTTAAGCGGCCATTCGCCGCCGACAATCCGCGCGATTGCGTTATACGCCGCGTCAACCGGGCCGTCGCCAATCGCGGCCTCCATTTTTTTCTCATCGCCGTGTATCAGCGCGACGCTCGCCATCGCGTGCATTTTGTTGCCGCTTTGGATTTGGAAGTTGTCAAGCGTGTAATATTCCGGGATATTCGCAATGCTTCCGGCAAGCGCGTCAAGGTCGCTGTCGGTGATGTTTTTCTTTTTATCCGCAAGGTCTTTGAACCGGGCGAACGCGCTGTCGATCTCCTCTTTTGAAAGGCTGTACCCCATCGCCTCAAGCCTGTCCGTAAAGGCGTGCCGCCCCGAAAGCTTGCCGAGCACCATTGTGCTCTCGGTTTTTCCGACCGACTGCGGCGTCATGATTTCATACGTCATAGGGTTCTGCAAAACCCCGTGCTGGTGTATGCCGGATTCGTGCGCGAACGCGTTTGCGCCCACAATGGACTTGTAAATCGAAACCGGCACGCCCGTAAGCTTGGAAACACGCTTGCTTGCGCGGTATATTTTCGTGGTATCAATCCCGTGGGCCAGATGGAAGTGCTTCGCCCTTGTTTCAAGCGCCATGACGACCTCCTCGAGGGAGCAGTTGCCGGCCCGCTCGCCGATGCCGTTGACCGTGGTTTCAATCTGGCGCGCGCCGTTCATAACCGCGGACAGGGTATTCGCTGCGGCAAGCCCCAAATCGTCGTGGCAATGTACGCTGATGACAGCCTTTGAGATGTTCGGCACGTTCCCGGCGACGCCGCGTATCAGCGCGCCGAACTCGTCCGGCATGGCATACCCCACCGTATCGGGGATGTTAATGGTCGTCGCCCCCGCGTCTATCACTTTTTCCAAGACCCGGTACAAAAATTCGGGGGAGGAGCGGCTTGCGTCCTCGCAGGAAAACTCAATGTCGCCGCACAGGCTTTTCGCAAGCGAAACACATTCGACGGCACGGCTTAAGACTTGTTCCTTCGTCATTTTCAGCTTGTATTGCATGTGGATGTCGCTTGTGGCGATAAACACGTGAAGCCGCGGTTTTTTGCCGTATTTTACGGCCTGCCAGCCTTTTTTGATGTCATCCCCGACGCAGCGGCAAAGCGCTGCCACCGAGCAACCCACGTTTTGGGAAACGGCTCTTACCGCCTCAAAATCCCCGGGTGAAGAGGCGGGAAACCCGGCCTCGATGATATCCACCCCGAGCGCCTCAAGCTGCTTTGCAATCTCCAGCTTTTCCGAAAGATTCAGGTTGACGCCCGGCGTCTGCTCGCCGTCGCGCAGCGTAGTATCGAAGACGATAATGCGGTTGTTTTTTTCAGGCACTTTCGTTTCCCTCCCAAAGTGTTATATCTTTATATTTTAGCACAAAATATCAAGCATTGCATGTATTCCTTTCCGTTTGGTCTTTTGAATATATAAAAAAGGAAAATGCAAGTAAATTTTGGGGAAATTCGACATAATCCTTTACAGAAACTCCTCGAAGTGTTAAAATTAACATGAAGATAATAACAGCTTGCTTTGCATGTAAGGAAAATTTAATAAGGTTAGGGGTATGAAACATGCGGGAATTGATAACAAACTCCCTTGAAAATTGCGTAGGCTGTAACCGATGCGTCAGGGCATGCCCGATCGACGAGGCGAACGTTACATCAATACAGGGCGGCAGAGTCATTGTTGAGGTCGACAAAAATAAATGTATCGCCTGCGGCGCGTGTCTGGAGGCGTGCCATCACGGCTCCCGGCTTTTTGAAGACGACACGGAACGCTTTTTTAGTGATTTGAGAAGCGGCGTCCCCATCAGCATTTTCGCAGCCCCCGCAGTCAAAACCAATTTTCCCGATTGGGGACGCATGTTCACATGGCTGCGTTCTCTCGGCGTAAAGGAGATCCACGACGTTTCACTGGGCGCGGACATCTGCACCTGGGCGCATATCCGTTACATACAAAGGCATGGCCCGAACCCGATTATATCGCAGCCGTGCCCCGCGATCGTAAACTATATTCTCATGCATAGAAACGAGCTTTTGAAATACCTATCGCCAGTTCATTCCCCCATGCTCTGCACTGCGGTATATATGCGCAAATACCGGAACATCCAGACAAAAATCGCGGCGCTTTCCCCGTGTGTCGCGAAAGCCCACGAGTTTGACGCCACCCGCGTTGTAGATTACAACGTGACGTTTAAAAACCTGCTCAAATACATACGGGAAAACCATATCGCGTTCCCCGCGCAGGCCGGCGGATTTGACCATTTTGAAGCGGGGCTCGGTTCGCTTTACCCGATGCCCGGCGGCTTAAAGGAAAATGTTGAGCATTATATCGGCAAATCGCTTCGGGTCGATAAATCGGAAGGCTCCGGGGTCGTATACAAGGCGCTGGATGAATACGCCCATCAATCTGCGGCAAACCTTCCCGTTTTGTTTGACGTATTGAACTGCGCGGAAGGGTGCAACATGGGCACGGGCTGCGACAACAACGAAAATACTTTTGAAGTAAACACCATGATGGACAAATCGCGGCAGGCGGCTATCCGTGAAAACAATGTGCAGCATCTTGACGAGCTGTTCAAGCACTTTGACCAAAGGCTGCGTCTTGAGGATTTTATCAGGATTTACGTCCCCGCCCCCGTAACGCCCATTCACGTAACGCAGGAAGCCATTGATAAAGCGTACCAGGTGCTTGAAAAACACGACGAGGTTGATAGGACGTTTGACTGCGGCGCGTGCGGTTGCGACACATGCCATGAAATGGTTGTGAAAATCGCAAAGGGCATCAATATTCCCCTAAACTGCGTTGACAAGGCGCACAAGGACATCCAGCACGAGCAAACGGAGGCAAAAGCAAATTTAAGCCATTTTGATGAAATCCTTACGGATACCGAGCAGATAAAAGGGCTGACGGAGCATATCGTGTCGAATATCAGCGACATCACCGAAGCGATTACCGCGTACAACCGCATGGTCACCGAGATTGAGAAAATCGCCATGCAGATTAATATTATCTCCTTAAATGCGTCTATCGAGGCCGCAAGGGCGGGGGTACACGGCAGGGCGTTCGGCGTTGTCGCGGAGGAAATCAGAAGCCTTGCGAACAGCTCCGACGCTTCTGCGAAGCAGACGCAGGCCGTTTCTGAAAAAGCCAACGGCGCGATTGAGACCGTAAACGAGATGGTGATGAAAATCAGCGAAAGCGTAAACGCGTCGTACGAAAACATATCCTTCGTCGCGGAAAAGACAAAGAAGCTCTTTGAATAAAAATGCAAAATAATGACAGACCGCGTGCCGCGCGGCGAACTTTTGACCGCAGACCATCACGAATTTGATGTGATTGAGGGGCAAGAGGATATTAAATTTGCGTGGATTAGGTAAGGTAAAGATTTAGGTAAAATGCTAGGCGGGATATATCCCGTTGGGGGAGCAACATGGTTCGATTATCATATCACGGCTGGAATAAAGCTGTGAAGCGGGGGCTTCTTTCGTTTTTGCTTGTTGTTATTGTAGCGTTGATTTGGAACAACAACTACGGGTATTCTTTTACTCAATGGAAACACCTTTTAACTGGTAACTATATTTACGATAAAAACAGAAAGGAATTTACTTATTTCGGCAAGCTGTATTTTCCCCGTGATATGTTTGAGGGCGCAAAGTTTTTTGATGAGGGCGCGGCATGTTGCTTACTTGAAAAATATGATGAGCCTGTTATTTACAATTATGTTCAAATGGAAAATGAAGTTGTTTATCGTTTTTCTGTGCTTGGAAGCCGCCACAGCGACATCACCAGCAAAATCTATCGCATTCACATAAATGAAAAAGAAAAGACCGGATATGTCATTTATAATGGCGATAACCGAATCGAACTGGACGCGCTTCAATGTGACGAAATCCTTGCGATTTATTCTGATGAAAATTTCTGGGAGCGCACCTCTTCCCATAACAGCTTGATTTCACATTATGATAGGGTGGTAATGGAGGGGAAACGTGGAAGGCAGTACCACGCAATCGTACAGTATATCACAAGCCTGCCTTTAGATAAATTTGATACGGTTGATGAAGCGATAGAAAATCATTGGAATAAATATGTCTCCGCCAATGTTTTCGATATGGATTCTTATAAAAATACTGTTCATTTTGGGCTGCACAAATTTGAGAACATTATCGGCGGTAGTTGCTGATTTGTGATGGTCGAAAGTCAAAAGTTCGCCGCGCGGCACGCAGTCTGTCATTATTTTGCATTTTTATTCAAAGAGCTTCTTTGTCTTTTCCGCGACGTTTGGCGTCCGTGTTTTACATTACCGTTTGTTGGCTGTCTGTCACGTTTATTTGTGTTTTGTGCGGTTGCTTCCTTATGCACCCTGCCCATTTGGCGGGGGGATTTCTCACACCGGTGGTTTACCTGTTTCCTCGGGCGTTTCAGGCTTTTTCCGCTCGTAATACACGATGATGCTTTCGAAGATATCCTTCAGGACCGCGACAATGGGGATTGCGGCAATCATGCCCAAAACGCCGGCGAAGGCCCCGCCTATGGTGATGCTGACAATGACCAGAAACGGGCTGAGCGAAAAGGAGCCGCCCATCAGCCTTGGCTGAATGAAGTTCCCGTCAATCTGCTGTGTAATCAGCAGAACCACGGCGGTAATCGCCCCCGTTGCCAAGCCCTGCGTAAACATGACGATAATGACGGCGATGATGGAACCGATAATCGACCCGAAATAGGGAATGTAATTGACGATTCCCAGCATGATACCGAGGACTAAAAAATACGGCGAGCCCAGTAAATACAGTTCAATCGTCACAAGCGTGCCGAGGATACAGCCATCGATTGTCTGTGTGTAAAGGTACTGCTTGAAATTTTTATTGAGATTGCCCGAGTGATGCATGATTACGCCATAGACCCCATTGGAGGTAAACGCCCTTAGCAGCCTGCGCAGAAACACTTTGAATTTATCTTTTTCAACTAAAATATAAATGGATGAGATAAAGGCCAGGAATCCCCTGAATATCGCCGATGAAACGCCGACGATCGCGTTGATGGACGACGAGACGTTTTCCATGCTGAAATGCAGCATTTCCTGGAACCATTCGATAATCAAATCGATGCTGATATAGATGCCGAATAAATCCATGCCGTTGATGTATTCCACAAATCGCAGCGCGTTTGCGTAATGGACTGGAAAATCCGTGATAAAAAGAGAAATGCTGTTTGCCACGGCGGGAATGACCAGGTTCAGAATCAACGAAAGGATCAGCACAATCAGGATAAATACAAGAAAGATGCTCAACATTTTTTTTCGCCTGACGATAAACCCGATTTTTGATTTTGCCAGCAGCTTCTGTATGCCGCCGCATGGTATATTGACGATATAAGCCAATATAAAGCCATAGAAAAAGGGTGTGATAATCCACCATATCCGCTTTACAATATCGGCGAAAAAGCCGATTTCACCGGTTATCCTATATGCCCCTATAATCGCCAAAGCAAGCAGGAAATATGGGATTAGGGATTGCAGCTTCTTCGATTTGAACGCCCGAATCGTAATCAGTCCTCTCTATTTGATACCGCCGTGCTTATACTATACTACAAACCACGGTATGACTGCAACAGAAAAAGGAAGAAAACACAGCCAAGTTTTTGATCAGCTTTTTATATAGATTTTTGCATAAGGACTTGTCTTCATTACAGCGATTCTCCTTGGTTTATATAAGGCCGCGCCCGAAGATTGCTGACTCCGTTTCGTTTAGCTCCGAGCCAAAAGCCTATGTTAGCGACAGCTCTATACAGAAAGCGCGGAAATTTAGGCGCAACATAAATATTCTGGCCCCTTCTTTTTTCTTTGATGGCAGCAGCCATATCGGACAGGGCATAGTGAATATCGGAAGCGAGACCTTTTCCCCAATTCTCGCCTGCATTATATAGCATGCTCCCTGCGCCAATTCCTACGCCATATCCCCAAGGCAACCCCGCACGGTAGGTAAAATGCTCAATCATTTCTAATGCCAAAGTGGTCTGTGCCGATTCAAAGGCGGCGTTGACGATAGCAAAAACCTGTGGGGCTGCCGCGCCGCGCCGTGCCGCGCTTTCCAACCTCGTCAGCAGTTCAATGAGCGGAGAGGGGAGGGAATCTACATAAAGCGGGTAAACAATCAGCAGTATATCGGCATCTAGCATCCCTGCAATGGCTTCCTGCGGCGTCTCCGCGCGAACAAGCCGCATTGCGTGATAAGTTTTTATCCGCTCGTCAAGGAGCTTTTCCATTTGCTTAATAATTAAGGCGGATATGCCTGCCGTTTTTGGACTGCCATTGATTGCCGCTATTTTCATACGCCCACCCCCAAAGTTTTCAGAATGTTTCTTGCTTCTCTTACAAGTTCATCATTGTTGTGAACAGTAACTGCTAAATGCCTGGCCGCACGCATATTCAAAGCGTGTCTCTCTGCAAGCACGGTAAATGTACGCTTTTCCGCGTCGCTCACATCGCCGTAACCAACGGCAATCCATATAGGGAAGCGTTTATAACGCATTGGATGATGTGTTTCGCCTTTATAGCTTACAAAATAAGGCAGGATATTTTGGATGGAGCGGTCAAGAAACGCTTTAATATCAGCGGAAAACCCGCCATAAGTAATCTCTGAAAGCAGCACGACCGCATCGGCATTCATTCCATGGAACGCAGTGCTATTGACCGCATCGTCTGTTATAATGCATTGCCCCGGTGTCTTTAGCCAACAGCCGAGGCAAGCAACACAGGGCTTAAGCTCTTTACTGTTTAATATTATAATTTGTACGCTATGGCCCTCCCGCTCCAAAATATCTTGTACTATACTCCGAATTTGAATCTCGTCACCGGAGCTTTTGCATTCGCACAGAAGAAGTATATTCATACCCTTGCTTCCTTTTCCAATTTTTCTATACACTCTTGTGCCCATTGTATGGTTGCTTTGGCCTAGGTAATGCCGAGATTCAGCGTCATCTGCCAGTACAAGCTCGCTTTTTCACCATCAGGAATTGCAGACGCATAGTTGTTAATAGCCGTCCGGCTATTTTTTTCGAGCCTTTCCTCCAGATGGGCAAGGCACATATCGCGGATTGCCTTGAGAAGCGCCAGTGTGATTTCCGGAGCGTTTGCGCCAAAAAATACGCGCATTAGAAGAGGCTCGTGCGGGTTTTCAAACGCCGGGGGCGCTTCGTTTAGCCATCCTCTCAATGCATTACACCCATCTTCGGTTATTGAATAAATGCGTTTATTTGGCCGCTTATCCTGAATAAGGCGAATTTTTGCGGCAATACTTTGCGTATTGCAAGAAAATTTAACGAAATTTGGCGCAAAATCCGCCGATGGATGGGCGTTGAGCGGCAGTGCCAACAGTCCCTGAATCGAAGCCGTCCCATAGGCGCGATTAAAAAAGTCCCTGGCAAAGTGCCACAGGGTAAACAAGGTTATGTTTTTTTACGGCTTATTCCTTTAGCCCAAAATCATATCCACATCGGCGGCGGATAAATCCGGCACCCGATAATGCGCGCGCTCGTCATGCCGCGCCGAGCCCACGCCCACTACACGCATTCCCGCATTCAGCGCCGCTTCGACTCCTGCCGCCGCGTCTTCGACGACAACGCAGTCCGCAGGCGCTTTTCCCATCAGCCCCGCGGCAAGCAGAAACACCTCCGGGTCGGGCTTTGAATGCGTTATCATGTTGCCGTCGGCAACAGCGCCAAAGAAGCCGGATAAACCAATCTTTTCAAGAATCACCGGAGTGTTTTTGCTCGAAGAGCCGATCGCGACCCGGACGCCGCGTACCTTCAGCTCCCGCAATACCTCGCGGACGCCCGGCAGGATGTCCGCCGGGGAAAGGCCGTCCAGAAAGCCGCGATAGTACCCGTTTTTTCTCATGCACATGTCTTCCTTCTCCGCCGCGCTGAAAGTCTTGCCGGTGTTTTCAAGGATAATTTCAAGGCTTTCCATCCGGCTGACGCCGCGCAAAAACTCGTTTACATCGCGGTCGAAGGGGATTCCCTCCTCGTCTGCGAGCCGCTTCCACGCCTGATAGTGGTACTCGTCGGTGGTGACAATCACGCCGTCCAAATCAAAAATAACCGCGTTCTTCAAACAGATAACCTCCTATGATTTTGTATCATTATAGCATAAGATGACGGGCATGTCTTTCATTTATAGTCGAACCACCTCAAAATCGACACAGGATTTAGCGAGGATATTTTTTTGACTTACAAGGCGGAGGACGCAGGCGGGCTAGCGCCCGGCAATGTGAAAAAAAATGAA
>Ga0099364_10004713_pt1 | contig 20577 bp, 24 predicted proteins | sample TergutTh196P3_FD_73070 | JGI IMG/M metagenome (GOLD analysis project Ga0099364, IMG submission 73070) | Microcerotermes parvus P3 segment gut microbial communities from Pointe-Noire, Republic of the Congo - Th196 P3 | ecosystem: Host-associated > Arthropoda: Insects > Digestive system > Gut ... | reverse complement strand
ATAAAAGAAAATCATAAAGAAAAACTCGGCAAGGAAAATACCCGCAAAGAGACCAAAAAAATAATCAGCGGGTTAAGAAAGGCCGCCAAAGCGAAAAACCTCAGCTGGGACGCGCGTAAGGAAATAGCGGAAATTCTGAGCCAACACGACCCCAAGCGGCGTTTCGCCGACCTGACCTTTCCTAAGACTGGGATCGCGTGTTTGCTCATCTGGAGTTTTATTTTCTCTGAATAATTTTCAGATAACGGAGCAATCTTCACCCTGTACCATTCATCGTAAACACTCAGGAATGAGGATGCCTTATCCACTGATACTAAACTTCCGGTTTTAGCCTGCTTCTTTAATTTTAAACACTCTTCCCGCGCTTCCGCTATGGAAACGTCCGGGTACTGCCCGATGACCTTCCTTTTCTCCTTCCCGTTTAGCCTGAGCCTCGCGATCCAACTCTTGCCGCCGGAAGGACGGATTTCCAACATGAGCCCGCGCCCGTCTGAAAGAAAGAAAACTTTATCTTGCGGCTTGGTCTTTTTGATCATAATATCAGTCAGCGCCATATTCACCCCTCCAATGATAACCTACCGTTTTTTGACCTACCATTTTTAAAGCGACTCACAAATATCCTACAAACTTGTTCGTGGTTTGTACGCTAATTGTGAAAAACAATAAAATAAAAATAACGGGCATTTACCCGTTATTTTAGCACTTTTTGCGAACTCTGAACAACTGTGAAAAACGCTGAAAAATTTGTTTTGGTCGGGGCGAGAGGATTCGAACCTCCGACCTCTTGGTCCCGAACCAAGCGCGCTAAACCAGGCTGCGCTACGCCCCGCAAAACGAATGAAATTCTATCATTTAAGCCGTCAAGAGTCAAATGTTCAAAAAAAACTCCGAAAGCTTCCCCCTGTTAAAGAATGTTAAAGAAAAAGTTGAGGAAAAATTCCCATTTTTGTCAGCCTTCGTTTAAAAAATTTCCTTCTTGTATGTCATAATAATCTATAAAAAAGCGGGAGCGTTTTCTAATAAAAATTATTACTTAATGCGGCGCTCCCTGAAAAAGCATATAGGAGGTTAGGCTGTGACAGAGAAAACAAATGAATTGTGTGCCCAGGTTTGCGGCCAGATGAAAAAGGTTGACGCATTTATTGACGAGTTGGCACAGCAAGGCAGTTTGGACGGCAAGCTTATTGCAATTTTGCACAGAGCGCAGGAGATAGTCGGTTATTTGCCCCATGAGGTACAGACGCATATTGCGAGGCGCCTTTCTATACCGCCGGCAAAAGTGCATGGTGTTGTTTCGTTCTACTCATTCTTCAGCACGGTTCCGAAAGGTAAATATGTAATTAATGTATGTTTGGGCACAGCCTGCTTCGTCGTCGGCGCCGAGGCGGTTTTGAATGAATTAAAGACGCTTCTCGGCATCGAAGCGGGGCAAACCACTCCCGACCGTTTGTTTTCCTTAAACGCTTTGCGCTGCGTGGGCGCGTGCGGCCTTGCGCCTGTCGTGGTGATCAACGAAAAAATGTACGGCAAGGTTACTATTAAAGACATTGGCAAGATAATTGAAGAGTATAAAAGGGGTGGCTGCGAATGAGTAAAATTACGTCCCGGCAGCAATTAAGGGAATTAAAAGAAAAGTACGCGGCGGAAATTTTGCTTAGAAGTACACCGGAAATACCTGTCGTTTCAAAAGAAAAGCCAACCTCAACCGTAAAAAAGCATGTTTTGGTCTGCTCAGATACGGGCTGCCTGGCAGCCGAGGGAAGCGCAATTTATGACAGCTTAGCGGCGGAAGTTAAAAACAAAGGGCTCGAAAACGAAGTGAGCGTTGTTAAAACGGGCTGTTTCGGTTTCTGCGAGCCTGGCCCCTGCGTTAAAATCTTACCCGAAGACATTTCTTACATCAGAGTAAGCTCCGCGGACGTGCCGGAAATCGTATCGTCGCATTTGCAAAACGGCAAAACAGTGGAAAGACTTTTCTATAAAAACCCCAAAAACGATGAACTGATACCGAAGCAAAATGAAATGCCTTTTTACAAAGGGCAGGTCCGTATCGCTCTGCGGAACTGCGGGCTAATTGACGGCGGCAGCCTGGAGGAGTACATAGCCCAGGACGGTTACGAGGCTCTGGCCAAAGCGATTTTTGAAATGACGCCGGAGGAAATCTGCGCGCTTGTTAAAGACAGCAACCTGCGCGGGCGCGGCGGCGGCGGCTTCCCGGCGGGGATCAAATGGGAGCATACGTTACATGCGCCCGGCGATAAGAAATATGTCATCTGTAACGCGGACGAGGGCGACCCCGGCGCGTTCATGGACCGCGCGATACTGTTCGGCGACCCCCACAGCATCCTGGAGGCCATGGCGGTTTGCGGCAAAGCTATAGGCGCTGATGAAGGCGTTATCTATATAAGAGCCGAATATCCGAAGGAAGTCAAAAGGCTCGAAAACGCGATCAAACAGGCTGAGGAGCGCGGACTTTTGGGCAGCGGCATACTCGGCGGCGATTTTAACTTTAAAATTTCACTGACTCTCGGCGCGGGCGCGTTCGTTTGCGGTGAATCAACGGCGCTTTTGAATTCGGCGCAGGGCGAGAGGGGAGAGCCGCGCAACAAGCCGCCCCACATGGCGGAGCAGGGTTTTTGGTATAAACCTACGTCGCTCAATAATGTCGAAACGTTCGCGTGCGTTCCTCCCATAATCATTAAAGGCGCCGACTGGTTTAAAAGTATCGGCACGAAAAAATCTCCGGGCACTAAAGTGTTCGCGCTTGCCGGTAAAATCAACAACGTTGGCTTGGTCGAAGTTCCCATGGGCACTTCTCTGAGGGCGATCATCGAAAATATTGGCGGAGGCATCAAAGGCGGCAAAAAAATCAAGGCTGTTCAAACCGGCGGCCCATCGGGCGGCTGTATACCGGAGAAACATCTTGATATACCCGTCGAATACGAGACGCTCTATGAAGTCGGCTCCATGATGGGTTCCGGCGGCATGATCGTTCTTGATGAGGACGATTGCATGGTAAATATCGCCAAGTTCTATATGGGCTTTATCGTGGACGAGTCCTGCGGAAAATGTACGTCGTGCCGCGTGGGGACAAAGCGCCTGCTTGAAATAATCGAGAGGATAACGGACGGCAAAGGCACGGAAGAAGATTTGGCCGAGCTTGAGAACTTGGGCGAGGTAGTTAAAAGCACCTCTTTGTGCGGGCTTGGGCAAAGCGCTCCCAACCCCGTTCTGTCAACGCTTAAATACTTCAGGCACGAATATATCGCGCATGTCAGAGATAAAAAATGTCCCGCTGGGGCATGTACTCAAATGGCCAGCTACATCATTTTGGAGGACAAGTGTATCGGCTGTACGGTGTGCGTCAAAGCGTGCCCTGCTTCCTGCATTACGGGCGAAGTTAAGTCGCCGCATAAAATTGACCAGGACAAATGCGTTAAATGCGGCGTATGCGCGGATAAGTGCAAATTTGGCGCAATCGTGCGCGAATAGGAGGGCTCGCTATGGAAAAAACTGAAAACGCCACAGTTAATTTGACGATAAATAATATCAAAGTTACCGCAAAAAAAGGCGACAGCATTTTAGAAGCGGCGAAAAAGGCCGGCATATATATACCTTACCTGTGCTACCTTAATATGCATGACCTGGACGTGCTGAACAGGCCCGCAAGCTGCCGCGTTTGCACGGTCGAGCAGACAGGCGGGCGTAAAGGCGGGCTCGTGCCGGCCTGCGCAACCTTTGTCTCGGAAGGCATGGTCATCAATACAAATTCAAAGAGAGCCCTTAATGCCCGCCGCACGATAGTTGAGCTTATGTTGTCCGACCACCCTTCGGACTGCCTGACCTGCGACAGAAATATGACATGCGAGCTGCAGGCGCTCGCCGCGGATCTCGGCATAAAGGAAATCCGCTACAAGGGGGAAAGAAACGATTTTCCGCAAGATTCGTCAAGCTATTCGGTGGTTAGGGACCCGAACAAATGTATTCTTTGCAGAAGATGTGAAGCCGTATGCACAAACGTTCAATCGATCGGCGTTTTGTCGGGCGTAAACAGGGGGTTTGAGACGACTGTGGGCACGGCTTTTGAAACTCCGCTGGCCGACACGCAATGCACATTCTGCGGGCAATGCGTGGCTGTCTGCCCGACGGGCGCGCTGACGGGCGTCAGTTATACGAAAGAAGTATGGGAGGCTATCAACGACCCCGATAAATACGTGGTAGCGCAAACCGCTCCCGCCGTTCGCACCGCTTTGGGGGAAATGTTCGGCCTGCCCGCCGGCGAAGCGGTAACAGGCAAAATGGTCGCCGCTTTAAGAAGACTTGGCTTTGACCAGGTGCTTGACACGAACTTCACGGCGGACGTGACGATCATGGAGGAAAGCGCGGAGCTTATGGACAGGGTGAAGAACGGCGGCAAGTTGCCGCTCATTACAAGCTGCTGTCCCGCATGGGTAAAGTTTATCGAGCATCAATATCCCGATTTGCTTGATTATCCGTCGTCCTGCAAATCACCCCAGGAAATGTTCGGCGCACTGGCAAAAACTTATTTAGCTGAAAAACTTGGCGTTGACCCGGCCAAAATGGTTTGCGTTTCGATCATGCCGTGCCTGGCAAAGAAATACGAGGCCAGCCGCGAAGAGCTTCAGAACGGCGGCCTTGCTAACGTTGACTATGTCCTTTCCACAAGGGAGCTTGGCAGCATGATTAAAGAAGCGGGTATTTCATTCGCCGCTCTGCCTGATGAAAAATTTGACTCGTTCATGGGCGAATCGTCAGGCGCCGGCGATATTTTCGGCGCCACGGGCGGCGTTTTGGAAGCGGCTCTCAGAACTTCATATGAGCTTTTGACAGGTAAAAAACTTGAGAAACTTGAATTTGAAGCGCTGAGAGGCTTTAAAGGCGTTAAAGAAGCTGTGGTTGACATAGGCGGGATTAAGCTTAAAGCGGCGGTAGTCCACGAGCTGAAGAACGTCAGAAAATTGCTGGAGGATATACGTGCAGGAAACTCGGAATATCACGCGATCGAGGTTATGGCTTGTCCGGGCGGATGCGTCGCCGGCGGCGGCCAGCCGTACCACTGCGCGGACGAGGAAATTCTGAATAAACGGCGCGAAATCCTTTACAAAGAGGATAAAAACAAATCATTGCGCCGTTCTCATGAAAATGCCGAGGTCAAAAAACTCTATGAGGAATTCCTGGGCGAACCTTGCGGCGAAAAATCGCACGATCTGCTTCATACCGGATATGTTAAACGTTCGGTAGTATTATAAAAAAAGGAGGAAGGCTATGGAACTTATAACAAAGCACCCTATTCTGGAATTTCAGCATGGGGAAAAAGCGAATTTCAGCTTTGACGGTAAGGAAATGGAAGGCTTTGAAGGAGAACCGATCGCTATGGCTTTACATGCCAACGGAGTCCGAATCTATCGTGTAACGCCTGGGAAAAAGAGGCCGCGCGGATTCTTTTGCGCGATCGGAAAATGCAGCAGTTGTTTCATGGTAGTTGACGATGTTCCTAACGTGAGGACCTGCGTAACTCCGCTAAAGCCCGGGATGAAAATTGAGACGCAGCGCGGAAAGGGGGCTGTCGCTCCATGAGCGTAAAAACACTTACTACCGATATTCTCGTTATCGGAGGAGGCGCCGCGGGGTTAAGCGCGGCGGCGGAAGCTGCGGGAGCGGGAGCGCAAGTGCTTATAATAGAAAGCGATCTGCAGCTTGGCGGCCAGCTTATAAAACAGACCCATAAATTTTTCGGCAGCAAGGAAGAGTATGCCGGAACGCGCGGATACAAAATATCGGGCATACTTTTGAACGAAATCGAAGAGCATAAGAAAAACGTATCCATTCACAAAAACACGACCGTAGTCGGTTATTACCCCGAGGACGGAATATTCACAGCCATGCGCGGGGAAGATGAATATTTCCATGTATCCGCAAAAAAGACCATAGTGGCTTCAGGCGCGGAGGAAAGCCTGACTCCGTTTCCAAACAACGACCTGCCCGGCGTTTACGGCGCGGGCGCCGTGCAGACCCTTATGAACGTTTACGGAGTAACGCCCGGTAAAAGAGTCTTTATGATGGGAGCGGGCAATATAGGGCTTATAGTGAGCTATCAGTTGTTACAGGCGGGAGCGGAGGTAGTCGGGGTCTGCTGCCGGAGGCCATTCGTGGGAGGATACTGGGTGCACGCGGCAAAAATTCGCAGATTGGGCGTTCCGGTCATGACTCAGCACACCATAAAAAGAGCGCTTGGGACGGATGTGGTTACAGGCGTAATAGTCTATCAGCTTGACGACAAAATGTCCCCGACCGGAAAAGAAGTTCAAATAGACTGCGACGTTATATGCCTTGCCGTGGGACTCAACCCCACCACTGAAATTTTATCCCAGGCGGGCTGCGCCATGCAGTACGTCACGCAGCTTTGCGGATACGTGCCGAAACGGGATGGAATGCTTCGCACGTCGCACCCCGATTTTTGGGTCGCGGGAGACGCCGCCGGCATAGAGGAGGCAAGCTCGGCGATGGTCGAGGGGCGCATAGCGGGGCTTTGCGCGGCTGGCAGCCTTGGCCTGCCCGTCAATATGAATAAACTGCAAGATTATGAAGCGCGCCTTGCCGCGTTGAGGGCAGGAGAAGTCGGAGCCAATATAAGGCAAGGAATAGAGTGTGTTCTCTGTGAATGGTAATTAAGGAGGATAATTAAATGACCGAAGCAGAAAAATTATATTACAGCGGAGTTCTTACCGAGGACCACATGGGACAAAAAGGGGCCGTGCTTCCTCCCCAAGATTTATGGGACGGCAAAAAGAACGGGCTCGTTATTGTCGAGTGTCCCGAGCGTATCCCATGCAACCCGTGCAACACAAGCTGCCCTGTGGGAGCTATTTTGCCGTTCAAGGATATAAATGACGTTCCTGAAGTTGACTTTTCCAAATGCACGGGCTGCGCGATGTGCGTGGCGGTATGCCCGGGGCTGGCATGTTTTGTCATAGACATGACGTTCGGCGCCGAGGAAGCCCTTTACAAACTTCCATACGAGATGTTGCCGGTTCCGCAAAAGGGAGATAAGGTCGTGTGCCTTGACCGGTTAGGGAAGGAAGTAGCCGAAGGTACGGTCAAAAACGTTACTGAGCCGCGCAAGGACAAAGCATACGTTGTTCACGTATCGGCTCCGAAAAACTTATTTAAAGAAATTCGTGCCGTTAGGGTGGTGAAATGACATGAGCAATTGCTGCAAAGAAGATCATGAGGAAATTTACATTTGTCGGTGCGAGGAAATAACGTTGAAGGAAATTCAACTGTGGATCGACAGGGGATACGATACTTTCAACGAGCTCAAGCGCATTTTGCGCGTGGGGATGGGGCCGTGTCAGTCGCGCGGCTGTCATCAATTAATTTTAAGGGAAATATCAAAAAAGACGGGTAAACCAATATCGGAAGTCGAGGGAATGAGATCTCGTCAGCCTGTAAAACCCATTCCTATAAAGATTCTCGCGGGAGGTGACGCGTAATGTTGAGAACGGCGGACGTTGTAGTTATAGGCGGGGGCATTCTTGGAGCCGCGACCGCGTATTACCTTGCAAAATTTGGAATAAAAAATATAACCGTTGTTGAAAGAGACACAATATGCTGCGGCGCGACGGGAGCGTGCGGCGCCGGCATACGCGCCCAATGGGGAACCGAGATGAACTGCCGCCTCGGGCTTGCCGCGCTTGATATGTTTGAAAAACTTGAAGAGGAACTTGGATTCCCGGTCGGGCTTTATCAGGGAGGATACCTTCTTGTGGCTTATAAGGAAACCGAATGGGAAAACCTCAAAAGGGGAGTGGAGCTCCAGAATACATTAGGAGTAAACTCGAAAATAATCACATTGAAAGAGGCGCGCGAGATTTGCCCCGGGCTTGCGGCGGACGACGCGATAGGGTTTACGTACCACGCGCGCGACGGACACGCGGACCCGTTCCTCACGACTTTCGCCTATGTGGAAGCAAGTAAAAAACTTGGAGTGACATACCACAGAAAGACGGAAGTTACGGGAGTAATGGTGGAAAGCGGCGTTGTGAAGGGCGTAAATACCACGCGCGGCGACATACACGCGCCGATAGTGATAAACTGCGCGGGGCCTTACGCGCAGTTCGTGGCGAAAATGGCGGGGATAAATATACCCAACTGGGGGGAGCGTCACGAGATAATGGTGACCGAACCTGTTGACCCCGGTGTGTGCCCGTGCATGTTGATGAGTTTTTCGGGGAACTACTATATACAACAGAAGCCTCTCGGCCCAATACTTTGCGGAATGAGCCCCGCAGGCCACCCGGAAGATTACGACAACAACACGACCTGGGACTTTGTTGAGGCAATGAGCAGGACACTGTTGAAAATGCTTCCGCGCGTGAAGGATATCCGCGTGGTGAGGCACTGGTCCGGGCAGTACGATATGACGCCTGACGCGCAGCCGATTATTGGCGAGACGGATGTCAAAAATTTCTATCATTCGACGGGATATTCGGGGCATGGATTCATGCTTGGGCCGCCGGCGGGAAAGATCCTGGCGCAGCATATAGCCGGAATGAAGCCGGACATAGACTTTTCCATGCTCGACTATCGCAGGTTTGAGCGCGGAGAACTGATAAGGGAGCATAACGTGGTGTAAAAAGCAACGCGCAATGCGCAATGAAAAAACTTTAGGGCGGCATTTTTTGCCGCCCGCATTTTTTTTTAATTGGGAACACGCCCCCGCATTTTTTTGTCTTTGCGGTCTGATGAAGAAACTAAGCGATTGATAAAGAGGCTAAGCGATTCGCACAACTCGCAAGCTCGTTAGTGGTTAGAAAAGACGAAAAAATAAGAACAAGAACAAAAACAAAAACAAGAACAAGAACAAAAACAGAAACAAGAATAAGAACAAGAAACAAGAACAGAAAAAAACGCGCTTAACAAGCGCGTTTTTTTAAGTTAAATGACATTGGGCATTTTGCCGCCTTTTTTCGTTTCCATGTTCCAGGAACGGATACGGGCCTTCATTTCTTCAATGCCGAGAATACCGTAAGCGAAGCTTTTTTTTACAAGCTCCTCGGGCAGAAACCCGTCATATTTTTCAAACATGGGAATTTCACCCTTATAGATCAATTCCATCGGGTCGAGCGTCTGCTTTTCCATCTCGCTCAGCACGTTGAAAAATTCCTCTTTGCCCGCTCTCATCTTGAACTGTATAAAATACGGCCTTGAGGAATCCAGAGCGGACAAACCGAGCAAAGGCGCGCATTTGATTTTGATAAATCGTTCCAAAGCAAGGAAAGCGTAAGTTCCAAGCCATGGAAACAGGCGCCACATCTCGCCGCCCAGGCATATCATAGGCTCTTCCGTCATTCTCGAACTGGCGGCCGTGCGCCTTGCCTCGCCAAGCCTGATGACGGCATTTTTCATAAGATACGGATAGACTGTATCTTCCCGCAGAATATCTCTCATTTTCTCAAGAACTTTTGTGTTGACGTCGCCGGGGCGCAGTCCGAAGCAGGCTGGCGCCTTGCCCTTGACCTGCTCGCAGTACACCAGGCGGCGTTTGTGGTCAACTTCTTCAACAATCCATACATGCCCCGCAAGAGCTATTTTTTCGCCGACAGGCGGCGGCGACACGATCGTCCCCAGCTCCTGGGATTTGCAGCGGACGGTATACTCTTCGTTGTCCTTGAACACGGCATAAAATTTAAAGGAATTCGTCTGCATCTCCCCCGCTAAACCTACTATAAGCCCGCCCTTTTCCGTCTTCTGAATATGTTCGGTGGATATGAGGTGCCGCAGCAGAAGCTTGTAGTCATCCTGCGTGATCCTGTGAAAACAGCTCAGCGAAAGCACTCTGGAAGCAAGGCTGGCGGGTGACATTTCCCCGCATGAAGCCAAAGTACACATAGTTTGATGATACAGAAGGCTGAACGGCAGCCTGTCCAGCTTCGGCGGCTCGACCCAGCGTTCCTGCGCGTAAAGTTGCACCAGCGCCACGGCTTGAAGCAGCATCCAAGGGATCGTCACCGGCAGCATAGCCCTTGCCTCGGGCTGTTCCTCGCGTATCACGAACCACATCTCCGGCGGCATGTCCCTCCGGCCTGTGCGCCCCATTCTCTGCAAAAACGAGGAAACGGTGAACGGCGCGTCTGTCTGAAAGGCGCGCTCAAGCCTGCCGATGTCTATTCCCAGCTCAAGGGTCGCCGTGGCGACGGTGGTTTGGTATTGTTCTTCGTCTTTCATCACCGCTTCCGCAGTTTCTCTGTAGGAAGCCGACAAGTTGCCGTGATGAATTAAAAATCTGTCGGATTCACGGTTCGCTTCGCAATATTGGCGAAGCGTGGCGGTGACCGCTTCGCATTCCTCCCGGGAATTCACAAAAATCAAGCACTTTTTCCCCTTTGTATGCTTAAAAATGTATCTCATGCCCGGATCAGCGTTTTTGGGCGCGGTATCCGTTTTCATCCCCAAAACCGGTAAGACCTCCGAGGTTTCCTTATCTCCTGCCGACTGCTCTCCCTGAAAATAGAAATGCTCCATCGAGAGCCGCCACTTGACGCCTTTGGCTTCGATCTTCGGAATAAGCGTGTTTCTGTTGGAGCCCGACGACAAGAATTTTCCCGTGTTTTCCGGGTCGCCGATGGTGGCGGAAAGGCCAATTCTTCTTGGGTTTACGCCCGCGAGCCTTGAAAGCCTTTCGATCAGGCAGAGGGTCTGCCCGCCACGGTCGCCGCGTAGCAGCGAATGGACTTCATCAATGACAATAAAGCGCAGATCGCCAAACAAGCGGGCAATATCGCCATGTTTATGCAACAGCAGGGCTTCCAGGGATTCGGGAGTAATTTGCAGAATACCGGAAGGATTTTTTAGAAGCTTGTTTTTATGCGATTGCGCGACGTCGCCGTGCCAATGCCAGACGGGAATATGCGCTTCCCGGCACAAATCGTCGAGGCGCATGAACTGGTCGTTGATCAGGGCTTTGAGCGGGCCTATGTAGATAGCTCCGACGGATTTCGGCATATCCTCGGTGAACAATGTTAAAATTGGGAAAAATGCCGCTTCCGTTTTACCTGACGCGGTGGAAGCGGAAAGCAGGATATTTTCGTCCGTGTTGAACACCGCGTCGCCGGCCGCAACCTGAATGTCGCGCAAAGATTCCCAGTGGTTCCGGTAAATGAAATCCTGAATAAAGGGGGCGTAACGGTTGAAAATATTCATCTTGTCACAATTCCATCATGGAATGATTTCTCCTCCACACAACGAGAGAATTGTGTTCACCAGTGCCTTGAGTTCGGAACATTGGGCAATAGCCACTGAAAGATCATTGTCACGGAGAATTCGCCCGTCGTACGGATACACATCTAATTTCGGCATCTTCCCGGCCAGACGATTTTGAAGGAATTTTCTGAGATAGGGCATGAACGCTCTTTCAGTTTTTCCTTCCACGATCAGGGAAATTTTCATGCTCTGCCTCCCATTCTGCCCATTCGCCAAACTTCATCCAAGCTGCATTCAGTAAGCCATTCATTTAAATCCATTGAGTCCGCCCACTTTGCTGTTGTGCAGCCCGTGTCGTCTATATCCTTTCGGCGCCTGCGTCAAGGATGTCTCCAAAGGGTTGTGTTCCCAATCGGGGCGGAGCAGCTTCCTTTATCTATTTCGTAGTAACGTATGTCATTATATGCGGAGTCGATATGTTTGAAGGGCAGAGACCGCCCACGATCCTGGGAAAGAACCTCCTTTGAAATCGAATATCCAGAGCCCTGCTGAGTGATCCGCAGTTCGTATTCAAGCGGGTTATGACCGGGAACCATCATGTCCAGCAGAAATGAGATTTCGTCACTCCCGTCGCGGGTCAAAAGATTTGCTATGCCGCCCCATTGTGACAGCGTGCTGTTTAATTTACCCGAAGCTGAAGCAGATAAGAGAGACAATGCATCCAAAAAGGTAGTCTTACCGACACCGTTGGCTCCGATCAACACCATAAACGGTCTCGCTGTCAGGTCAATCATTGATAGCCTTCGAAATCCAGTTATTTTTATCCTGTTGACTTTATACATCGTCATGCTCCTTGCTTAAAAATTTTTATTCACTCCGAATTATATCTCAAATTCCTCAAACTCTTTTTCCAGCGTTTCGGCTTCCATTTCAGGTTTTGCATAGGCAAAAGTCTCCTGTCCCAATAGCTCGGAAACATCGATTTTTGGGTTTTGCCGCACAATATTCAAGACCTCTATAAAATCACGAATGACCTCGCGGGGAGTGATATGCGTATCCGCTCCGATCCGGCTGAATTCGATTTTAATGAAGTTTATCATGTCCTCCTGGGTCACGAACCGCTCGTACTCAAAAAGGGCTGCGTGTATGTCGGCAAGTTTTTCGATAAGAACCAACAGTTCTTCGTATGTGAGCGGCGAGAGTTTTATTAAGGGCGCCAGCAGGTCTTTGAGGCCGTCATGGCTGAAACGTCCTTCTTCTAAACGGGATCTCAGGGCTTCATAGCTGAAAACACCGCGTCTCGTATCTTCGACGCACTGAGGCGTGCCGCACATGATCATGCCTAAATATCTGGCTTTTCCTTGCAGCGTATCGTTGTATATTGTGAGGATTTTTTCGTAATTATACTGCCTTGTCATGCTGTTAGGTATTTTGTAAATGTTGACAAGCTCGTCAATAAGTATGAGCAGGCCGCTATACCCCGCTTTACGCAGAAAACAGGCAAGCAGCTTGATATACTCGTACCAGTTGTTATCCGCAATTATAATGTTTACTCCAAGCTCGGTTTTGGCCTCGGTCTTGTTTGCATACTCGCCTCTGAACCATTTGACGACCTTAGCTTTGTTTGCATCGTTTCCGTCAATGTAGGATTTATAATAAATAGTCAGTAGTTTTGTAAAATCAAAGCCGTGTACCATTTCGTTCAGCGAATTTATCACTTCATGGATTTTCTTTTCCACAAGATTGCTTAAACTATTGTCAGTAATAGGAAGACCGCTTTCAGCCGCAGCTTCGCTTTGCACGCCGTTTATCCATCTGTCCAGGATCAGCGTGAGCGCGCCGCCTTCGGGTTTGGTCTTTGTAGACAGATTCTGGATGAGTTCCTTGTAGGTCGCAAGTCCCTGCCCTCTTGCCCCACGCAGGCGCCTTTCCGGAGATAGGTCGGCGTCCGCCACAACAAAATTCTTATCCATGACGTAATTTCGGATCGCCTGCATAAGAAAACTTTTGCCGCTGCCGTATTTGCCTACAATAAAGCGGAAGGAGGCGCCGCCTTCAGCGATAATGTCAACGTCGTGCAAAAGGGCGTTGATTTCCGATTCTCTGCCGACAGTAATGTACGGCAGACCTATTCTTGGCACGACTCCTCCTTTTAGTGAGTTGATTATCACCGCCGCTATTCTTTTGGGTATTTTCATTTCCTGATTATTCCTTTCAGCGCATCCACATAGTCTTCGATCAATACAGGTTCGCCCCCGTCGTCAATGATCACCGTGTCGCCGAACACGTCAAAGAGACGTTCGTTGATCGTATCAATAAGCACCGACAGCATCAGGCCATTTGATCGGACAAGGTCATCGTACGCTTTGCCGTATAGCAGGCAGTTCATAAACTGGTGTTCAACGTCGTTCAGGCCGGTACAGTCCCTGCGCTCGGTCTTTTCATCGAAAAATTTTATTGAGTCCGTTACGTCCGCTTCTTCTTCGATTTCTTCAACGGTTAATTTGTTCTGTATTTCCAAGGCAACGTTTCGTATATTCTGAAGTTTGGAAACATTGATTTCGACCTTGGGCAAAGCTGCTTTTTTTTTGTTTTCCTGGTGATAATCTACTGCTTCGGTAATTATATACTGAAGTATCTTAGTCGTTTTTTCCTCTTTTAACGCGAGCTTGAGACCGTATTTCCGGCGCATGGAAAGATCAATGTTTTTCAACAACGCTCCGACTTGATGGCTTTTTTCTCTGTACGGGAATAATCTCTCGTGGATCCAAGTTCCGTTTTTACACTCGTATTTACAAATTTCGCTGATTTCGTAAACGAAGTTATTCCGGTCCGCATGGTGATGAAACACGGCCGCCTGGAACATGACATAAGAATTGGCGTAAATTTTGCCGAAGAATTTTTCGCGAAGGTTGTTTTTGCCGTAGTAATCCGCAAGCGTGGAGTAAACGTCATAAATAATGTCTTTGACGTCATCAGGGTGTCGTTTGAAGAGTATGGAATTTTTCATACTATACGTGGATATTGAATTTAATGCCGAAAATACTGTGTCCGTGTCATATGCCTTGTGATTGAGCAAAGTCAGTATCTCGTTGTCAAACTCGCCTTCGGGAAAATCTTCAAGCAACGACTTGTCAAGATTGTTATACACGATATAATCTTTAAGCCATAACTTGACGTGGCTATTGATTTTTGGGGCGATCTCCCTGTATGCGACCCAGAAATTTTTCAGCTTATAAAAGCCTTCTTCCGGAGAACTGACGCCAATCTGGTTCAGTAGCTCATAAATATAGACAAAAGCAAAAGAAAGCTGCGTCTTTTCAATTACGCCGCGCCGGACTTTGGTTCGCCATGAAAAGTACCCGCGCAGCTGACGGGAGTCCATGCTTTGATAGGTTGGAAGATATCTTGCGAACTGCCCTCGGTAGTCAAAGTCATCTTCAAAGTTTTCCATAAATTCGCCTTGTCTGTAGAATATTTTCTCATCGGATTCGTACTTGAAGCGGTTGCCTATTCTCCTCATTTCCCGGTATTTTTTGGACTGGGCAGATTTTTTCGGTTTCGCCGCGGTTATGATTATAGGTTCATCCTGACAGGCATCGGATGTAAGATTACCGCCCGCGGCGTTTCCAACGGAGAGCCTTTCGATCACTTTCTGCATATTGGACATATTCTCATCTTCCTTTCGGTAAGAACGGATACCCGCACAGAAAGATATCCGTTTTGATGCGCTTTTTAGAAACAAAGGCGAGCGATATGCTTATTCGGTTCATTCGCCTTTTTGTAACATAAAAATCGAACGTATTTATTCAGCGTTTCCATAAGGAACGTTTATGGCAAGAATTTATTGCGTTCGGAATCGGCCAGTTCCTGATCGGGCTTGGTATCATTCCATTCTTTCATTTCAGTCTCATCCCAGCCGCTTATAATGCTATCGGGCATTTTGAATAACAGGGCATTGCAGGTTGCGGAAACCGTTCCATCCGGGAGGATCATTTCGCCCTCGACAGTGGCGCGGGCGCCCGAATCTCTGGTTACGCGCCCGATTATTCTAACCGGTACGCCGGTTGGCGTAGGCTTTTTATATGTAGTCTCAAGCTTCATCGTCACCATTAGATGGTCAAAATCATTGTTTAACAAAACGGCCCTGCCGGCGGTTTCATCAAGCAAAGTCGCGATAATCCCTCCATGCGCGGTTCCCTTGTAGGAACAAAATTCATGAGGGATGATGACAGTCGTTTCAACCTGATTTTTTTCATAATTGTTGAGCCATTTGACTTTTAACGAAACAGGATTGTCCTTTCCGCATAAAAGGCAGCTAAGCGAAGTTGGCTGATAAATCTTTTCCGGCATTGAATCCCTCCATGGTTTATAGAGCTGAGAATTAAGGCATATTTTTCATAAATTCAATAAATCCAAGTTTAAAAAATTGATAATTATTCTCAATATAATCAATCGGATAAGCGTCTAATGCAGTTAATACCTCTTTGGTAAATTCCAGATATGCTGTGCCATTTGCTGTAATCAAAGTTCCATCACGAACCGCTTGCTCGTTCTTATAATTATCTTTACCTGTATAGTTTTCACCTGCCGCTTCTATCAATGTTTCAAGCGTATTGCTTGTGTGGTTTTTCTCGTTGAGCAATCCATTCATACCAAGAAAAACGGTCGCGTCACAGATTGCGCCTATCACTTTACCATCGGAAAATGCCTGTTTTAGCAAAGGCACGATTTGCTTTGCTTCTTCTGTTCTCCAAGTATATCCTCCAATGAGAACGAGTCCGGCATAATTGGCGGGACAGTCTTCAACGGCATAATCTGGCAGAACTGTAAAGCCGCCAATTGATTTTACCGGATTTTTATTAATAGATATAGCTTTTACTTCGTAGGGAGAGGTTTTCTCCTGTATTCTATTCTGTAAAGCGGTTGCCAAAAAAGGATATTCATAATCAGCGAACTGATCCAATAGCACAAATAGCACTTGTTTTTTCATTATTCATTCTACCTTTCTTACGCGAACAAAATTATAAATTTGCTGCGTTCGCCATATCGCCATAAACAGAACGTATTTATTCAGCGTTTCCATTTATAATCATTTACACTCACGACTGCTTCTGCGGGAATCCAACCTGTGATTCCCTTTTCATTAGTCGCAATCAGCCATGCGTAAACGATTCCTGTACTCTACTATGAGCCGAACAGATAAAGCTTTTCCACGGGAACTGAATTGACAATCGTATCCTTAATTTTTATTATTTCTTCGTTCATCATATTCACCCCCGAAGGACCCGTTTTGATGCGCTTCGGCATTTTTTCTGAATCGGTAACATTATAAATGTTATGCTCGCAGGCAGGAGGACTCTGAATGTATGACAGGCAAAATGGATGTCCTGCGGGTGAACAGTGTGTTTATTTTGCCCATCTTTTTAACTTTGGGAAAAAAGCGTTCATATTGTTAAGGGCTTCTTGTTCATTGAAATTAGGGTTATTTTTAAATATCTCCTTCATATGCGTTAGGCTTATGCCAATCATATCCTCCATGCCCACATCTTGCAAGAAATCTCCATCCTTGAAGCAGTAAACGCAAAAATCATTATTCTTGCCTCCGTCTTTATTTGTACCAATTACCCCGTCAGTTTCTAACGGCATCCCACAGCTTTGACAATACAACTGATTCATTTTCCATTTCTCCTTTACTGGCGCTTAATGTAGTTACTTTCTACTCATACAAAGGTGAACAGTATGCTTATGCTATTCAATCGTGAATGTTTCGGACTTGAAATTGCTGTAATAACGCCCTTCTTTCGCTGTAAACTTTAATACGCAATAATCAGGGTCAGTAACACCTTTAGAGTAATACATAGTATCACTGTCTTGCCAAATCATTTCTTTTGACTGTATATCATTCAAAATTTCCATAGTCCCTTTGAGCATAACACCCCTAAAAAATCGTTTATCATAAAAATAAATACAAGCGTTCGGGTTAGTACGATATTGAGCAACCCGCATAGACGATGTATTTGTAGAAAACCAAAACTCCCTGATACCCTCACGCTTTCTCGGAGGAAGCATGGCTTTCATATTTGGAAATCCATCTCCATCGACAGAACCTATAAAGGACACTCCTTGCTTGTCAATCAGATTGCCTATTGTTTGCGTTGCGTTTCTCATCATGGGAAATCACTCCCTCTTCAATTCTTCCAGCCATGCCGATATTTTCTGATCAAGGACGGAAACATCGGTTTTCGATACGCTCGTAAAGCTTATTCCTTGCACAACGTTTGCGTTACGCGCTTCCTTCGCGAAATCAACAAAAAAATTCCCGTAATTTCCGCCGTCGGTCGCGAACGGAACAACTGTTTTTCCCTTGAAATCGGCCTTCGAGAGAAAGGAAAACAATGGCGTGGCTGCCGTAAACCACCATGTAGGCGCGCCGACGAAAATAATATCGTAAGGAGAAAAGTCATCAACAGTACCTTTCAGGGCAGGGAAATTGCCATTCTTCAATTCCGACCTGGAGACAATGTAAATCGCCGGAGCGGATGGATAAGGTTTTTGCGTTTCAATTTCAAAAAGCGAACCGCCGGTCATATCCCGGATTCTCCCGGCGACCTCGGCGGTGTTACCCCCAAAAGAATAGTACACGACAAGCACGTTCCCAAAGTCGTACAGGGACGCCGACGCGGGAAAATCCCTTGGCGGCCTTTGGACAGGCACCGTATGGAAACTCCAGGTGATCCAACCCGTCAGTATCAACACCGGTATCAGTGCCAGCACCAATAAAACACGCAATATCTTACTTTTGTTTCTTGACATATTCATTCCTCCATTTGTATTATGATGGCGCATTAAGACAAAGTCTTTTCAAATACTTTATAGGGATAGTTTCGCTTTCCCAATGTTGTTTTTGCTTCAATGCGCATATCTACAAAACCATGCGATTTATAAAATCTTATTGCCCTGTCATTATTCTCCAAAACGTCAATAATACATTTTGTGAAGCCTTTTTTTCTCATTTTCTTTTCAATCTCGCTATAAAAGGTGTGTCCGTACCCTTTACCGATTTTGTCCGGCATCAAGTAAAGAGAAATCATATGTACTTCATTTTCTTTTTCTGATTTCCCTAAAATAGAAACTCCGACTATCTCTCGTTTTTCTTGTAAAACCATTGAGAAAATAGCGCCGCCATTTAGTCCCGTAGTTAAAAAATCTATCCAGTGGTCATCTCTGAGAGAATCAAGGTAATCGTCATCTACAATCCCTCGATACGCTGTTTTCCAGCTTGCGGCTAATACAAGACTTATTTTGTCAATGTCTTCTGTTTGAACCATTCTTACACGAATCATCAGTTTCTCCCGATATTAAATCATCCAGCGGCGCGTCGAAATCATCTGACATCCATATTTTCCCAGACATGCTTCCGTATTCAAAAGGCGGTCTTACAATATCTTTTTTTACAGGCTCGATAAATGTGATAACCACTTCATAATTTTCACTTACAGGTACCGGTTGTACAGGTCTGAAATTAGTTCCGTCATATATTGCTTTTATTGCGTACATAAAAATATTCCTCCTCTTCAAGGGGTTTCGGATGGTATGTTTCAAACATATGGCGCGCTGTTGCCATATCCATCTCGGCAAGTCTGATCCATTCGGAAAGATTACTGTCCACGTTAATATAAAACAACCCCCCTTCATCAATACGGTAATCACTCTTTCGCGCCTATAATGCTCATATATGTTTATCAATCCATTTATCAAGAAAAGTCAGTTGTTGCTCTGTATGAAACCAATGCTCGCTACCTTCCAGTATAGTATTCTTATACAATCGGATATCGAATTATCGTTTTCAGCTTATCGGGAGATGTTTTGCGCGGGTCGTTCAAATACAGTTCATGATGTCTGCGCGTGTCCGAAAGGTCAAGCCTGTAACCCGAATCTTCTATAAACTTCTTCAAGATGAGGATAGTCGCCGGTTCGCTGTCATAGGGGCCAATGTGCATGACCTGAGCGCAAAGCCCTTCTGTAAACGCTTCATGCCGCGCAACGGACAAGTCAAGATTGGGTTTCTTCCTGGCGAGGCTGATTTTAGCCGCCTCAAACACCTCTGCCGTGACAAATTCCGGCATCCGTATCATTGATGTCCAGCAAAACGCGCTCTTCTCCGTTACGCCAGGTTCGAAAATGCCTGATTCCGTTGACCACAGACCTTCCAATGGAGGAACTACGAAATCATAGTACCCCTCCGGCTGATTATCGCCCATTTTGCTCATTTTTACGGCATAAGCCAGGCCATATAGAACTTCCAGCGCTGACTGATATGTCCCGCTGGTATTAGGGTCGCCGCGCCCGTCGATCATTATGAAAACCATTTCCGGTACTTCGATGACATATGGCTTTGTGCCGGGTTGATACAGACTTTTCTGCGTTTTTTTGAAATCAATTGTCATTCTGATTTCACTCCCTCTTCAATTTTTGAAATCATCAAGCAGTCTACGCGCAGCAACAGTGCTTACCCGTGATAAAAACGCGGTATGCGAGAGCAACATTTTATCGGCGCGGGTAGCAAGCAGAACCTTATATTTTTTGCGCGCCATATTCAGCTCCCGCTATAATTTGCTCCATTTCATCAGCCACGCTGTCGCCTGTCCTTCCCTTATAACCCGCCAATCGATCGGCCTTCGCAATGTCCAGTTCTTTGAGCGTTTCGATACGTGGGCTGAGCGACAACGACAGCGGGATTGATTGCTCCCGCACAATCTGATGAAACAGCATATTGACAACCGTCGTCATATTCAATCCAAATTGCGCTAAAATATTCTCTGTTTGTTCTTTCAACTGAGAATCCATTTGGATATTTACACTTGTGTTCTTTATCATAATAATTCCTCCCACTCTATTTCAAAATGCACGGGCATCTTTCACTCCCTGATGTATTTTCGTTGAGGTATCAAAATAATATCCCTCATACAAAGGGGTTTCGGATGGTATGTTTCAAACATATGGCGCGCTGTTGCCATATCCATCTCGGCAAGTAAAGATTTCAACGGTACCCGCCAGAATATCCACAGATTTTACTTTCATGCCGCGCATAGCCAAATAGGCGTTCCCTATTGCGTCAATCAAGCGCCTTTAAGAAACAAAGGCTAACAGTATGCTCATTAACCCGAATTATACTTTTTTGCCGATATAAAAGACATAGCCGTAATACCGCTTATACTTTGAATACAGTTCCACCTCGTATTTCGAGCTTGCGACATACTTCTCTACGGTTTTATTACCGGCTTATCTTTCTAAAAGCGATTGTTCCGCTGATTGTCGTGGATTGAAATAATTATCCGTCCAACATTTTTC
>Ga0099364_10004712_pt1 | contig 20577 bp, 23 predicted proteins | sample TergutTh196P3_FD_73070 | JGI IMG/M metagenome (GOLD analysis project Ga0099364, IMG submission 73070) | Microcerotermes parvus P3 segment gut microbial communities from Pointe-Noire, Republic of the Congo - Th196 P3 | ecosystem: Host-associated > Arthropoda: Insects > Digestive system > Gut ... | reverse complement strand
CTGACGCTGGTCAGCAAACAATCCCCGTCGGCTCGAACGGCCTGCATCCCATACTCTCTTTCTAGTATGTATAGATTAACTCAGCAGCCGAAGTCGCCGCCGGAGATTTTTGCTGCACCAGCACAGCACAATACGCGTGGTTCGATAGAAGATGATCATCGAGAACCACCTGCATGGTATAGCCAATGGAATCCCATCATTACCCATTGCAAGGTGGTAGAAGAAAGCCGCTTTAGCTAGATCCCAGAAAGGTGCAGCCACCCAGCCCAAGGTATCTGTCACCTTTGTCGTGAATTCCTAAAAACTTTTCTTCCCCGATCACACTTTGGGGATGGATTATTAAAGGCTCTTCTCAATCCAACCGCTCTTTGCTTGCTCAGCTGGAGCAAAAAATGCTCCCGGCGGCGACTTTGGCAGGAAAAACATGCTATATATAGGCGGTTTAACTTAAGGGCTTTCCTGCCACTCGAGCCGACGGGGGCATGTTTTTGTCCAGCGGTGAAGGGATATGGAGGTCTTGGATTTAAAATTGAAATGGCATATCAAAACCTTTCATCTTCACAAATTAACCATATTAGAGCCTTTAGAGATACAACCCTTTGCATGCCCCAGCATGACCTGAACATGATTATTTATCCAAAAATTATTTATCACTCTGCAACCTGTTAACACTTGACATTTTTCTCATAAACCTGTACAGTATGGTCAGGTTTTATGAATCTGGAAAACATGCCGAAGATATAACTGGGAGGGTATATTCTGCATGGAACCCCGGGGCCCCCGCAAGGCCCCAAATAACTCCCGATTTTTGGTCATTACCCTGGATGTACTTTTGGGGATAATTTGAATGTGCACAGAGGAGAATTAAGATGAAACGTATTTTGTTACTGTTAGTTACCGCCCTGTTTATTAGCGGTATAGCCTTTGGACAAGCGCAACCCGCCCAGCCAGCGATACCAGGTCTTCCTGGTACCAATGGTACCCATCGGACCGCGTTTGACACCGCCGATGACCTCTTTGATGTCTTTAATGCAGTCCCCACCACCTCCACCGAGGCCCGCTACAGCGCGGGGATCTTCACCTCCGATGTGGACAACTATATTGATGTCAATGCCTATGACCCCTCCATTGGGACCTTCTTCTTCCTGGGGGGTTTCCCTCAAACCGCCAATGTTAATACCACCGATTACCTTGGTAGTGAAATTGGTATAAGCAACACCCAGAACAGGATCAGCTTTGGTTTTGCCACCTCCTTTGGGGCTAACTACATTGGCCTCTACTACGGCGGTAACATCGTTAACAGCACCCGGCAAGTAACTGGGGTTGTTAAGGGCAGCGATGGTAAAGCCCAGACCTTTGAACGTGTTGATGTAAACAATATCTGGCGGAACAATATCGCGGTCCTCTTTGGAACCCCCGCCTTTGGTGCCTTTAGGCTCGACTTCATCCTGGACACCGATTCCGAATCCGACACCCTGGATAAGGATGTCTGGGACGATGACAAGACCAGAACCGGACCCAGCGTGGCCGTCACCTGGGGGGGCATGGAAATCGCAGGCCTGACCCCTTATGTAACCCTGGGCTTTAGGTTCAATGACAAAACAGAAATCGGCTCCAAGCAATTTGACTTCCCCGTCGATGGTGAGAACAAAGCTGTTAGCTACACCATTACCGAAAATGGTTACTTTGGTGTACAAGCAGGGGCCTCCTATGACCTGAACGACACCGCTCTGGTCTTTGGTGAACTTAGCTTTATTAACCGCTTTGCCAAAACCTATGCTGGTGACATCAAAGATGCAGAAAGCTCTCCTGCAGAATCCGGCTGGAAAGAAGGCGGCGGTTTTGGTTTCGGCTTTAGGGCCGGCTACTACCAGGCCCTTACCTTTGGCCCGGTCTCTGTGGGCTTCGAACCCGTCGTTGGCGTTGGTCTCTATCGCACCTCTGGTAACACCACTTGGTCTAACCCCAATAACGCAGATGACCCTCTTGCAGAAAACAAACCCTCAGAAAACCTTTACAATGTGAACTTGGGTGTCAGCTTGGGTGTCCGTTATGCCCATACCGAGAAGCTCGCCTTCTACACCGGTGCCAAACTCAACATCATTGACTGGTTCAGCGTAAGCTGGTCCGGCGGGAAAAACCCCACCGATGACAAGGCTCGGCGGGTCACCGGTATCAACTGGGAAGGTACCCAGTGGGGAAGCACTGGCACTGGAACTACCACTGGTGGTACCCCGCAAGCAGCATCTGCATTAGGTTTTGGTATGACCCTGGCTCCGGCTGACGGTTTCTCCGTAGGCTTTGGGCTCAACACCTTCCTGGACAAGTTCGTCCTGGTCAACCTTTCTCAGATGACCGTAGAATCCGGTTCCTTCTGGGATGACACCGGTAGCACTGGTACCCAGAACGTGGGTGCCTGGTTTGGTAAGATTTTTGATGATATCAGACTGGACCTGACCGTAAGCTTCAAGTACTAATCGCAACGACTGACAGCACCCCGGTCTAAACACCGGGGCTGCTTAAAGGGGCTGCCCAGAGGTGGGCAGCCTTTTTTTGTGGGGGGCTTGTAGATAAAGACAGCTGATATTAAGATAAGAGCATATATAAATTTTTGTTTTAAGAGATAGAGTAGCGGAGATAAAGGAAATGAAAGCTAGAATTTACATTGACACCTCAATAGTTGGCGGATATTTCGACGATAATTTTTCTGCTGACACGCGAGCCCTGTTTAATCGCTTAGAAAACAAGGAAATTATTTTCTTAATATCCAGTGTTTTACAACAGGAACTACAAAAAGCTCCTATTGATGTTCAGAACTTATTAAACAGATATAGTACTGAATGTTTTGAGTACATAGAACTGACAGAAGATGCAATCGAACTGGCAGATAATTATATCGAAGAGAAAGTAGTAGGAAAAACCAGTGTTAACGATTGTCGTCATATTGCTTTAGCTACCATTTTTAAAGCTGATGCGCTTGTGAGTTGGAATTTTAAGCACATAGTAAATTTGAACCGTATAAAAGGATATAATGGAGTTAATCTTAAAAATGGTTATTCTGTAGTTGAAATCAGAAGCCCAAAGGAGTTACTGACCTATGAAACCGAGTAAAGAAAAAACTTTTGATTGTATAAAAATGAAAAATATTATTCAGGCCCAGATGTATGCAGAAACAAAAAATATGAGTAAAAAAGAATTATTGCATTATTTTAACAATGATGCAAATAAAACGAGTAAAAAACCCACCCCCTTTCCAACTACTAACTAGTGGAATTCGGGGGCTATGCAAAAAAGCCAAAATTATCTATTATATGACTAGAAAAGTAATGTCTATGGAGGAAACCCATGAAATATAAAGCTCTTCTTATTATGATATGTATCATCGCCCCCCTCTGGGCCCAACAGCCCCCCCAGCCAATTATCCCAGATCCAGGGACCAGCTTCCTCCTCTTTGATCAGTTTAACTCGGTCCCCACCATATCTACCGAGGGCCGCTACAGCGCGGGGGTCTTCTCTTCTGATGTGGACAACTATATAGATGTGAATGCTTATAACCACCACATAGGGACCTTCTTCTTTCTGGGTGGCCGCCCCTCTAACCTGGCCAAAGTGGATCAGTCAGACCCCAATACCATGGGGCAAAACAGGGTTAACTTTGGGATGGGTAGAACCCTGGGAGCATTTTACATAGCAGTTTATTACGGGGGTTCCTTAGTAAACTCAGAATACATCATTGGGCGCTATTCATCCTTTGATCCTGATGACTACCCTGAATACGATGGTCCCCCTTACTTAATTTGGAATGATGATGTTGAAGTAGATCGCTCTTTAATCCAGTCTGTTTGGCGGAACGACCTGGCCCTCCTCCTGGGTACCCCCAATGTTGGGGCCTTTCGACTGGACCTTACCGTGGATATGGACACTGAATCATCAAGACACCCTGGGGCCTCCGGGACCATCACTTTAAAGAGGCGAAGCCTGGGGCCCACAGTAGCCCTTACTTGGGGGGGGATTAACTTTGGGGGCATTGAGCCTTATGTTACCTTTGGCTTTCGCTTCCCAAGGGAAGAACGTTTAACTTTTACCATTGCAGAGACGAACCAAACCGGCTGGGACTCCTTCACGGTTGGGGGCCGCCTGGGCGTGCAAATCGGAGCTCTCTATAATGTCAGTCCCTCCTCCCAATTCTTTGGAGACATAGCCTATGTTTATTATATGCCCAACAATCAAAAATATAGTTCCAAAGAAGCAGCCCTTGAACTTACTTTTGGTACCGCTGATTCAGGTTGGAAAACCGGCGGGGGCTTTGGAACGGGCCTCCGGGGGGGCTATAAAGGACAACAGAGCTTTGGTGATTTTACCCTGGGTTTTGAACCCCTCCTTAGCTTCTCCTTTGAAAGGATCTCCCATAAAACCACTAAGACCTTCTTGGACGGCACCAAGCTCCCAGAAGACCCCAGCGAAAACTTTATGGCCCTTAAACTGGCCCTCTCATTGGGGGCCCAGTACTCCCTCACCGAAAAAATTAATTTTTACACCGGCGCCCGGCTCAATGTCATGGAATGGATCCAAACCAGCTATACCGGAGGGGACATGACCAACGATGACCGGGCCAGCAGAATCACCGGCATCAACTGGGAACCCTCAATCTGGGCCACCAACCTAGCCGATCACGGCCCCGGCACCAGGGATAACATCCTGGGCTTTGGCATGACCGTCAGCCCCGTCGAGGGCCTCGTGGCAGGCATAGGGCTTAACACCCTCTTGAACAAGTTCTTTGTGATAAACCTGGCAGAGATGCGGGTCGACAGCGGTACCCTCTGGAACGATACGGCCACCCAAAGCACCGGAGCCTGGGCGGGCCGGATCTTCGCCGACATTAGGCTGGACCTGACCCTTAGCTATTCATACTAGGCCCCTGTAAACCGGCACCGTTTAGATCGGCCGCCCCCTAAGGGTATGTACGATTTACAGATCATCAACAGAGGCACACTGGCCCCCCAGGGGCCAGCCACCTCTACCCTTTTAAGGGGCTTCTGCAATATCCTCGTGGACCCCAGCCTCCCCCCTGCCGAAATGGAAGAGGCCCTCCGCCAACACAGCGGCCTTCGTTACCAGGACATAGCCGCCGTCTACATCACCCGGGCCTCGGTCCAGCACTATGCAGGGCTCCCCCTCTTTACCCGAAGCCGCTGGTTCACCAGCCCCCCCGAACTGGAAGCCCTCTCGCAGGCCCTGGACGCCCTGGGCCTCTTTAATCGATCAAAAGAACCCCTGGGCCTCCGCAAACAACTGGAACCCTCGGGCCCCAACACCTCCACCGAACTCATCGCCGGCCTAAGGGTACTCACCCTCGGTGCTCGCAAGACGCCCAGCGTCCCAGGGGCCCATGAAGCCCACAGTACCCTCGCTACCCCCGAGGCCCAGGACCACCTGCCCAGGATCCTCCTTGTCACCAGCCCCCAGGGCCAGGTCTGCCTCTGCGGCGACCTCATCCTCAACCAGGACCACTACACCCAGGCCCACCACAAGAACCCCATCATGCAAGAAATCGCCAGCCTGGCGGACTTCATCGTGCCGGGGCATGGAGATGGGTTTAATATATAGGATTTATTACGCCGCCATTAACTCAAACCCAAAACCAAGACCTCTATACTCCTTCACCGCTGGACAAAAACATGCCACCAGAGGGGAACCTCAGTCGCAATGCTCCTTCGGTGGGGGTTCCACGCGGCTCAAACGGCTCTGACTACTCAATTGTGTGACATAATAAACCACAAAGAACCAAAGCCTATTGATTGAGTAGTCAGACCGAAATCGCCGCCAGGAATTTTTGCAGCACCAGCGTTGAAAGATACGGGTGGTTCGATAGAAGATGCTCATCGAGAACCTCCTACAAGGTATAGCCAATGAATTCCCATCATTACCCATAACAAGGTGGAAGAAGAAAGCCGCTTTAGCTAGATCCCAGGAAAGGTACAGTCACTAGCCCTAGGTATCTGACACCTTTGTCAGGCATTTAAAATAAATTTTCTTCCCCCATCACACTTGGAGGATTGATTATTAAAGGCTCTTCTTGATCTGCCCGAGCATAGTTATCTCAGCTGGAGCAGGAACTTCGTCCATGACGAGCCTCTGGCGGGCAGATAAGGCCAGTTTAGGAGGTAACGATTTTAGGGTCAGACCGCCAGCGGAGCTCGGCAGGGATGAAGGTTCCTGTCCAGCGTGAGCTGAGTGTGCAGGGTTGGTCTTAGATTCAACATGTGGCGAGATTAATCCTAGAAAAAAAATCATCATTTTTCCCAAAATTTCGAAGTATTTTGCATCTCCGGGCCGTATAGGTATATGCAAGAAGAAACGACTCATATATCTTGGCATTCCGCCTTCGTTGAGGCCATTAAGATGACCTTCAAAAGTTACCCGGATGCCTTCGAAATTCTCCCCGAGTTCCAGCTATCTAAAGCTCCCCTAAAGATAGATTGTGTCATCATTAAGAAGCTTAAGGATGTGGAAATAAGTGCAACCCTGGCTTCAGGGTTCAGGGGGGTTAACCTCATCGAGTATAAAAGCCCCACCGACTATGTCTCGGTGGAGGACTACTACAAGGTCTATGGTTATGCCTGTCTCTATAGGGCCCAGGAGAGGGTCCCTTTTAAAGACCTATCCCTCACCTTTATAGAAAGCCGAGACCCCCAGAAGCTGCTGAGGTATCTAACCGAAGAAAAAGGCTTTACAGTTGCAGAAAATACCCCTGGAATATATACTGTCACTGGGGCTGACTTACCAATTCAGATAGTAAATAATCGAAAGCTGGCCTCGAAAGATGATGTATGGCTTCGAAGTCTCTATGACAAACTGAACAGCCATGAAGTCCAGCAGATAACTGAAGTAATAAACAGACAGGAACAAGAACACCGGGCAGAGGACTATTTTAATGTCCTCTACCGGGCGAATAGAAGGATTTTTGAGGAGGTGATCAAAATGACATCGACCGAGTTTATTCAACAGACGGTGGCACATAAGAAACTAGTGGCCGAAGCCGTAGCCGAGGCCGAAGCCAAGGCTTTTGCCAAAAGTAAAGCAGAGGTACTAAAGCTCCTGGATCAGGGCCTCTCTGTGGAGGAAATTAGACAACGGTTAAAATAGGGTTAGATGGTGTAACTCCTTCGGTGGGAGCTCCAAGACCATGGCTGTTCAGTGGACTTGTGTGGATAGTTTAAAGACTGAGAACTGGGTTTAGTGAAGTACCTGCTTCATATAAGTATTCTGGATCAATATCAATGGTCCCATTATTCCAGACAACTGTTCCATAATCAATATAAGCCGAATTAAAAACAGTCACATCTTGTAAAATATTAAATGCCGGTTCTTTAAGCAAAGGGGACATGTCAAATGTCTTTTCTTCGCCAGTAGAAAATCGCAGTAGTAATGTATAATTTTCAATGGGTCGAACCATTTTAATAGTAAGCATAGGTACCGGGTCACCAGCATAAACAATGCCATTTAATTCATACATGGTTATGTCTCCCTCATTGCTTCAGCCTCTCTACCGCCAGCTTTACCGTGTTTAAGAGGTCCCCGAGGCTGGGGCGGCGGAGGATCACCAGACGGAAGCAGGCGGCTTCCAGGAAGCCGTAGAATAGTTCGTTGGCGTCCTTGACGTTGATTCCTGGGGCGAACTCTCCGGCCTTCTTACCTCCTATGAGGATGCTCGCCAGGATATGGCGCAGCCGAACGGTCCGGCGGCGGATCCGGTAGTCCCCGTCAAAATCGCTGGACCGGGAGGCATGGACCAGGTAATTAAGCAACACCGATAAGAGCCGCCGGTTCTCTTCTAGCTGGGCAAAGATTACGGTCATCACCTGGATGAGTCTTTCGCTGTGGCTCCGATCCTTCTCTTTACTAATGGCGGTAATGTCCCGCTCCACGGTTTGCAGAAGCTGGCGGATGCTAAAATTAAAGATCTCCCGCTTGTTTTTAAAATAAATATACAGAGTGGTCCGGGTTATGCCGCAGCGGTCGGCGATTTTTTGAAAGGTCACATCCTCAAAGCCCTCGTCCATAAAAACATCCAGGGCCTTTTCCAAAATTTCCCGGCGGCGCTTTTCGTGTTCAACTACGATGGACATGTCCTGTGCTCCCTATAATGCTTCATACTGGTATACATAAGAACCTATGGCCCCATTGCTGAGTTCCCGGCAGGTGTCAGCCCGGCGGCCAAAGAGGGATTCAAAGCCCGGATGGTCGCAGATTAGAACCATCTTCCAGCGGGCGAAGGGTTCTCTCAGGGCTGCCATGGCCCCATAGGTCGCCTCGGCGGTCTGGGGGTCCCCCAGACGGCGGCCATAGGGGGGGTTAGTGATAATAAAGCCCTCCTCATCCCAGGGCGGGGCGGCCTCTTCCATAGGGCAGACTTCAAAGGTCAGGGTGGTCTTGGTCCCGCCGCAGAGCGAGAGGGCCCTGGCCAGATTGCCCCGGGCCGCCGCTATCGAAGGGGCCTGGCTGTCACTTCCCCCTATGCGGACCCGGTTGGTAAAGTTCACCCGGTCCATAAATTCCTCCCGGGCCTTGGCGATCTCTTTGCGGCCCTGGGGGAAGAGCCCCTCTATGCTAAAGTGCCTGCCTATCCCCGGGGCTATGTCCCAGGCATAGAGAGCCGCCTCGATGGGGATGGTCCCGGAGCCGCAGAAGGGGTCGTAGAGGGGGAACTTTCGCTTCCAGCCCGAGGCCAGCACCAGGGCGGCCGCAGTGGTTTCCCGCAGGGGGGCGGCCATTCCCTGGGTCCTATAGCCCCGCTTAAAAAGGGGCTCCCCCGTCAGGTCCAGCAGGACCGAGGCCTTGTCCTTCTCTACATAGACCCTCAGCTCCGCTTCGTCCGCACCTTCTAAACGACGGACCCCCCGTTTCTGGCAGAGCCGCTGGGCCGCCGCCTTGTGGACCACCGCCTGTATACTCGTTTCGGCGGCCAGGCGGGATCTATTGCTCCGTACTTTAGCCACCTTAAGCCCCCAGGGGGGCCGGAGGTATTCTTCCCAGGGGAGGCTCCCCACCCCCTCAAAGAGGGCATCAAAATCGGCGCAGTTAAAATTGCCCAGCTCCAGCAAGACCCGGTCGGCGGCACGGAGCCCCATGAGGGCCCGGCAGAGGCCCCCCAGATCGGCATGAAAGCGGACCCGCCCATAGGCCGACTCGATGACCTTAAGGCCCAGCTTTTTTATCTCGTTAGAGACCACCTTCTCGGCCCCCAGGGGCGTTAGGGCAACAGCAATGTCAGATATGGGCATAGATTAAGTATAACACAAAAGGGGGCCCTAGGACAGGCCGGGCCCTGGGAGCATCCAGCAGAGTTCGTGCTTATTATAGCAAAGATGAATCACAGCGGACCCTGGGATGGCGGCAAAACGCCGGGGGCTCTCAAAATCGGCGGTCCCCCCCGCCTGGCCCTGCATCTTAATCGTGCAGACAAAGTTCTTGCAAAGCCCCGAGGCCAGCCAGGCTTCTATCCAGTCAAAGAGCCGGGGGGGGTAGGAGATGACATCACAGAAAAGCCAGTCCACGGGCCCCAGGTCATGGGGCTTGAGGGTAAAAGCATCGTGCTTTACATACTCCACCCCCTCCATGGCGGCGACCACCTCGTCCAGGGGGGACCGGTCCACGGCGATCACCCGGGCCCCCATGCTGGCAAGGACCCAGGTCCAGCCCCCGGGGCTGGCTCCCGCATCGAGGCAGAGATCCCCGGGGCCCGGGAACCGGCCGAGACGCACCAGGGCTTCATAGAGTTTGAGGTAGGCCCGCGAAGGGGGCCGGGGGTCTTCGATAAATTCGATGAGCCCCCCGGGAAAGGGGCTGGTACAGCGGGCAGAGCCAATCAGGGTGTGATCATCCAAAAGGCTAAAGGCCCCCATGGGCACCGGGGGGACCATGAAAGGAAAGGGCCGCTTTTTGTTCGGTACCTTGGGCAATTTTTCACAGATCAAGGCCCCCCGCCTATAGGAGGTGAAAAATTGGGGAGCCCAGTTCCCCTGGATCTCCCTTAAGGCACTGGCAGCCTGGCTTATGGAATCAAATTCGAAGCTGAAGGGGTCCAGCCAGACATTGTGATGCCAGAAGACCGGGTCTTCGGCTATGGAGGCCGGGGCATGGTAGAGGAGCCCGTGGGACTCAACCTGGGGGCTTCCTTCCAGTTCCTTGGCGAGATGATCTTCGAAGGCCGGTACCGCCTGGTAGACGAGGCCCCCCAGGGCCCTCATTCCCCTATCCAGGAAGAACGGCCATCCCCGCTGATGGGATAACTTTCTTCCAGGCCCTGGGGCTTGGGTCTAAACACGATGGAATAGAGGGCCTTAACCCGGGCAAAATATTCCCTGGTCTGCCAGGCCCTCAGGCTCCTTCCCCTAAACCGTTCTTGAGGCAGGGAGTAGCCCACCGCATCGAGCCCCAGGCTCCGGGCCATGGCCACCGCCCGGCTTATGTGGAAGCCCTGGGTCACGATGATCATCCCCTGGACCTCAAAGACCTCCCTGGCCCGGTAGACCGAATCCCAGGTGCTTAGGCCGCTCTGGTCCAGAAAGATATCCTCCTGGGGGATTTCCGGCCCATGGGCCAGGACATAGAGCCACATGGCATGGACCTCATCATAGTATTCCTTTCCATGGTCCCCCGATAAGAGAATCTTGGCCCCCCGCTGGCCCGAAACCAGAAGGATTCCCGCATCGACCCTGTCTTGTAAAACCGGCGACAGCTGGTTCCCATGGGTCTGGGAGCCCAGGACCAGGATGGCCTCCCGGGGGGGAATTTCCTCCAGGCGGGTGTAGACATGGGGGCCCGCGGCGGCGATGATCCCCAGGTTAATGAGGGCCGTCCCCAGGACCCCCAGAAAAAAGAGGACCAGGAGGAATAGGGCCCATTTTTTAATCCGGGGAATTTTCGTCGGCGCCTTCATTTCTTCCAGTATATCATACCTGGGGGACAATTCGTACCATTGACAGATGAGCCCTCCTCTTCTACTATATAGGTACTATGTCAGATGCTTTAGTACTAACAGATGCAGACTTTGTCCAGTATCGGGACCTCATTTACAACGAAAGCGGCATCACCTTTACCCCCACTAACCGCTCCATCCTCGAAAGCAGGCTCAGGGAAAGGCTCAGGGAAAAGGGAATCACCTCGGTAAAAGATTATTTTGGAACCATTTCCAAGGATCAGGGGGAACTAAAGGGCTTTCTCGACTCGGTAACCACCAACCTCACCCGTTTTTTCCGCAACCAGGCCCAATTTGATGCCCTGGAGAACTATATAATCCCCGAATTGATGAAGATCAAAAAGCCCACAGGGAACATGGTCCTCAAATTCTGGAGCGCCGGCTGTTCCACCGGCGAAGAGCCCTACACCATCGCCATGCTCTTAAACGAGGTCCTGCCGGTGGGCTGGAAGTACGAAATCGTAGCCTCCGACCTGAGCCTAAAAAGCCTCATGACCGCCAAAGAGGGCTTCTATGCCGAGAGCCGCATAGTGGGGATCCCCGATAACTACCTGGCCAAGTACTTCGATAAGGTTGAGGGGGGCTATAAGGTCAAACCCGAAATTTCCTCCAAGATCCGCTTCGACTACCATAACTTAAAAAACGATTCGGGCCATAAGGGCATGGACGTGGTATTCTGCAGAAACGTTATCATCTATTTTGACGAAGCGGCCCAAACCGCAGTAATCAAACGCTTCTGGGATGCCATGGCCTCAAAATCATTCTTGATCATCGGCCACTCTGAGTCACTCTTTGGGATGGATACAAAATTCGAATTTGTAAAGACCCAATGGGCTACCCTGTATAGTAAATCCACCTGACCGAGTAAGGAGTAAAGTATGTCCGATGAAATTGGAGTATTGGTCGTAGATGACTCTGCGATGATGCGTAACCTGATCGGGCGCATGGTCGAGGAAACCCCCGGTCTGGTGGTGGCCGAAAAGGCCATGAACGGCCTCTTTGCCCTTCAGAAGATCCCCCGGGTAAACCCCGATGTAATCATCCTCGACTTAGAGATGCCCGAGATGAACGGCATCCAGTTCCTCGAAGAGCGGCGCAAACAGGGTATCAAGATCCCCGTGGTCATCCTTTCTTCGATTGCCGAAAAGGGAGCCAAGATCACCATGGAAGCCCTGGCCCTGGGGGCCAGTGACTTCGTGCAGAAGCCTTCGGGCTCAGTCTCCATGGATATCCACACGGTTAAAGATATCCTTATGCCCATGATCTTCGCCTACGGCGGAGCTTACCGGAGGGCCCAGGGCAAGAAGGTCCTGAGCCCCCATGAGTTCCCGGCCAAAACCGGGGTCTCGCCGGAGTCGATCCCCAAGATCCTCCAGAGCACCCCGCCCAAGGCCCCTGCTGCTCCCCCGGCCCAGATCCGCCGGCCCGGCAGGACCGAAATTATCGCCATAGGGATCTCCACCGGAGGGCCCGATGCCCTGCGCCAGGTCTTTGCCAACCTCGACAAGGACCTCAGCCAGCCCATCGTGGTGGTCCAGCACATGCCCCCGGGCTTTACCAACGAGTTCGCCAAGAGCCTGGACCGGATCTGTCCCCTGGCGGTTAAAGAAGCCGAGGACGGCGACTTTGTCCAGGGCGGCAATGTCTATATCGCCCAGGGGAACCGCCACATGGAGGTAGAACGCCGGGGGGCCGGGACGGTCCTTCGTCTCTCCGATTCGCCCCAGGTCTCGGGACACCGGCCCTCGGCGGACGTGCTCTTTGCCTCGGTGGCCCTGACCTACCAGAACCACGCCCTGGGGGTTATCATGACCGGCATGGGCCGGGACGGGGCCGCTCAGCTGGGGACCATTTATAAAGAGGGGGGCATGACCCTGGGGCAGGACGAAAAGTCCGCCGTGGTCTACGGCATGCCCCGGGTAGCCCACGAACTGGGCCATGTGATGGAGCAGGTGAGCCTGGAAAATATGGCCCGCCGGATCTGCGACGTGGCAAAAACAAACCGCTAGGAGGTTTATATGATTCCCGTACTGGTACTCTGTGACGATTTTTGGCATCCCGCCGAGATTATCGAAAGAGGCTTTAAGAGCCTAAAACAGACCGACTACAGCTTTGACTTCTGCTACACCCCCAAAGATGTCTTAACCCCCGAATGGGTTAAGCAATTCCCCGTCATAGTCTGCGCCAAGGGCCCCAACCGCCTTAATAGCGCCAACCAGAACGGCTGGTTCGATGAGGGGGTTACGGAGTTCATGATCCCCGACTTTGAAGCCTATGTAAAAGAGGGCGGGGGTTTTATCTCCCTCCATGCGGGGAACACTGCCAGGGACAAGGAAGTGGGCTGGGGCCCCTTTGTGGGGAACATCTTCCAGGGCCATCCCCCCCGTTGTGAGATCGATGTAAAGATCACCGGCAAGCACCCCATAGTCGATGGAATAAGCGACTTTGTCATCCGGGATGAACACTACGCCATCGAGGTCATCGATCCCAATGCGATCGAACTCTTTAGGACCGTCTCGGCTTCCGGCGGAGACCAGCCGGCCGGCTATGCCATAGAACGGGGCAAGGGCCGCCTGGCAGCTCTTACCCCCGGGCACATCCTTTCGGTCTTCGAGAATCCCTCGTTTGCCCAAATTTTATTAAACACCCTTAAATGGGTAAGGAAGGCAGCTTAAATAAATTTGGGGGTTTTCTCTGTGTACTCTGTGCCTTTGTGAGAGACCTCTTCTGTCTTAATCTTGTTCTGTTTTAGCTTCCGTGACTGTCCAGCGGCCTTCTGCTTTGTGGAAGGCCGAGAGGGGCAGCTGCACCACCCGGCCGTCCTCGCCGCTTAGTTTGAGTTTCCCCATCACTATGTTTACCTCCCCTACCACCCAGGTGCTGCCGTTCCAGTTGATCCTGGTCCCCTCGGGGGGGCTTAGGCGCCGCTGCTCACTGTAGAAGAGGTGCTCGTAGGCCAGACAGCATAAGAGGCGGCCGCAGGGGCCGGAGATTTTAAGGGAGTTAAGGGAAAGGTTCTGGTCCTTGGCCATCTTTATCGAAACGGGCTTGAGCTTGTCCGAGACCCCATGGCAGCAGTAGGCCCGGCCGCAGACCCCCAGGCCCCCTACCACCCGGGATTCATCCCTTACCCCTATCTGGCGCAGTTCTATCCGGGTCTTAAAGACCCCCACCAGATCCTTAACCAGGTCCCGAAAATCTACCCGGCTGTCGGCGGTAAAAAAGAAGAGGATCTTGGGTTCCTCAAGAAGATAGTGAACCGATACCAGTTTCATTTCCATCCGGTGGGACCGGATCTTTTCCCGGCAGATTCCATAGGCCTCTTTTTCCAGATCCCGGTGGGCCGCCGCCTTGGAGAGGTCTTCGGCATTGGCGACCCGCTCTATCCGGGTGATGGACTGGGGGGTCTGGCCCGCCTTTTTTTGAATGGGTCCGATTATCTGGGCCAGGTCCCGGCCGTAGCGGGTGGGCACCAGCACCATGCTGCCGGGGCTTAAGGGCTCACCGGCCCAGGCGGCGTGGAAGGATTCCTGGGAGTAGACCAGCCGGAGCCGGTAGATGGGGCTGTTCTGGATGAGTTCTTCAAACTCCTCCCCCGAGATGACCGCCTCTATCCCCGATTCACCGGGGAGGCTGTCTTCCAGAAGAGAGAGGCCCTCGGCGTCAAAGCCCTGGCCGTTGAGTTCACCGTTTTCTATGATATCCTTTTCGTCACTCATCCCTTTCCCTTATGGCCCCCCCTATGGTGAGGTCCACCAAAAGGCCCCTTAGTTCGTCCAGCTTAGAGACCCGGATTAACTGGGTGCTCTGGCCCGAGAGGATGGCTGCCGCCAATTCTTCCAGTTTTCTATCGATTACCTGGATTTGCACATGGATCTTGATGTTCCCCCGGCGGCGGGTCTGGGACTTTTCAACGTCGTAGCTGTTTTCTACGACATAATTGACAAAATTCCGCACCGCCTTTTTATAGGCCAGGATCTCCTCGGCAAAGGGCCGGTCCCTTAGGTCGCTCCCCGCCGAGTGGACCGCATCCATGAGCTCCGTGAGGGCCTCCTCTGAGGGGGCCAGGTGCTGAAGGGGCCCAAGTCCTGTAGCCGGGGTGGGGAGGAAGTCCCCCAAAAGCCCGGCGAAGAAGGAACTGCTTTTTTTTGTATCACCCCGGCCCCTGGTCTTATGGGCCTCGGGTTTTAAACCCTGGTGAACCGCCGGGTTGAGAAAGGAGAGGGAAGAAAAATCCAGCTTATCCATGTTGTATCCCCAGGGACTCCCGGAGGCCCGCCGCATCCCTAAACTCCACCAGGGCCCGGTTCCAGGCATCTTCGGTCTGGCAGACCCGGACCTGGCCGTGGATAAGGCAGCCCTCGTCGGCCTGGATGCGCCGGGTGATCACGTCCCCCATGATGAGCCCCGTGGGCAGGATGATCAGCCGCTCCGAGGCGAGGACATTTCCAAAGACCACCCCCCCCACGGTTACCAGGGTGCCGCTTACATTGCTCTTCATCCGGGCCCGCTCGCCTATGACCAGGCGGCCCTTGGCCTTCACATCCCCCTGGACGTTTCCATCCACCCGGGCAAAGCCGCCGCAATCCAGGTCCCCGTAAAAACTGGTCCCCGGACCTATGATGGTATTAACCGAGTAGTCTTCTTTACCTTTTGCCATGGCGGTACCCTAGCGGGCGAAGGGGGCATTACTGGAGCGCATGTAAATATACCGGTAGGGGTCTACCGCATCGGATCCTAAATGCACTTCGTAATGAAGGTGGGGCCCCGTAGAGAGCCCTGTATTTCCAACATAACCGATGACCTGGCCCTGCTGAACCCTCTGCCCTATGCGGACCGTAAAAGAATGCATATGGGCATAGCGGGTGTAAAACCCATGCTGATGCCGGATGATAATATTATTTCCAAAACCGTTATGATCGTATTCCATGGCGACCACCTGACCATCGGCGGTGGCGATGATGGGATCTCCCTGGCGGAAGTTAGAGATGTCTATCCCCCGGTGTATATAGTACTGGCCCGTAAAGGGATTAACATTCTGGCCAAAGCGCATGGTAATGCGGCCCACCCCGCCCAATAGGGGCCAGATGCTGGGGATCTCCGTAAGAATTGCCCCCTGGGAATTAAGGAGATCCCCGATTTCACGGATGGGCTCGGCGGCGGAAGAGAGAAACACCGAAAGGCGGCGCAGGTCTTCGACTTCCCGCAGGGTGCCCACGGGGCTCTCCCGCAGATCGAAGAAGGAGCTCAGATCCCCGGAGGAACTCATGGAGCTTCGGTCAACCCCCCGGACATCGAGGCCCAGGTTGGCCAGGGTGTTGGTCAGGGCCGGCTCAAAGTTGCGGACCTCCCTAAAGAGGCTGTTTACTTCGTCCCGGATCTGATCCAGGCTGGCCTGGGTATCCCGCAGACGGCTGTCCCGGTCCGCCAGGTTGTCCTGGGTATTCCTATAGGTGGCCCCGTACCAGAAGAAGGTCCCCAAGAGGGCCGCCAGGACGAGGACAAAACAAAAGATCGAGAGGATGGAGGTATGAAAGTTGTAGACCTTTTTTTCTGAATGGGGGACCAGTACCACGGTGTAGCGCCGGGTAATGCCCCGGCCTATGGCACTAAAGAAGGAGCCTATAGCTTTAGCAAAGACTACAAAGCCGTTCCTCGTTCTGCGGACGAGGTTATTCTCAAAGCGTTTGTACTCATGAACCGATGCCACTATTACTCCTTCGGGATATTATACCTTACCGATTATTCTATGTCAATGTTCTATATTATCGGCATATTAGAGAAAAAAGGTTTGAATTTTTAAGTTCACCCCTGGAATACCCCGATTCTACCAGAGAGTATAGGTCAAAATGAGGGCTCCCCGGTAAAAAAGGACCCTTCTTTTGCCCTCATCCTCCTGTATCCGAAGATCCTCGTAGAAAAATTCCGGGGTTTCATAGAGCCCATTGCCATAATTGGGCCGGGTCCGCATCTGAAGGGCAAGAGTTGCATTAATCTGGGGGTTGATGACGAAGTTGAAAAGCCCCGAAAAGATCCAGCGGCCCAGATCCTCCCCCCAGGCTTCTCCCCCGGGGCTGGAGTAAAGGTTCTTTTCCATCTCCCCCATAATGCCCACCAGGTTGAGGACCGGCGATAGGGGCATCAGGTAGCCCAGGGTATAGGAAGCCCTATAGGTCCAGCCGTTCCGGTTCTCCCCCAGGTCATTTTCAAAGATCCAGGACTGCCTCCCATCGGCTTGGGTGTACTCGGAGTAGCGGAACTCCTGGCGGGTCTGAAAGAGCACATGGTTCCAATCCCCGGGCAAAAGAGCCTCCAGGTCAAACTGAAGGGTCCCGGCTCCCCAGAGGTTCCAGACCAGTCCTGGAGCCCCCTGGATCTCGGAGCGCCGGGGGAGCCCCTCTTCCATGGGGGTATTAAAGCCCAGCCCTACTCCCAGGGGAATCTCCCAGCCCGTGGCCGCCCTGCCGCCCCCGCTCAGGAAGAAGAAGGCCGCGGGGGTCCAGTTTAGCTCCCCCGAACCCTTGGCCGAGAGGGGGCTCAGTTCGGCCCTTAGGACCGTGGTGATGTTGTTATCTTCGATAAAGGGGTGATCCCCATGAAGGAAGGGAACCTTAAGGGAGAGGATAAAGGCCCCCTGGGCTTCGGGGATGCTCGAGGCCTGGAGCTCCAGGCTCCCGGTACTCTCGAAACTCCAGATGCCCAGGGCGGGGAAGAGGAGGAACAAGCAGCATGACAGGGGACCCCACAAAAGGAGGGGGAGTTTAGACCGCCTCAAAACCAGCTTGAATCGCCTCAGCGTTCATGGGAACAAAACCGTGCTTGTCGACGGAGAAAAACTTTTTAAGGATCCCTACCGTGTCGTTTAGCTTAAGGGCCCCCGTAAGCTTTGCCAGGGCCCCCAGGGCCACCATGTTGGCAATGCGGATATCTCCGATCTTTTCGGCCATGGCGGTCATATCCACCGGCACGGCCCTAATGTCGCTGCGGCCGGGGGCCTCTTTTACCAGGGTGGAATTGATCAGCATGATGCCCCCGGGCTTAAGCATCTCTTCGCAGAGGGGGAGGGAATCCATGTTCATCACGAGGACCGAATCGGGGACGATGACCAGGGGGCTGTCGATTTCATCATCCGAGATGGTCACGCTAGCCCTGGCTATGCCCCCCCGCTTTTCGGCTCCGTAGAAGGGAAAGCAGGTAACATTCTTGCCCTCCTCCATGCCAAAGTAGATCCACACTTGACCCAGGGAAAGGATGCCCTGGCCGCCGAAGCCGGCAAAAAAACTTTTTTCTGTCATCCCAGGGCCCCCTCATACTTCTTTATCTCCCCCAGGGGGAAGACCGGATACATATTCTTTTCGACCCAGCTCAGAGCCTCCAGGGGCTCCACATGCCAGGCGGTGGGACAGGGTGAGAGGATCTCTACCATGGTAAAGCCCACCCCCTTGGTCTGAAGCTCCATGGCCCGTTTGACGTAGCTCTTGGTTTTGCGTACGTTCGCCGCACTGTTCACGGCCCCCCGGGCTATATAGGCCGAACCGTCCAGGGTCTCTAAAAGTTCAGACACCCTGATGGGGTAGCCCATCCCCGCCTCTTTGGGATCCCGTCCCAGGGGGGAGGTGGTGGAACGCTGGTTCACCAGGGTGGTGGGGGCCATCTGCCCCCCGGTCATACCGTAGATTGCATTGTTAACGAAAATCGTGGTGAACTTCTCGCCCCGGTTGGCGGCGTGGATCATTTCGGCGGTCCCTATGGCCGCCATGTCCCCGTCCCCCTGGTAGCAAATAACCAGGTGATCCGGCAGGGCCCGCTTGATTCCCGTGGCCGCCGCGGGGGTCCGGCCGTGGGGGGGCTGGACCGTGTCGGTATCAAAATAGAGGTCCGCCCAGACCGAACAGCCCACGGGGTTAACAAAGACCGTCTTTTCCTGCATCCCCAGCTCGTCGATTACCTCCGCCACGATCCGGTGTATGACCCCATGGCCGCAGCCGCCGCAATACTTGGTGGAGATGGGTGAAAGCGTCTTGGGACGCTTGAATAATATGGTTTCGCTCATGTGTATCCTCTTTACTTCTTTAGGATCTTCTTGATTTCCTGGAAGACCTCTTCCTCGTGGGGAATCATGCCCCCGCTGTGACCAAGAAGATGGACAGGGTTTCGCTCGTGGACCGAAAGCTGCACATCCTGGACCAGCTGTCCCATGCTCATTTCTACCGTCAGGATGGGCTTGCCCCCTGCGGCGGCCTTGGCGAGCCCCTCACTGGGGAAAGGCCAGAGGGTGATGGGCCTATAGAGCCCCACCTTGATGCCCCCCTGGGCCGCCAGCTTCCTGGCCCCCTGGCAGACCCTGGCAGAGGTCCCGTAAGAAACCAGGATAATCTCCGCATCATCGCAGGCCACTTCTTCTGCCCTGGTTTCGTTTTGTTTAATCGTTTCGTAACGGCCAAAGCGGGCCCTGGTATTTCCTTCCAGGGACTCGGGGACCAGATTGATGGAGGTGATATGGACCGACTCCCGGCCCTGTCTATGACCCACCGCCCAGGGTTTCTTGGGCAGGTCGCCCAGGGACTTTTCGGGGGGAAGCACCAGGCTCTCTACCATCTGGCCTATCATGCCGTCGGCCAGGATGATCACCGGAATCCGGTATTGATCCGCCAGGTCAAAGGCCAGGTAGGTCAGGTCTGCACATTCCTGGACGCTCTTGGGGGCCAGAACGATACAGCGGTAGTCCCCGTGGCCCCCGCCCCGGGTGGCCTGGAAGTAATCGCTCTGGGCGGGAGCTATGGACCCCAGCCCCGGACCTCCCCGGGCCACGTTGGCGATCACGCAGGGAATATCCGCAGCAGCAGCGTAGGAGATCCCCTCCTGTTTAAGGCTAATCCCCGGGCTGGAGGAACTGGTCATGGCCCGGACCCCCGCACAGCCGGCCCCGTAGACCATTACCATGGCAGCGGTTTCGCTCTCGGCCTGAATAAAGACCCGGCCCTTCTCCAGCATGTGGAGGGACATATAGGCGGGAATTTCGTTCTGGGGGGTGATGGGGTAGCCAAAGTAGGCGGTACAGCCCGCCCGGATGGCCGCCTCGGCGATGGCCTCATTACCCTTCATTAAAACTTTCTCAGCGCTCAAACATAACTCCTTATAGGGGCCCTCTAGCGGAGCCCCAAAGTCATAGAGCCCGGCCTAGGCCGAAAGCTCGCTAACCTCGATGCACACATCAGGGCAAACCTCGTAGCAGTTGCCGCAGGCTATACATTTCCCCTGGGATGAGGAAACTTCCGAATCCGCTGGTTTTGCCGGGTAGGTCCCCGTGGAATTAGGGTTCGCATCCTTTTCCAGCACCTTTACCGGGCATGCGTTGATGCACCAATAGCACCCCTTACAAAGTTCCCGGTCTATTCTAACCTTGCCTTTCTTGGCCATGAATACCTCTTGAAGGATAATATATATAAAATCGCATTTTAGGGGAAGAGGTTATGTAAAATAACCATCCCCATGAGGGGTGGGGGCCGCTCAGGTCTAGGAATTGAGATGAACCCGCCTACGGAGCCCCCGGCACCCAGTTTCTTGTATTCTATCATTGCGTTCAGCTTTCCTCG
>Ga0099364_10004711_pt1 | contig 20578 bp, 15 predicted proteins | sample TergutTh196P3_FD_73070 | JGI IMG/M metagenome (GOLD analysis project Ga0099364, IMG submission 73070) | Microcerotermes parvus P3 segment gut microbial communities from Pointe-Noire, Republic of the Congo - Th196 P3 | ecosystem: Host-associated > Arthropoda: Insects > Digestive system > Gut ... | reverse complement strand
CGGTCTATAGCAATTTTACTTTTAATTTACTACGCAATCCAAGCGCAAAACCGCATAGGTTATAGCTTTTACGCTTGTCTATCGAGTAATTAATAAGTAAAATTGCTATAAGTCGATTGCGGCGAGGTCTTCCGTGCCGAGTTTGGCTTCACCCTCGGTGGGCAGGTCGAGCCCTGCTAATATTGACAGCATTGTGGATTTGCCCGAACCCGACGGCCCGACGATTGCGTATAATTTGCCGGGGAAAAACTCGCAGTTGACGTTTGTAACTGCGGGTTTTTTCACGCCCTTGTAGGTATACGATACGTTGGTTAGTGATAAGCTTGCCATAAAATTTTCTCCTACTCTTTAACTTGCAGCAAATCCAAAGCCCTGCGTTTGGTGATTAAAACTGCCGCTGTTGCCGCCGATAAAATACAGGCCGCAAAGTATAATCCGCCGCATAGTAACAGCGTGCCGGTGCTCCTCAAAAATAATTCCGAATCGTAAATTGCCAGCGCGATTGCCGCGAGAATTATTCCGAGTAGGCAGAGGGCGAATTGCTCGGTTGCGAGGATTGCGCGGGCGCGGCGTTTTGTCGTCCCGAGGATTCGCATAATCGCCGCCTCTTTTGCCGATTGCGATATTATCAAAAGCGGCACGGCAAGCCCGATTATCACCGCCGCCGATAGCGCAATCGGGAACAGCGATGTGAGCATGTCGCGCATTTGTTTTATGTTGTCGAGTTCTGCGAAATTTATGTGCAAAATTGCGTCGCCTGTGTAGAGTTTTTCTCGGGCGGCGAGGGTGTCAATGTAGGTTAAAAACGGCTGATAGTTTTCCTTGTCGATTAGCGTAAATTCGGCGTATTCGATTGCGAAAGGCGATTCAACCGCGCTGATTTTTTCGACCGAATCGCTTATCGGGGCGAAGATTCCCATGGCGATATTTCGGTCGTCCGATGTTACAATTCCGGCAACTGTAAACTCAATTTCGCCGCTTGCAATTTCGGCGTAAAACACTTCATCGTCGCTGAAAATATCGCGCATGATTAAGGCGCGTTCGCGGCTTAGGAGCGTGATATTGTCGCCCACCTCAAGCCCTTGTTCAAATGCTAAAGCGATGCCGATTATTACAAGATTTGATTCGTTAAACTTGAAGAAATTTTCGCCGTATGAAACTTCGTATTCGGCTTCGGATTTTTCGGTTAGTAGTCTGTCGAAGTCGTTAGTGACACTAAGTAAGTACGCTGTTTCGGTGAGTTCGCCATTTGCGATTACGCTGAATCCGCCGCTGTAATATAAGTTATTCATGAGTGCGGAATTTCGCGCCTCGGTAATATTTTCGGACGAGAAATTTGAGAGAGAACCTTTGACTTCGAGCTGCTCGAATATTTCGGCGTACTGCAATTTTATCAAGCTTAGGAAGCCGCACGCGCCTGTTAAAAGTACCGCTAAAACTACCGCGATTGCCGATTTTAATTTTGAGCGGTGGACATGTTTGGTTACGTATTTTGCAACGTGTAAGGCGGCGGGTTCGGCGTTTAATTGGGGCATTGTGGGTAGTGAAAATTCGGTGATGGTTTTTATGTTTTCGGCGGTAAATTCAGCTTGAAATTTGTTAGGTTTTAGCTTAGAGCATATCCAACAATAGTTCGCGCACATCTTGTCGGCGGATTTTCCGTCATACTGCGTTAAAAATTTCCGCAATGCACAAAGCATTACGAAAATTTTTGCCTTGTCTGACGAAAAATCCGCTCGACAATCTGCACACGCCCTATTGTTGGATAAGCTCTTAACTTTTTTGTTGCCTTGGAGTAAATCGAGGACGGAAATTTTGGCGAGTTTGTGTAGGAATAAGGCCGAGATGAGGGTGATGAATGCGGTGACTGCGATTAGGCATATTAGTAGATTTGCGGTTGGTAATGAGCTGTCGAGAATGTAGTCGGGGGCGAGGTTGGCGAAGTTTGTGACGGCGGATTTGACGGCGTTGTCGGCGTAGAAAATTCCGACAATTGCGCCTGTGATAATTGAGATTGCGGCTATTAGAATTAGCGGCAGTGCGAGGGAGTTTCGGGATTGCTTTTGGGGTACGCCGAGTGCGCGCATAATCGCGAAGTTTCGGCGTTCTCTTGCTATGTACAAATACACGGCGAGTATGAACGCGAGGGCGCATGCGAGTAAGAAAAACGCGGTCGTCATTAGCGACATTGTACGTCCCATGTTGACGTTGTCGGCGATTGCAAGCCAGCCTTTGTCGGAGAATCGGAAACTGTGTCTGATGCTCATATTGCGGACGAGCGAGTCGGCTTCTTTGTGGAAAGTTTTTATGTCGAACGCGTTACTCACGACAACGCTGTATTCGCCGGGGTAAATATTATGGTCGGCGGGGATTGCAATAGGTAAAAGGGTTTGCGGGACGAAAATAGTGTTGGGCGAGTACCCCCACCAGACCCACTGTTCGCGCATGTATTTGGGGTCGATGTCGGTGTAAAGGCCGATGATTTCGAGTTCCGCAGTGGTTGTCACGTTACCGCGGCGTTCCGGGATTACTGCGGTTGCGCCCATTTCGGAGTGTTGCGGCAAAAGTTTGTCGTATAAATCGACGGTGATTTTGTCGCCAATTTTAAGCCCGTTTATTTCGGCGAGGGTGGAGTTAATTACGCAGATATTTTCAGTATCATTTGGCGCAATCGCTCTACCCTCGGTGAGTACCATTGCGCCTTCGTTGAAGCGGGGGATTGTTTGCGGGTCACGGGGTCTAATTGCCAGACCGATTCGTATAACACGGTAGGTTCCCACCGACCTATTACTGCGACTTTTTCGCCGACTGTTAGACTATTCGCAAAATCGGGGTTGTAGGGGTTTTGGTAGATGACGGAAGTGTAGCCGTATTCGGCTTCGTAGGCGGTGAATCCGTTGCCGAAATACCGCGAGACTACCGAAATTGTATCACCGGCATCAAACGGCAGATTGCCCGCTAACGGTTGATAATTTTCAAGTACTATGTAGACCGAGCCGCTCCCGCCTGTACGCTCGTCGATAATCACTTCGCTGATTGTTCCCTCGAGGACGAAACGGTCGGTGTAGTGATAACTTAGCCAGTATTGGCCCTCGGTTCTTGCCGTTCTTTGGAGATTCTCGACTCGGCCGCCTGTCATGGATAGTAAATTAACTTGAAAGAAACACAAAAGAAGTCGGCGCAAAAGCTATTGCCTATGCGGTTTTGCGCCGAGAGATTTTAGTGTTTCTTAAATTAATTTACTATATAAATTATATCACGGTGCTACAGTGCATTACAATGTGAATCTCCGGTTAGCGCGATGTTTGCGGGAGGGTGCACAATCCCCCCTTGACATTCCCCCAAAAACTATGCTATAATTAAACTATAATAAATAAAACACAAAATTTTCGGAGGTATTTCCCATGAAAAAGCGTTTAATTTCCCTGATAGTAACGGCGGCTTTGGCGGTGACACTTGTCGCGGGCTTGGGTGGCGTGGCGGTATACGCCGATAGCGGCCTTGAAGATTACTGGCGCGAGTATTTCACCGATGCCGTTGGTGAATCTCCCGACCCCCTCGACCCCGACAGCTTTCTCTACGTAGACGAGGACGAGATATCTTGGAGTTGGCTTGGCGACTTCCGTGTTGTCATTGGCGACTTCTTGTTAGACGAGGGGTATCTTCTCGCGGGTGAAAGTGAGTTTACGAATGTGTTGGAGTACGAGTATACCTCGGTGTCTAAGTTTGACGAAATATTCCATATTTTTTACAATGACGGTACCGGCGTTGTAGAAGAATACATATTCGCTTCCGGTGGCGAGGACTACTGGCGCAACTACTTCACCGCCGCTACAGGCGAGCCGCCCTCCTTTTTCCGGTACACCAACGAGAACGATATGTGGTGGGAGTGGGACGATTATGATTTTGTTAATGATATTCGTGGGTTTTTAGAAACGCAAGGCTATAATCAGACTAATTACACTCAAGACGATTCAGATGAAGACATCGAAGTAACCCGAGTATTCAAAGACAACCTTGTCTTTGCTGTTATCTTCCATGACGGGGACGGCAACGCGGATAGCTATTTGTTTAAGCCGGTTTGCGAGGCGTGTTTGGAGGGCGACCATGAGGACTGCTATGGTGACGGTTGTTTCTGCGTAGTGTGCTACGGTGGCGGCGGCGGTGTCTGCGGCTATTGTTACTTCGATGAGCATTATTTGTGCGATTATAAAATATACGGCGACCCCTGCGATTGCCCTTGCAACAACTTCCCCGACGGCGACCGCCAACCGCTCTACTTGCGGGCGGGCATGAGGTACTATCTTATGGATATTGATAGGCTTCTTTCATCGCCTTATGAGCCGACCGATATTTACGGGTTCAGCTTAGTTGTGGGTTCAAATGACTTTGATTCGGGCGAGGGGTATTTGCATTTTGCTTCAGACAAAGGCAACTTGTATATCAGCTTTGACGAGGCAGAGGTTCAAGGCGTTCCATTTCAAGAAATTTACACCATAAGCTACACACACGACACGCCGATTTTCGGTTACACTGAAGACTACGATTTCGACCTTCACATTTACTGTGGTTCGGGCAGGTTCATGCTGTACAGTTTGACGTTGTTTGATGACGAGGGCAACGAACTTGGCGGGATTGATTTTGGCGCAGGCGACCCTTGCGGCGGCAACTTCTACGACTGTGTTTGCGGGGATATAATAAGCGGTTTTGACTATATGTTTGGATACCTTGATGACGGGAATTACTACTATGCAATGGACGAATTATATTACGTTTTTAATAATTTTTTAGGCTGGGATATACCCATGACGCCGAATCTTGACGAGGAATATGTCCGAGCTATTTTGGGCTTAATCGGCGAGGATTGTGTAGGGGAGTGCATTATCGACTGCATAAGTTGCTTTTTCGATATTATTTTTGATACCTATCACGATTATGGCTTAAGCAGTGACTTTTTTTTCTATTTAATGGAGCGGGTCGCTGTGCCGATTGCCGAGGCGATTGAGGCGGTGAATGTCGAGCATTTCTGCCCTGCCTGCGACCGCGTACCCTGCATTTGCATGGATTTGTTTAACGCTTTGGGTGAAGTGATAGCTGTTTATGCCGACAACACCGAAACTTATCAAGACTTTGATTTACTTATCGCAACATTGCAGAATATTAGACGACTGATGGGTTGGGACACAAGGATTTCGCCCCGTTTGGCGCAGGAATACTATGATGAAATCGGGACTTTGATTGTTGATGAACCGCACAACACGGAAACCAGACACCCCGCCGAAGATTGTATTTGGTGTGCACACATGAATGTTGGCGAGGGTATCGTAGTTGTTGTTGACCCTGTAACCGGCGAGTACAAACGGACACTCACCCCGGATTTATTTGACGATATGGTTGAGTTTATTGTTGACCGGATACTTCTTATTGCTGTTGACGATGTGAACGATGAAAATCCGGTTACTGTCGGCGATATATACGAGGAGTTTTGCGACGAATTAGTCTATGCAATGGCCGAATACGGCATTGATTACATCGACCAAGCCGAGATTAACGCCGCGTTTGCCCTAACGCAAGAAGCGATTGACTTAGACACAGGGTATTCCGTGGAGTGGCACGAAGTCCGGAGTGGCGAACGCCAAATCAGCAAAGGCGCGAAAGAAGAAGTTTACTTGTCCCTTAAATTGGATTTGCTTGTCGAAGAAGAAGCTCGTATATACCTCTACTTTGTGTGGACGAACGAAAACGAGGTAGACGAATTCGCGCTCATGCGCGTGAATGCCTATGTTGACGTATACGACGAGGAACTGGATTTGTGGGTCGATGGCGGTGACGGCGGCTTGGATTGGAGCGCGTTGCGCGCGATTTTGCAGGCCAACGGCGGGGAGTTTAGGAACAACTTTGATGAGCCTGACCCTGTGCCGACCGGGATTTCTGATGTGCGGGGGTTTGGCGTGGTTGTGGTTGTGCTAATCGGCACTTTTGCGATTTTGTGGGGGTACAGTCGGCGCAGGGAATTTGCAAGTTAATACAACTCACAACACATCCAACTCACCAAAAATCGGAAGCCGCTCAAGATACACCAAATCCGCTCTCTCGGCGGCATCGCCCTCCGCAAGAACCGCCGCCCGACCCGCGACAATCCCGCCCGACCGAACCACCAGTTTCTCAACCGCGGCGACCGATTCGCCCGTGGAAATCACATCGTCCACAATCAGCACACGCCGCCCGTTCATTCTGTGCGAATCCGCGCCGTCAAGGTAGAGGGTCTGCGCGCCCTCGGTGGTAATCGAGTGCGAATCGACCGACATGACATCGCTCATGTAAAGTTTTGATTGCTTTCGGGCGACAATATAGTTTACTTTGCTTTGCCGTGCCATTTCGTAAGCCAAGGGGATTCCTTTCGCCTCGGCTGTGATTATCAGGTCAAAATCGGGGCTTTTTTTGAGTAGCTCCTCGGCACATCGCAGAGTGAGTTCGACGTCTCCAAACATGATGAATCCTGCGATGTACAAGCCGTTTCCGATTGGGAAATAGCGGAGTTCGCGCGTCAGTCCCGTCACTTTTAATGTGTATGTCTTCATGTTTCCCTCATCACTTTCACATAAAACTTCCGACTTCTCGGCGGGTCAAACTCGCAAAAATACACGCCTTGCCACGTCCCGAGTAACGGCTTGCCGCCCTCGATAATCACGGTCGCGCTTGAACCCATTGCCGATGCTTTCAGGTGAGCCGCACTGTTGCCTTCGGCGTGGCGAAACTGCGGACGGTCGGGAAAAGCCTCCCGCAAACCGAGCAGTAAATCGGGGATTACATCGGGGTCTGCGTTTTCGTTAATCGTGATTCCCGCCGTAGTGTGCGGGCAGTAGATGACTGCGATTCCGCTTGTAATCCCGCTCTGCGAGATTGCCTTTCGCAATTGCGGCGTGATGTTGTAGAAACTTTCGCGCTGTGTGGCGAGTGGGTATTCGTAAAGCATGACGGCCTCCTGTTGTATTAATTGTTACCCCGCCGCTGACAACTTGTTAGCGGCGGGGAAGTTTTTTGAAGTTACACAAAATCCAACAACCCAAGCCCGAACAGGTCCGACTTGGTTCTGATTAAAGTCGGCGACTCGACCTCGACGATAATTATCTCAACTGTAAACTGCACCGTCGCGCTGAAAAGATGTGTCGTGTGCGCCATTCCCGCGCTCGTCCGAGGGCCTGCGTTGATGTGAATGTGCGGCAAAATCTCACCCGTTTTTTCATCGAACGCAATCGTCCCGCACCCCGTAACATCGGCGTTTTCAAGAAAGATTCTATGCTCGGTCGCAAGCATGGGTTTTTCGGGGCTTGCGACTTTTCCGAAAGTCCCGACCGCGACAATATCGGTCAAAGCCCCCAAAAACATGGGAATATATGCCGAGCGGATATTGTTATTTTTGCAAAAATTGCCGAGTTCTTCAAAAAAATCTTTGCCGTGTTCAAATGTCGCGGCGAAGGTTCTGCCGGGGTTTATTTGTGTGGTTTTCATGGGTTTTTAAGACTCCTTTCTTCGTCGTGCATAAACCCACAACCCCGCAGACGTGACTACCAGTGCAACCGCAACCACCGCAAACCCCCGCACATCAGCAAGCCCGGTCGGCGGGACGGCGGCGTGCCGTTCGCACGGGTCGTCTCGCGTGCAAGAGCGTGCGAAATAGCTGACTTCGCAAGTCGCGCAATCGGTGCAGTTGTTGGTGAGGTTCGGGGTGTGATTGCCGTTGCATGGGCACTCGCTTGTTGCCTTGAAACAGAGTAGGCAACAATCCACGTTCACGCCGAATTCTTCAGTCCCGAACGTTACGGGAATCCGCCCGTCTGCGAGTGTGCCCTCGACTAAAAGTTTGATATCCGCCACGTTGAACGTCCCTGCAAACTCGGCTGTGTTGCCGCCTGTTTCAAAGGTCGGTTGTGCGGTTGTCGGGCTTGCGGTTATGCTTGTAATTTCAAGGCCTGTTGCGAAAGTCGCGGTGACTTTGCCGCCGTAAGGTGTGTCCTCATTGTGGACATACGCGCCGTCCGCTGTGGTGAGCGTGATTGAGTTGAGTTTGAACAGATTCGTACTGTTGAAAGTATCGCGGAACTTGCTATTAGCATCGCCCATGTAATAGCCGAATCCGTTTCCGGTGCGGTTAATGCCGCCGTCAATAATCTCGGCGTTTGAGAAACAAACAACACTGTTATTTACGTCGATTACATCTACGGTAGAGAGTGTATTTGTGAACTTGCCGCCGTGAATTTCAAGCGAGGAATCCTCAAGCAACACCGTATATCGGGCGTTTTGAGGGGGCGCGTCGGGTTGCCCTGCGTTCGTAATCTCGCCGTCGAGAATGACTGCTGTTGCGTTTACAAGTACAAGCGCGTTTTCGTTTACTGCCGTTATTTTGCCGCCGTTCATGGTAAATTTTATACCGTAAGTAGTGTCGCCGGAAGTAGAGCCGGCAACGGCTAACGCGCGCCCACTGGAAATGCGTAGGTCTCCACCACCGAAATCAATAATGCTGCCGGTATTGTTAATATCGGCGTTTTCGCCCAGCTCAAACTCCACGCCTGCACCTCTTGCGGTGATAGTGAGCAAGGTTGTGCCTAAAGCCCCTTTGTATTCGGCATCCCAGACTAATTTTTTATTGGCGGGTACTTCTACATAGAACCCATTGTCCAAATCGGTTCGCCGCCCTGTGATTGTGACCGTGTCATTCGCGATAAATGCACGCTGAATGTCGGTTTGGAGTGACACAAGGTTCATGGGTGCTTTGTTGCCGTTTATGAAAAGCTCCTGCGTGTTTATGTTCACGCCGAATTCGGCAGTGGTGAACTCCACGGGAATCCGCCCATTCGCGAGTGTACCCACGACTTCAAGGGTTACGTCTTCGTGGTATGTTCCTGCAAAAGTTAGGGTGTTGCCGCTTTGAGTATACTGCACATTTTCGGGGGTTACGGTCAAGGTTGTAATTTCAAAGTCGGCAGGGAATGTTGCGGTGAGTGTGCTGTTATAGGGGGTGTCGGGGTCGTAGGTGTAGGCGAGGCCGTCCGATGTGGTAAGGGTGGTGTCGTCTAACTTGAAAAGGTTTTCGCCGGGGGTGAAACTGCTGTGGAACTTATCGGCATTGTTGCCTATAAAGTAGCCTGTTGCGTTAAAACTTCTACGAATGGGATACTCAAGAGTGCCGCCCGCTACATAAACAACGTCACCTCCTGCGGAGATAGGCACATTAACAGTGCCGTCCAAAATAACAAGCGCGGAATCCTCACCTGAAAGTATCGCACTACCGCCTGCCGATGACACTGTGCCGCCGTCTATCACGAGTTTGACGGTTTCAACAATACTAATCGCGGAATAAATGTTATCGTCTGACTGCAAAACCGCGTTATTGCTGAGTATCATGCTCCCTGCGCCAAATATGTAGAAATTTCCCAAATACTCCGCGTCCCATGTAAGGGTTTTGTTTTCGGGTATGCCGAACATAAGCAGGGTGTCTGCGCCCGTGAATTTTCCTGTAACAACTACCTCATCTGAATCGCGGAGTGCGACCATGATTGCGCTTGCGATTTCTGACGTGCTCTCGAGCGGCTCTGTGCGCTCGGGGTCGTTGACGAAAATCGCGGGTGTGTCTATGTTTATGCCGAATGGTGCAGTCGTGAACGCAACGGGTATACGCCCGCCCGCAACCGTCCCTGCGACTTCGAGGGTGATGTCTGCAACATTGAACAAGCCCGCAAACGTGATTGTGTTGAAGCCAAATCTAATAGGCCATGCAGTCTCGGGTAGGGTAATAGCGGTGACTTCGGTAATGGTGAGCTTGTCACTGAAATCCGCGTAGACTCTGCCGTTGTGGGCGGTGTCCTTGTCGTAGGTGTAAGGGACGAAGTCGAAACCGCTTTCGATGATAAATTCGGGGGCGGCGTCTAACTTGAAAAGGTCAACGCCGGGGGTGAAAAAGCTGTTGAATTTCGCGGCGTTGTCGCCTATATAGTAGCCCCTTGTGTTATAATCATCGTAATTAATAATGGAATAATTGTCAACGTCTCCGCCCGCTATATAAACAGCGGAATTATTCAGTACATCGATTGACCCCTGAACAGAGCCGTCCAAAACAGCAAGAGCGGAATCGCCATATAACTTTATCGCACTATTCATCGCTACTATCGAGCCGCCGTCTAACACGAGCTTGACGGTTTCATAAGTAACAATTGCGGGAAGGTTCGCAGTGCGTGGCCGTAAAACCGCGTTCGGGTCGATTCTCATTGTTCCTGCACCCGATAGACTTATTAAATCATCATAGGTACGGACCAAATATTTCGCGTCCCAAACGAGGGTCTTGTTTTCGGGTATGCTCACGACAAGGCCGCCGTTGTTCACGCCTGTGAATTCGCCTGTGAATGCGCCTGTAACTTTTACCTCGTCTGAATTGTTAAGCGCGGTGTCGATTGCGTTCTTGATATTCGGCACTGTCGGGTCTTGCACTTCCACGTCATTGACGTAGAGCACGTGCCGCTCCCACTTTGCGTAGAGGGTCATGCTTGCGGTGACGGGGTCGTTAAAGTCCCACTCGGTGTCTTCTGCGGTGAACCAACCTATGAGAGTCGCGTTGTATAGTGTGGCGTCATCATCATGGGGTTTTTGGATTGGTTGCGGGTCGCCGTAGAAGACTATGTCGGGAATCGGGTTGCCGCCGTCTGTGTCGAAGGTTACTACGAATTTTTCTAATTCTTGGAGTTTGATGTATCTGTAGGTGTCGCTCCATGTGAATTCGCCGCGTGTTCCGGGGGTTACGGGGGGTGGGTTTGTCGTTGTGTTCGTCCAATAGGTATACTCGCCTGTGATAGTGATAGTGTCGTTTGTGCCGTCCACGCCTGCGCCGATTGCGCTTGCGTTGTCCCCTGCAATTGCGGTGACGTTGCCGCCTGTTATGGTGATATTGCCGCTATTGCAGTAGTAGCCGCCGCCGATTCCTGCGGCAAAATCGCCGCCTGTGGCTGTAACCGTACCGCCGTTTATGGTAATCGTGCCGCCGTTTCCGGCAAGCCCGCCGCCGCCGATTCCTGCGGCGCTGGTGCCGCCATTGGCTGTAACCGTGCCGCCGTTTATGGTAATCGTGCCGCCTGTGACTGATGATACGCCGCCGCCGATACCCGCGGCGCCGCCTAAGCCTGTAGCTGTGATTGTGCCGCTTTCTATGGTGATATTGCCGCCGCTTTCTCCGGCGACACCCGAATTACTACCGCCGCCTATCCCTGCGCCGCCGTTACCGCCGTGTGCAATTAAACTGCCGTCACCTTTAATGATAAGCGTAGTTCCGGCAGGAGCGCGTATACCTGCGGCGTACCAACCCGCTTCAAGGACATTGTCGCCTATAAGGATTAACGTAAGTGCCGCGCCGTCACCCAAAGACAAGGAGGACTGATAGTCGTCAAGCCCATGCCATGTGATGGACAGGTCTTTGATTGTCAATGTCGCGGTTGCGTTTTCGGCGACTTCTATGCGCCGCCCGTCTCTGTTCTCGCCTGTTGCGGTGACGTTCGCATTGTCTAATATGGTGAAAACATCAGTTGTTTCGTCATACCGCCAACCCTCGCCACTTTCGGGCGGGTTGGTGTCGGCGAGGTCGATGACTGTAGATAATTCGACTGCTTGGAGTTTTATGTAGCTGTAGTCGGCGTTCCATGTGAAAGTGCCGCGTGTTCCCGGGCCGCCGGGGTCGGTGTTAGTTTCGCTCGTCCAGTAGTCGTATGTGCCTGTGACGGTAACAGTGCCGTAAGCTGTGGTGATTGCGCTTGCGGTATCGCTCCCTGCTATTGCGGTGACACTGCCGCCGTTTATGGTAACACTGTCGCCGCCGTAGATTGCCATGGAGTTGTTGCCGCCTTCGGCAGTAACCGTCCCGCCGTTTATGGTGATATTGCCGCCGCTGATTCCCGCGCCGCCGTCAGCACCAAGGCCGCCTGTGGCTGTGATTATGCCGCTGTTTATGGTAATACTGCCTTTGCCACTGCCGCCGAGTCCCCCTCCACCGGTGGTAGCAGAGCCGGTGACAAGACTGCCCTCGCCTTGTATAATCAGCGTAGCTACGTCTTGGAATCGTATGCCCGCATTGGTACCGCCCGCCGTGAGGGTATTATTGCCTACAAGGGTTACGGTCAGATTTGCGTTGTCGTTCAAGAGTATGGGCGACTGCAAACGGTCAAGCCCTGTTATTTGCACGTTATTAAGGGTTATGCTTGCAGTTGCGTTTTCGGCGATTTCAATTCGCCGCTGATTCGTGCTTGTGCCTGTGACTGTGACATTTGCGCCGGATATGGTGTAGATGTTGTCGGCATAAGTCCAGCCTGTGCCGCTTTCGGGCGGGGTGGGGTCGCTTAAATCTATAGTAGCCGTTGGCAATACAACCGCGTTACCCGTCCAGTCGCCAAAGTATATCACCCTGCCGTTGTTGTAGACTGTGCCGTCATTGTGCAGGGTTACGCCGAGCGGTATTGTAAGAACCGCGCCGGTCGGGACTGTGAGGGTGTGGTTTTCGGGGATTGTGACGTTGTCGGTGAGGGCGACGTTTTCACCGTGGAACGCGCCCGTGTTGCCCATGAAAAGTATGCCGTTGTTGAGGGCGAGGTCGTCGCCTGTGGGGCGAACGCTCGAGGCAAAGACTACACCGCCGTCTAAGGCGAATGCGCCGCTTGCGTAGCCGATACCGCCATTGCCGATACCGCTGCCACCGGAAGTGCCAGCGTTTGTTGCTGTGACCGTGCCGCCCGCGATGAGGACTTCTGCGCCGTTGCCGTCCACACCGCCGCCGATACCTGCGGCGCCGGAACCGCCTTCAGCGTTTACTTTACCGCCTGTTATGGTGATATTGCCGCCATTACCGTCGTAACCGCCGCCGATACCTGCGCCGCCACTGCCGCCTGTTGCTGTAACCGTGCCGCCGTTTATGGTAACACTGCCGCCATTACCGTTGTAACCGCCGCCGATTCCTGCGCCTCCAGAACCTGCTGCTGTAACCGTGCCGCCGCTTATCGCAACACTGCCGCCCGCGCCGCCGTAACCGCCGCCGATTCCTGCGCCGCCGGCAGAGCCTCTTGCCGTGACCGTACCGCCATTTATCGTAACACTGCCGCCCGCGCCGCCCACGAGCGCGCCGCTGTTCGGGCCACCGCCGCCAATTCCTGCGCCTTGGTAGCCGCCCTGAGCTGTAATCGTACCGCTGTTTATGGTAATATTGCCGCCGATTTCGCCGCGACCGCCGCCGATTCCCGCGCCGCGCTCCGATGTCGATAAGCTACTAAGGGCGCTCGCGGCAAGACTGCCCTCGCCTTGTATAATCAGCGTAGTTCCGCTCGGGGCTTGTATACCCGCGCCACCCGCGCCCGCCGTGAGGGTATTCTCGCCCTCAAGGGTCACGGTCAGCTTTGCGCCGCTGTTCAACAGCAACGGCGATTGGTCTGCCGCAAGCCCGCTCACAGACAAGTTTCGCAGGGTTATGTAGGCGGTTGCGTTTTCGGCGACTTCGATACGCCGCCCATTCGAGACCGCGCCTGTGACGGTGACATTTGCGCCGTCTTGCAGGATTAGTCGGTCGTCAACCCGCAAGCAGTTGTTGCTCACGGACGTGCCGCTCGACCACTGTGCGGTCGAGATGTTGAAGGTCGCCGCCTGCGCCGTAAGCGGCATAACAGGGGCGAGGGCGAGGAGGAGGGTTAGGGTTAGTAGGGTTGAGATTAGGGTTTTGGTTTTCATGGTGGTGCTCCTTTTTGGTGTGGGTTTTGGGGGGGTTATGATGATTGGAATGGCTTTGTTGTTTTGGTTACTTTTATTATAGCATGGTTTTTTGGGGGTGTCAAGGGGGGTGTTAAGTGTTCGAGTGGGGGGTTTTTTGTGAATAGAAAAACCGCTTGAACTTGGGGTTCAGGCGGTTTTACAGTGATTGCGGGAGGCGGATTTACGAACCATGTGCTTCAAATCCACACCGCAAATGCAAAAACAGCACCCGTTCGCGAAAAGCTTACGGATACTGTTTTTTGATTGACCACACTGTTCCAAATAAGAACCGCTCCCATCACAACCGTCAACCCCTTTCTCGCACTGTTTAAGCGAAATCGTCTTAGTACCATCCTTCCAGTTAAACCCGACAACGAGCCTGTCATCGTACAAAAACACAGAGTTCACAAGAATATCAACAATCGCCCTACGATATTCCAGATCGGACACATCACCGTCCTTGAACCGACTAATCCAAAAGACAACCTGCGCTTTTTCGAGTGTTGGCTTAGCAATACTCTCTTTTGCAATTGCAATTTCGAGGTCTGCCCTCTCGGATTCAAGCTCGGTGAGCCGTTCTTTCACCGAAGCAATCGCCACACCTTCCTCTACCAAGTTTAACACATTGTTTATGCGTTTGTCAATACTTTCTAACTGTTTTTTCAAAAAAGGCACGGTCGTGTTCTCGCGGTTGTACAATTCCAACACGCTGTCCGCCAATCGGTCAATGATGTCATCACGTAGTATATAAGTTTGAGCATTCTGCACGACAAGCCGCTCTATAAAGTCTTTCTTGACTGCTTTTTTGTCGCACGATTTCCTGTACAAATTATTCCCACATTTATAGTAATGGTACACCTGCTTAGTGTGGCTTGTGCCACCTATCCCGACCATCATAGTCCCGCATTTTCCGCAGAAAAGCTTGGAAGTCAACACATACTCATCGTCCGCTTTTTGGGAAGCGGGTTTGTGCTTGTTCTGCTCGGTGCGTAGCTGCACTCTGTCGAAGATTTCTTGCGGTACAAGCGCGGGCACACCTTCCGGAACAACCATCTCGCCCCACCGGTACTCGCCGATGTACTTGCGATTTTTCAGCATTGTGTAAAGCGCGCTTCTGTGCTTGAACTTGCGCCGTGAACCTGCGAAGACATTTCGCTTGTGCAGGTCGTCGAGAATTTCCACCGCTGTTTCGCCATCGGCATAGCGAGTGAAAATCTCCAACGCAATCGGCGCAGTCAGCGGGTCGATTTCGTACTGCTGCCCTGCGTTGACGTTGTAACCAAAAGGCGGAACTGCCCCGTTCGCCTTGCATTTCAAGGCGTTTTCCTTGTGTCCTCTTTTAATCTTCACGCTTAACTCTGCGGAATAATATTCTGCCATGCCTTCAAGAAGGGCTTCAAGAATAATCCCCTCCGGACCGTCTGAAATATTCTCCTTAATCGAAACTACATTGACATTGTTGCGTTTCAGAATCGCACGATAAGTAGACGAGTCGAGGCGATTCCGCGCGAAGCGGTCTAATTTCCAGACGAGAACGACATCGAAATTGTTCTTCGCGCTGTCGCGAATCATGCGTTGGAATTCGGGGCGGTCGTCCGACTTCGCCGACAATGCGCGGTCGATGTACGCCGTCACGACTTTCATGTTATGCCGCTCGGAGTATTCTTTGCACTCGCGGATTTGTCCCTCGATGCTGTTCTCGGTCTGCTGTTCGGAGGAGTAGCGGGCGTAGATTACGGCTTTCATAATTCACCTGCGCTTTCCGATTTTTCTAATTTCAAAATCCGTGTATCGTCTGTCAAAATCTTCATCTGCCCGATTGCAACGGCGTTGAGCTTCGTCAAACGTTCAGCTTGCGGAACGCCGTCATTGATTAAAACAGCATTAAGACTTTCAAGGTTTGACAGGCAAACAAGCTGTGACACATTGGCATAGTCGCGAATATTTCCTTTCGAGTCGGGGTTTTTGTCGCGCCACTGCTTTGCCGTCATGCCAAATAACGCAACATTCAAAACATCGGCTTCATTAGCATAGACAAAGCTAATTTGCCCCGCCGACAACTGCGGCGGAATGAGGTTTTCTTTTATGGCATCGGTGTGAACCCGATAATTTATCTTGGCGAGATTACGCTTTATGTCCCAACCCAACTGCTCCTGCTCGGCTTTTTTCAGGCGGTCAAACTCTTGAATGAGATAAATTTTGAACTCCGCGCTGACCCACATCCCGAATTCAAATGCAATGTCGCGGTAAGCGTATGTACCGCCATAACGTCCGGCGGCGGCACGAAGCCCGATTGCATTTGTCTTGGCAACCCATTCTTTCACGCTGATTTTGTAGTTGTTCAGCCCTGCCTGACTTCTAATTGTGGCGAATTCGCCATAATTAAAATCGGGATTGTGAATTTGCTCCCAAATCCCCAAGAACTCAACCGTGTTTCGGTTGCGAAGCCAGTCGGCAATGAAAAAGTCACCGTCTTTCGCCCTCAGCATATCGGTGAGGGAGATATAATCTTTGTCGCCATATTTCAAGACGGTGATTTCGGTTTGGTTTACAATTATTTTGCTCACTTCGCACCTCCCGATTCGCTCAACATCTCAAGAAGCGTTTGTTTCAACCGGTCGTTCATCGGCGAGCGCGGGTCAAAGCACATCTCGACAAAATGTTTCATCTCATCACTCGACTGCACAAACTTCGGTTGATACTCATACAACGCGCCCTGCGGCTTGTCCGTTCTGCCGAAAATATAATCAAGCGACACATCGAAGTAGTCGGCGTACCACACAAGCGTTTCGGCGGTCGGTGTCGCGCCGTCAGTTTCGTAACGGTTGACACTTGTCTGAGTTACGCCGATTAGTTTTGCGAGTTTCACCTGTGAGAGCCTAACGCCCTCGCGCAGTTCTCGCAGACGTTGCGATATAATTTTCACTAAGCCCCACCTCTCTTTGAGTTCTATTATATACTATAATGTGATAGTTGTCAATACCATATCAGAATATATTTTCATTTTTTCTTGGCTGAAAAATAAGAAGAGGGATGCGGTGGTCGGTCGGGTTTGCAGATTTTTTAGAGGTGCATTTTGCTCAAGCACTCGGCGAGTATTCACCCGAAAAACCCGCTTCATGACTGAACCGGTTCCAAGACCCAATACCACTTTGGGCAACGGCTGTCGCCGTTTCCAAAAGTAGCCGCTCACTCCGTGAGCTTATTGGGCAAGCTCAATGCTCCAATCCCCACCCATTATCCCCGTGATAAATCATCAGCTTGCTCATGCCGCCGTCGATTGTGAAGTTCTCGCCGGTGGCGAACCCCGCCTTGTCGCTACACAAAAACAAAACCATCTCGGCAATGTCCGCAGGCGTTCCGACACGAGCGGCGGGGTGTTGCCGCTTGTCTTGCGCGGAGTGTTCGGGCAACTCCAAAGTTTCTATCCACCCCGGGCTGATGCAATTCACTCGCGCCTTGCCGCTCAAACTCACCGCCAGCGAATGTGTCAGCGCGACGATTCCGCCTTTCGCTGATGTGTATGCTTCGGTGTCGGGTTGGGACTGAAACGCGCGAGTTGAAGCGATATTAATAATCGAAGCATTAGGTGCGAGCAGATTATTTTTCAACAACAGGCTCGTCAAATAATACGGCGCAGTCACCCCGACACGCTGAACATACTCGAAATCCTCGTAACTGCAACCCGACAAAATCCCACGCCGACTTACGCAGGCGTTGTTGATTAAGCAATTCACAGGGCGGTCTAACGACTTCACAAAATTCTCAAGCGTGTTCTTGTCGCCGATGTCGCCACGGAAGAATTGCAAGCACTCGTGGGAGTACGGCGGCTCGGCGATGTCGATGACGGAAACGCTCGAGCCGCTCCTCAAAAATGTTTCGGCGACACACCGACCTATGCCGTTTGAGCCGCCGGTTATGATGATGTGTTTGGTGTTACTCATAGGCTACTCCAATCAACTCCGCATCGGGATTATTTTCCATGAAGCGTATAACTTCGTCGAGCGAGTTCTGCGCGTGAGCCATGTCGCCCGACACAACAGCGACTCCGAGCGTTAGCGTGCGGTGAACGTCTTGCGTGCCGACTTTCGCGACAGACGCATTGAACCGCCGCCGTGTTTTGTCAACAAGGCTACGACAAACCTGCCGCTTGTCCTTGAGTGAAGCGGCGTGGTGAATGTGAAAAGTTAGCTTGGCTGATAAAGTGTGCATTGTTTTCCTCTCCTTAACTCGCGTGAGCGAGCCCAATAAGCAAACGGAGTGAGCGGACAGTTTTGCAAGTTGCGAATCAACGTGCAAAACTGGTATTGGGTCTTTGATACCGGTTCTGCATTTGAATTTGCGCGAACTCGCCTCATCGCAATATGAGTGCTATTCCGCGCCTTCACTTAAAAAGCACGCACAAGCAAAGCAGACGGCTTTCAACCTACCACAGCATTTTTTGTTTTCAGTGCAAGCCCGGATTGAAGCACGACTTTTTTCGGTGATGATAAACTACTGTCACTGCGACCAAGACACGCTCGCGCATTACAGCGCCGTCATTTTTAAACTGCTTCCTCAACCTTCAGCCACCCACATATCGCCCCAAGCTGTGAGGTTATCCCATCCCAATCCCGATTTAAGTCAAGCGTCTTTAAACTTATTCGGTTGTCGCTGATAATTAAATCTTCATCGGGCGTAATGTCCTCGTCGGTCTTTGCGTAGAGCAAAACCCCTGAAACACTACCCGAATCACCCTTGCCGTAATTCATGGTGTAAGCATAAATCTGATAGAGATTACCTGAGATGTAGGTCTTGCGCTCGTAATTAGTCTGCATTGTTTTGCCGTAATACTTCGTGTCTATTATAATAGTTCTTTTGCCATTGCTCAAAATAATATCCGATTTCATGGTCGGCAGAAAATCGCTCTTTTCTCCTACGGGAACATCCCAATCAATATGAGAAGCGTTCGGCGATAATTCAGGGTAGTGCCGCTTATAAAATGCGAAAACAAACCGCTCGTACAGTTGATATATTCTCTCGTCATTGAGCCATGATGCGAGTTTGTGTTCGCCTGTTTCCGTTGTAAGAAGCAAACCCTCAACAGTAAGACGGCAGACCTCAATCAACATACGATAAGAAGCATTATTGCGGTGATATTTAAGCGTGTCCCACCTTATTTCGGATGTATGAATATATGAAACATTGGCAAAATATAACAATAATTTACGCAGGGCTTTTTTATTTTGTGCTTTGACTTCCCCGTGCCGTAAAAGCAGAAATACCACGCTTTTTAAGACCCTGTTGTGTGGCGAATCTTCTGTGAATTCATCAAAAACACAGACTAATTGCCCCTGCGGACGAGTCTGCCTTTTTATCGTTTCGGGAACACGAATTTGTCCGCGCAATCCCGATAAAGCCTCTTCTCGCGGAATATAATCGCGGTGCAACTCTCGTTTAACCTGCGTTCCTATGCCATGAATAAGAATTGCGGCAAACAAATCGTGAATATTATCAAATTCCTCTGTTGCAACGCGACTATAACCTTTCTCACTGAGCGATTGATAGGCATACGAAAGCATATAATAAATATTCTTAATCTTATGATTATCAGCCATTTATCGCACTCCACAATTGCTTCGACCAGTTCTCGAATTTTGACGGCTCATCGAACCAGTATTCCTTTAATAGCGGAACTAACTCGTATTTTACTACGTCTGAAAGCCAGTCGTCGTCAATATTCACGTCTTTTTCAACACAGAAATAGCTGTGACCTATTCTGAATCCGTTGCCTAAAGATGTATCTTTGCTGATGTCGTCGTTTAATTTTTCCACCACCGCAATAAGATTGTCAAATTTTGAATTGCCGATGCTCTCCCGATAAGCCTTGAATCCGTCTGATTGGAACGCAGGCGATAAATCAAAAAACGCAAAACGACGGCGCAGAGCATAATCAATCATCGCAAGGCTTCTGTCGGCAGTGTTCATCATACCGATAATGTGTACGTTTTTTGGGACTGTAAAATCCTCTTTTCCATATAACAAGCGGATAGAGTCCCCACGCTTATCACCTTCGATTAGCATGAGAAGTTCCCCGAATATTTTACTGAGATTCCCGCGGTTTATTTCGTCGATAATAAAGAAATACGGTACATTTTCATCATCTACTTCTGCGAGTTTGCAAAAGTCGTAAAACGGACCTCTTCCAAGTTCAAACTTTTCGCCGTCGGGTCGCCAACCTCGCACAAAGTCCTCGTAGCTGTAGCTTTGGTGGAATTGCACGACCTTTACACGGCTCGTGTCTTTTTTCTCCATTATCGAGAAAGCGAGTCTTTTCGCCGCAAATGTCTTTCCAACACCGGGTGCACCTTGCAGAATGACGTTTTTCTTGCGCAACAATAACTCTTTTAAAGTGTTGTATTGTTTTTCGCTCATATAAACATCCGTGAGGAAATCTTCCTGTGTGTAAGATGTATAATCTATTTCCGGTTCATCTTCTTCGATTTCTTCAAGAAATAAAGCTTCGAGTTTTTCAACATAATCCGTGTATGGAGTTATATCGGTCAAGGTCTTTTGAACAGCTTGTCCCGGATGTGTTTCTTCAACAAAATGAGTCCAGTTCACCTGCCGAGTATGTTTGTATTCCTCGCGCTCATCGTCAAATATGTAATCTGACTCGACAACGCCGCGCCCCAAAACTAAAGCCTGTTGACACTAAAAATGCTTAATAACAACATCTAAAATCATAGCAAAATAAATGACGGCAAGATAAGACGTGTCAAGCTTATCATACCTTGTGAAAACCTTGCGAAACCGCTTCAATCTT
>Ga0099364_10004710_pt1 | contig 20585 bp, 22 predicted proteins | sample TergutTh196P3_FD_73070 | JGI IMG/M metagenome (GOLD analysis project Ga0099364, IMG submission 73070) | Microcerotermes parvus P3 segment gut microbial communities from Pointe-Noire, Republic of the Congo - Th196 P3 | ecosystem: Host-associated > Arthropoda: Insects > Digestive system > Gut ... | reverse complement strand
AGAACCAGGCCGTACAGCCTGTCATTTACGGTCCCTGCACCAAGGCTAGATGCCGGCCAGTTCTGAAGGTTGATAAGCCCTCTCTGTACAAAGGGATTCAGATCTTCAAGAAGATTCGACCTGGCATGAGACAGAATAACCGAAGTGTCATGCTGCATAACATCAGGAAGGTCTCCGGCGGCTGCCAGGGTGTTTATCCTTGGCCAGTAGTCGCCCCATCCCACCGTTTCAGCTTCAACAGTAACGCCTGGGTTTCTTGCCATAAACATTTCGATTACCTGATTCGTCCGCTCATCCCTTGTGGGGTTGCCCCACCAGGCAAAACGGATATAGTTCTGTTGGGCGGCAGATTGGCCCGTTGCAAAAAGCATAGCCGGCAGAGCAAGAACTAAAAGCAATACAAAAACTTTCTTCATCTCTAATCCTCCAATATAAAATTTGTGATATAAGTATTTTATTGTCTTTCAAGATAAACTATGAAAAATCCGTCAAAAATAGCACAAATCAGGCAGTTAATCCATATGAAACATTTCCCGCAGGGGATCGCTTACAGGGGATTCGTCTGGGTTCGTATCCATTATGTCTTTCATCATGTTCCACCATTTTTTTACGATTTCCTTTTGAGGAAGTTCTTGATCAGTGGAGTCCGCGGCTAAAAACTGATATGCAAAGAGGGTGTTTGTCTTTTCGTCCAGATATATTGAGTAATTGGATACTCCTGCCTTACGGAGCTCAGCTTTAAGTTCAGGCCAAATCTCATCATGACGTTTTTTATATTCAGCAGCACAGCCTGGCTTTAATCTCATTGCGAATGCATTTCTTTTCATAATCATCCTCCGTTGCATTATTTTATATCGAAAAAAAGTAAATTGCCATATGCTCTGCTGCAATAACGGCCTCTTGACGTTTTTATGCTATTTTTGCCATTATTTTACTTGATGCTGGTCAATACCGGAAATATTTTATAGCTTTATTATTTTATACATGAAAGGACAATGATTGTATCAATTAAATATTAGGAAGTATTGGTCAGATCCAATAATTCCAATACAGTTTGAATTTCGTAATCCTCAACCCCCCTTTCCGCTCCATGTCCACGATTTTCATGAATTGGTTCTTGTTTACTCGGGAAATGCTACTCACCTTACTATAGCCGGCGAAAGGAGCATACAGGGAGGGGATTTGTTAAGTATAAAGCTGGGACAGGCCCATGGCTATAAAAATATTCAGAACTTGATTTTAATGAACATACTTTTAAAACCTTCCTTCTTTGCTGAGGATCCTTATATGGTGCAGCAGCTCCCTGCTTTTAAAGCCATATTTGGTGACGAGGAGCAGGAAGCAAACCTGGAGAAAGCTCCTATTGTTCAGCTAAAGTTGAATTTTGGACTTTTCAGCAAGGTAAAGAGCCTGGTAGAAAATGCAAGAGCAGAGCTTTATGGACGACCCGATGGATACCGGGCCATGGTAGTAAGTCTGATTCAGGAACTGATTGTTCTCCTTTTGCGGAATTATAAAGAAGACGAGGCAAGAGCCGATTTCGCCGCTGATAAAACTACCCTCTTTGATTATATCAGGGAAAACTTTAAGTCCAGTATACGTATGGCAGATTTAATGTCAGTCTCGGGTATGTCTGAAAGTAATATTTTGCGGATCTATAAACGGCATATGGGCTGCTCTCCGTTCCAGTATATCAACAGGCTTCGCCTGGATGCTGCAAGCGATGAACTAATTCAAACAGATAAATCCATTACGTTTATTGCAATGGATCTTGGTTTTAACGACAGTAATTATTTTTCCAGATTGTTCAGGAGACACACGGGTCTTTCTCCCCGGGAGTACCGTAATAAACATTTAGTTGAGAATATTGTGGAGAATGCAATAGAAGGCGGACAGTATGACTGATTATTATTTGGCAATAGATTTGGGAGCTTCCGGCGGACGGCATATCCTCGGGATCGCAGAGGACGTAAAGGGCGCAGAGGGGGGCGCAGGGAAGAAGCTTGTGCTTCAGGAGGTTCACCGGTTTTCTCACAATATGGACAATTTTGGAGATTCACTGATTTGGGATGTAGATAAAATTTATGGTGAAATCTGTACAGGGCTGGAAAAATGCGCTGATTTTATTAAAGACGGCAGGCTTTGTTCCCTTGGAATAGATACCTGGGGAGTGGATTATGCCCTGATAGACAGGGATGGCAGGTTAATTGAGCCGGTTTATGCTTACAGGGATTCCAGAACGGAGCCATTTTTTGAAGCACTGATTTCTGAAAGCGAGCTGTATAAAACAACAGGCGTTGCTTTTCAGCCTTTCAATACTATATACCAGGTTTTAGCTGACAAAGCTGCCGGGAGGCTGGACAGGGCGGAGTACATGCTCCAGCTTCCAGAGTATTTATCACACCGCCTGACAGGCGATCTCCGGGGCAAGAAATTTAACGAGTACACCATGGCATCTACTACGGGTCTTCTGGATGCAAGGAAAAAGGCCTGGCCGGAAGATATGTTTAGAAAACTTGACCTGCCCATGAGACTTTTCAAGCCTGTCCGTGAACCGCCCTACGACATTGGCTGTCTGAGCGAAGATATACAAAAAATGACAGGTTTTAATACGCGGGTGCTTATGGTAGCCAGCCATGATACCGCTTCGGCAGTGGCCACAGTGCAGGAAGGCTCCCTCTACATAAGTTCCGGCACCTGGAGCCTTTTGGGCATTACCGGTGATCCCATACTAAGTGATGAAGCCCAGGCGGCAGGCTATACAAATGAAGGGGCTCATAACGGGAAAATACGCTTTCTTAAAAATATAATGGGCCTTTGGGTGCTTCAGTCTCTTAGACGGGAGCTAAATAATGCCTACACTTTTGCGGAATTGGAAAGTATGGCCAGGGATGAGGAGAATATTGTTCCTGCAGAATGGCATATCAACCTTAATCTGCCCCGTTTCTTTGCTCCCGAAAGCATGATTGCCGAGATAAAAGACGAGTACCGGGTTTTAGGTAAGAAAGTACCTGCAAATCCCGCTGAACTGGCCTTTGCTGTATATACAAGCCTGGCAAACTGCTATAAAACCGCTATTCAGGATCTTGAAAATGTATCCGGCAGAACATACCCTGCCATTTCTATAATAGGCGGCGGCAGTAAGGATGCCTACCTTAACACGCTTACTGCCAGATACACAGGAAAAACCGTCTACGCCGGCCCCTCGGAAGCAACATCCACAGGGAATATTTTATTACAAATGCAGGCTGCCGGAGATCCTGCTGTAAAGAATGGATTTTCAGAGCTTGTCAAAGCATCTTTTGAACTTAAAGAATATAAGGGGTAAATATGTACAACGAAGCTAAAGAGATTTATAAAAAGTGGGGCGTTGATACTGACGAAGCCATGAGACGCTGTGCGGCTATTCCGCTTTCCCTGCACTGCTGGCAGGGGGATGATGTGACTGGGTTTGAAAAGAACGCGGGGCCTCTTTCGGGCGGCATTCAGGCCACAGGGAATTATCCGGGCAAACCACGGAACCATGATGAGTTCATGAAAGACCTGGAATTTGCCTGTTCTTTTATTCCCGGTAAAAAACGGCTTAATCTCCATGCGCATTATGCCGTTACGGACGCTCCCGTTTCCAGGGACGTGCTGGAACCCAGGCATTTTGATATCTGGCTTAAATGGGCAATGGAGCGCGGAATCGGGCTTGATTTTAATGCTACGCCGTTTTCACATCCGATGGCAAATTCGGGGATGACCCTTTCGTCGCCAGATAAAAATGTCCGCGATTTCTGGATCCGGCACTGTAAGGTCACAAGGAAAATAGCGGCATACTTTGGAGAAAAACAGGGCAGCCCCGCCTTGCACAATATCTGGATTCCCGACGGCTTAAAGGATGTCCCTGCCGACAGGCTTGGCCCCAGGGAAAGGCTCCGTGATGCGTTAGATGAAATTTATTCGGTTAAGTACAGTAAAGATCATATAGTTGATGTTGTGGAAAGCAAGCTCTTTGGAATCGGCCTTGAAAGCTACACAACAGGTTCTTCGGAATTTTACATTGCCTACGCTGCAAGCCGCGGCATCTATATGCTTCTGGATAACGGCCATTTTCATCCAAACGAAAAAGTCTCCGATAAAATTCCGGCACTTCTATCTATTTTTGACAAGGTAGCCCTTCACGTAACGCGCCCTGTCCACTGGGATTCCGATCATGTCGTTCTTTTCGAGGACGAGATAAAGGAAGTCGCCAAAGAGATAATAAGGAGCAAAGCCGAAGACAAAGTTCTTATCGGTCTGGATTATTTTGACGCAAGCATCAACCGCATTGCAGCCTGGGCACTGGGTGCAAGGAATTTCCAGAAAGCACTGCTCTGGGCCCTCTTAATGCCTCACAAGGATTTAAAGGAACTGCAGGACGCGGGGAATTTTTCCCGTCTTCTTGTGATGCAGGAAGAATTCAAGACCCTGCCCTTCGGTGCTGTCTGGGACGAGTATCTTGCACAGCAGAAAATCCCCGGCTCTGACTGGTATGTGCTGGTAGAGAAATATGAAAAGGAAGAATTGAGCAAGAGGTAAGGTTCAAGTGGTTAGTGATTAGTGGATGGGTAGCTCTGCGTCCTCCGCGATCAAAGGTAGCGGGTAATTGTTGATATCAGGGTTTTAGGCTCTACTGGTTTACTCAGATGGAAATTCATTCCCGCGGCGGTAGCGGCATTTATGTCTTCGTGGTAGCTGAGGGAAGTTACCGCAATAATTGGAACCGTTTGTGAGTTGGCGTGTCCCGAAGCCCTGATTGCCTGCGCGGCTTCGTAACCGTCCATGTTAGGCATCATGATGTCCATCAGAATCAGGTTTATTTTTTCTCCTTCCGCCTGAAAGGTATCTACCGCTTCCTTACCGTCCTTTGCCTCGATTATTACCATGCCCTCCTGGCTTAAAACATTTTTTAGGATGGTTCTGTTTACTGCCACATCGTCAACAACAAGAACACGTTTTCCTGTAAAATTCGTTTTGTTTTGATCATTACTCTCTGTCTTTTCCGGCATATCCGCCTTTGGTAAGTCCAGCGTAAAGGAAAAATGTGAACCAGAATCGCTTTCAACCTGGATATGCGACCCCATTGCCCTTACTATGCTGTTGCAGGCGGAAAGCATTATTTCGCTGGAACTGTAATGAATACCGGTATTGTCCGGAGCCAGCATTTGAGTTAGTTCACTGAATTTCTTATCCGTCATGCCTATGCCGTTGTCTGACACTTTAAAGTGAAGACTAACAGCATCGTCTGAGCTGCTTAAAAGATTGACGTTAAATGAAACTTTGCCATTTCCTTCGCTGGAATATTTTACTGCATTTCTGAGTAAAATGGTTAAAGCCTGCATCAGCCTGATTCTGTCGCCTTTTACGTAAAGTTCGGGGATTCCGGCTTTGTAATCCCAATGAACGCCCTTGGCTTTGCACAGGGAGGAAATTAAACTGTCAATATTTTTTAAAACACTGTTTAGCGAAAAAGATGATATGGAAAGAACCAGCTTTCCGCTTTCTATGTTGGATATTTCCAGAATGGTGTTTAGGACTGACAGAAGATCGTTTGAGGAAGTCATTGCCTGCTGTAAAATTTTAAATCTTTTCTCGTGTTCCTGCTCCGGTATGGCTGTCCTGATCATGTTGATAGTACTGTTAAGCGGTGTTCTGAGTTCGTGGCTCATATTTGCAAGAAAAGCCGATTTTGCCTTATTGGCGGTTTCGGCTTCCCTGTTTGCGATGGTAAGCGACACAGTCTCTTTTCTGATTCTAAAAAACATAATCAGTACAAGTGCAAGAACAAACAATGAAAGAACCATAGCACTGATAAGCCAGGGGCGCTGAGCTCTGAGCCGTGTTGCCTCAAGGTTATGTGTTCTGGTGGACCATTGCTGTACGATTCTTTCAGTGTCTATCATATGGAGCGCTTTATCTACAATTGAACGCAGGACCACCTGCTCCCTGTTAAAACCGAATGTTGCATCAAAAGCGGCGTTAAATATAAAGTTGGGTTTATATTCCGAAAGCTCATAATAGTTGGTAAGAGCGGTAAGCCTGGATTGATTTGTAAAAACCAGATTAATTTCTCCCCTATCCAGCGCCATAAATGCTTCGTCTGTTGTAGCATATTCAACGGCATACGGGGCATAGGGAAACCAGTGCCTGAACATGTCGGCAAAGGCGGAATTTCTGGCATAGCCGATTCTTTCAAAGGGTATATCGTTTAACTCGATGTTTGGATAGTCGCGTTTGGATAATAGTGCAAAACTGTCCATCTGGTACAATATGTTTGCCCAGAGGAATCTTTCCATGCGTTCATTGCTTTGGATCATGTTAGGCACAAAATAGGCTGTTCCGTTTTCCAGAAGTTCCAGCAAATCGGATAAATCAGCGGTATGATCATGCGTTAGACGAAATTCAAGGCCGGAAAGAAGGGTTATTTCATCCATAATGTCAAAAACAGCCCCTTCCCAGGTTCTGGTGCTTTGGTTATAAAAACTCATGGGATAGGACATGAACTGGGAGGCAAATGGTATTACAGGGTTGTTTTGAATGTATTCGATTTCGTCTTCATTCAGCTGCAGGAAGAATTTGTGTGTTCTATAATCCCTGTAACCCTGCCTGTACATGTCCGTAAGGTGTTCGTAGGCGCCGCTTTCAAGAGCTTTTGTCAATACGGAAATTATGGCATTAAGCTCCGGTTTTACAGCTGTCATGGCAGCGGGAAGGAAAATAAGGGGTAAAAAGTCTTCGGTGTGTACGCCGCCATAGTGGTCAAAAGCAGCTTCCATATTGGTTGTTACGATAAACGCATCACCTGTGCCGCTGACAAGAGCCCAGTAAGCCGAGTCTTCGTTAGGAACCATTATTTCTTCATATGTTCCCGGCTCAAGGGCTGCCCTGACCATATCCAGCATGACTGACCCTTCAGTAAACACATAACGCGGAAGCCTTTCCTGTCTGATAACAGCCATGGATGGGCTGCCATCGGCACGCAGCATTATTATTGAGCGCTGGGAGATGTCAGTCATATAGTAAACCAGACGGCGTTCAGGAGTGGCTGAAAGGGTGGCAAAATTGATCCTGCCGGTTCCAAGGTTTTCCAGCATGGCGCCAAGATTCATGATTTCAGGGATAAATTGGATTCCAAACAAATCGCTCAGCCAATCACATAGAAGAACTGTATATCCACCCAGGCTCCCGTCCTGCCGGTCAAACAGTTCGGTGGTACGACCCGCTGCATAGATAAGGGGAGTTCCGGCAGCCTGCAGCGCCTGAATAGCTCTGATTTCGTCGTATGTAATCCCGGGGACTTCGCGGAAGGAGGAGAAGGCCAAGGCATTACCTGTGCCTTGCGGAGCACCGCCTTCCCTGCATGATGTGAAGACAGACAGTACGAGAAAGGTAATAATAAAAAAGGCGCAATTTAATGCCCTTCTTTTATGAGTCATTCATAGCTCCGTATTTAAATACTCTTATATTAATATTCTACTACATATTTGTATTGGAAAAAAGGCTTTTTACAGCTTCTTTAATATTATTTACACCCGAAAACCCTTCGGAGGGAAGGTCTTCTTCGGCGGGGGGAGGGGGGCAGAGGAAGCCCGTAAAGCCAAGATTACGGGCGGTTTTTATCCTGCCTGACAGGCGGCGCAGGGGACGGACCTCGCCGGCAAGGGAGAGCTCCCCTGCAATGGCGGTTTTGACCGGAGCGGGAATGCCTGTCCGGGCGGAGTAGAGGGCACAGGCCAGCGCCAGTTCCGCCCCTGTCTCGGTGATCCTGATGCCGCCGGCAATGTTCACATAGATATCCTGATCCGAAAGCCTAAGACCCAGATGCTTTTCAATTACCGCCGCAACACGGGAAACCCTGGCATGGTCTATGCGGTCAGAAAAGACCCGGCTTACCGCACCCTTGGCCGGAACCGTCAGCGCCTGAATCTCAACGAGCAGTGTCCGGGAGCCTTCCAGTACTGCCGCGGTGGTAATTCCCGGCGGCAGATCTCCTTCCCGCCGCACCAGAAAGAGCAGGGAGGGGTCTTCCACTGTGGAGAGTCCCTTTTCGCCCATTGTGAAAATTCCGATTTCCTCAGTGGAGCCAAAGCGGTTCTTAACTGCACGGAGAAAGCGGGTACTTCCATCATTGGAAGCCTGTGTGGAATCCTCGAAGTAAAGCACCGTGTCAACAAGATGTTCCAGCGATTTGGGGCCGGATATCTGCCCGTCCTTGGTAACATGGGCGGAAAGGAAAAGAGCCGAATCATGCTCTTTGATCCAGGAGACCAGTTCCCAGGAGCAGAATTTCATCTGGTTCACAGTTCCCGGAGATGATCCTGCTTCCGCGCTAAACAGAGTCTGCGCCGAATCGATCATAATCAATACAGGTTTTACTTTTTCTATAATCGTTTGAATTTCTTCGAGATTGCCGGAGCAAAAGATTTCGATCCGGTCTGCATTAAGACCCAGCCGGTCGGAACGCATCTTCACCTGTCCGGCGGATTCTTCCCCGGAGACAAAGAGGATGCGCCCCTTTATTGAAGATTGCGGGTCTGACACTGCCGCCGCCGCCTGCAAGAGCAGGGTGGACTTCCCTATGCCCGGCTCACCCCCGATCAGTATGGCCGACCGCTTCATTATGCCGCCGCCCAAAACCCTGTCCAGCTCGGTGATGCCGCTTTTAATGCGGATCCCTTCCAGGGGATCAACGGAAGAAAGCGGCAGGGACTGAGGAGCTTCACCGGCAGCCCTTGCCCGGCCGTCAACTTTTGATACCGCGGTCTCCACGAAGCTGTTCCACTCACCGCACTCGGTACAGCGCCCCATCCACTTGGCCTCTTCCCGGCCGCAAGAGGAGCAGCGGTAAACGGAGGCTTTTTGCTTTTTCACACGCACGAGTATATCATGACAAGGAAAGAATTACGACAGGAACTTAATGTGCGGACTTGAAGCGGTTCTTGACGGGTTTATGCGGGGGCACTCATGAGTGGTCAGGTTTGCTCATTGCCTTACGCCGCTTTTTGTTTTATAGTTCTTGATATGACCATTACACAGACTGTAGAGATACCGGCTGACAGGCGGGTGCGTTTTGATTTTGAAGTTCCCCAAGAAGTGCCGGAAGGAAAGGCGCTGTTCGAGTTCAAAGTTATTCCCTTTGTCAGTGAAAAGGAGAAGCCGGACATTGATGATAAAATCCGGTTTACCAGGAAGGAACTGGACGAAATGGTAAAAAACTCACCCACATTACACAGGCTTACCGGTATTTTGCACACTGACATGACACTCGACGAAATCCGCATGGCAAGACTGGCTAAACACTTATGAAGAAGGTTCTTATAGACACAAATGTTGCGCTTGACATTCTCTTGAAACGGCAAGATCATTTCAATGCCGAGATTGTTTATTCGTTGGCAGAAAAAAATCAAATTGCCTGTTTTATCTCTGCATCGGCAATAACTGATATTTTTTTCCTTTCCAAGAATGATCTCGGCAAGAAACCCGCAAAAGTAGCTCTTAAAACTCTTTTACAGGTTTTCAAACCTGCCACAGTAACCGACAGCCATATCTTTCAGGCTCTTGATTTGGACTGGAACGATTTTGAAGACTCCGTCCAATACGTCGTGGGTGAAAGTTTCTCCGCCGACTATATTATTACCCGAAACACTCAAGATTATATTTCTACCTCTATTCTAGTTGTAACGCCGGGAGATTTCGTTAAAATCATTACAAATGACGATGAAGTTAACTAGCAAACCTGACCACTCATGAGTGGTCAGGAAAGAGCATCGGATACCTTTAATCGTAATATTCAAGCTCTCCCAGCAAAGCAGATATGGTAGCGCTGCCATTAACAAAACTAAGTACACCCTCGTCCCAAGAAATAATTGCAATCAAATTATCTCCATCAAGTAACTGGCTTGTCGAAATTAATATTCCTCCATCCAAAATAGTGTGGCTGCCGGAATATCTCGAAACGGATGGTACATTATTACTGACTCTAACTTCCCACATTGGCAGTACTACAGTCCCATTGGATATAAGAACCAATGTTGCCACATCTGTTGAAATGTTGATACTTTGAAAACCATAAAGAACAGTAAAATTGCCGGGATCTTCACCAAACTCGTAAGCTCCCGCAAAATGAGCATACATCCCGTTGAACTCTGTGGGGATATTTGTCACAGTAAGTCTACCGCCGCCGCCGGTAGTTACATTGGTTCCATCATTACAGGAAACAAATACCAAACTAAATACAAGCACACAAACCCACATTACCCTAAAAACGTTTTTCTTCATAAAACATTCCTTTGTTTAATTTTCATCTCCTGGTATCATATTTGGATGCTGAAACCCTTGACGAGTTTTCTATTCATTCGTACATATTGTTTATAGAATACTAGGATTATCAAAAGAATATCCCAAATTTTTAGGAATGTCAATCAAGAAATACCAGTTTTATCGTATTGTGATAATATGGGGTTCAGGGAAAATTTAAAGTCTCAACTGGAGTATTCGGGTATGCTGGTCAAGGAACTGGCGGCCCTTTCAGGGGTAAAAAAGAAAACTATCGACAGTTATCTGGGAAATCAGGCCTATATTCCCTCGGTTCTGGCTGCCCTCAGCATTGCCAAGGCCCTTGGGGTGTCTGTTGAATACCTTGTAACCGGTAAAGAAGCGTCTGGAAACACACCTGTTTCGTCCCTGCCCGAGGATATAAAGGAAATTGTGATAACGGCGAGGCAGTTAAATGTCAGAGACCGCAGCGTACTGCTTAAGCTTGCCCGTATAATGAAAGACAGTAACCACCCTCTCACCCCACAAACCTGACAAGACCCTTGAGAAAAAGATGCTTGTCAATTACAATTATGAAATGTATTCCACTTTTATTCTTAACACAGATGATCTAACCCCAAAGTTTATTTCGGCATTGCAGCAAAGTTATCCCAATAAGAAGGTTGAGATTTTTGTTCAGGAAGTTCAGGACGAAACTGAATTTCTAGTACGGGACGAACAACTGCTTAAAGCGGTGGAAGATATTAAAAACGGCAAAAATCTGGTCTCTGTTTCCCTAGACAATCTGTAATAAACATTCTGTTTTATAAATCCGCCCTTCTTGATTATCAGCAATGGGCAAGTGATGACATTGGGATATTTAAAAAGATAAGTGACCTAATAAAGGAAATTTCAAGAACACCTTTTAAGGGAACAGGTAAACCCGAGCCTTTGCGCGGGGATTTGTCAGGATTTTGGTCTCGGCGTATTACCGGTAAGCATCGTCTTGTGTATAAAGTCGAGAAGGATTTTCTGTTTATAGCCTCTTGCAAATCCCATTACGATGAAAAGTGATAAGGCACATTCCTCTCACCCCACAAACCTGACAAGCCCCTGATCTACCCAAAGGCTGACAACACTCCCCTCAGCCGGCACCCTCGTCCTCGCCCCCGCCACAACCTCAAAAGCGAGCTCTTCCCACTCCCCATTCATAGTAAAACTCAGACATAGCTCCCTCCCCTTGAAAAAAGCATTAACAAAGCGGGCACTGAAAACTTTCCATCCCGCTGCGCCGGTTTTGTCTTCAAGGCTGATAGCGTCATTGGGAATAAACATCATAGGATTTTCGTTGAATTCTTCGGTGGCTGGCTCGTGATTCCTGCCGGGAGGAACTGCAAGAAAACCCAGTGGGGAGGACACTTCGATTCTGGCCTCGTGTATTTCAAGAATTTCGCATGGTAGCAGTTGGCCGGCTCCAAAGAAGCGGGCGGTGAACTCGTGTTTAGGTGACAAGATAAGATCTCTTCCGGGGGCGCATTCCACGATACGTCCTTCCGACATGAGGGCGACACGGTCCCCCAGCATGACAGCTTCTTCCTGATCGTGAGTTACGAAGATGCAGGGTGTTTCGGAGTGAGCGCTTCCCTTCCTTATTTCAAGAAACTCACGGCGGAGGCTGTTCCTGAGGGGAGCGTCGAGGCTGGAAAAGGGCTCGTCCAAGAGGAGCGCGCGGGGGCTGGATGCAAGGGCACGGGCAATGGCGACACGCTGGCGTTCGCCGCCGGAAAGAGTGTGGATGCGCCTTGAGGCAAAACCGGGAAGGCGTACCAGATCGAGCATTTCTTCTATAACACGGCGGCGTTCTTTTGCAGGGACTTTTTTGATGAAGAGGCCGTAGGCGATGTTTCTGCCCACGTCCAGATGCGGGAAGAGGGCCAGATCCTGAAAGACCACAGAGATGTTCCGCTTCCAGCAGGGGAGGGTGCTGATGTCTTCGCCTCCCGAGATGAGCTGTCCAGATTCGCTTTCTGCCAGGCCGCTTACGAGGTTGAGGGCGGTGGTCTTGCCCGAACCAGAGGGGCCCACGATGGCAAGGGTTTCTCCTGCGCCAACGGAAAAATCCAGCGAGACCGAAAAATCTCCGTATGTTTTTTTCAGGGCTATTACGTCAAGTCTCATATTTTTTTGTCCCCCAGTCTGATAGAAGGAAGCCGGCGACGCAGCAGAGTATGAGGAGAGTTCCGGCAGCACAGGCGGTACCGTAGCGGTAAGCTCCAACTGCCCGGTAAATATACAGGGGCAGGGTTTCCCAGCCTTCCATACCCAGCATCATCACGGCGTTGAGTTCACCAAGGCTCAGGGCAGCGGCAAAGCCCCACGCCGAGCGTAAACGTCTTTGCGAGAGGGGCAGTGCAACGGTCAGGAGTCCCCGGAGGGGGCCCGCACCGAAGACCATTGCCGCGTTAAGGGTGTTGGCTGGTAAGGAGCGGAAGCCTTCGGAAACTGAGTTAAAGGCAAAGGGCAGTGCCACAACGGCGTGAAGCAGAACCAGTGCAAGGGGCGCACGGGAAAAGCTTCTCCCGTAAATAATGAGCCAGCCCAGTCCAAGGACTATGCCGGATGAAATGATGGGAGATGCGGAAACAAATCGAACCAAAAGGGACATGATCCCTGAAGCTCTGGCTGACTTTCCCTGGCCTCTGTTTTCCTGTAGCTTCACAAAACCCGCCGCCAGTGTTGCCAAAATACATGCCAGGGTTGCGGCGGAAAAAGCCAGAACGAGGGAGCGGAGCAGAGCGGGCAGGTAGCTGTCGCCAAGTGAAGTCCACCAGCGGAAAGTCAGAGCTTGGGCGGCGGCACGGGAAGGCTGATGCAGAAATGATTCCAGAATAATAGAAAAAATTGGCCCCAGAATGAAAGCCGCCGCCAGTGTCGCGTAAATGATCATAACGGCTAACGCAAAAGGAGAACGCTTTCCGCTGTCGAAAATCCTTTCGGAGAGGCTGGTTTTGATCTCTCTGGATTTCCTGCCGAAATATGCGTAGGCCATGAATGCCGAAACAGCGATTGTGGTTTCCATCAGGGCAAGGGCTCCGGCGTTATGGTAATTAAGGAAGACTCTGGCGTGGCGGTAAATTTCCACCGCAAGGGTTGTCGCTGCCGGGCCGCCTCCCAGAACAAGCACCACGGCAAAACTTGTAAAGCTGTAAAGGAAAACAAGAAGAGCCGCCGACAAAATGCCGGGAAGAGCCAGGGGCAGGATCACTGTAAAGGCGGTGGTGAAAGGCGATGCTCCCAGAGATGCCGCCGCCGGAGCGTAGGCCTTTCTTGCTCTTGCAAGGCCGTCACCTGCAAGGCGCACCACCAATGGAAAGTTGAAAAAGCCGTGAGCCAGTACAATTGCTTCGGGTCTGTAGAGTATCCTTAAAGGGGCGTTGCCCCAGGCATCCCCATCAGTTAAATAGACGATGATACGGTTAAGCCAGCCGGAGTTTCCGAAGAAAAGCACGAAACCAAGAACCACCAGAATGGAAGGCATGGCAAAAGGCACGCCAGTGAGGCTTCGGAGCAGGGGAGCGAAACGGGAGTGGCTATTTCCGATGAACCATGCGCCGGGAAGCCCCAGAGCCAGCGAAACCAAAACGCTGAAAAAAGCCTGCCACAACGTGAAAAGCGTTATGTGCAAAATAAGGCCGTTCTGCCAAACGGTGATCTTCTCCCCGCCGCTGAAAGCGTTCCAGAAGCTCGCAGCGTAGGGGAGTATAAAAGCAAACCCTACCGCCAGAACCGGCGGCAGAGCTAAAAGCCAGATTATACGTTTGCCGGTAGCAAAATGGTTTTTATCCCAGTCTTGGTGTCTTCGTGTCTTAGTGTGAGAAAAAATGTAGTAAATGCTTTTACCCCGCCCCTCATCTGCCTCTTAACATAAAAGCGGCCCACTCGTTAAGCTCATCTTCGCTCACCGGGCCGGGCATAAGCGGCCTGTCGCTCTTGGGGTTAAAGTCGAAAGAAGCCGGGAGTGGAATATCAATGACCGGATACATCCAGTTGGTCAGGGGGATTATCTCCTGAAAAACCGGGCTCAGCATGAAATCAAGAAAACGCATGGCGTTGCTCCTGTTTCTTGCGTTGCGTAAAAGCGCGGCCGCTTCAATCTGCAAAGGGTGGCCGTTGCTGAAAATTATCGCCCTGAAACGGTCGGTGTTCTCGTACTCAAGATGGTAGGCGGGGCTGGTGGTGTAGGAAAGAACCAGCGGCGCTTCCCCTCTTGTGTAAAGCCCGTAGCCGGAACTCCAGCTCTCGGCAATGGTCAGAATGGAAGGCTGCAAGCGCTGCCAGTAATCGAGCCAGTTTTCTCCATAAACATGCTTTACCCATGCAAAGAAACCCAGCCCGGGAGATGATGTCCGTGGATCAAGAAGAATGAGGCTGTTGGCAAACCGTGGATGCGTCAGATCCTCAAGGCTCGTGGGCGGATTGGCAAGCCTCACCGAATCGTAGTTGATGGCGAAGAAGCTGTAGTCGAAGGGGATCAGATAGAACTGGGGATCCAGAATAAGCTCGGGGAAAATATTCTCCGCTCCTCTTGGCCGGTAAGTCGCAAGAAGCCCCGATTCGATTACCCTTACCGCCAGATTCTGATCCAGCCCAAGGATGATGTCCGCATCAGCGTTTTCGCCTTCCAGAAGAAGCCGGGAAACAATGCTCCCCGCATCCCTGTGGTTCACCCAGTTGACCCTGATTCCCGTCTCTTCCTCAAAGACCCTTGCCACATCCGGGCCGGGCCCCCACTCGGAATTAAAGGAATTGTAAGTCCAGATTACCACTTCGTTTGAAGTGCCGTTCGATACTTCTCTGTTACCGACAGCAAAGACCGGAAAGACCATTGCAACGAGAAGAACCGCCAATAAAATTTTCCTGAAAGAGTTCATTTTACCTCCCTCCGCCGGCATTACCCGGATCAGGTTCTACGGGTGTTATCTCAGGCCATAGAAGCTTCGAATCCTCCCGTGGAAAAATCGCAGATTTTTCCAAAAGAAAAACCGAAGGGTTTTCTTAGACCACCCCGATTTGAATTGTTACTGTTATACTATCGAAATAATGTGGTAAGTGTCAATCACGCTAAATTCAGTTAAGATTGCTAATAATTATTAAAATCAAGTGAATTGTTGATATTTTTTTTTATTTCGGATGATAAACTGGAAATAATTTCTTTTTTTATATTTATTGGCATTTTCATTAAATAATCTTTTGTTTTTTGTTTTTTTTCTTTCTTCTCTTCTATATCAAAATGAAACAGTTCAAAAGAATGTATTCCAAGTGCAGCGGCAATTTTCTCTATCTTCTCGAACGAAGGGATTCTCCTGCCCATTTCAATTTGTCCAATATAGTTTGATGTTGTGTCGCACATTTCAGACAACTTCATCTGGGAAATTCCTCTTTCTTTGCGTTTATTCTTGAGATTGCTTATAAATATCTGCTGAAGCTTCATCATTTAAGTCTAATAGACACAATTATTAATTTTCTTTCACTTGCCGTATTGACATATTAAAGAAATACAAATTATTATGTCTTTAAGCCATATATTTCTGAAATTAGATGTATGGCATTTTTTATTAAATAAGGAGTTTTATATGAAAAACACAAAAAAGCTGAATTTTCCGATTCTTGTCGTATTTACTGTAATTATAGCGGCAATAGCTCTCGCCGCCTGCTCCAACCCGAGTGGCACAACCTCCGGTTCAAGCGTCACTACTCCCGACCCCTGCGAAGACGGGCACGATTTTGTTGATGGAGAATGTACCTTGTGCGGGGCTGATGACTTCCCCACAGCTGCAGGGCTCTACCTGGGTGCGCCTGCCGATTTAACCTCCGCCAGCGTCCCCATTGTAGGCATAGCCGCCAACGATGTAGCCGCCGCTGTTGACAGGGTTATACTGGATGGCAATGAAAACAACGGAGCGTATACCCTGCTGTTGAGTGCGAATGTGGAGGTTGACGATCAACAAAGTCTGAACGTAGACAACAGGCCGCTTACCATTATCGGTATTGGCGGGGAACGCACAATAAGCCGCACCGAAAACGGTGTAACATTCTCCATAGCACAATGGGCGACTGTCACGATTGGTAATAATATTACCCTGCGGGGGCGTGAAGGAAACAATAACCCTGTTGTAACTGTGAATACCAACGCGACTTTTATCATGCTTGATGGCTCAAAGATCACGGGGAATGTCATGAGCGGAAGCGGAGATAATGGTGCTGGGGTTAGTGTAGCCAATGCCACTTTTCATATGAATGGCGGGGATATTACCGGAAACACAAACAATGGAGGCGCCTTTGCTAATCTTTCAACCGGCGGCTTATCTGTGTCTGGTACCGGTCAGGCACAATTAAACGGCGGTTCGATTACCGGAAATACCGGCCGACATGACGACGTGCTTGTGTCAGCAAATTATCAAACCCGTTTTAGACTGTCGGGAGATGCCAAGGTAGGAAAACTTTCTCTTAACGCCAGTGCTAGTGAAAGGCCGTCAATTAATATTACTTCCGAGTGGACGGGATCAGTTGGCAGCCTTTCTCTAGCTGCAAACACTGCTAATTTTACCGGTACTGGTAACACAGTTATCGGATGGTGGGCACCCCCTCGAACAGTATTAAGCGGCACGGTTGACGCAAGCGTTGTTTCAAAGTTTGCGGTCGTGCAGTTTATGAATAACGCCGGCGATACACAGCCAATCAGCCCCACGCACGTAATAGACGCGGGCGGCGTACTGCAGGCGGTACCGTAGGGGTGAGAACGCGGGCTAAAGGGGCGGCGGATTCGTTTGCCGCCCCTCTGTCTCAGTGCCTTTTTCAGAATTTGTTCCCTATGTCCTGCTCCATTTTCCTGTTAAATCATGTTTTAATAGATGACGATCCGGAGGTATTTACAATAGCGGACTCAAGGACTCTTATCATGGACGATGAAGCAGCATGCTCACGAAGTACCTGCAGTTATCGCTATTTCCTTACGGACTAGTTCGCCGATAATTTCTTCAGGTGATTTGTGGGTTTCTATGGATTTTGTTAATAGGTAATTAACCGTTAGGTTATCCATTCCGAAAAAACGGTTTGCCTTACGCCGTGCAAAAATGCCTGGCTTTGACGGATCCGTCTTTGGGGGATTTTCTATAAAATAATCACTCCAATATTGAGCTTCTTCTTCGGTCATATCTTTCTCTGCCATAATTAATTACCCCTGTTTTGAAAGTGATTTTAAGAACGCATCCGAGCAAGGAAAAGCGTGGAATACGTTTACCCTATTGTCGTTGATCAGGTTATAAAGCACTTCAATCATATTGCCTTTGGTGTTAAAACCAAGCAACCGGTATTTGTTTTGAAAACCGTGAATAATTTCATCGAATTCAACCGTATTGAACGCCCAGCGGATATCGGCTTCTGTAACACCGTGCCTGAAAGCTGATTTCTTAAAGATAATCTCAAGATCACCGTTCATGTACCATTATATCATATTACAGCCCAATAAAGCCAGTACATAAAACAAATTTGACAAATTTGAGTAAAAAACAGTCAGATATTTGCCATTACAATCGTCAAAATAAGGTTAATTTCTTTAATTTCTGCTCCTTCAAAGGTAAAACTTACGTTATCAATTATTGGCATTGGCAGCCTTGTGTAATAGTCGTTACCTTGACAACGAAACATATCCCGATAAACTGATAGAAACTCCGATTCCCCAGGGCTAAGGCTGATTTACGGCTATGCCCGGCGGAACGTTAAGGTATGAGGGGAAACGCTCATGCCCACCATTGTGTAAAGGAGAACACTATGAAAAGGAATTTCTCGTTCCGTGTCGTGCTGCCGGCGGTACTGTTGCTGCTGGCTGTTCAAATCCATGCTTTGCCGTCTAGGGATGCCGATCCCGGGGCGGTTCCTGTCAAGGGAAGAATCACCCTGTCGACCACTACCAGTACCCAGGACTCGGGGCTTCTCGATGTGCTTCTGCCGGTGTTCACCCGTGAGACCGGCTGGGAAGTCGATGTTGTCTCTGTGGGAACCGGGGCCGCCCTCAGAATGGGCCGGGACGGAGACGCAGATGTGCTTCTGGTTCATGCAAGAGAAGATGAGCTGCAGTTTGTGGCGGAAGGCTACGGTGTCAGGCGATATGATGTGATGTATAACGACTTCCTCGTTGTCGGGCCCGATCTCAGGGTAATTTCCCATAACGCAGACGTATTGCAGACTTTCAGAACCATAGCTGCCCAGAATCTGCCTTTTGTTTCCAGAGGGGACAACTCGGGAACGCATACCATGGAGAACAATCTCTGGAGAGCCGCCGGGCTTGAGCCGGGGAACTTTACGGCCTATGTTTCCGCAGGTCAGGGCATGGGAGCGGTTTTACAGATGGCTCATGAGATGTCGGCATATACCCTTACCGACCGTGCTACATGGCTCACCCTTTCCGGAAGCAACAGGATCAACCTTCCCGCCGTCTGCGAAGGTGCTACGGAACTGTTGAATTACTACGGGGTCATCGCGGTGAATCCCGAGCGGCACCCCTGGGTAAATGCCGAGGGAGGCCAGGCCTTTGTTGATTGGATGCTGCAGGACTCAACCCAGCATCTCATAGGTCAGTACGGCATTGCCGAATTCGGCGGATCGCTTTTTACGCCTAACGCTGGTGTAAATTAATTAAAAGCTGCTCACACAAAGGCACAAAGACGCAAAGGAAGATTTTTATTGGTAAACTACTAATTAATGTTACGAACCTTTTGTAAAAAGTGTCTTGGTGTGAAATGGTATGAGCTATGATTATTAATTTTAGTCCTGATACGCTGGGGATAATCGCTGTAACACTGAGGATGTCTCTGGTTTCTACTTTTGTTGCTTCGCTTATCGGGACGGTTTTAGGTTTTTCTCTTGAAAGGGGGCGGTTTCCCGGAAGGCGTGTTGTGATACGGATCTGCCGCACGCTGATGGGGACGCCTCCTGTTGTGGCCGGGCTTGTGGTCTATCTGCTTCTCATGAGGCAGGGGCCTTTTGGTTCGTGGGGCCTGCTTTTTACGGTTCCGGCTATGATTATCGCTCAGGTCTTGATAATCACTCCCATTGTTACGGGCATGGTTCACAGTTCCGCCTCACGCTCTGCTCCGGCGATTAGGGCTTTTGCAAAAACAATGGGGGCCAACTCCTTTCAAACGCAGACGCTGATGGTTAAGGAAATGAAGGGTGAGATTTATTTTACCATCATTGCCGCATTCAGCAGGGCCATCAGCGAGGTGGGTGCGGTGATGATTGTTGGCGGTAATATTCAACACAGAACACGGACAATGACAACCGCTATTTCCATGCTCCGCAATACCGGCGATTTTGAACAGGGTATTACACTGGGGATTCTGCTCCTTATTATTGCTTTTATTTTGCAATCTCTTTCAGATCTGCTCCGTCAGGGGGAAGCGCCAGAGGAGAATCTGTAGGATGGCTGGAAAAATATGATAACAGTCAGCGGGCTGGTAAAAAACCTTGGTGATTTTTCCCTGAACATCGCAGAACTTGTAATACCCGGCCCGGGGACTTACGCTCTTATTGGGCCTAACGGTTCGGGCAAGTCAACGCTGGCAAAAATAATGGCCGGGCTCATGAATGCTGATAATGGTACAGTCGACACCGGCGGCTTGAGCTCCAGAGATATTACCCTCCTCAGCCGCAAGCCTTATCTCTTAGATGACAGTGTTTATAATAATCTTGTCTATCCTTTGAAGCTCAGAAACATTACGCCTGACACTCATCTCATTAACGAGTATCTTGATAAGATGGGTTTGTCTGATCGAAGAAAACAGAAGGCCCGATTGCTTTCCAGCGGTGAACAGCAGAAGCTTGCATTCCTCAGAGCCCTGATTTTTCGGCCCAGATTTATTATTGCCGACGAGGCCATGACCGCCATGGACATGGACAGCCTTGATCTTTTTGAAAACCTGCTTCTGGAAGAACAGAAAAAAGACCCCGTCATTTGGATCATCATCAGCCATCAGATGCCGCATATACGGCGGCTGACGGAGTATCTTTTTTTTATGTACAATGGTGAACTGGAGACTGAGGGAAAGGTGGAGGAACTAATGACAGCCCCAGACAACCCGCATCTCAGGCAGTATCTCAGGGTCTACGGCGCTGGTTTGCCGGAAGCCGGAAAGGGGCAGGGAAAATGAAACTTCTCAGGGTAGATACCCTTGAACAGGCCCGTCAAAAAATCCTTGAACATACTGCGCCATGGAAGCCCGAATACAAAACGATCTCCCTGAATGAAG
>Ga0099364_10004709_pt1 | contig 20592 bp, 15 predicted proteins | sample TergutTh196P3_FD_73070 | JGI IMG/M metagenome (GOLD analysis project Ga0099364, IMG submission 73070) | Microcerotermes parvus P3 segment gut microbial communities from Pointe-Noire, Republic of the Congo - Th196 P3 | ecosystem: Host-associated > Arthropoda: Insects > Digestive system > Gut ... | reverse complement strand
AGTTAAGTTTCAGCAAGTGTAAAAGCGGGTTCGTGCGGGTTCGTGCGGCGGCGCAGACATAGACCCCTACTACCCCCCTCTGCCCATTCACCCCTACAACCCCCCCTTCAACTCCGCCAAAACCTGCAACGCCTCAATCGGCGTCAGCCCATTAACATCAAGCCCCCGGAGCCGACTTATAACGCCCTCCCGCGCAAGTGCCGTAAAGTCAATCTGCGCCTCGGATTCGTCCCTCTCGCGCAGCTCCGCCTCGAGCTCAATCTTGGAATTGCGCTCCATGATTTTCAGCGACTCTTTCGCGCTCAGTATCACCTTTTCGGGCACGCCCGCCAGCTTCGCGACCTCGATTCCGTAGCTGTCGTCCACGCCGCCCTCGACGATTTTGTGCAGAAAATGCAGCTCGTCGCCCTTCTTAGACGCCGCCGCCGAAAAATTCCTGATGCCCGTTTCCTTGCGCTCAAGCGCGATTAATTCGTGGTAGTGAGTGGCGAAAAGTGTCTTGCAACCGATTTTCGAGTTGATATACTCGGCGACCGCTTTTGCAATCGAAATACCGTCAAAAGTGGACGTCCCGCGCCCGATTTCATCGAGTATAACCAAACTTTTCTTAGTCGCGGACTTGAGAATTTCGGCGACTTCGGTCATCTCGACCATGAAAGTTGACTGCCCGGCCGCAAGGTCGTCACTCGCGCCGACCCTTGTGAAAACTTTGTCAACCACGCCGATTCGCGCCGACTTCGCAGGCACAAAACAGCCCATTTGTGCCATAATCACAATCAGCGCGACCTGCCGCATGAAGGTAGACTTGCCCGCCATGTTAGGCCCGGTGATGATAATCAGGCGGTTTTCCTTGGTGTCAAGGTAGACGTCATTGGGGGTGAAAATCGTTTGTTTTAATACCTTTTCTATTACAGGGTGTCTGCCGTCCTTGATTTCTATTACACTCTCGGTGGTAATTTCCGGCCGCACATAATTATTCTCGACCGCAACCGCCGCGAACCCGCCCAGAACGTCCGCAATTGAAACAGCCTCGGCAGTCCTCTGCGAAATTTCCAGCCGCTCACGTATAAAAGCGATTATTTCGGCGAAAATCTCGGCTTCAAGCGCGATAATTTTGTCATTCGCGCCGAGAATTTCGTTCTCAATCGTTTTAAGCTCGTCGGTAATATAACGCTCGCCGTTCGTGAGGGTCTGTTTCCTTATATAATGCGCGGGCGCGGCGCCGATATTGCTCTTGGAAATCTCGATATAGTACCCGAAAACGCGGTTATACCCAACACGTAGGTTCTTGATTCCCGTGTTTACCCGTTCGTTTTCTTCGAGCCGCGTTAGTATTTCTTTGTTATTTTTGGTAACAAGGCGCAGGCGGTCCAACTCGGGGTTGTATCCGTCGTTTATGTAGCCGCCGTCCTTGGTAAGGGCGGGCGGTTCGGGGCAAACAGCCCTTGCAACCAAGTCGCTGACCTCCGACATGTCCGAAATCCGCTCGTTGAGCTTGACGAACAGGGTGGACTTGAAGCCCGACAAAACCCTTTTCAGCTCCGGTATTCGCCCGCAAGTAGCCCCGAAAGCCGAGACGTCACGCGGGTTTGCGGTTTTGTAGACAATGCGGGTCATCAGCCGCTCCATGTCGTAAATTCCGTCGAGCGCAAGGCGCATATCGCCGAGGCCGGTGACGTTTTTCGCAAGCTCGTCAACCGCTTCAAGGCGGCGCAAAATCCGCATCGGGTCGGTCAGAGGCCGCTCTACGAACTGCTTTAGCCGCCGTCTGCCCATCGACGTGCGGGTGCGGTCCAAAACCCACAGCAGCGAGCCGTTTTTGCCGCGGTCGCGCATGGTCTCGGTCAACTCCAAGTTGCGGCGGGCGGTTAGCCCTAAGTCCATGAACTCGTTCTCAATGCCCGTTTCGTGCATGTTCAAGCGAGTAAAACCGGGCGCGTTTTGCAGGTGAGTGCGCCTGATATAGCCGAGCAACCCCGCAACAGCGGCGGCGGCGTGCGGGTTTTCGGTGATTATTGCCAAAGAAATAAACTTAAATTCGTTCAAAATGCCCACGTCAAAGTCGCAATCTTCGAGTGTTTCGCCCACGCAATTCGGAATTTTGCTCTTGATAAAATTCCCGGTTTTGACGAGCGACATGAAGTCCTTGTTGAAGATTACCTCGACCGGCATGAACCGCGAAATCTCAGTAATCAAGCCGAATTCGAGACTTTTCCCACCCTTTTCAAATGCGTTCAGCTCACCCGTAGACAGGTCAGCGAAAACCGCGCCGCAAGTCTTGTTGTTCATAAAAAAGCATGCTATGAAATTATTCGCGCCGGCGTCAAGCATCGTGTCCTCAATCAGCGTTCCCGCCGTGACAATCCGCGTAATCTCCCGCTTGACGAGGCCTTTGCCCGTTGCCTCGCCGATTTGCTCACAGATTGCGACCTTGTGACCGTGCTCTACGAGCCGTTTTATGTAGTTTTCAGCAGAATGATGCGGAACGCCGCACATGGGGATTTCGGCGCGGGCGGTGAGGGTCAATTCAAGCAGTTTCGAGACTTTCACCGCATCGTCAAGGAACATCTCGTAGAAGTCTCCGAGACGGTAAAAAAGCACGTAATCACGGTACTTTTCCTTGATTTCGCAGTACTGTTTCATCATGGGGGTTAAGTTTTTGTGTTCAATTTCGTTCATTACAGTTCACCCGTTACTTTTTTCCTATTCTAAGCCGATATGAAAAAACAATTTCAAACTCACCTTTGCACCGTTCGTCAACGAGCTTACAAAAGGCCTCAATCTCGCTTGTAATACCGCTTTGTGGGGTTAACTTCATGGCGTCCTGCACCGCGCCTTGCGACAGCGCGATGCCCTTCATTCGCTCGGCATTGCACGTTTCCGCGCTGTGGCAAGCGATGTCTTTGACGAATCGGAACTTGCCGAAGTCGCTGAAACGCTGTATATAAGCGGATTTGTCGTTTCTGACGGCGTGATTTTTTTCGGCGTTGCAAATCTTGTCGCACTTGCGCTGAAGGGCGTTGTAGGCGGCTTCGACCCGCCAATCCACGGTCGGCGGCCAGTCGCAGTCGAACACGGCGAAGACCCCGCCGGCTTTCAACACACGAAAAACCTCCGCTAAGGTGCTATCAATGTCGAACCAGTGAAAAGCCTGCGAAACTGCGATTATATCGGCGTAATTCGGGGGTAGCTCGGTGTTGTTTGATACACCTTTTTTGATAGTTATGTTACTTGCTGTTATATTTTTAACAGCTTCACCGCGCATATCGTCATTCGGCTCAATGCCGATTATTGTATCGGCAAAGTCCCGCCAAATCAAGGTTGACAGCCCCGTCCCGCACCCCAAATCCACAACAATCTCGGGCGGACTCTCCAAGTACCTCAAAACTATCTGCGGAATCACAGCGGGCGGCGTAGGGCGGCTCTGATTGTACAGTTCCGAAAAGCCGTTAAAGCGGTTGATGTTTTCAAGTTTCACTAAATTGCTCATGTTTTTTCACCTTTCTGCGCGATATGAACAACGGAGGTTAGGCACTTACGGGCGAACGCAGTTCGCACCTGCGTTTTCCACGTTTCCGTGAGGTTGCGGGCGCGCAAAGCGCGCCCCTACGCGGGTTTGCGCGGTTCGCCCGCATGGTACGTTTCCGTGAGGGCGCGCAATGCGCGCCCATACACCGTTGGATCCATGCGTTGGTGGATATTGTAGGGGCGCGCATTGCGCGTCCGCTGTTTTCAACATTGCGCGTCCGCCTCTATCCGAAATAGGCGAGAGCATAGACAAATATGCCTTATCCCCGCCAGAATCTCGGCGTGAAGAGTATCAGCAGGGTGAATATCTCAAGCCGCCCGCACAGCATCAGGGCTATGTAAACTATCTTGACGCCGTCGGGCATTGCCGCGTACCCCTGGCCGGGCCCCGCCATTCCGAAGCCGGGGCCAACGTTGCCGAGGGTCGCCGCCACTCCCGAAATCGAGGTTGCGAGGTCTTCGCCGAAGAGCCCGAGCAGCGCCAATCCCACCGTGAATATTCCGAAGTACGCCGCGAAGTACGAGAAGCAGGACGAGATCACGCCCGCGTCGATTGCGTTCCCGCCGATACGGGTGGGCACTATTGCCCTCGGGTGAAGCCGCCTGGTGAATTCCGCCCCGATATGGCGCATGACGATCACCACCCTGCCGCATTTTATCCCCCCCGCCGTGGACGCGGCGCATCCTCCGCAGAACATGAGAATCAGCATCAGCATCCGCGCGGAATTGGGCCACGCGTTGTAGTCCGTTGTGAAAAAACCGCAGGTCGCCAACATGCTGGCGGTGTGGAAAAATCCGTCCGACAGGGGTTCCGTCAGCGAACCGTAAGCTCCCGACCGGTAAAGGATCAGCGATATGGCGGCGCCGAATGAGAGAAACAGGGACGCGTAAAATCGCAGCTCCGGGTTTTCACGCATAGGGGAAAGGCTCCTTTTCACGATCACCGCGTGGAACAAAGCGAGATTCATTGCGGAGAGAAACAGGAAAAGGGCGGTGACCAACCTAACATAGCCACTCGCGAAATGACCGGCGTTATCACTGTAGGGCAGGAAGCCTCCGGTCGCGGCTGTGCTGAACGCGAGCGTCAACGAGTCGAAAATATCCAAGCCCCCGGCGATAAGGAGCAGAATGTGCGACAGTGTCAGGACAAGATACATCTTGCAGAGAAAGGTTGCCGTCCCTCGTATCCTCGGAGTGAGGCGCTCCAGGAATGGGCCGGTGATTTCCTCTTTGTACAGCCGCGCCGCCCCCGCCATCGGAAAAAAAGCGAGCGCAAACACAACTATCCCCACGCCCCCGACCCATTGCGACAGGGCGCGCCACAGCAAAATCCCGCGCGGCACGCTTTCAAGATCGGCGATCACCGTGGCTCCCGTCGTAGTGAATCCCGATACGCCCTCGAACAGGGCGTCCAAATAGCGGGGAAGCGTCCCGGAGAATATGTAAGGTAATCCGGTCAGCGCTGACGCGAATATCCAAGCCCCCGTCACGGAGAGGATCGCCTCCCTCGTGTCCATGCCGCCCGGCGCGGCGCTTCCCGCGAGGTACAGGGCGGACGCGGCGGCAACGCCTACGGCGAAAGAACAGATCAGCGGCACGAAGCCGCCGTCACGCGCCGCGGCGCTCCATATCGCCGGAAACAGCATGAAAACGGTCAGAGCCGCCGTTGTTATCGATACGAAACGCGCCGGCCGGCGAAAGTTCAATCCTTTTTCACTCCCAGGACTGAAAGCGCGTCATTCACCGCTTCGAGCGCGGCGAACACCATAACGACGTCCCCGGCTTCGAGGCTCGACTCGCCGGTCGGGATAAAGAAGCCGCCGTTTTCGCCCTCACGTTTGACGAATCCCAGGAGCGCGCCGGGCGGCAGGGGCAGGTCTTTCAGCTTGATTCCCGCCGCCGGGCTGCCCTGCGGTATCGTCACCTGTACCGTCTCCGCGCCTATCTGATCGAGCAGCGTATAGACATTGGCGTGTTTCGGGTAACGGACCAGCATTATCAGAGCGCTCGACAACGCCTCGTTTCTGCTCACTATCGCGTCTATGGGCATAAGGCCGGCGAGCCTGAGGTAATTTTTTCTGCGGACGACGGCTATGCTCTTGTGCGCGCCGAGCCGTTTCGCCTGAACAGCGAGTATCAGGTTGACCTCGTCGCTCTCCGTCGCCGCGACAAAGCCCCCGGCTCCCTCGATGCCCTCCTGCATCAGGAGTTCCTCGTCGGCGCCTTCGCCGCATAAGACCGTCGCTTTCGGCAGCTCTGCGGCAATTTTGCGGCATTTTTCCCTGTCGGCGTCGATGATTCGGACGTCAATCCCCCTTACCTTCGATAGAACCAGGCGCGCCGTCAGGGAACCGACTTTTCCCGCGCCGATTATCAGGACGCGCTTTAATTTTTTTGTCTTTCGCGGCTGGTATAGCTCCGATATTTCATGAATCCGGCTGATATAGCAGAACGAGTAGCAAATATCTCCCGCCCTCAGTTCGTCGCCCGCTTTTGGAATGAAACCATTCTCTCCGCGCAGGATGTAGACAATTACAGTGACGAACCCGGGATATTTACGCCGTAGCTCAAGCAGCGTCAAACCGCAGACAGGGCTGTTCTCGCCCGCTCTGAACGCGTAAATGCCGGTATGCTCGTCCAACTCCGCCGAGTATATGGCGTTCTGCATCTCCAGCAGGTTTTCTATCTCGCGCGCCGCGGGCCGCTCGGGAGAGACCATCATGTCGATGCCGAGGTCGCGGCTCCACGTGTTCGTGTCGGTGTATTCCAGCCCGACCGCCCTTGAAATCACGCGTTCGACGCCCATCTTTTTCGCTATCAGGCAGGAGATGATGTTCACCTCGTCGCGTCCCGTACAGGCTATCAGCATCTTTACGCCGCCTCCGGGCGCCACCCCGGCTTTATCGAGGATGTTCGGGCGCGCCCCGTTCCCGCACACGACCATCACGTCGAGTTCGTTCTCCGCCTTCGCGGCGCGCTCGGGGTTCTCCTCCACCAGCACTATATCGTTTCCGTACTCGGAGAGGCTGTGGGCTACGCTGAAACCGACTTCACCGCCTCCGACAATAACAATGCGCAAAACTCACTCCCCCTTTAATATTTGCTCACGGCGGAAGATTTTGCTGAACAGTGAGAATACGGTGAACAGTTCCAGCCTTCCGCAGAGCATCAGAAAGGATAATATCCACTTTGCCCCCGGCGCCTGCGCGGCAAAATTATCGGCGGCGCCGAGCCGGCCAAAGGCAGTACCGACATTGCCGATGGCGGACGCGGCCCCCGAAATCGCGGTTATCATATCAGATTCGAACAGGCTCAACGCGAACGATCCGGCAACGAACACCATCAGGTAGAGGCCGAAGAAGGCCATGCAGGATAAAATCACCTCCGGGTTCAGCGTGTGCGAAGCAATGGGAAGTATGACGACGGCCTTTGGATTCAGCATCTGCCTGAACCGTTGCCTGACGCTGTTTAACATAACGAGCAGGCGCGCCTGCTTAATCCCGCCGGCAGTCGAACCCGCGCACCCGCCGAGGAACATGCAGATAAAGAGGGCGCTCTTTGAAAAATGCGGCCATATGTCGTAGTTGTTCGCCACAAAACCCGTCGTTGTGACAAAACAGGTTATTTGAAAGAATCCCGCCCTGATAGAAGCCGTAAGCGAGCCGAAGCCCCCGGTAAAGAGATCGGCGGACACGAGCAGGCTTAGCGCGGAAACGGAGACCGCGTAAAATTTGAACTCGGGATCCGTTAAATAGTGCCTGACCGAGCCGCCCTTTAAGGCGTAAAAGTGCAGAACGAAATTTGCGCCCGACAGGAACATGAATATGACGATGACCCACTCGATGTACGGGCTGTGGTAGTAGGCGATGCTCTCCGAGCGAGTGGAGAAACCCCCGGTCGCGATTGTACTCATTCCATGGCAGATGGCGTCGAAAAAGCTCATGCCGCCGCCCATCAGCAGGACGGCGAGCGCGAGAGTGAGGCTTACGTAGATCAGCCAGAGGTAAATCGCCGTCTGCCTGATGCGCGGGGTCATCTTATCGTGCGTTATGCCGGTAGATTCGGCGCGGAATATCAGGAAACTCCGCGCGCCGACGAGAGGCATCAGGGCGAGCGTGAAGCCGATTATACCCAGGCCGCCGAGCCAATGGGTTATCGCCCGCCAAATAATTATGGAGCGAGGGAGGATTTCGAGATTAGAAAAAACCGTGCCGCCTGTGGTAGTGTATCCCGATATGCTCTCGAAAAACGCGTCCGTGAAAGTGGGCGCCGCGCCGTAAATAAAATACGGCAGGGCGCTTATCGCGCTCGCCGCTATCCAGGACAGCGATACGGAGGCATAAGCGCCGGCCGTTCCCATTCGCGACAGGTCCGCCTTACGCCCCAAAAAAAAGAGCGCCGCAGAAACGAGGATTCCTACGGCGGCCGATACTGCGAACGCGATTGCGTCCCCGCTTCCGTTGAAGGCGGAAACGGCGAACGGGATCATCATACATCCGGTGATAATTGCGGTGATGAAACTAAGAAACCTCAGTACGGCTTTGTATTCCAAAGCGCGGCTTTAATTATTCGGCGGTTACCGCCAGAGCGGTTTCGGATAAACTCCGGCGGCGTGCAGGGCTTCGATCGCTTTCGTCACTCCCGGGCGGTCCTCGCGGTATGTCACTCCGTACCACGTATCCGGGCTCTCCAGCACCCTGACGTCGCAGACGCCGTCCGCGATCTGCGCGCCGATCTCACTCGGCAGCAGATATTCGCACTTCATTGGGTTAGAAGGCAGGTTTTTGTCGAGGAAAGGCGGGAAATCACGCTCCGCCGCTTCGAAAAACCCCTCATGCAGCCCCCAGTAATTCATAGAGACCAGCGTGCCCGCGGGAATCTCGTTCCAGGTTTCGCCCTTGTCCTCGGAGAACCTCGCGCCAGAGCCGGATTTTTCAACAAGCGTCCGTTCGACAATGTTCGTGAGATACCCGCCCGCGTCGGCCTCGCAAATGCCGCGCGCGACGCTGCCGTAATCCGACACTGTGTTTTCTATCCTGTAACCGACCATCGCAAAGTGATTTTTGCCGTCGCGCGCGCGCGGGCGGGAGAGCCAATCGTAAATCGTCCTGAAAGCCGACGCCCCGTAGAAATCATCGGAGTTGATAGAGGCGAATGGGCCGTTTACGATATTCTTTACGGCGAGCAGAGCCTGCGCCGTCCCCCAGGGTTTCACCCTGCCATCCGGAAGCGCGTAGCCCTTCGGCAGGCCGTTTAAGCCCTGATAGGCGTATTCGGTCTCGATATACCGGGATATTCTTTTCCCTACAATCTCATCGAAGCTTTCGCGTATCGCCTCGGTTATTATAAAAACGACTTTCCCGAACCCCGCCCTGATCGCGTCATAGATCGAGTAATCGATTATCAGCTCGCCGTCCCCACCCACGGGGTCGATCTGCTTGAGCCCGCCGTATCTGCTGCCAATTCCCGCCGCCAAAATTACCAACACAGGTTTTTCCACAACGCTTATCCCCCTTCGTTTATCTCCCGTACCCATCGGGATTACTGCTTTGCCAGCGCCACGCGCCGGCGCACATGTCGTCTATGCCGTATTCCGCCTTCCATCCAAGCTCGCGCTCCGCCTTCGACGGATCGGCGTATACTATCGCGATGTCGCCGGGACGCCGGAGCGTGAATTCGCGGTCTATCCGCTTGCCGCAAGCGCGCTCGAAGGCCGCTATCACTTCCAGCACGCTGTAACCGCGCCCGGTTCCGAGGTTACAGACGAACTCGCCGCAATTCTCATCCAATTTTCGAAGGGCGGCGACGTGCCCGCGCGCCAGATCGACGACGTGTATATAATCGCGCACTCCCGTTCCGTCCGGCGTCGGGTAATCGCTGCCGAACACTCTGACGCGCTCCAGGTTGCCGACGGCAACCTGCGCTATGTATGGCGCCAGATTGTTCGGTATCCCGTTCGGATCCTCCCCTATAAGGCCGGAAGCGTGCGCCCCTATCGGGTTAAAATACCTCAAGATCGCCGCATTGAACGACTCGTCTGCCGCGCATATGTCGCGCAGTATGCGTTCGATGAACAGCTTCGTCGCGCCGTATGGGCTTGCCGCCGCCGTCGGAAAATCTTCCGAGACCGGCACTCTCGGCGGTTCGCCGTAGACTGTCGCCGACGACGAGAAAACGATGTTCGCAATTCCGCGCTCCCTCATCGCGCCCAACAGCGTGAGCGTGCAGGCCAGGTTGTTCGCGTAATATTCGAGCGGCCTTACGACGCTCTCCCCCACCGCCTTCAGCCCGGCGAAATGTATAACGGACTTTATATCGCCGTTCTCCTCGAACAGAGCGTCCAATTTTCCCCGGTCGGACACGTCGGTCTCGTAAAATTTTACCCTGCCGCCCGTGATACGCTCAACCCTCCGCAGCGACTCCTCGCTCGAATTTATCAGGTTATCCGCCACTATTACGTCGTATCCCGCCGCGATCAGTTCCACGCAGGTGTGGCTTCCTATGTAGCCCGCGCCTCCGGTTACGAGAATTGCCATTTGTGTTTACCTCCTAAAACTCCGGGCTTGCCCCACGGCGGCTTACGCTACTCTCACGCCGCCTGTTTGCCTGATTTGCAGCACGCGGCAAGCATCCTCGCCGAATATTCCGCGCAGGGATCGGCAATATTCGTCCAGAGTATCCTCCGGCACGAATGCCTGTATAGTGCCGGCAAAACCGCCGCCCTGGAGGCGCCACGCGCCCCGGCCCCTGAGTATGCTCTGTGAAACCGCCAGCCCGAGCGGTATGCTCTGATTGTCGGGCGTACCGATGCAATACGCGTTCTGGTTGAACTCGCATGACGAGTGCCCGCACTCGATAATCAGCTCCAGCCACCGCCCCATGTCGCCCCGGCGGGCGGCGGCAATCGCCTCGCGTACCCTGCCGCACTCCTCGAAAAAGTGGATCGCCCTTACTACCGCCCTGTCCCCTGTCTCCTTCCGCACCTCCGGGATACGCCCCTTGAAATCCTCATATCGCACGTCTCGCAGGCACTTTTTGCCGAAGAAAGCGGCAACGCTCTCCATCTCGTCTCGTATCGCGGTGTATTCGCCGGTGAGATCGGAGTGATCGGCCTTGGTGTCCGTGACCACGAGGCATAAGCCGTTCGACGCGAGATCGAGCGGCACGCTCTCGGCTGACGGCGACGAGGGGTCTTCGAAATCTATCGAGATCGCGCCGCCGACCGAGCAGGTCGTCTGATCCATCAGGCCGCAGGGTTTGCCGAAAAATATATTCTCCGCGTACTGGCCGATAATGCCCAGCGTCACGGGATCGAAACGCCCTTCGTTGTATTCGACGTTCATTATCGTGCCCACACAGACTTCGAAGGCGGCTGAACTCGACAGGCCGCTGCCTCGCAAAACATCAGACGCCGTGTACGCGTCAAACGCCCCATACCCGCCGCCCCTCTCCGCGAACGCGGCGACGACTCCGCGTATCATTGCCCGTGACCGTCCAAACTCGCCGCTGTCGGGGGCGAGCGAGGTAATGTCTACGACATCCTCGCCGGGGGAACCCTGCGAGCGGAGGCGTATCGCGTTTCCCTCCGATTTGGAGGCTACGGCGATAATATCGAGGTTGACGGCGGCAGCCATGACCACGCCGTTGTTGTGGTCGGTGTGGTTGCCGCACAGCTCGACGCGCCCCGGCGCGGAGTAGAGGGAAATGTCCCTCCCCTGCCCGTAGAACCGCTCGAAGTTTTCTATCGCGTTTATATACCGCGCCCGCTGCCCGGATATACTTTCGCCGTCGGGCCGGTAGAGGGATGAAAACGTGGAATCCAATCCTCCGCTTAGTATTTTTTCGACCAACGATGAAGCTTTCATCGTATCCCCCGTCTCCTTTTTATAATTGTCCTGCGATAAAAGTATTTTTTGTCGGCTTCGCCACCTATTTTATTATATACCGAACCGATTCGCGCATCACGCGCCGGATGTTCACTTATTTTTGAGTTTTTCGGCGGCCGGTGATATTATATTCGACGGACGCAAAATCAAAGACCGCAAGGAGGCTTTCTGATGAGCTGCGCGCACTTCGGATTGACATCTGAGGGATTCGGCGTGAACATGATCGAACTCTCAAACAGTAACGGGCTGGTCGTAAAGTGCATACCCTACGGCTGCTGCATCACGAATATCATGCTGCCCTCGCCGCAGGGCCCGGCGGACATAGTCCTCGGGTTCGACGAGTTATCCGGGTACGAGGCCGACAAGACAGGGCAGGGCGCGTTCATAGGCCGTTACGCGAACAGGATCAAGGACGCGTCGGTGAGGATCGCCGGCAAGGACTATGCCCTGATGAAAAACGAGGGGGAAAGCTATCTCCACGGCTTGCTGCAGCACCGCCTGTTCACAGTGGCGGGATCCTGCGAAAAGTTCGTAAAGTTCGAGACCGTCTCGAAGGACGGAGAGGAAGGATTCCCCGGAGAGCTCGAGATCACAGTCACCTACTCGCTGGGCGACGACAACAGGCTCACGATGGACTACTTCGCCCGGACTAACGCGGACACGCACATCAACCTCACCAACCACGCCTATTTCGACCTCGCCTGCGGGCGCGACGAGACGATCGAGAAACACCTCCTGCGCATCGCGAGCGACGCTTTCCTCGAAACATCGGAGGACCTCATCCCCACGGGCAAAAAAATCGGCGTGGAGGGGACGCCCTTCGACTTCAGGGAAAAGAAACCCATAGGGCGCGACATCGGCGCCGATGACATAAACCTGAAAATCGGGCGCGGATACGACCATTGCTTCGTCTTAAACGGCAAACCGGGCGAACTCAGCCTCGCTGCCGAAGCGTTCTCCCCGGACGGCGCGCGCTCGATGAAAGTCTTCACCACCCAGCCGGCGATACAACTCTACACGGGTAACTTCCTCGACGGGACGATAACGGGCAAAGGCAGGAGGTTCAACCGCCGCTCCGCGTTCTGCCTGGAGACGCAGCACTACCCCGACACCCCCCACCACCCGGATTTCCCCTCTACGCTGCTCAAGCCCGGAGAGGAATTCCACGAGACGACGGCGCTGGAGTTCAGCTTTTGATTTGCGAGTTGACAGGCGCTAAGAAGGCAAATATAATTCAACCGTTACATTGAAGGGGCTATGGCGCAGCGGGAGCGCGCTTCCTTGGCATGGAAGAGGCCGGGGGTTCAATTCCCCCTAGCTCCACCAGAAAAATCCACGACTCAACGATGTTTGAATTGTGGTTAATTTTACAGAAATGGGCGTTCTCACTGAGAAAACGCCCATTTCACTTTTTTCTATTGTGTATCTATCTATTGGTGCAGTAAAGATTTTAGATATTTCCACAATTTTCGAGAGTGTGCTAAAGATGGGATATTCCCCGCAAGGAGGAATATCCCATCAGTAATATTTCCGCTACAAAATCAGACGGCGCTCTTGTAGAGATTTTTCACGGTTGATAAATCCTCTATGCTCTTGAGCGGTACAGTGCTGTTTCCGTCTTCGCCCGGTATGCGGATTTTATATTGAACCTCGGCCTTGTCTTCGAACAAGATGACCTTTTCAATGAAAGACTTGATGAAATTCCGGCATTCAAGGATATTCTTGCTTCTAACCAGTTCTTTGGAGCGGACTATCAGCGTGAGTAACATGTCTTCGGAAAACTTAGAAGCCTTATTTGCCGTGCTCATTTCTTCGATATAGGCTTCGATGAATTTTTTCCGTTCCTCAAGCGCCTTCATATCCTCCCTGACCGTTTCGATTGAAATTCCAGCCTCAGTTACCAGCCTGAAAGCCGCGCTTATTTTTGCCTTTACTTCCTCAAGCTCATTTTGAGCCTGCACCGTCTCCGAATTTAACTCAGAGGACTTTTTTTGGTTATAGTCATTGAGCATTGCGGCAAGCTTTTTTATCGACCTATCCGAAAATAGTTGCGTGTAAAGCGCCTCAAGCACATAATTGTCGATATGCTCACGCCTGATTTCCTTGCTCGTACACCCTTGATGATTAGCTCTGCTTGCACATCGGTATGAGGAATATTTCCTCTTGTTGCGCCCACACATCCTGGAGTTGCCGTACATACTTACCCCACATGCTCCGCATTCGATAATCCCCGTTAGGAGATAAGTTTCTTTTGCCTTGAAAGAACCGGAGTTTTTCTTGTTATACGCCATTTTTTCCTGAACCTTGTCGAACACCTCTTTGTCAATTATCGCTGGAAGTCCACCCTCAACGACAATCCAATCTTCGGCTGGCTTTATCTGTGGACTTCGCTTGCCTGAAACGTCTTTTTCAAGTTTGCGGTTGAAGACGTAAGTGCCAGTATATTTGACGTTCTTCAATATCGAAAACAAACTGTTTTTTCCGAAAAAGTTGCCGCGCTTCGTCTTCAATCCCATGCCGTTCAAGTGATCGAGTATCTTATTATATCCAATGCCACCCGAATATTTTTCAAAGATAGCCTTGACTATAGCCGCTTCGCTTTCCACAACGACGTATTTTTTTGTTTCTGGATCGACCGCATAGCCAAGGGGAGGAATCCCGCCAAGATGCGTGGCTTTATAGGCGCTCTCTTTCATGCCCTTCATTACCTCGCGGGAGAGATTGCTTGAATAATATTGAGCCATGCCTTCAAGACATGATTCAAGCATCAAACTTTCCGGTGAGTCGTCAAGGTTTTCGACAACGGACAAAATGGTAACACCGTTCATCTTCAATTTACGTTTGAAAGTGACGGCATCGTATTTGTCCCGGCTGAACCTGTCGAGTTTATGAACAATACAATATCGGAACTTATGGAGAGCGCTGTCTTCAATCATTTTCAAAAAACTCTCTCGGTCTGACGAAGTGCCACTTTTCGCGGCATCGGTGTAAATTTCGACGATATTCAGCCCTTTCCTGGCCGCGAACTCGCTACAGGCGCGTATCTGAGCGTCTAACGATTCCTCACGCTGGTTATGACTAGAAAAGCGGGCATATATGACCGCAGTACCCTCGGGTGTTGAAATCCTTTTTTTCCCCATATCTGTATCCTCCTGCAATCAGCATTATTTTTATATATTGATAATATTTATTTGAGATTAATGATTTTTCGTGGGAAAAAATGACTTGCCGCATTCAAGGCGGCAAGTCAATACAATAATAATTTTCAATTGTTACCTTTATATGTGAAGTAAAGTAATTCTAATATAGTTTGCTCTTGCTCTTGATTTAATAAATCTAAAATCATTTCATAATCTGAATTATTTTCATTATTCAGCGGAGCGCTATTCTTGCGGTGAGAATTGCGCCCCTTGCTGGAAGTTTTTTTCATTTTATTTTTTGTATTCGATTTTCCGGGAACTCCAAAAAGAGCCTCACGCCTTCACTACTGAGGCGAAAGCTTGATAGTATATAGCGGTAGACCCAATTTGTGCGATAAGGCTCTCTCACATAATACTTTTTTTCGATTCCGACACCGAACTCTGTTATGGCTCGTTCAATACGTCTTAATCGTTCTATCGCCTCCTTTCCAAATAATTCGGATTTCTTCCAGGGCCGCTCATTTCTAAATAAGCTTTCCAGCATTAGAAAATCACGCGGCAACATACGCGTCTTGACCCAAGTTCTTGCAGGGCTACGCCATTGGTGAGGCGGAACTAAAATTCTATTCAAAAAGATTTCCATTTCCTTGTCGCTGATTTCTATCCATTCATATTCGCCAGTTTTTTCTTTTGCTTTCATTTTCTCTCAACCTTTCTAAAAATTTTTTTCGTTTTTATAAAAAATTAGGTTCGGGGAGCGAAGCCCCGAACCTTCAATAGTGAATTAGTCAGTTTAACTTAATTCATCCTCTAGGTTATATAATTTATCCTCTATTTCTATTTCTATGTCTACAGTATCATTGATATAGTCGTCCATTTCTTTGTCATCCACATCAATACAGTAATCATTACAAAATATTTCCTCTAATTCATCAACTATTTTCCTTAATTCCGTGATTTTATTCTCGATAACCATTGATGTCTTTATCCATGCATTATTTATATTCAAACTAAACTCAATGTCTTTGACATAATCAACTATTTTCTCTAATTCCGTGATTTCTTTCTCGATAACCATCGCTGTCTTTTCTCGTGCATCATATACGTTTAAATTAAACCCAATGCCTTTGACATATTTTTCACCGTCTTTATAGGCAAATATTTTCGCAGGAATCTCATTCAATTTGATGCACCTGCGGAGTGCATCAAGAAAACGATTGGGGTATAACTTTTTCCAACACTCAAATCGTCCATTCTTCCTGAACAAATCGCCATGATAGGCTAATCCCCACGAAATGAACCTAAAAAACATATCGTCAAAGTAAATACGATAATCGTTACTTTTCCTCTTTTTTGTGTTAGTAGTTGTGTTAGTGATTGTGTTGGCACAATCCAGGAAGAAAAGTAATACCAATTTAACTAATATCTCCATTGTTTCTTCGGTATGCTCTTTTACAGAGTCCATGTTTAACCGTCCTTTCCATATCTGACAACTGAGTTGTCCAAAACGCCGATTTTCCCATCGGCATATCCGATTTACCCAAGAACACCAATATCCATTGTTAATGTCATATCCAAGTCATCATCATTCGCCTCCTTTTTTTTTGGCATATTTATCTGTGACAGACCCGCCATTAGTGGGGTCTGTCGCCTTTTCATGCGCCTGTAATCCGCAATGTTTTTTGTTCGTGGGAATACGATTTAATAAACGTCCCTTAATATATTGTTCAAAAAATTGTCGAAACCAAATTTTTTTGATTTTCAGGCGGGAGTTTCCGGGTGTTAGTAATTAATGGTAATAGTGACGCAGTTAATTTTCTACAAGATAATAAAAATAAATCGGCTCGTTTCATGCTCGAAAAAAATAAAAGGTTTCCCGCACCCATCTCTAGGCTGGATATGATGACCGGATAAAAACCGCCGGGACAAAAACGGGCTATCTTACCAATTCATTTTCAGTTACCGACGGCGGCGTTTCACGCTTCTCAACTGCTCTCTGTTGCCGGGCACAAAAAAACGGGCTTGAGGCTTTTAACCTCAAACCCGCCAATATATTCTTTATATATTAATACATCTTAAGATGAGATATCATATCTTCAAAGTGTAAATGTTCAAGGCTTATTGGTAAATCTATTTTACAGTACGCTATCCTTATACGGAATCTCTCTTTTTCAATTATTATTTTTAGTCTTTTCCCCTCCTCAGGGCTGACACAAAAATCCCTTGGGTCTAAAAAAGGCGAGCCATTAATACCCCAAAAAGAGATTTTTCTATAGGCGCTTATAGCTAACCTAGTTTTCTCGTGGAAGGTTATGCCACTAAACCTTTTCTCCGTATTCGGCGTCGAAGGCTTAACAAGGGCATAATCAACTCCCAAGTGGTTAAGTGACTCCTTGAACGCTCTGAAAAAAGCGGAGGGCTTCTTACATGCCTTTCCACACGGAGAAAAACTGCAGTAAAAGTCATACAGTTCGCCGTAAGAAACCGATGTCATTTCCCCTTCATCTCCTGGAGCCTCTTTAAAACAACTAGCTGCTATGCTATATACGCAACCAAAAGAGCTAGTACAATAAATATCTCTTTCCATTTCTTTTTCCTCCTTTTAAGTACCTTAATGCCAAATGGAGCGGCATTTCTTTTTTCCTATAAGCGCATTTTGTTACCGTTTTACTTTCTATCGTCCCGCTTTTCCAGGCATCACCTCCTTCGCCTTGCTTTTTTATATGGGCTCAAGGCGTTTGCCTCAAGCCCATTTAGCTTAGTCAATCATATTAGCTTTACAAATATAAAAAACCTTAATTAGTGAATTCATCTGTTCGTTATGAATTTCAAACTTCAACGTTTCCTTGTTGCCGGTTGTTGCATGGTACCCCATTATCAACGCGTAAGGTCGTCAATCGAATCTACCTCAACAATCGGTTGGTACTCCCTTGGGACGAAGGCTCCGCCAGCTTTTGAGAATTTGATTCCCTGAAAAAACTGCCTGCCGTTGCTCTTTTGCTCGCGGAATGTAATACCTTCGCTTCGGAGCGTCACCCTTAGTTCATGTAAGAAACGGCGCTTCGTCAAAGATGCTGAACGAGTGTGACCGTTCTCGTAACACCATTCCCTAAAGATCGCATAGAATGCGTCAGTTGAAATCCTGTCTTTAACCGACCGCGTGACGCAAACTTTCACGAAATCCAACAAAGGATTAACGTCTCGCTCGTAGCTCGCTATTATTTTTTTTGCTTTTTTGGATTCACTAAACTGAAGCTCATTTTCGCGAAGACGTCGCAAACCATTGAGAGCAAAGTTTAGTATGCCGGGAAGCTCATCTAGCAAGCGAGACTTGATTTCCCTGTCGATTTTGGCCTCATGTTCGGCTTTCGGATCGTCAACAAACCTTCTGAGGAAGGGAATGATAGTCATCCTGCGGACAAACGCGTAACTTTTGTCCCTGGGATATGGCAGATGGTTGACCGCCGCGACTATCTTGGCGTTCACTTTATATGTGAACGGGTTTTCCCCTTTGCGTTCGATCTGGATCGGATCGCCGGATGTGATTGCCTTAATCGCCTGTGTATCCAGTATGCCACTGACATCGGATTCGGTACTAAGATTCAATACCTTGTCAACGAGCTGGCTTCTCTGGAAGCGTTTCCCGAGGTCGGCAAGAGCAACGCAAGACACGTTCGCCGCCCCACCAGCCAATTCAAAAAGAATGTCACAGAACGTGGATTTCCCTGACGCACCGTCGCTGTAAAGGATAAAGAACTTCTGGGCCTCTACGCTCGGGGAGATGGCATAACCCATGCATTCTTGCAGCAATCTTACCAATTCCTTATCACCCATAAAAACGTCGCGCAAAAAAGCCCTAAAGTTTGGGCATTTTGCGTCAGGGTCATACTCAATCGGCAACTGCAATGTCGAGAAGACATCCCGCTGGTGAGGCTCAAGCTCGAAGCTATCGAGATTGATAAGCCCGTTGCGCAGATTGATATAGTTTTCTGCGCTTCTCAAGAGTTCCGCCTTGGGACTTTCCAAGGGCAAAACTCCAACAAGACTTCGCTCAATCCCATTGCTCCAGACATCTTCTTCGTGCGAATGAAGGAGCTGACGAAGTTTTCGCTTGACATCGAACTCGCTTATCTCTGCCCACACGTGCTTACGCTTGTAGACATAGTATCGAATACCATCAGAGACTACCATGTCATTGTGTTCGAGGAAATACGCGACGAACAGATTCGGGTTCACGCCGACGCATTGACCATACTGATTGTACAGAAGACCAATGTTTTTTTCCTGCGGGATAGTTGCTTCTTGGGGCGCTTTGTAACCTAGCATTTTTTTCACGCACCTTTTTGTTTGAATTCCATACCATCCTAGAGGATGGCAACAATGAGCGCGGTGAAAAAATGCTACCCGTAGTCCAAAACCATAGATATTCACCTCCTAATGTATAAGGAATCGCTGAATAAAAGTTCTTCCGGCGAGGAAGCGCAGAATCGTTTGAAGCCGAAGCGATTGAGGTGAAATTGGTTGAGGGCGTAGCAGAACAATGCCTAGTGCCAATTTTTTGCCAATCGTGAAAGCATCGGGCGAATCTGTGCTTTCCCAGCCGGAGGTCGTTTATTCAGGTTCCCTAATTGTCATGGTGCGTAGTGTCTAAGAAAATAACACTACCTAAAATGCCGATGCACACAAAGCATTTTAGAGCCTTGATGCATAAGTGAATCATTATACGGACAGCATAAAGGACAGAAACGTCTTTGTCAACCCATAATATGACGAATATTTCTATTATTGACAATACGAATAATAACATCTATTATGAATAATATAAGCTTTATTTGATGCATATTTGTTTTTTTCATCATTTTTGAATAGCTTGATGATTCCTTGGACGGCATGAAAATCAAGACTTGCTGAGATAAAAACAACGATAAGATAATGATGCACGTAGGATATGCAGGGGAACTCTTGGACGGATTCTCTTTTTCCGCAAGGAAATGAATAAAAAATATAGATAATAATTTCGGGGAGGTGTAGTTTTGTGAAAAAAACTAGGAATAATGAGACTCAAGACTCAGATCATGAGCAAGCAGAGTTGGAGCAATACATCAGCGAATTATATCGCGAAAACATCCCGTTGAAATCACAGCGAGCAATTGTGGACGCTATTCGCAGTCGTTTTGGAAAAAAATATTCGCAATCTTCGGTTTCGCGCGCTCTTGAAAAAATGGGCGCGAAAAAGACAAATGAAGGTTGGAATTTAGAAATTAATTTGCAACATGAGCGTAATCTCGCTGATTTGAGAAGATTTTTTAAGAGATCGATTGATGATGACACGAATCTCATCAAAGACTATCAAATATATACATTGAAGACCAAACCAAGTCGCAATTCTCTGCTGGCGAAGAAAATTCGTGACACATTTAATCAAGTCGTAATCTTTACGCTATGTCCCAACGAGACGGATATTATTATTTTCTATGGGGGAAGTAACTGTAAAAACGATAGTAAATCTCATGACAGAAACGAGTTTGAAGAAACAATTTTGCAATGCCTGAATCTGGAAGACTGACGACGGACACGTAAAATTAAAATGACGCGTTTTTCCGACGCGTTGACACTTGATTGCAATTGCATATGTATCTCAGTTTTTTATCTTGGGGAAAAATTACTTCGGTAATAAATCAAACAGAAGTGTAATTATTTGCTCTTTATCATCTTCTGTAGAGCTTTCCCATAAGCTGATGATTTTTTGCAAACGCGTATCGATTATGTTTTTCCGGTACACGATATGGCGGCTGACCATATCGTAAGCTTCGGGCGTGGGAGGGAGAATATATCGTGTCTTACCGATGCCTTCTCCCGTTTCGACGACGATACCCTTCTCTGTTGCGCTGATAGGTATCGGTGGTAATGCTGTTGCGGCTAACTCAAATTGTCCGCAAACAGCTCTACGAAAATGACCGCGAAAATAACCTGGGAAAAATGTCCGGGAGAAAGAACTCTTTCCTCCCCCCGGACAGATTTAGCGGGCTAAACTTCAA
>Ga0099364_10004708_pt1 | contig 20593 bp, 13 predicted proteins | sample TergutTh196P3_FD_73070 | JGI IMG/M metagenome (GOLD analysis project Ga0099364, IMG submission 73070) | Microcerotermes parvus P3 segment gut microbial communities from Pointe-Noire, Republic of the Congo - Th196 P3 | ecosystem: Host-associated > Arthropoda: Insects > Digestive system > Gut ... | reverse complement strand
ACATGATATGGGGGGAGGAAAAATCCCAATCAGATAAGGGGGGGGACAGGGGGGGGGAATAGAGTCTACATCAACACCACCCAATACTTTGACAATGTCCCTCTTGTAGCTTGGGAATCTTATATCGGTGGCTACCAGCCAGCTCAAAAATGGCTCAAAGACAGAAAAGGAAAAGAGCTTTCCTTTGACGATGTATTGCATTATCAAAAAATCATAAAGATATTATATGTAACTCATATAGAGATGGAAAGAATAGACTTGATGGTAAATTGATATTATCTAATATAATACTTAAAAAAATTACTTATGACAATAATTACTGCGCTTTTTTTTTGAAAATCAGTGTTTTTTGACTTTTTAATTATATAAGGATACTATCTCTATCTCACCCCCATAGAAGGTGGTATCAATTGGTAACCATCTTCTTTTAATCTATCGACAAAATGGACAAGCTGTCTGTATTTGACATCGTTGTGGCAGTGAGTGATGACGATGATAACATCTTTGTTTCTAATTCTTTTGATTTCATCTACTTTTTGCCGAGCTACTCGAAAGGATGAGTCAGGGACATCGAGAAACACATCCCGCATTGCAGTTTTAATCCCTGTGGTTTGAGCGACCTGTCTTACTCTTGAGCTTCCAGAAGTGTGGCTATCTATAAAAAAGAGGTCATTTTGTCTGAGGGCTTGCATCACGACAGAGAGAACTCTTTCATCTTGAGTAGCCTTGCTCCCCATGTGGTTGTTTACACCGACGACCAGAGGAAGCTCAAACATCCATGTCTCTACTTGATTTCTGATAGTAAAGTCGTCCATATAGGTCATGATAGTATTCTGCTCTACTCTTTCATTTCCCTCAGGCTCCATAGGTAAATGTATCATCACTTCTCTACCTGATGCCACAGCTCTTTCCATCTGGCTTTGTGAATATCTATGACCTGGTAGTATAGCAAAAGCAATTTCTCTATCAAGAGAATTAAATCTCTCAAAAAGCGAATTTCCAATAGAACCAAAGTCGTCTATGATGATTACGATTTTGGGCAAATTGGGGTTAACTACATACATTCTACCTCTTTCTGTGATAGTAGGTGCTGGAGTAGCAGCAGCTATCGAAGTTTCTCTCGGTGTAGTATTTTGGGTCTGTGGTGTGGGAGTTTGAGGGGGAGTTTGAGGAGGGGGAGTTGTTGTTTCTGTATTGATAAGAGTGCCTTCCCACTCGTTTCGTGAGGTCGTGGGTGATATTGCGGGAGGTAGGTCTCTCATTTCTTGCATTTCTCCACGAGTAGATTGCTGCCTATTATTTTGCCCAAAGCCGATGATGTCTCGCCAGGAATTGCCTGTTTGAGTTTCTTGTGTAGTGTTTTCCATATCCGATTGGGAAGTCGGAGCTACATTCCTATCCGACTGGGAAGTCGGAGCTACATTATCTTGAGTTTCCTCAAGAGCTACCAGTGAAGTATCATCGTTAGTCCTTAATATAGGCAAAAGAAAATAGATAAACAAAAATCCAAATACAATAGTGCAAGCACCTAAAAAATAAAGACCTTTTAGGTGTTTTTTCTTTTTTATCTTACGAGGTTTATTTGACCTCTTTCTTCTCTTTTTTGTCATAAGATTATTTTACAAGATGATGAATAAAATATATTGTCATTCCTTACACACAACGAAGTTGTGTGACTCTTAATAGAAACTAAATACCTAAACCCATCTCCCCCCATCTCACCACACACACCGCAGGCGGTGTGTGTGGTGAGATGGGGGGGATGTCCAGAGGTATCATCTTTTCTATTAAGAGATAACAACTTCGTTGTATTTTTAAGGTATAATATCATTGATTTTAAATATATTGTCCATTGACCCTGAAAATCACAAATCATCAATAGTTTTTGTAGGGTCGAGTAGAGTGTCGAGAAAATCAGCGAGATGTGGTTGAAAAGGCAAGATGCTCATGATGACGCCGTGAGCTTCCTCTCTTTTGTCATATTCAAAGCCAATTTGAAAGGTAAGAGCGATGAGCTGTCTATGAAAGGGGTCGATGTTGAGACCTTCTTGGAGATAATAAAATACTCTATCGAAATCATTTGCTCTTACCATAGCAATAGCACCTGTGAAATAAGGCTGGATAGAGTCTGGATTTTCGGCAATCATGATAGACAGGAGTTCCTCTGCTCGCTCTATGTTTCCAGCGGAGGCATTTGAGACTATGAGAGAACCATAAAATCGGCTTTTTTCTTCTTCATTGAGGACAAATTCCAAAGCTCTTTCAAAATATTTTAGAGAGTTTTCATCATCGCCGATGTCTTGATAATATTCGGCGAGACGCATGTGGGCAGCTCCGTAGTTTGCTATGAGTTTGGTTTTATTTTCATCTTTAAAGAGTCTTTCATTAAAAATTCCGCCATAAAAATAAACATTGTTTAGGTTATTCTTTATCCTTTCGTAGTTCAGACGATCGTTTCCAGTAGTAGAAACCACTCTTGAGACCATACCCTCATTGATAAGATGGTTTTCAAAACCAGAGTATCCTGGGACTGTTACAGCAAAATAGATAGGTCGTTTCCCAAAATTGTCTTGGATGATACGAGCTACAGAAATGTCTTGTATCGCCATAGCAGTGCCTGCAGGGTAGACGATAGAAAATCTTTCTCCGTTTGGTGAGACGATATTTACCTCCATATCTGTAGGAAAGAAAGCAGGTCTGAGGCTGTCTATTTGCTCGTCTGTCCAGTTCAACTCAATACTATCCAAATCTCTCAGTTGTTTTAAAAACCAAGGTGTATTCAAGAGGCTCAGGTTTGCGACTACAACATCTTGTCTGATGCCTTTGATATGAGTGCTTTTCCAGTCGAGACCTCTCTGGATTAATTCATTTGTGCGAGCAGTAGGAAAGACATTTTCGGCAGGGTAACTATGCTCATAAGCATTTCTATCAGCGACAGCTTGAGCATACCAGACAGGAAAGGTATCATTATCACCATTGGTAAAAATGATAGCGTTTTCTTCCAGACCATTAAGTAGGTTTAGACCATATCCGAGAGCGATATATTCTCCTTTTCTATTGTGTTTGTAATATTGGGAAACCATATTAAATAGAGGATATATCAAGAGTAAACAAGCCAGAATGTATTTAAGGAACTTTTTGTTCGTAAAATGTTTTAACACACCTACGGCTCCTATTCCCATAGCCACAGCCCAAAAATTGTAAGCAGTAGCAAAGAAATAATCTCTATCGCGGACTTCAGCATCCGAAAGATTCATGACAAAGACCATAGCTACAGAGACCATAAAAAAGATAGCCATAAGGTAGGCAAAGGAATTTTTGTTTCTTTTATATGAGTAGTAAAAGCCATAAACACCGAGAAAAATCATGAGCATATTACTGATACCCATGACAAAATCAAAGGGCATTTTAAACCAATTTGAGACTATTTCAGCATCCATAAACTGCCAAGTGAAATATCGGACAAAATGATAGATGCCTTGTATGTAAAAATCACCTCTTCTATGGAGAAAATTGTATCCACCGTATTGACGCCTCAAGATATAGTCCATAAACATTGTAAAATTGTGCGGATGACCCTCATTTATAAATGGTCTATATCCAGAACGAGCTAATAAAAAGAGGTGGGTAGAAAAGCCTATAAGCACCATCAAAAGACCGAGAAGCCAAGCCCTTTTACCAATAAATCCCCTTAAATACCAAATCATGATACAGACGAGAGCGACACCAAAGGCGAGTTTTGCCAGTTCTGGTATGTTTGTAGCTATTCCTATTCCGTCAAAAATGATGTAAACAATAAGCAAACCGATAAGATAAAGGACAAATTTACCCCAAAAACTAAAAGACCTGAAACTGTCCTTTATATACGGATAAACTGCGATAAACAAGATTGCTGGTGCTATCTGTAAAGTCGTTTGATGAATACTAAAACCGATAAAAAGTAGATAGATTATGAGTAAAAGGATATTTTGATGAGAAAAGTCCTGCTGCTTCTTTACCCAGACTAAAATCAACCAGATAGAGACATTGATGATAAAAGCCATCCCAGAGTAACCACCGCCAGGGTCGATAGAATTCATCCAATAAGTATATGAAAATGCCGTCAGTATAGCTGCAATAAAGCTACCAGCAAAAATCATGAACTTTTCGTTACTCCACATACTGATCAGCTGGACAGTGATGAGATAGGTAAACATCACACCCAAAGCACCAAAGAGAGAGACCATAAAGCTAATCATGATAGCATGGTCGAGACCAAAATTAAAAATAGTAAAGAATCTACCAGCAAGTATAAAAAATGGGTTTCCAGGCGGATGTGGAATGCCAAGAATACTACTACTCGCAATATATTCACCAGAGTCCCAAAAGGAAACGGATTTAGCGTTTGTAATCTGATATATCACCAAAGTAAAGAGAAAAATCGAGAATGCTATGATTGCGTTTGACTTTGGTGAAATGATGGTCTGGGGACGGAACTCTTCTGAGTTTGGACTCGTCATTATCCTTTGATTGCTTTGGAGCGTGGACATCTTGTCCGCTTTATCTTTTATTTTATCCTTTTTTGGCATTTAAACTCCTTATGTTAATTAGTAATTACTAATTACTAAACCGTCAATCATAATCATATCCACAGTAATATCATTATAACTCATAATGTCTTGAAATATTTCTTTTTTTATTGAAATTAAATTGGCAATTTGTCCTTTTTGTATCAGACCATAACTAGTAGGTTTATTTGCTATGATATGGTGTTTAAAGGTATAAGCATCTATAGCTTGTTTAAGAGAGAGAGAGTTATTGTTGCAGACAGGATGTCTGCTTTCCGACTCCGATTGGCTATTATTGAGCATTTTATCCCTCAATAGAGCGTATTTTATACCCTCAAAAGGATTTAAGGTTTCAACAGGAGCATCTGAGCCGAGAGCCATTTCTGCTACAGCTGAGACACTCTTTAGTGGAAAGGCATAATCTCTTGCAATGAGCCATTTTCGTTGTATCACTTCAGCATCCTCTTTTATGTGTATCGACTGCATGGAGGCGTGGATATTTGCCTGTTTTAAAAGCTCTATATCCTCTGGTCTGACTGCCTGAAGATGTTCTAATCTATGCTTGACTTTCATGCCAAATTTTTGGTTTATCTCTTTGAGCATATTGGCAGTGAGGTAAACAGCGTAATCACCGATGCAGTGAATAGAGACTTGGATGCCTTGTAAATGAGCGGTGATGACTTGCTCTTCTAATGTATTCATGATGTCTTTTTGACTTTGTGATTTTTCATTGGAAAACATCCAAGCTGTGTCGCTACCGAGTGAGCCATCTGTGAAATATTTTAAGCCACCATTTCTGAAATGGGGGGAATCTGCTACTGGGAACACTGGGAACGAAAGGCTACCACTGCCTGCATCATTAATTGTTTTATTTTGCAGGCAAGATGCCTGCGTTCCCAGTGTTTCATTTAAATAATACCAAGTAAAATAAAATTTTTCCTCTTCACAGACACTTTTGACTATTTCAGCTGCTTTACTATTTTCCATGCTATGCACACCGCACAGACCATACCGATAGGACTTTTTAATCAGTTCTCTGACGAGTTTTTTTAAAAGTTCATTATCTATTGGTGGAATGACCTTTTCGAGTATAGTCCAGGAGTTTTCATAAAGAAAGCCGTTTGGCTCACCTGAGTGGAATTTACCGAATTCTATTCCTCCCCCCTCTATTGTAGTGCCAAACTCCGATTGGCTTTGATAAGGGGGGGATATTTTATTCAAAGCCTTTGTATTTAAGAGATTTGAGTGCAAGTCGCGACTTGCGATACTGACAGGAACATCTGGAAAGACTTTATCTATGAGCTGTTTATTGATATTTGAAAAATTATCGACTATTCTTTTTTCCCAGCCAAAGCCTTTTATCCAAGCTAAATCATTGTTTTTAAGAAATGTTTCTCGATAATCAACAAGTCTTTGATAAAACTCATCGTCATTTTGACAACCTAAGACATTAAGAGTCAACTGATGTTTTGCAGTTTCGACAAAATGAGTGTGAGCATCTGTAAAAGCGGGTAAAAGGATATTACCCTTTAAATCTATTGTTTCTGAGTTTGTAGCGATTTTCTTTAATAAATGGATTGAATCTATAGCATGGATGAGACCGTCGCGAATTAATACCGCTTGGGCATTCGGAGCTAAGGTTGAATAATCAAGACAAAAGTTTTTTAGTAAAATATCAGGCATAAGTTTTAAGTTACAAGTTACAAGTTACAAGTAAATCTCCGCTCAATAGTATATTTGGTAGAGGATTAGTTTATTAGTAAATTAGTAATTAGTAATTACTAATTATCTTTTCTATTCTCTTTTGGGACTCCTCTATCCCCAAAATGTCAATCAACAAAGGTATGTCTGGTCCATGACAATCACCAAAAAGTGCTATTCTCAGAGGAAAGAATAGATTTTTGCCTTTGATACCAAGCTCATCACTGGCTCTTTTGAGTAAGGCAGAGATATCACATCCATCACCACGCGTAAGCACAGAGGCAAGCTCTGACACTACATTGGGGGAGGCAGAACGAAGCTCCACAATAAACCATTTCAAGACCTTTTGAGAGGTTTCACTTCTCACTATCTCAAGATTTTCTTCAGAGATAACAAAGTCTCGATAAAAGACCTTTGCCTGCTCGACTATTTCAGTCAATTTCACAACTTGCTCTCTGATTCGCTTTATGACTTTTAGATATTTTGTATCATCGGAAATATCAATGTCCGATTTAACAAAATACTCTCTACATAGTTCTGCAATGTATTCGAGAGGCAGATTTCGGATATACCAGCCATTCATCCAATCGAGTTTTGTGATGTCAAAGACTGCACCTGATTTGGTTATCCTCTCAAGAGAAAACTCATTTATCAGCTCCTCGATAGTATAAAGCTCTTTGTCATCAGAACTATGCCAGCCAAGCAGAGCGACAAAATTTATGATAGCTTCTTTTAGATAGCCATTTTGAAGATAATTTGCTACCGAAAAGTCGCCATGTCGTTTACTGAGCTTTGTTTTGTCAGTGTTTAAAAGTAAAGGTAGATGAACCCAAATAGGTGGTTCCCAGCCTAAAGCTTCATAAAGAAAGACATGTTTTGGTGTGCTATAAAGCCATTCTTCACCGCGTAATACATGAGAAATATTCATATAATGGTCATCAACGACAGCTGCGAGATGATAGGTAGGAAAGCCATCACTCTTTAAAATCACCTGATCTTCAAGCTCCTCAGAAGAAATTTCAATTTCACCACGAACTAAATCATGAAATCTAAAAACTCTATTTTTGGGGATTTTAAGACGAACAACATGATTTGTTTCGACAGAATATATTCTGTCGCAACTGTCTTTTGAGTCTTTCAGTTCCCTACATCTACCATCATATTTTGTAGTTTCCCCTCTTTTACTTTGTTCATTCCTCATCTCTTCAAGGGTTTCTTTGGTGCAATAGCAACGATAAGCGAGACCTTTTTGTAGTAGCTCATTGACATGTTTATGATAAAGCTCAAGCCTTTGTGATTGAAAATAAGATTGTAAGTCGTTCTGCCCAACCCCTGAGCTTGCGAGTGTTGGGGTATCCTCCCCCCCACATTTATGGGGGGGGCAGGGGGGGGATTTGTGATTTGTGATTTGTGCAGGTCCTTCATCATATTCAATCCCAAGTTCTTTAAGAGAATTTATCAAATTTTCTACAGAGTTCTCTACATATCTTGTCTGGTCGGTGTCCTCTATCCTTAGGATAAATGTTCCATTTTGCTGTCTTGCATACAAAAAATTGTATAAAGCAGTCCTGACACCACCAAGATGGAGATGACCAGTCGGGCTGGGAGCAAATCTTACTCTGACTTCTTTTTTCATCTATACTCCTTTGTATAGTTACAAGTTACAAGTTACAAGTGGGTCCCTGCTCAATTGTATATTGGGCAGAGGATTTTAAAGTTAGTAGTTAGTAATTAGTAATTACTAATTACTATTTTTTTTAATTAGTGTTTTTTGTCAATAGGAAAAATGACAATGTCTCAAATCCTTATTGCCCCCCCCATGAAGCTTGCGTGGGGGGGGGGGAAGGGGGGGGCAACATCTACTTTTCAAAGTGGGGTCATAAAAGCGTTCCCTACAAAACTCGGAACGGCTGAAGGCGTTCCCTACAAAAGCAAATTGCAGGCAACAGTAGCCTTTCATTCCCAGTTAGAAAATTCAAATCCTCCTTAAAGTGTTCCTGCTGTAAACCACTTATTTTTGTATAGTTTAAATAGGGTAGCTACAGGAAGGCTACAGGAAGGGAAAAGGAAACTTTTATAAGTAGTATAAAAAATCAGGAGTTATGAAATTTTAATTGTCTACTTAACCTCATGGTATTCTCAAAGATGTCTGCATTTTTTTTCTACTTTTTTTAAACACGAGTTTTATTAGGAAACAAGCGGGTTTCAAAGGACATAGAAATGAGGATGGCGGGAGTATCTCCGAGATATTGCCGCCAGCCTCCTTTCTGACTCCTTTAAAAACCATATTTAAAGGGCATTTACAGGCTCATTTATGAATTTATGAAAAAACACCTTTTTTATGTTAAAAAGAAAGATTATAGTAATTAACAAAATTATGCTCAAATCTATTGAAAAATAAAAGAAAAACAAGATTTATTATCAGAATTTGAGAAAATGCTTGACAAAATATCAATAGTAAAAAATTTTTGCTATCAGTGAAAATATAGTTTAAGAATAATGTAAAAAAAGATGGGGACAGATAAAACCCCAAAATAGATTAAATAAAATAAAAGAGGAGGATTTAATGAATATCACTCTTTATGAAACTGACAAGCTATTGCGAAGTGACCAGTCTTATGCACAGCTTGGATTTTCAATGCTCCTTGCGAGATTGAAAATCCAATATGCTCAGGACGATTCGCAACAAAATTTGAAGAAATGTGCCGATGAAATCAATGCTTTTTTCAGTAAATTTGTAAAAATCATGGCAACAGACCTTGATAGCATTGTAAAACTTGTGAAAACCGATGGTGGACACCAGGTTTTATCCTTTGAGGAGACAGTTCAATGTATACAAGACGGCAAACTACTGCATATCGCAGGAACAGAAAAACTCTTAAGAAAACTGCCAGCAGGCAACTGGATAGGTGGTTCTACAGAATATTTTATCTCTGATAATGGTGGCATGGTTACAGAAGACTTATTATTTGTTACAGAGTTTCCTTTTGATAAATTTAAGATAAAGTCTTATGATGTCGAACAGATAGATAATGTCGCCAATGAATCTTTTGAAGATGGTTTTTCTGTCCTTGTGATACCCTTTGATAGTGATGTCCATATCAAATATGCAGAAAAAGCGACCAATTTTGAAAACATCTTTATGCGAAATATTGTAGGCTGGATAACAGGCTCAAATGTCGAAGCAAAAGATCAGGTGCCAATAGCAGTCAATGGATTATTACCTGATGTTACAACAAACAAAGCTGTAGCATTACATATCCAAGTGCCAGCAGATAAGACCATAGAGCTTAATATCATCAACATCTTTGAACAAGATGAAAACTCACCTGTGATAGAGTTTTTGGCAGATGGATTTCGTGCTGAAAAATGCCTTATTGATGGAAAAGAAACAGTTTTGGCAAAATATATCGCCGAAAAAGGTATTGATGTCAAGTTACCTCTTGTGGGCGACTACTCTGGAAATGGTATAAATATCTCGATAAAAGCAATTCAAGATGATGTTGTATATTTATATGCTCCTGTTTTTCAAGGGATAAAATATCGCATAGCAAAGGCAGTTCCAGATTATGAAGCCGCCTTTAGAGAAAGGATAGATAAACTCAATGCAACAAATGTGGCATTTTCTTGCAATTGTATCTTAAATTTCCTTTTTGGTGATTTAAAGGGCAAAAAGATAGAGGGCTTTCCTGGACCTGTTACCTTTGGTGAAATAGCATATCAATTGGTCAATCAGACACTGGTGTATTTGACGATACAATAAGAATTCGGAATTCGGAATTCGGAATTCGGAGTGGATGCAGGCAGGATGCCTGCGTTCCCAGTTCAAAAGATGGAGAAAACAAGATGATAAAACTATATACAGCCTTCACTAAAGAAGTAGATGACACAAAGGTAGCAGTTCAAGAGATATTATCTCAATTGAATATCGAAAAAAACATGCTAAAAAATACAGTAGGAATAGTTCACTATTACTATGAATTTATAGAAACAGGAGTATTTGAAGCTCTAAAAGACAATTTGCCTTTCAAAATGGTAGGTTGCGTTACGGCTTATGTAGCAGCAAGTGGTGGTTATGGAGATTCTGCTTTGACGATAACTATGCTGACGAGTGATGATGTCGACTTTTCAATATTTTCTTTGAGTGATTTAAACAACAAAACAAGCGAAATAATCTCAGAGGAAGTCAAAATACTATGCAATGAAATGTGTGCTAAAGAAGCACCAAAAATAGCCTTTACATTTGCTTCACCATTAAGTCATTATAGTGGCGATGATTTAGTAGCAGCAGTGAATACGATGAAAGAACCGATACCTCTTTTTGGGACATTAGCTTTTTATCTCGGTCAAGAGATATTTCATGACCAGATAATAGACAACAACAATTTGGCACACGATAGTATTGTCTTTTTGGCACTTTATGGCAATGTAGAGCCAAAATTTCATGTCAGCACTTCCTTTGCCTTTGATGAGTCCTCAGATTTAGGTGGAGTAGTTACAGATGCTGCTGGACCGACATTAAAGACAGTCAATGGAATCACAGCTGTGCAGTATTTAAAGGATAATGATATGTTGACCTCCGACAATGCCGTTCATGGTTCTGCAATCTGGGCAGTGCCTGCTATACTTTCATATCCCAATGGGACGACTGTGGTAAGAGCCTTTGTTTCAATCATAGATGGGACTGAATATATTTTTGCTACTGGAGCATTGGAAGCTGGTGCAAAGATTAAGTTTTCCTTTTTGGATGGCGACAAAACACTTGCGAGTGCCAAAAAGCTTATAGATGAAATCATAGACCTCAAAGAAAACGATATCATAGCCTATAGCTGCGGAGCTCGTGCCTGGTCTCTAGGAATTAACCATAGTGGTGAAGCGAGGGTTATAGAGGAAGGTGCTAAAAGATTTGAAGAATTCTACAAAAAAGGAATGAATTATTGTATAGCTTATAGCGGTGGAGAAATTTGCCCTGTGAGAGATGATAAAGGCAAGCTAATAAATACTTTGCATAACTACACTATCATAGCTTGCACCCTAGGATAATTAAGAATGCAGAAATAAGAATGCAGAATGCAGAAATAAGAATGCAGAATGCAGAATGCAGAAATAAGAATTGAGAATTGAGAGTTATGAGTTCGGGTTGTAGTGGCTTATTGCATAAGCCACTACAATTTTAAAATAAAAAGGACATTTATAAGATGCCAGAAAAGAAAGAAGAATCAGATTTATCGCTAGAGTTAGAAGCATTAAAAGAGGAAAATCAAAAGCTAAAGACTGAGCTACGAGCTTGTAAACGAGCTTTTAATCTGCAAGAACTAACCATCAATGCACTTGAAAAGAATGCAAGTGTCAAGATGAACATGTATAAAGTTCTTGCCGATGAAAATGAAAAGCATCATATTTTCCTGACTCACTTGATGAAAAATAGTGAGGATTTTATGATATTAGCTGATAGTGATTTAAATATAGCTTATTGTTCTGATTCATTTTTAAAAAAGATAGGTGCAATAGATTATAATTTTCTTGAAAAGAAAAGTGTCCTCGATATTTATAGCGAATTTGTAGATGATGAGCTTTTTGAGCAGCTTGCCACGATGCTTTCAGTAGCTATAGGACAGGATAGGACTTGGCGTCAGGATGTAGTAGCAGATATTGACAAAAGTGGTGTGAAAAGGACATATCGTATTACAAACACACCTATGATTGACAAAAATGTCAATGGTCTCATCATAAATTGGAACGATATTACCGACATTACCAATGCCAAAAATGAAGCAGAGAGAGTTACCAAAGAAATAGAGCAACAAAGTGAATTTCTAATAGCTTTAAATAGCGTATCGACAATACTTCTCGACCCCGAAGTAGGTAAATTTGAGGACAACCTCTTTTTGTCTCTCGAATTGATAGCTCAGATTACAAGCACCGATAGTGTCCACCTCTGGAAAAATCATATTGAAAATGATAAACTTTACTGCTCTCAACTGATGGAATGGTCAGAGGAATCCTCATTTTTTAAAACAACAAGATCATTATATTACAGCTATGATGAGGTCTTCCCTGGTATGGAAGCAATCCTATCTAACGATAGAACTTTAAACACTTTATACAAAAACCTTTCACCTGAGATTCAAGAGACACTTAAAAGTATAGGTGTGGTTTCTCTACTGGTAGTTCCTATTTTTATCCAAGAGAATTTTTGGGGATTTATAGGATTAGATGATAGAAAAAATGAGCGAGTTTTCACAGGTATAGAGGAAATGATAATACGCTCTGCTGGTCGTATGATAGCCAATGCTTATATCCGAAACGACCTTTATCATCTATTGGAAAATCTCTTAAATAGTATCACCTCTATGCTTTATGTTACGGTGCCTGATACTGGTGAAATACTCTTTATGAATGATAGTATGCGAAATCATTATCATATAGAGGGTGATGTAAGGGGCAAAAAATGCTTTGAAGTCTTAAAAGATGGTCTGAAAGCGATGTGTGATTTTTGTCCCTGTGGACAACTCAATGAAAATCCACATGAGGTGATTGAGTGGGAGGAGCAAAATCCGATTACGGGTCGTTCTTATCACAATACTGACAAATTTATCCGCTGGCTCGATGGCAAGCTCGTTCACCTACAACACAGCGTAGATATGACCGAAATCATCGAGGCAAAAAAGCAAGCTGAGTATGGAAACAGAGCAAAGAGCGACTTCCTCGCCAAAATGAGTCATGAAATAAGGACTCCAATGAATGCTATCATCGGTATAGCTCAGGTGCAGTTACAAAGAGTAGATTTATCTCGTGAACATGCCTTTGCACTCGAAAAGATTTTCAATAGTGGTCAAAACCTCCTCAAAATCATAAACGATATCCTCGACCTTTCAAAGATAGAAACAGGCAAGATGGAGCTTAGTCCCACACTGATTGACCTATCCAGCCTGATCAATGATAGTGTGCAGCTAAATATTGTCCATATCAGCTCAAAACCGATAGATTTTATTCTCGAAGTATCACCAGAGCTTCCAAGTCAAATGGTAGGAGACGAGATAAGGCTAAAACAGATTTTAAACAATTTGCTTTCAAACAGTATCAAATACACTGATAAAGGTTTTGTAAAGCTTAATATAGAGCATTTTTATGAAAATGAAGAGCTTTATCTAAAATTTATCATCGAAGATAGCGGACAAGGTATGAAACCTGAGGATGTAGAAAAGCTCTTTTCAGAGTATACAAGGTTTAATATTGACCTCAATAAAACTCAGCAAGGCACGGGACTCGGCTTGACTATCACCAAAAACCTTGTCGAAATGATGGAAGGTAAGATTTCAGTAGAAAGTGAATACCAAAAGGGTAGTATCTTTACTGTGCAGGTAAAACAAGTTCCTGTCCAATGTGAAAAGATAGGTGTCGAGCTATCAAAACAGCTTAGTAATTTTTCCTTTATGCGAGACATCCATTATGAAAAATCGCAGATACAATACGAGCTTATGCCTTATGGAAAGGTGCTTGTAGTAGACGATATGGAGACAAACCTTTATGTAGCAGAAGGTCTTTTGGATTTATATAAATTGCAAATTGAAACCGCTATCAGTGGGTTTATTGCTCTAGAAAAAGTAGAGGCAGGAAATGTCTATGACATCATCTTTATGGACCACATGATGCCCAAAATGGACGGGATAGAAACTACTCAAAAACTCAGAGGTATGGGCTACAATGGGACTATTATCGCACTCACTGCTAATGCTCTCGCTGGAAATGATAAAATGTTTCAAAACTTTGGCTTTGACTCCTTTATCTCAAAACCTATAAATGTCCAGCACCTAAATGCAGCCCTTAATAAATTTATAAAAAATAAGTATCCAGAAGAGGCAAAAAAATACATTTCCGACCCGTCTACTCCTCAATCTGTAGATAATGAAATAAAAAGTAAGTCTGTTGATAGCAAATTCCTGTCAAACACTCCTGTTCTTCTCGACCCAAAACTCCTACAAATATTTTGCCGAGATGCCTCTGAAGCTGCTAAAACTATGAGAACATCCATGAAAGAGGGTGATATAAAACTCTTTACCACAAACGCCCACGCTATGAAAACTATACTTGCTAATATCGGTGAAAATGAAAAATCAGAAAGAGCTGCTGAACTCGAAAATGCTGGATATAGTGGAGATAAAAACTTTATTTACGCAAATATGAATAGCTTTATTGACTCCCTTGAAGCACTTGTAGAAAAACTGCTCGTCCCAGAAACTGCAGCAGAAAAAGACGATATTGTAGAGGATACAGAGCTTTTAAAAGAAAAAATCGGTTTGTTTGTGGAGGCTTGTCAAAACTATGACGATACCGCTGCCTTTGCAGCACTTAAAGAACTAAATGACAAAGAGTGGAAAGATAACACCCGAAACTCTATTGACAAAATACATGACTTGCTCTATCTACATAGTGATTTTGATAGAGCAGAGGAAGAAGCAAGGAAATTGTTTGATTTGTAGAAAGGAGAATATATGTCAAAGGAAGTAATGAAAAAAGCGAAAAAAGATAAAGCGGATGAGTTTTATACGCAACTTAACGATATTGAGGAAGAAATGTGGTATTATAAAGAAGTGTTTAGAGAAAAGACCATTTTTTGCAATTGCGATGACCCTTATGAAAGTTATTTCTTTAAATATTTTGCATCAAATTTCAATGCATTCAACTTAAAAAAACTTATCTCTACATGTTATGATGGCTCACCTATTTCTAGCACACAATTGACTTTATTTGATTATGAACCACCAGAAAATAAAACCACAAAAAATCCTCACAAAATAATTATGGAAGAGCTGACTGATGAAAATCAAGATGGAGCTACGGGACTAGCTGATGTAGAGCTTATACTCAGAAACAAAAAAAATGTGTTATCAAGATTAAAAGGCAATGGTGATTTTCGCTCTCAGGAGTGTATTGAGCTACTAAAAACAGCAGATATTGTAGTAACCAATCCTCCATTTTCTTTACTAAGAGAGTATGTAGCTCAGTTGATTGAATATGATAAAAAGTTTATAATTATTGGGAACATAAACGCTGTCAGTTATAAAGAAATATTTAAACTAATAAAAGATAATAAGTTATGGCTTGGAGAAAGTATAACTAGCGGTGATAGAGAGTTCAAAGTTCCAGACTATTATCCTCTTGATGCTGCCACAACGAGAATAAATGAGAAAGGGAATAAGTTTATTCGTGTTAAGGGAGTTCGATGGTTCACAAATATAGAAAACCGTGCAAGATATAAGGATTTTTGTGTTTATAAAAAATATAATCCTGAAATATATCCTCATTATGATAACTATGACGCTATTGAAGTGTCAAAAGTGGATGATATCCCAATGGATTGGGAAGGTGTTATGGGAGTTCCAATTTCTTTCCTTGAAAAATACAACCCAGAACAATTCAAAATATTTGGATATGCTACTTCAGTAAAATATAATCCTGAGATTGTAGGACTTGAATTGAAACCGGGATTTAAAGATGCCAGACCTTGTATAAAAGGCAAAATAATTACTACTCGTGTCTTTATAAAAAGAATAGGTGGGATTGGTTGGGAAATGCCGGTAATTGATTGAGAAATATATCAATGAATAAGGAGTGTATCTATGACTCATAAACATTTAAACACAGCTAAAACAAACAAAGCTGATGAGTTTTATACACAGATGTCAGATATTGTCGAAGAGATGAGAAATTACAGAAAATTCTTTCATAATAAGGTTATTTACTGTAATTGTGATGACCCTTATGAAAGTTATTTTTTTAAGTATTTTGCTTTAAGTTTCAACAAATTAAAACTAAAAAAATTGATAGCTACATCATATATCGATTCACCAATAGCGAGTAAACAGCTAACTCTTTTTGATTTTGAACCAGATAATGATAAAACCACAAAAAATCCTCATAAAATTGTAATCTCAGAATTAATCGATGAAAATGAAGATGGTGGAGTAAAATATGCTGAAGTAGAGCATTTATTGAGAAACAAGAAAAATGTCCTGACTAGACTCAAAGGCAATGGTGATTTTCGGTCTCAGGAATGCATCGATTTACTTAAAGAATCCGATATCGTGATAACCAATCCACCTTTTTCTTTATTTCGAGAGTATGTGGCACAATTGATTGACTTTGACAAAAAATTTATCATTATAGGTAACACAAACGCATTGACATATAAAGAGATATTTAAACTTATCAAGGAAAACAAGATAAGAACAGGCTATACAAACTTCAATGTTGGTATGTTTTTCTATGTGCCAGATTCATACGAGAAATATCACAAGATAGAAAATGGACAAAAACTTGTTCGTGTAGCACCGACATGCTGGTTTACAAATTTTGAAGTTTCGAGGCATTATGAAAATTTATCACTTTATAAAAAATACAACCCTGATGAGTTTCCACATTATGATAATTATGATGCTATTGAGGTTTCAAAAGTTACAGATATCCCCTATGATTGGGAGGGTGTTATGGGAGTACCCCTATCGTTTCTCGATAAATATAATCCGAAACAGTTTGAAATTATCGGTTTATCTGCTTCTGCAGGATATAATCCAGATATTGTAGGGATAGAAAAAAAACAAGGTTTTAAAGATGCGAGACCTAATATAGATGGGAAAGTAACTTATGCTCGTGTATTTATCAAAAAAATAGGAGAGTTATAATGAAAATAGAACTAATGGAAATTATTGTAAAGGATGTCACAGATGGATATGTTGACAATAGCGAAGATGGAGTTTTAGGATATGGTGGAAAGCTCAATATTCGTCCAAAATACCAGAGAGAGTTTATTTACAAACTACACCAGAGAGTTGCTGTAATAGATAGTATAACAAAAAACTTCCCTCTTAATGTAATGTATTGGATAAAAACTGACGAAGGAAATTATGAAATTCTAGATGGACAACAACGAACAGTGAGTATATGCCAATATATCAATGATGATTTTCCTGTAGAGAACCTACTTTTCAGCAATCTCACAAACACAGAAAAAAATCACATTTTAAATTATCGATTGATGATATATGTTTGTGAAGGTAATGATAAAGAGGTTTTAGATTGGTTTAAAATCATTAATACTGCGGGTGAAAAACTTACTGAGCAGGAATCTCGAAATGCAGTTTACACAGGTCCTTGGCTCTCAGAAGCAAAGAGAATTTTTAGCAAAACAGGTTGTTCAGCGTATAAATTAGCCCAAAACTATGTCAATGGTACTCCCATCCGTCAAGATTACCTTGAGACCGCAATAAAATGGATAAATAAGGGTAATATAGAGGAATATATGTCAATTCATCAGCATGACCCCAATGCTAATGAGATATGGACATATTTTCAAAATGTGATAAACTGGGTAAAACTGACCTTTCCTAAATACCGCTCTGAAATGAAAGGTCTCGATTGGGGTGGTCTCTATGATGAACATCATAAAAAGCTTCTGGATACCGTAAAGCTCGAAAAAGAAATAGAGAGCTTGATGATTGACGATGATGTTACCAATAAAAAAGGGATTTACAGTTATGTCCTCAATGGCAAAGAAAAACATCTCAATATCAGAGCCTTTACTGAGAGCCAGAGAAGGCAATCTTTTGAAAAACAAAAAGGGGTCTGTGCAAAATGTGAGAAAACCTTTGAAATAAAACAAATGGAAGCTGACCATATTACACCCTGGAGTAAAGGCGGGAAAACAAGTGTTGATAATTGCCAGATGCTTTGTAAGGAGTGTAATAGGAGGAAAAGCGGGGCATAATTTATAATTTACAATTTATAATTTATAATTTACAATTTAAATTTAACAAAGAATTTAAGGAGAAAATAATGATGATTAAATCAATCATAGCAACGACAATGGAGATAGACGACCCCAAGATAGCGGTCGAAGAGATACTCTCTGGCTTGGAAATCGAAAAGAATTTAAAGAAAAACTCAATTGGCATCGTATCTTGCTTTTCTGAGTTTTCAGAAACAGGTGTCTTAAAAGCAATCTGTGATGCTCTACCTTTTGAGTGCATCGGCACGACGACCTGCATAAGTGCGGCAGGTAATGAGATTGACAATCTACTTTTTTCATTACTTGTATTGACGAGTGATGAGATAGAGTTTAAGACCGAGATTATCCCTATTGTGGATGATTTTGAAAAAAATATCGAGACTACAATGGCAGAGTTTCGTAAAAATACCAAAGAAAAACCAGCTTTGTTTTTAGGCTATTTTCCTCTGCTCCACCATATAGGTTGTGATATGATACTTACTGCGTTGGATAAAGCTACAGATGGAATACCAGTATTTGGAACTGTAGCAGTCGATCACAAGAACGACTATTCTACAGCTCAAACGATATACAATGGAGTTGCCTATCGCGATAGATTAGTATTAGGAGCAATCATTGGTGAAGTCGACATGATTTTTGAAATAGCCTCAATCAATGAAGATAATATCAGAAAGCAAAAAGCCATCATCACGGAATCCAATGGTAATATCTTGATAGGCGTAAATGGTAAATCAGCTATTAGTTATCTTGAAGAGATAGGATTGACCAAAGCAGAGATTGCTACAGGTCTTGGTGTGATACCTCTAATAGTAGATCACAAAGATGGGACAAAACCTGTGGCTCGTGCAGTCTTTGCAGCTACACCTGATGGTCATGTGGTTTGTGGTGGAGCAATGCCTGTGGGAGCAACCCTTGCTCTTGGACGCGTTGATGTAAATGATGTGCTTTCCACTACAGAAACTACAATGAAACATTTAATGAAAAAAGACTCTATCATTTTATCCTATTCTTGTGTAGCGAGATACCTTGTATTAGGTGCTGATGTGTCTGCTGAAGGTGAAAAGATACAAGATATAGCTGGTAACGAGATTAGTTTTATCTACACTTGTTGTGGTGGAGAAATTTGTCCATTGCTTGATGCTAACGGAAACTGGAAAAACTATTTCCATAACTATACAAATGCTTTTTGTAGGCTGGGATGATAGGGGGTAGGGAGTAGGGAGTAGGGAGTAGGGAGTAGGGAGTAGGGGGTAGGGAGTAGGGGGTAGATAATCCATGCCCCTCACCTGTCAGATAAGAGGTGATTTTTGTAGGGAACGCATTTATCCGTTCCGAAAAAATGTTTCAATGAATCAAAGCGGAACTGATAAATCAGTTCCCTACAAAACTATAAAAGGGAGCAAAATAATATAGGGGTTTAAATGCAGTATAAAATAAATAGAAAAAATGATTATGCTTTCAAACGAATTTTTGGTCACGAGGAAAGCAAAGATATTTTAGCAAGGTTTTTGTCAGTAATACTAAATTTGACCATAGAAGCCGATGAACTTACATTGGTCAAAACGGATATGAGCGGTGATTATTTGTCAGATAAAAGCACAATATTGGACATCCAAGTAAGACGAAGTAATCACCACGAAAAAATGAATATTGAGATGCAACAAGCATATTCAGGAAATATAGATAAAAGAGTTTTATATTACTGGGCAAAATCATTTTCAGGGGAGTTAAAAAAAGGTCAGAAATATGATGAATTACCAAAACAAATCAGTATTTTGATAGCTGATTTTAATCTTTTTAGCTGGCAAGACCCTTTAAAATTTCATGGAATCTTTAAATTAAGAGATTTGGTAGAAGAGCCAGTATTCTGCGATGCGCTTGAAATACATGTGCTCGAATTGCCAAAATTAAGAAAGAATCCATTAAAATTAGACGGATTAAATTGTTGGCTAATGTATTTAGATAATATGGAGGGAGAAATAATGGAACAAATAGTCAAACAAGAGCCTTTGATAGAAAGAGCAATAACTATCGAAGAAGCATTTCTCTTAGCCGAAGAGGAAAGATACAATTATGAATTAAGGGAAAAAGGTCGAGCAGATTATGAAAACGCATTATCCTGGAGTTTGAAAGAGGGCATAAAACAAGGTATGCAAGAAGGTATGCAGCAGGGTATGCAAGAAGGTATACAGCAGGGGATGCAGCAGGGGATGCAGCAGGGGATGCAAGAAGGTATACAGCAGGGGATGCAGCAGGGGATGCAGCAGGGGATGCAACAGGGAATTCAATTAAATAAGCAAGAAATGGCTCGCAAAATGTTAAAAATGAACATGAGTTTGGAAGTAATTTGTGAAGTTACAGGATTGTCATTGGATGAAATACAGAATCTTTAATGTTTCCCCCCTCACTATACAAGCTACATGGGGGGCAATATAAATGCTTTCCCTACAAAGCGGAACGGATAAATGCGTTCCCTACATAAGCGGAACGGATAAATGCGTTCCCTACATAAGCGGAACGGATAAATGCGTTCCCTACATAAGCGGAACGGATAAAT
>Ga0099364_10004707_pt1 | contig 20593 bp, 13 predicted proteins | sample TergutTh196P3_FD_73070 | JGI IMG/M metagenome (GOLD analysis project Ga0099364, IMG submission 73070) | Microcerotermes parvus P3 segment gut microbial communities from Pointe-Noire, Republic of the Congo - Th196 P3 | ecosystem: Host-associated > Arthropoda: Insects > Digestive system > Gut ... | reverse complement strand
AAAAAGAGTGAAGCCCCTGCTACGGCGGGGGCTTCGGGGTTGCGCGTCCCGACCGGGGTTTTTTTCGCAAAAAAACCCCTTGACAGGGGTTGTGGGGTTGTGGTATGATGTGGGTACGGAAGAAGACCCGCCGCCGAAGGCGGCCCGTTGCCTCAAGGTAAAGCGTTAAGCTCTCCTTTCAGTGTCTGGCTGTGGGGGGGAGCTTTTCGCTTTTCTGCGTCTTCGGTCGTCTATGTACTTCGCGCAGCGGCGCAATTCCGCAATGAGTAAGCGCGTTTCTTTCAACAGTTGAATCAGCTTCATAGGCTAGCGACCTCCTTTCCACGCCTTGCGGCTTGCGCAAAATCCGCTTGGCGTTCGTTCCGAGAACAGGGAGAAAAAGAGGCAGCAGGCACACCCCCGGCAGGGGTTCTTCCGTACTGGCGGCAGGCTTAGGCCCGCCGCTTGGCATTGTATCACGCGGCGGCGAATGCTGTCAAGGAAATTTTGACATTTTTGTTTTTTTGTGGGAGATAGGGGCGCGTATTGCGCGTCTGTAGGTATTTGGAAAATAGTTTTGGAAAGATTTGATAGAGACGCTTTACAATAAGAGCTGTTTCTGTTACACTGAAAGAGGGGGTGAATCTGATGCCGGAGGAGCCAATCAAAAAACACGCTGGGCAAGCCGTGAACCCGGATGAAATTGACGCGTTTCTTGCCTCCCTGCCATCCTTGCATATCCCCGACGACATGATTGAAGACCCGGATGACATCAGGCCGGTTCCGAAGAAAAAGCCGGTTGACATAACCTCGGTTTTCTCCTTCATCGCGTGGTGTTTCCTCATATTTTCCCTGCTGACGCTTCTGCGCGCCTATCCATCAAGAGGGAATTTTTTCCACGCTTACACGGATACAGTCCGCCACGCCTCCGTGAATATGCAATACATTATGAACGCAACCATCTATCTTTCGGGGAACTGCCTTGTCTGCGCCGGCGGATTGGCTATCTGCGCCCTTCAAAAGAGAAAACTGTCTCGCGGGAACGCCCTGAGCTTTTGGATTGCGGGGTGCGCGTCGGCCGTCATTGCCGCCATACTGCTGATTTCTTAGGCTGAGTCGCCCGCTTGGTTCACATGGAGCGCGAGAAGGGAGCGTGTGTATGATGGAGACAACTTCCGGCAATCCGGCGCCGCCCGAATACACCCCCGCGGGCGCGGCTGTGTCTGTAATGGTCAGCCCTGACGGCATGAGGGCTGACGTTTGTCTCACGCCGCCTGAGGAAGGGGGCTCCCTTGTCACGGAAACCATGATATGGGAAGCTCTGGCGGCGAAAAAGGTTGTTTACGGCGTTGACGAGGGCCGGGTCGGCCAGCTTGCGCGGGAACCCGTATACCACATGGATATTCAAATCGCGGCGGGCGAGCCGGCCGTTCACGGGGAAAGCGCGGTCATCAAAATACTGATACGCACCGAGAAGGACATCCGCCCCAAGGAGCTGGACGACGGCTCGGTTGACTACAAGGACTTGGGCGTCATCCAAGTCGTCCGAAAGGACGACTTGCTGTGCGAAAAGACGCCCGCCACAACGGGCGAGTCGGGCATGAACGTCTTCGGGGCGGTCATGCCCGCCAAGCCGGGCAAAGACATCCCCATGCCTGCGGGGAAAAACACCGTTGCCTCCGAAGACAAGCTCCAACTGCTGGCGGCCTGTGACGGACACGCCGACATCGTCAACCGCAAGATACAGGTGATGAATACTTTCACCGTCCACGGAAGCGTCTCCAACAGCACGGGCAACATCAATTTTGTCGGAAACGTCGTCGTGGAGGGCAACGTGCTGACCGGGTTCGCGGTGCAGGCGACCGGCAACGTGACCATCAACGGGACGGTGGAGGGCGCGGTCGTCGAGGCGGGCGGCAACATCATCATCAAGGAGGGCGTCAACGGGTTCAGCAAGGGCTTGGTCAAGGCGGGCGGCTATATAAAGTCGAAGTATATTCAGTCGGGGATTGTGCAGGCCGGGGGGGATATCGAGGCTTCGTTTATCTTCCACTCAAAGGTGCAGAGCGGGGGCAGCGTCTTCTTAATCGGCTCCAGAGGCACCGTCGTCGGCGGACACGTTACGGCGCTGAAAAGCGTTACCACCCTGCTGGCGGGGGGGCGGAGCAGCTATGTGCCGACCACGCTGGAGGCAGGGAACGACCCCGCTACGCTTGCCCGAAGCCGCGAGATTCCCAAGGAGATTGAGAAAAACGCCCGCGAATCCGGCGCCCTGCTCCGCAACATCCAATTACTCAACGAACACAAAAAAGCGGGGCGCATCACCCCCGACAGGCTGGAGACGCTCCAGCGCTCCGTATCCGCCTATCAAATGATGGCGCAGAGAGCCGCCGAGCTTGAGGAAGAGCTGGAAGTCATACAGGAAGCCATCGCCGCGTCCGAGTCCGGCACGGTGAACATATCGGGCACGGCCTTCCCCGGCGTAGCCATCGTCATCGGCGCGGAGAGAATGGTTTTGGAAACCAAATACGACCGTTGCACCTTCATCCGCGGCGAAAGCGGCGTATCCATGTCGCCGCTGCGGTAAAGAAGAACAGCGGGCCTATAAGGGCCTTACGGATAGTCTATGATTTTATACCCGCAGGCGTTGATTAGGCGTGTGCCGCAGTAGGTTTCCGGCGTATCTGTACGGCCGTAACGCCGGTGTTGGTGGCCGAAGAAGTGGATTTTGGGTTTGAACTCTTCTATAAGTCCCTTGAAGGCCGCAAAGCCCCGGTGAAACGCGTCTTTGCCGTCGCCCAAGCCCGCGCTCGGCGCGTGCGTCACGAGAATATCCAGCCCTCCGGCGCGTGAAACGGCACGCCGGAGTTTTTGAGTGCGCTTGGCCATTACCGTTTCGCTGTATTCGTAGGCGGCGGCGGGGTTTTGGCTCTTGCAGCCGCCTAGGCCGCAGACGCGAAGCCCTTTGTGGGTCTCCGCGCGCCCGTCGATGTTGAAGCAGCCGCCGGGCGGATGGGTGATGAAGTTTTTGTCGTGGTTGCCCGGCACATAGAGGAGCGGGACGGGGAGCAGGGTGGCTAAAAACTCAAGGTAATCGCGGTGCAAGTCGCCGCAGGAAATGACAAGCTCCACCCCTTCAAAGGCGGAGCGGTCGAAAAAGTCCCATATATACACGCTTTCCTCATCCGAAACGGCCAAGATTTTCATTGAGCTCGCACCTTCACGGAGCCGGGAGGCGCGGCGGCGGCGGCGCTGAGGGAGTGCATACACGCGTCAATCAGGGCCTGCGTGCTTTGCCCGCTGTAACCGGCGGCGCCCGCCGTGATGCCGGCGTCGAAGTCAAAGCAGGCCGAGACGTCGTGCCGCACCGTTTTGCTGATGCGGCGTATGGCCATAGCGGCGTCGGCTTTATTGGTCTCCGCCAGCAGAACGGCGAAGACGCCTTCGTCCAGCCACGCCGCGCTGTCGATGCAGCGCACGGCGGAGCTGATGACATAGCCCGCGTATTTCATCACCCGTTCCCGCAGTCCCTCGTCGGAGACGTGACCGGGCAGGGCGACCGAAAACAGCCCCAGCGAGAACGGCCTCGCGTAACGCTTGTGGCGGTAAATCTCACGCTCCAGAGCCTCCTCCAGCCCCAGACGGTTGGGCAGGCCCATGTCGAGGTCGTTATACGCCTTGTGCTTCTCCCAGAGGGTGAGCAGGCGCGCCTCCTTGGGGTTGGAAGCCATCGCCTTGAAATGCAGCTTGAGCGGCGTGAGGTCGCGGTAGCCGAGATAAACGCGCCAGCCGCCGCTTTCCCGCACCGCGTACTTGGTGAGGGTGTATTCGCTGACGCGGCCGGTGACCTTGTCTTTTTCGGAGAGGTAGACGGTGTATTCCTCGGCGGGCAGCTTGGTTCCCGCGTTGGTTTTGAACGCGCTGTACCGCTTGAAGAGCTTCAGGCGGGTGCCGCCCACCTCATAAAGCGCGCCCACCGACTCCTGCCACTCCACATATGCGCCGTAGCCGAAACAGCTCTTGTCGGCGTCGCTCACCAGAGCGTACGCGCCGCGGTAATCGCGCTTGCGTAACAGGTCGAAGTAACCGCGCACCGCCGCCGCCGCTTCGGGCGCGCCGGCGTCCCGCTCCTCGCGGTTGATGTATATCACGCGCTCCCGCACCTCCACGCGCGGCGTGTCCGCACCGTTGCGGCGCGTCCATTCGGCGTGGTAACGGCGGCGCTCGTTGCCGTTGCTTAGGGTTTCGTAGGCGCGGTTGATGCGCTGCATCGTCTTGGCCGCCTCCGGGTCTGGGTTGACGTCAGGGTGAACCATGCGGCAGAGCCGCTTATACGCGCTCTGTATGACCTCCGGCCCCGCCTGCGGATGCACCTGCAAAAGCCCGTAATAATCCTCCCAGAGTTCCATGCCGCCGCCTCCCTATATTATGTAAAGCGCCGTGACGCTACTCATATTATATGTCGAACACCCCCCGCCTAAACTTGAGAACAATCTTATGTAAACCCCCCAATCAGCCAAAAATTCTCGAGGCTCACCGTTGACAAACATCTCCAGTATATGCTATAATTTTCCTGCAAGAGGGTGTTGGTCACCGGCTATGCCGCCCGCCTGTCCGCGTGTCACAGCGCGAGGAAAGGGGGGACGCCTATGGGAAAGCGCGTGTTAAGATATGTCATTGCGCTGCTGATGATGCTTTGGCTGATTTGGCAGCTCGCCCCAAAAGCTATGTAGCCGCCCATACTCCGACCAGAGTGGCGACTACATAGCTAAATCACTATAGGGCGGCGTGTCGGTTTTCCGGCACGCTCTTGCCTTTGCATCTATAGCTTACCACATCTCGCCCGCCGCTGTCAAGCCGTTTTTTCGCGTTCTCCCAAAATTTCCCCCTTGACGCCCGCCCTCTGCACATGGTAATATTAGTCAAACAGCCCTTCCACCTTGCGCGCGGGGGACGCGAAACCCCCCGCCCTTCCGGGCGGGGGGTTTGTGTGTCTGGATGTGTGCTAAGGGTTGCGTTAGCGAGGTTTATTCGAGGGGAATCTTCGTGCCGGTCAAGGTGTCTGTAAACTTGACGCCCGTTACGGTTCCCATTTCTGTCAGGGCTGTAGCAGTATCCGCCATCAGGATGACCTGAACGCCCCAGCCAAAATCGGGATTAAAGAAGTCAAGGGTAGAGGCTGCTATAACCTCGTTGAGATCCACATAGTAAGCTCCGTTGGCGTCTACTGTGGCAGCAGTCAAGGAAATAGATTGTTGAGGCACGGAACCGCCGCAGTTGATAATGAATTCCAGTGTCGTCGGGGCGGCTACCCAGCTCGCAACCGTGAAAGCGAAGTAGTTATAGTCAAAGAGGTTGTTCCACATATCCATGTGGTTACCGTCTTCGCTCGTGTTCGCTACCCACTGATGTCCTTCTTTCGGAGTCCAAGTCGCCGTTGACCTAGTCCAATTTGCGGTAACGCCTAAATCAACGTCTACCTTGACGGCGGGGACTGAGTTGTTCGGCTCGGCGTTGATGATGAGGAGCTTTCTGCTGGCGCTCCACAGAGCTTCGCGCTTGGCTCCGCCGGCGAACAGGTCAGCCGCTTCCGCCTCGGCGGCGGTGTAGATGGCGCACACGCTTTCATCGATGGAATCGTCGTGCTTTTGGACGACCATGACCTTGATATCGTCGCCGCCAAAAGGCGTCAGCGTTTCCACGGTATACGCGGGGGCAGCCAGTTGGGTGAAGCTGCTGTTCGCGGCATAAATCCCGGTCAGCGCGATTCTATCAAAGTCACTGAAAAGACCGGCCTGAGCCCAGTTAGCCCCGGCTCTGGAAATCTTTTCGACCGAGCCGTTCACGACGGCTTCGCCGATGTGGTCATAGATGATGAGGTCTTTCGCGCGGAGGTCTTTGAAAGCTTGGCCGCCGGAGTTGGCGACGGTTCCGGTGCTGTAGCCACTGCTCCGGGTTGAGAGGTCGCCGACAGTGCCGTCGTCAAACATGACGCGCACAACACCTACGCCGTCAGCGGTTTCTCTCGGCGTTCCGAGAATGTAGGCATACCTCTTGCCGTCGTTGGTCGGGGCCTCAAATCCGCTGTCGCCGTTGATGGTAAAGAGCATGGCTCTCACAGCGAGACCGCCGGTTCCGGAGTTATCGGGGTTGCCGCTCATCGGGCTACTCACGTATCCCTCGCCAGTGAGGTCGGCGAGCGTGCTTGTGGCGGGAAGCCGTGTTCCTCTGTACACGAGGTAAGCGTTGTTGGCTCCGCTCTCGTCAATGATAAAGGATACGGTGTTGGAGAGGATAGCCCTCTGGCCCGAAGTGGTAAACCAGTCGCTGGGGATGAAGTTTTCATTCGCCCCGCGCGCGGTTTTTCCGGTCAGAGAGGCGAAGTCTTCGGTCAGCGCCACGTTGAAGAGGCGAACCTTGCCGTTATCCGCGGAGAAAGCGTAAACGTTTTCAAGCAGTTGGGCTTGGATACCGGAGTTGTTTGTACCCAAATCGTCGCGCGCCGCGCCGACTATCCAGCCGTTGTCCCAAGAGGTGGCGTAAACGCCGTCCAGCTCGTAACGCGGCCTGCTGCCATCTTCGAGAAGGAGCTGAACCCCGCGCGTGTACTCGGTGGGTCTGCCGAACTCATACGCGCTAGGCACGGCCCAAGCGTCAATAACGAGGGCAAAGGAGTTGGGTCTGGTAGCCGCGGCGGCCGGGCCGCCGGTGCTGGCGGCAATCTTGCCGTTCCAAGCGAAGTATTTGTAGGTGGCGCCGATGCTGGTGCCGAGGACGTCATTGTCAATGCGAATCGGGCCTCTGGAGAAGCTCTGGGTGCCCAATGTCGCGGTTCCGCCGTCGGCGGCGCGGCTGTTCAGCACGCCTTCCACGGTGGTGGTGACCGGGACGACCTTGGCTTTGTTGTTCGGGAGCGCAATCCACATGAAAGCGTCGTTTGCTTCAACAGCGGACGGCCAGCCGAGGATGTTGGCGGGTTCCTTCGGGGCGTTGCCCAAAGCGTTCCAAGTGGGGCTGTTGTCTTGCGAACGCACTCTGCCGCTGCTGATGTCGCGGTACAGCATAACGTCGTAGGTCTCGATGAAGACATACAGTACGCCCTTGTTTCCCCAGTTCGGGTTGGGGCCGTCATAGACGACGCGGATTGAGAAGCCGTCGCCTCTGGCGCCGTTCAAATTAACAAGGTTGTCGTATCCGATGTCGCCTTTTCTGGCTTCTAAGGTGGGGGAGTTGACATAGTTGACGAAGATTTTCGCGTCGTCAACCGCGAGGCTCATGCCGGTCTGTGAGCTGGCTAAGTACGCAAGGGACGGGTTATAGCCGTCGCTGGCGTCCTGCGGGAAGCCGTTCAGCGTCACAAACTCGTTGTCCTTGTACGCTTTGCGGGGCACGACGGTGGTGTAGTCGCCCTGACCGTCGGTCTTGTCCACATCGTACATGAACTCGATGGAGCGGCCGATGTCGTCGACGGTGATGCCGAGCGCTTCGGTCGCGTCCGCGGTCAGCTCGAAGTCCTTGCTGCCGACGAGGATTCTCGCTCCGCCTCTGGCCGGGAGAGGTTTGCCGTCGATGGAAATCCATTTGCCGTCGGACATGACGGTGCCTGTGACCTTGGTAAAGCCGAATTTGGATTCGAGGAGGCTGTCCTTGTCCTGCTCACGGACGAAGCCGCCGCCGACCGAGACGGAATAACCGACGCCGTCAACGGTGATGGTGTGGTTAAGGAGCAGGGAAGCGCCCGCGCGGTCGATGTTGCCGTTGGGCGTCGGGACTAAATGCTGCAGCATCCCGAGGTTGGTGGCGAGACCCAGCACGCTCATGCTGTTGAACACAAAGCCCGGCTCGCGGTCTGTGTTCAGGCCGATAGCCTTCATGCTGAGCAGGAGGGCTTCGTTGAAGGTGATGGTCTGGCTGCCGCCGAACAGCGGGTTTTCGGGATCAGAGCTGACGCCGGCGGAGATGCCGAGCGCGCCAAACGCGTTGGCGTAGCCGTGATACCACTCGCCTGCGGTGTCATTGAAGACGCCGGGCATAGCGATGAAGTGAAGCCCGTTTTCTTCGATGGCCTTGCCGCCGTTGAGCGCTTTGTAAAGCAGCACGGCGAATTCGGCGCGGGTAAGCTCGTCGCCGAGCGCGAGGGTAAGGTTGCCGTCGCCAAGGGTGTCTTTGCCTACGAGGACGTTCAGGTCAATCATGAACTGAACAGCGTCCGTGTAGACGCCTTCGAGGGGTCCGCCCGCGCCGCCTTTTTCGGCGAGGACATCTTTCGCCGCGGCCGCGTCGGCGAAGTCGTCGATGGATTTTGCCATAGCCGGAAGCACGAAGCTGACGGACAGGGCGAGGACCACCGCGAGTGCGAGGAGCTTTTTGAGCTGTCTCATTTGGTTGGTTACCTCCTAAAAAATATTTGACCGCTGTGGAGATTGAAGCCAAAGATAGCGGCCACACCCCTTGGCTTGTATAGAATACAACACCCCACATCCGAAATCAAGCGTTTTATACCCATTGTAACATACTTGTAACATTACGCCCTCACGACGCCCCGATATACCTCGCGATACGCGTCATAGCCTCGGACTGAAAGACCGGCAGGACATGGGAATAGGTGTCCATCGTAATGCGGCTCCCGGCGTGGCCCATAATCTGGCTGATGACCTTGACGGGGACGCCCGCCTCCAGCGCGCGCGTAGCGAAGGTGTGCCGCAGGGCGTGGATGGTGTGGCTGTGCGCCCCGGCCCGGAGGAGCAGGCGGCGGTATTGGTACCGGAAGACGGCGGGGTCGAGGTAGCAGCCGTCGCGCCCGGTGAAAATCATGTCGGGCGGGCAGCCCGGATTCGCGGCTCTCTGAGCCTTTTTGTAGTCCCGCAGGCGCCGGGCCAGCGCCCGATCGATTGGAATCACGCGGGTAGACGAGCCGGTTTTGGTTCCGTCCTGCAAAAACAGGCGGGTCTTGGCCTTCGCGCCGGGGGTATAGTCCTTGAGCCGGCTAAGCTGTCGCGAAACACTCACCGTCCGCGCGGTGAAATCGACGTCGCCCCAGCGCAGCCCCAGCAGTTCCCCCATCCGCAGCCCCGTCCCCAAGGCCATGACGATGGCCGTCCCCACGGCGTCCGTGCCGCACAACGCGGTCAGGGCGCGCTGTTCCGGCAAGGTCAGCGCCTCGGCGTGCTTTCTGGGGCCGCCGCGGAACCCGGGGATATGAGCGCCTGTGGCGGGGGTGCAGCCGATGATTTCCCGTTCCGCCGCTTCCCGCATCGCCCGATGCAGGACGATATGCACATTACGGATCGTCTTGACGCTCAACCCGCCCATACCGTCCGCCCTCCCGCTGTGTAAAAGGGTCTGATAAAAGTCATTGATATGGGTCTTTTTCAGCATCGAGAGCCGGAAATGTCCCAGATGGGGGATGATTTGGTTGCGGGTGATGTTCTCGTAAGACACGCGGGTGCTGATTTTCACGTTCTGAGCCACATAGTCGCCGAGCCACGCCTCCATCCATTGCGCCACCGTTTCACGCGCGGGACGGGCACTGAGCCGCCTCTGCGGCCTTGAGAGTTTTCTGTTCATTTTCTTTTCCTCCTTATTATTCGACGAACTTCAATCCGCCGTGGATGAAAGTATACATTATTTTCATGGGGTAACCAACCCCATGAGAAATCTCAAGAAGCTCCTCGCGCTCGCGGTGGTTCTCGCTTTGTCGGTCAGCTTCGTGCTTCCGGCGTTCGCGAAGACCATTGACGACTTCGCCGACGCGGATGCGGCGAAAGAAGTCCTTGCCGAAAAGGGCGGACTCTCAGGTTCCTACACCCGCGCTGTTCAGCTCATGATTGACCTGAACGTCATCGAAGGCGCCGACCCGCTCGGCGACGGCAACCTCGTCCTTGCGCTTGACAAGGACCTCACCCGCGCGGAATTTTCCGTTATGCTCTACAAAGCGCTCAACGGAGGTTCCTCCATTCAAGAGAGCGGACGCAACTTCATGATGGCGCCCTCGGTGTTCGCCGACGTCCCCGAAGATGCTTGGTATAAAGGTTATGCCAACGCATTTGCCGTTCTCAACATTTCGGCCGGCATTGGCCCCGACGCCAATGGCAACCCGCAATTTGGCGGCAACAATCGCATCACCTTTGATCAAGCCCTCCTGCTCTGCATGAAAGCCATTGGTCTGAACACTGACCTTGAGTCGGGCTTTGACTGGGATTTCATGGCCGTGCTTGGCGTCGGCTACCAACTGGACATGATTGGCAACCTCACATGGGGTACCGATTACTCCATCGACCGCGCTACGGCGGCGCTGCTTCTCCAGTACACCATCGAAGCCAACTGGATTGGCTACAACACCTTCAACGGCGTACGCTACCGCCGTGATGGCAGCACCATCCCCGGAACCACTACCACCTCAGACAATTACAGGCTGCTGAACAATGTGTTCGGCTACACAACCAAAACCCTCCTTGTCGCCGCTGACGGCTGGAGAGGCAATCTTTTGGCCGGCGGAGCCGGCGACCAAGGCGGCAAAGCCCGTCTCGTCGACATCTACGCTTGGAGCGACGGCAGCTACAAATTTAGTCTCCCTAGCGGATTGGGTAACGGATCCGTCATAGATGATCTTGACCCGTGGATTTTGTCGACCGGATTATCCAACGACCTCTTTACTGCCGACGATGTCGGGCGTATCGTGAACATCACGTTCCAAGATCCGGGACGTGACGGACGCAACAACCGCAACGACATCACCAAGCTGTACGGCTTTGAGTTCGCGGATGAGCTGCTGCTTGAAACCTACAAGGCGACCAACGCCACGCGCAGCAACGGCGCTTCCGTTCCCAGCCTTGCAGGCCTTTCCAGCTTGAAAACGGCCGACCAAGCTTTCCGTGCTATCAATTTCGGCATCCAAAACGAAATAAACGAAGGCATCCCCAACAAATTTCTCAACATTAGCTCCAGCGGCGACGGATGGCCGGTCAACGGCGCGGGCAACCGTCTGCGCGCTTACGGCATCGACGGCGAAGTAACCGCTATCCTTGTTGACACCTACTACTTCGCGCAGGTAGACAGAGCCGGAGACGGCGGCTACTATTTCAAGTCGCAGGTCGCCGAGTTTGTCAATGACAAATCAAACGCTTTTATCCAGAGCTGGCAGCTTGACCCCACCACCGGCTACACCCCGGCGGCGAACGACTGGGTCATCGTCCAGCACAGAACGCAAGGCAACAGCGCCTGGTGGGACACCGTCTTCTCCGTGCGGAAGGTTGATTCGATTATCGACACCGTAGCCAGAGCCTCGTCCGACCTCACGAGCGTCACCATTGCCGGCACGGCCTATACCGCGGCTGCCGGCGTTACCAGACCGAACCCGACGTTCAGCATCGGCGGGGATAACCGCGCCGAAGTGTGGGCATGGCAAGGCTTCGCCCTCCAAATCCAAGCCCCCGGAGCCGGCCCGACCACACCCAATAAGTACGCGGTGGTTATTAGATCGTTTACACAGGCGGCCAATGCGGGGCTAGATGCCGTAGACGTGCAGGATCGCAACAGAACCCATCAAGTACGTCTGCTTCTTGATGATGGCCAAACAAAAGACTTTACTCTGAGTGGTATCCGAGCCATTAACGGAAGCTCGACGAACAAGCACGGCAAAGCCATCAGCGCTGTCGGCGACTACGGCGCTACCACCGGAAGCAGCTCGACATCAACGATAAGCTTCAGAGGAAGCAAGGGTTCAGGGGAGCTATTCAATGTTGCGGAAGAAATTGATGGCAACATCTTTGCCTATACCCTCAGCGAAGACAGCCAATTTGTCACCTTGACGGAAATCAACGCGGTGAACGGAACTCCTCCCGCTGCGGACACGTACGAGTCGAGCGTGGAGCAGGCGTTCGCCAGAGGATTGGAAGAGCTTTCGGGCAAAACCATCGCCACGGGCGAGGGCCAGACGGTGACCTTTGTGAAATCCGGCAGCGGCAGTGATACAAAATGGAACGTTTACAGGGGCCGCACTGTGCCGAAAATCACAATCGGTTCGAGTTCTCCGTCCATCCAGTATATGCTGCGCAACTCCAAAGCGCCGAACAACGGCGTCAATGACAACGACCCTGCAGGAGACGTCGTCTCGGTCGCCTTTATCGACACCGGCGCCGGCTCCGTATACACACCGACGGCTCCCAGCAACTGGATTGTGGCTCTCGGAGGGTACGCGACCGTGCCCCCGTACAGAGTGTTTGCCGCGGCCGACAAGGACGGCAAATTTGAGGACGAACTGCGCGGCGAAGACAACGCAAGCGTTATCAACAACGACACCACGAAAAAAGGCCACATCTACATCCCGACCTATAACGGGGACGGATACGTTACCGGCTTGAAATTCGCCGATGGACTGTGGCTCATCGCCAAGGGCGATTTGGGAATGAACACCGTGGGCAGCATCCTCACCGGAACGCTGATTGGCGGCGAGTTCGTATTCTACAATGGAGACACCATCTTTATGGATGCGGAAAGCGGAGACATTATCAGCGCTTCGGAGGCGGCGACTTTGGCTAACAATGATGATTATGCCGCGGCCTTCACTTGGTCTGAGGATGAGAACGACGGAAACATCATCGCGGACGTAGTGGCCCTCTTCAAGGGCGACGTGTCAACCGGCCCTGCCGAGAGAGCCTCGATAGAGGTCGACGTTGCAAGCATCACAGGCTTCGTCGATGGCGGAACGCTTGACGAAATCACCGTCAAAGTCTTAGACAAGGACGGCGACCCGATTGTTGACGCAACTGTCTCCGTAGCGGCAAGCGTGGGAAACCTGTCGGGTAGCCCCTTGGCTGTTACTGACGCGCAAGGGGAAACGGAGTTTGCCGGATACACCTTGGATAAAGACGACGACGAAACCTCTGACGTAATCACCTTCTCCGTGACGGTTGACGGATTCGTGGTAACCAAAACCGTTAGCGTTACGTATTGGCAGGACGTTGTGCTCTCCGCTTTTGGCCCGGATGGCGCTGACTTAGCGAAAGTCGTCGGTTCGGGGGATGCGGAAAAGGACGCAACCCGTGTCGGAACGGCAGGGCCTCTGGACGGGAAGTCGAACTTCATAACGTCGACGGGCGTAGCGGCGAATACTGGTGAAGGCTCGGGAAATTATCGCAACTCAATGAGAGTAACCCCTGCGAATTTAGGCATCACGGTTCCCGGAACTTACACAATTACATTTAATGCGCGCATGAACACAAGCACCCCCGCCGGACAAAGAAATCTACAGATTCAAGTAGACGGAGCCGGGGCGAGCGTATCCGATGGTACGTGGCACGACGGCTTCGCAGTGGACACATGGTTGGAATTTACCGCAACCATAGAGGTAACGAACGTTGCTACATTTACTAGGGTGGAGTTTCAACCTGCGGGAAGTGGAGACTTTATTGAAGATACCGTCTACTACTTGAATTCCATCACCGTTGTTAAGACAGTATACGTAGCTCCGTAAGTCACCTCCCAAGCAAAAACTCCTAACACCGTTACATCACAGACAAGACATAAACCAGCGCCCCCCCTGCCGGAGACGGCGGGGGGGTTTGTTGGGTGTTGTGGGAGCGGCGTCACACGGCCGGGATGTAGAAGACCTCGCCGGAGATGACGAAGCGCCAGCAGGGGCGGAGGCGCATAGCGCCGGGGGCGATGGGGGTTGCGGTGAAGCCCAGCTCGCAGGATTGCAGGACGCCGGCGCGATCCCAGCCGTCGGTCAGTTGCAGGAGGGCGTAGCCGGCGGAGAAGCCGGGGCGGGGGTTGATGGGGAGCGCCTCGTCCCACAGCCAGCTTCCGGTGACGGGCGCGGGCGTGACGGGCGCGAACGCGCGCTGGGAGGCGACGACGCCCCAGACCGGCAGACCGCGGACGGTGTGCGGCCCGGGGGTTTCGTCTTCCGGGGCGCGCTCGGCGTCATAGGTCAGCTCCACCGCGGCGGGGATTTGCCCGGGCTCGGCGGTCAGGCCGTTTTGCGCCAAGAGGGCGCACAGGTCGTCCATAGCGCGCGCCTCGATGGCCCGCATCTGCCCCTCGCGGTAGAGGAGAATCCCGCCCAGCAGCAGATTGGCGAGCAGGAGGAGGACAATCAGCAGCGTCTTCGCTCTGGCCCAATTCATTCTGACACCACCCAAAAAACGTCGGCTTCCGCGTCGGCCCGCGAGACGGGAAGATAGCGCAAATCAAGCCGCGCCGCGCCGTTTTGCGGGCCGAGCGCCGCCGCCAGTCTGAGCGGCAGGGGGACGCCGGCGCCTTCGCCCTCTTCGATGACGCAGAGCCTGAGCGTGATGCGTTCAAGCTCGCCGCCCGCCGTTTCCACCACAGCCGACTCCCATCTCACGGGGACGCCGCCGAACATGACGAAAAACTCAACGGCTGTTCCGCCGGGGCTTTGGGTCACGCGGCTGACTTCAAAGCGCCCGCCGCCCATCACAAGCTCAAGCCGCGACAACGCTTCCCACGCGCGGAGGACGTCCGCCGCCACACTGGAATCATTGGAAAGAGACGCGGAGCGCGCCGCCGCGGGGTTTGAAAACAGGACGGAGCCGTCGGCGAAAAACTCGCAGGTGCGCCCGTTTTCAATGTCTACGTAAACCCGCCCGCCGCTCCGGTCATAATGCGTGGTGCTGCCGACAAAGAGTTCAAGCGTCTCTAAAAAGGGCGCGTAGGCCGAGTCGGATTGCCGGATGTCGGGCGGCGCGGAGATGACGGCGGTTGGACGCGGGCGCGTTTCGTCTATCAGGAGCTGACGGGGCGCCCAGCCGGCGGCGTAGTCCGATTCAAAGGCAAACGCGCAGGGGCGCAGCTCGGGCAGCTCCGGCCAGCCGGAAAACTCCGCTTCCGTTTCAGCCAGCCAAAATTCCCCGTCCGGGCAGCTCCAAAACAAGCGCACAGCGCCGTCGCCGAAAGCCAAGCCAATCGACTCAACGGCGCTGTCAAGAGGGATTCCCAAGACCGGGAGCCGCGAGCCGTCCGCCGAGAGCCAAGCCGTCAGGAGGGAGATGGGCAGGCTCCCGGTAAACTCAAAATATACGCCGTCGCTTTGCAGCACGCTCTGCCACGCCCTGCCGCCCGTCAAGGGTTCGGCGGACGTCACCGAGCCGAACGCGTCCGCCAGCAGGATTTTGAAAGCGTTATACACATCCCTTGTCTCCGTGTCATATCGCGCGCCCGTACGGATTCCGTCAAGCATGACGGCGCATCCGGCGGGAACGGCGGACGCGGGCGCGTAATCCAGACGTTCCGGCGCGAAAACGGCCGGGCCCTGCATCTCCCTGCCAAACAGGCTGTTGTCATACACCCATGTCCTGTACACAAGAAACGCCGCGGAAAGCCCCAGCAGAATCAGCAGCGCGGTTTTGAGGAACTCCTTCATGGCAGCCCCCTTTTCGGGATGGTCACAGTCACCGTCGTGCCTTCGCCCTGCCTGCTTTTCACATCTAGCCCGCCGCCGTGGCTGTCCATAATCTCCTTGGCGATGGCCAGCCCCAGCCCGGTTCCGCCCATAGAGCGGGAACGGGCTTTGTCTACGCGGTAGAAACGGTCAAAGATATACGGCAAATCCTCATCCGGGATGCCGATGCCGTTGTCGCGGACGGCGATGGTGACTGAGCGCTTGCCCGAATCGGCCGCGATTTCGATATTCCCGCCTTCCGGCGTATAGCGGATGGCGTTGATGATGACGTTCATCAAGACCTGTTCGATGCGGTCGCGGTCGCCGCAGATGGTTTTGGGCAGATTCCCCACCGAGAGGGATAGCTTGTGCTTATACGTTTTCGCCTCCATCCGCAGCATATCATAGGTGCGGTTGAGCAGCTCCGCGATGTCAAAGTCGGAGACGTGCCAATCGGATTTGCCGTAATCGAAGCGGGACAGGGTCAGCAGGTCGCGCACCAGACGGGTCATGCGGTCGGCTTCGTCAACGATGACGGAGGAAAACCGCTTGATTTCCTCAACGGACAAATCCTCCGGCTCGGTCAGCGTCTCGGCGTAGCTTTTAATGCCGGTCAGCGGCGTGCGCAGCTCGTGGGAGACGTTGGAGACAAATTCGCGGCGCAGGCTTTCCAGCCGGGTTTGCTCGGTCACGTCATGCAGGACGGCCATCAGCCCGCTCTCCGGGTCAAACGAGCCGAACGGCACGATATAGAGCCGCAGGACGCGCTGCCCCACGGTCATCTCCCGCATGATATAGTCCGGCGGGCGCAGGGCGGACGCTTCGGCAAACGGCACAGCCTGCTCAAAGGCGCCGTAGGAGAGCTCCTCGTCTTCGCGCAGCCCCAAAAGCCGCAGCGCGGCTAAATTGACGCGCAGCAGCTCCCCTCCCCGGGTAAACGCCGCCACGCCGTCGGTCATATGCAGGAAGAGGGCGGACAGCTTATCCCGTTCGCCCTCCACCTCGCGCAGGGATTGCTGCAGGACGTCGGCCATATGGTTGAACGCGTGGGTGAGCGTGCCGATTTCGTCGCGGGAATGGATTTCGAGCTTACCCGAAAAATCCCCGGCGGCGACACGCGCCGCGCCACGCGTCAGGTTTTCAATGGGTGTGGTCATCGTCTTGGAGAGGAGCAGGGAGAGCAGGAGGGAAAAGGTCAGGCCGAGCGTTAAGGCTTGCAGGATGACGATGAACAAACTGCGGCTCTGCTCGGTCAGCCCCTGCTTGGAGTCGCGGATATAGACAATATACCCCAAATCCCCGCCGCCGCCGATGGGTACGGCGCAGTCGAAAAAGGGGTCGCCCATCCGCTGGCCCTGCCCGATTCGTCCGCGCATCGCCGCGCGGATGTTGGGCGTGAGGTCGATATCCTCCTCCGAACCCGCCGCGCCGTACAGCGGACGGCCCGTGCCCGCGTCCAGCAGATAGAGCTTCCGCCCGCCCCCGATGCCCAGCGTATAGCGGTACGCCTCCAAAACGCCCCACAGCTCCGCCGCCCCGCCGCTCTCCGCCGCCCCGCGCAGGGCTTGGACAAACTCGTTGTTTGTGAAGGCGGCTTCCATCGTGTCGTTAAATTCCCTGATGAAAAATCTGGCGACGGCTCCGTTGAGGAAAACCCCCGTCACCGCCATCAGCGACACAATGAGCAGGAGGATGATGAGCATCAGCTTCATGTAGAGGCTTCTAAGCATCGTTCACACCCGATGAAAAGATATACCCCGCGCCCCGTTTCGTGAGGATATACACCGGCTCGGCAGGGTTTGGCTCAATCTTCTCGCGCAGTCTGCGTATGGCGACGTCAACCACGCGCAAATCGCCCATGTAGTCGTAGTTCCATACCTTATGCATCAGCTCTTCGCGTGAGGAGACCGCGCCCGTATTCCGCATGAGATACAGCAGGAGGTCATACTCCCGCTGGCTCAAATCCAGCACGTTTCCGTCCGCCGTAACCTCCATCCGTCCCATATGAAGTCTCAGGGCGCCCGCTTCCAGCACGTCGGCTTCGGCTGTCTCGGCGGCGGCGACCGACGTGCGGCGGATGTTGGCGGCGACGCGCGCCAATAGCTCCTTCACGGCGAAGGGCTTGGTGATGTAGTCGTCGGCGCCCAAATCCAGCCCCATCACCTTGTCGTTTTCCTCCTCGCGAGCCGTCAGCATCAGGATGGGGACGGCGGCGTTTTCGCGCCGTACGGCCTTGCATACGGTAAACCCGTCCATCTTGGGGAGCATGACGTCCAGCAGGATAAGGTCGGGGTTTTTCTCCAGCGCCAGCTTCAGCCCCAATTCCCCGTCGGCGGCGGCCAGCGTTTCATACCCGGAGCGCTGGAGGTGGAAAAGGAGGATGTCCACAATCGCCTTTTCATCCTCAACAATCAAAACCGTCTTTTTCATCATAACGCCTCCCGCAGCAGTGTATACTTCATCAGCCCGTACGCTGTCTTCGCGTCTTCTATCGTCCCGTCCAGCACCATGCGGAGCGCCTCCTCAAGCGGGATAAGCTCCGTGCGGACAAGCTCGCCGTCGTCGGGGTGGGGAACCCCTTCTGTCAGGTCGGTCGCCAGATAGAGCCAAATAACCTCCGAGCAGTACCCGCCGGTGGGAATCATCCGCCCCAGCGGTTTGACGCAATCGGCGGCGTAGCCCGTTTCCTCAGACAACTCGCGTATCCCCGCCGCCATTGGATCCTCGCCCGGCTCCAAGCGCCCCGCGGGGAGTTCGAGCAGCTCCCGCTCGGCCGCGTAGCGGTACTGCCGCACCATCACGACCCGCTCCGCGCCGTCCACAGCCATCACGGCGACGCCGCCCGGATGCCGCACCACCTCGCGCGTGGCCGCAAACCCGCCGCAATCGACGTTATCGCGCTCAACGGTGAAAATCTTTCCGGTAAAAATCGTTTCCCCGCTTATTTTTGTCTCCATCACCAGACAATGTTCCCTTCCAGTCTCGTCCCGTGGAAGCTGTTCAACGGGTCGGATATGTTGTTGCCGTGGGCATAGACCTCGTTCAGCGACGGGCTTTGCTTCAGCGGCAGCAGGGTTCCCAGGGCGTTGTACTCAATGCGCAGGATTTCCAGCGCGGGCAGCTCCGCCAGCGGTTCGACGGAGTTGACGGTATTGCGCGAGATTTCCAAGATTTCCAGCGAGACGCTGTCCACCAGCGGTTCCAGCGAGGCAACGGCGTTGTCGGGGCAATAGAGGACGCGGAGCGCGGCAAGCCCCCTAAGCCCGTCGAGGCTGTTCAGCATATTGAAGCCCAGATACAGCTCCTCCAGCGCCCTGAGGCTTTGCATATCCGGCAGCTCCTCAATCTGGCAGCGCGGCGCGTACAGCCTGACCAGAGAACTCAGGCCCGCCGTCTCGTCAATCGAGGTCAGGCCGGAGTTGAACGAAAGATCCAGCGCCTCCAAAAGCAGGAGGTTTTCCAGCCCCAGCAGCGAGGTGATACGGTTTTCGTCAAGATAGAGGGCGCGCAGACGGGTCAGCGGCGCCAGCCCCGCGACGCCCTGCACGGCGTTTTGGGTCAGGCGAAGCTCCTCCAGCATCCGCAGCCGCCCCAGCGGCGTGACGTCGAGGATGTAGTTGGTCGAAAGATCCAGAACGGTCAGCCTTTCCAGCGTTTCCAGCGGGCTAACCGAGCCGATTTTATTGTCGGGCAGGAAGAGCTGCTCCAGCCCGGCGCACTGCCCGATGATTTCCAAGTCCAGCGCATCGACGCCGAAGGAGCGCAGGGAGAGGACGGTCAAATTCTCCAGCTCCGGCAAGACCGACAAATCGCATCTGCCGTGGTCGCCCGTCAGGCCCAGCGTTTGGAGCCTTGGGAAATAGCGGAGGTCGTCGAGCGTCGCATAAACGGCCGGATCCTCCAGCCAAATCTCGGTGACGCCCCAAAGGTCGGAGGTGTAGAGCAGGCCGCCGGTGCGCCCGAGCGTTTCGCGGACGGCCCGTTCAATCCCGCTGTCCGCAAAGGCGACCGGGTCGACAATGTTTTCCAAGACATACTCCGTGTCGGCCCACCTCGAAACAAGGCCGCTTGAGTCCACCGCGACAGCCCGCGCAAGGGTGACGCCCGGCTCCAAAAAGACCGTTTCCGAAAACAAATCGGCAGAAACAGACGGAATCTCGCCCGCCCAAGACACATAAACCAAAGCCCCCGCCTCGCCCGACACGTCCACGCCGATGCGCTCCTCATAACGCCCGCCAGACGCCGAAAACTCGGGCGGCGGCGGCCGCAGGGCGTTGATTTCCGCCGAGACGCCCGGGCTGCCGATTTCATCCAGCAGCCTGACCGCGTCGTAGAGCTTGTCCTGCGCCACATACAACGCGCAGAGCTCCATATACAGCGCCGCGGACGGCCCGACGTCGCGCAGTCCCGCAAACAGAATATGCTCCGCGCGCGTCAGATTGCCCGCGTCCCGGTAAAGGCCGCAGATGCGTATCCGCAGCGCCTCGTCCCGCGGCGAGTTTTCCAAGGCCCGCGTGAACAAACCGGCCGCGCGCTCAAGGTCGCCCGCCTCCAGCGCCTGCTCCGCCGCCCGCAAATTAAAAGCGTCGGTCACCCGCACCCCAAAAAGCGCGTAAGCGCCCCAAAACAGCGCCACAACGCCCACCATGATTAAAAAACGCACAATCTTCTTCATGCCACTGATTATATCACAGCCCGCGCAAAGGCGCAAGAGAGGGAAACCTCCCACAAAAAAACAAAAATGTCAAAATTTCCTTGACAACATTCGCCGCTGTGTGATACAATGCCCTCAAGCGTACGCGGGAGTGTGCGCGGGCGGTCTGCCAACCTGCCATGGAACGCTATGGTAAGGGAGGTGGTAACAAAGTGAGTACGCGCACCAAAACAGTCCTTCGCTACATAATCGGCTTGCTGATTGCGTGGTTGTTTGTAATTCTGTTTGCGCAAAAAGCAATGTAACCGTCCCCCAAGGCACAGGATGACGGTTACATTGTAACGCATTCTCGGCAGGCCGTCCGCAGACACTCCCGCCCTCTGTTCACATCATACCACAACCCCACAACCCCTGTCAAGGGGTTTTTTTCAAAACCCGAAGCCCCCGCCGTTGGCAGGGGCTTCACTCTTTCTTGATGACGCTCACTCCTTCCGCATTCGTTGGACGTGCTGCGTGGCATCAACTCCTTTCCTATTCCCCTCCTTGGAGGGGGGGCG